>VSSL01000069.1_pt1 | contig 23088 bp, 13 predicted proteins | sample 4557531 | NCBI WGS metagenome assembly VSSL01 (sample SAMN10986726, study PRJNA523729) | hot springs metagenome | isolation source: hot springs | place: India:Timba, Gujarat | collected 2018-05-31 | reverse complement strand
CCATCCTTAGTTTCTGGATGTGCCCCAGGAGTTTCTCCAGCAATACCTCACATATTTCCTCCTGAACTATGAGTCTGCTGGTGGAAGTGCACCTTTGGCCGGCTGTGCCAAAGGCCCCAAAAAGAATGCCTTGCACAGCCAGATCCAGATCCGCATCCTTGAGGACGATGACAGGGTTCTTCCCCCCCCAGTTCTAGCCCCACCCGCTTGAGTCGCCGGGCCGCTCTCTGATAAACATCCTCTCCCGCGGCCACTCCACCAGTAAAGGAGATGCCTCTGATGGCCGGGTGTTCCACCAGCGCCCTTCCCACCTCCGAGGAATCTCCCACCACCAGATTCAAGACCCCCGGCGGGATTCCAGCCTCCTCCAGGATCTCCACCAGGCGAACTCCACAAAGGGGAGTCAGTGAGGCTGGTTTGAAAACAACGCAGTTCCCCGAAACCAAGGCTGCACCAAGCTTCCAGACCGGCACGGCCACAGGAAAGTTCCAGGGTGTGATACATCCCACCACACCCACGGGCTGTCTGAGTGTCATACAGATCTTGTCCGGAAGCTCTGAAGGAACCGTGTGTCCCAAGAGCCTCCTTCCCTCCCCCGCCACATACTCCAGGAAATCCACGGCCTCCTGTACTTCCCCTCTGGCCTCGGCCAGAATCTTGCCCATCTCAAGACTTATGGTGGAGGCCATCGCCTCCTTGCGCTCTCTCAGAAGAGAGGCAGCCTTCAAGAGCAACTCCCCCCTTCTGGGGGCAGGGGTCTTCTTCCAGGAAGGTAAAGCTCTCAGGGCAGCCTCCACGGCCAAATCCACATCCGAGGCCGTGGCAGTCTCAAAGCGGGCCATGAGCTGGCCGTCCACAGGGCTTCTGCTCTCCAGTAGTCCGCCCTTGCCAGAGGCGATCCACTTCCCTCCTATGTAAAGGCCACACTCCTCCATCTATCCCCTGCCGAAGCCTCAGAAGCCTTGCGCCATGGCCCTGTGGTTTTCTTGCTGGATGCGCTCCCCGTACTCACAGGCTCTTGCGGAGGCCAGGCTCGCGCCAACTGGGCAATTCTTGCACAGGTACAAGCCTTTCTTTACCCTGTAACGGAAAAAATCCACCAGCATCATGTCCTCATAGGTTTCTTCCTGAGAGGCCAGGTAACGCCTCATGCAAGCCCTCTTGGTAAGAAGCAATGCGCCGGGCTGATTGGGGCAAACCATCATGCGCTCGTGGTGCTCATTCATCCACCGGTCAACGGCCGTTGCTGCGGCTCTCATCTTTAGACCTCCTTTTTCAGGCAAGCAGGACTCTATTTTCCATTGAGCCTAAAAGGAGTCTACCTTTCTTACACTCCAGGTAAATGGGTAGGTAACTCCATTTTGGATGGGCATCTCACCCCATAAGCCCCGTGGAAAGACCCCACATAAAACCCCAAAGGAGCTGGCAAGACCCCATTTTTTGGGGGGAGGCCCCCATTGTGACCTTGTCATGTGTGGGCTAAGCTTCAAGAAAATTTGAGAGGTGGAAATAAACATGAGAAAGATGGTTACTGTGCTGGCGGCCTTGGCGATTTTTGTGGGGGTTGCAAACCTCATGGCCCAGCAGGACGTGGAGCAGCACCAATCCTGCCCCTTTTGCGGCATGGACAGGGCCAAATTCGCCCACAGCCGCATGCTGGTCAAGTATGAGGATGGGAGCTCTGTGGGTACCTGCAGCATTCATTGCATGGCAGTGGAGCTATCCTTGAGCCTGGACAAGACACCCCTGGAGATCCTCGTGGGGGACTACGAGACAAAAGAACTCATAGATGCTGAAAAAGCCTTTTGGGTCATGGGAGGGGATGTGCAAGGTGTCATGACCCAGAGGGCCAAATGGGCCTTCAAAGAAAAGCAAAGGGCTGAGGCCTTCATAAAGGCTCATGGCGGAGAACTGGTGGATTTGGACCGGGTCATGCGCGCCTCTTACGAAGACATGTACGAGGACACCAAGAAGATACGCGAGAGACGAAAGGCCAAGCGCACCCAGCACAAGTCCCACTGAAAAAGCCGCCTTGTCCCTGTTTCTTGGAATAAACGCAAGACCGGATCAGGGCTCCTGAGTGTTCAAGCAGCTGGGAAGCATTCCATTTGAAGCCTTTTTGGGACAAGAAAAAGGCTTGACACTCAAGGAGTCCTCAGGGTCTTGGCCTCTGGCCTGGACTCTCAGAGGCCTTGGGCTCTCTACAGCGTTCTTTCCCAAGGCTGTGGAGAGTCCTCACGTTCCTGACAACCTTCGGAGTAAGACCAGCTTGTTCTGCAAAGCCCTCCGGGCACTCCTTCTTGAGCTCTTCGAATTTTCTAGTGAAGCTCAAGGCCTGCTCCTGGGATGAACACGAATCCCCCTGTATGGAAAACTCCCGAGCCTTGATGAAATGCTCCTTGATCTGCCGGGCCTTGGCCTCACAGCTCTTTTTTTGCTCTTCATCTTTCCACTTCAGGCCTTGGCCTGATTCACCTGACTTTACTTTTTGAGCTGATTGTTTTGCCGGGGAAGACCGGATTTGATCTTGTTGAGCCTGTGCCCATCCCTGTGGAACCAGGACCCCCATAAAAACACAAATCCCCCAAAGGACAACTGCCCGAGTCCTGTCTTGCCAATTCATCCTAAAGCCTTCCTTTCTCTGCCTGGCCTGCACCATTTCCCCAGGGTGGTGACTTGGGAGGCTAGCCCCAGGTACATTTACCTGTCTTCAACCCCACAGCAACGAAGCACCCCCTTGGGAAAGCCAGGCTGCATTTGAGCATGAATCGTTTTATCCCAGGATATGGCCAAGTTGGCCCACCTTGGTCCCCTATTCCTTAACAATGCGGGCCAGTTTTTTCTCTTGGAACCAGCAGTAAACCACGGGCACTATCAACATGGTAATCATCTCCACAGCCAGCCCCCCCACAGAAGGTATGGCCATGGGAAGTATCAGGTCCGCGCCTCTTCCCTTGGAGCTCAGCACCGGTAGAAGGGCCAACAATGTGGTGGCCATGGTCATCATGCAGGGCCTTATTCTGCGTCTGCCGGCTTCCAGCACCGCCTCCCTGACCTGGGGGATGCTGGTAGGACGTCTTGCTTCAAAGCTCTTGGTCAGGTACGTACCCATGACCACCCCGTCGTCCGAGGATACGCCGAACAATGCTATGAAACCAACCCATACAGCCACACTCAGATTCAGGGGGTGAACCTGGAAGATTTCCCTCATGGAGTTCCCCAGGAAGCTGAAATCCACAAACCAGGGCTGTGAATATAGCCAGATGAGAACAAACGCCCCGGCCCAGTTCACGAAGATGCAACAAAAAACAAGACTGCTCATGGCCAGGGATGAGAACTGAAGCTGCAGTATCACCAGGATCACCATCAAGGCCAAAGGCACGACCAAAAGGAGTGTGTTCCAGGCCCTCACCTGGTTTTCATAGTTTCCGGTCATGGAAATGCTGACCCCTGTTGGAAGTACCAGGCCTCCGGTGTCCATCCTCCACCTGAGATAGTCCTGCACATGCTGGAACACGTCACCCTCTGCGAATCCGGCCTTTCTATCAAATAGCAGGTACCCCACCAGGAATGTATCTTCGCTTCGGATCATTTGAGGTCCAGGAGAGAATCTGATCTCGGCCATCTGGCCCAAAGGAACCTGGGCTCCCCCCAAGGTAGGGACCAGCACCCTCCCCAAGGCATCAGGATCATCCCTGAGTTCCCTCATGTATCTCAACCTGACAGGGTATCTTTCCCTCCCCTCCACCGTGCTTGTGACCTTGCGTCCTCCCACGGCCACATCCAGCACATCCAGGAGCTGCTGGAGGTCCACCCCGTACTGGGCCATGGCAGCACGATCGGGCCTGACTTCCAGATAGGGCACCCCCATGATGCGATCCGCTATCACGGAGCGGGAATCTACGGAGGGGACCTCCCTGACGGCCTGCTCCAATAGCCAACAAGCTTGCTCTATGCTGCCCAAATCCGGACCCTTCACCCTGATGCCCATGGATGCCCTTATGCCGCTTTGTAACATGACCATGCGGGCAGCTATGGGTTGGAGCTTGGGGGCCATGGTCACCCCAGGTACATCGGCTGCACGCACTATCTCGCCCCAGATGTCTTCGGTGTCTCTTATTCCGGGCCAGAACTGGCGGCCTGGGTTCAGCTCCGGGTCCAAAGGCGGTCTCCAGAGTCTGAAAGGTTTGCCACCTTTCTCGGCAATTAGATTTCCCCCCTCGTCCCTCACAAACCTTCCTCGCACCAGGTAGGGCAGGCCATCGGGAGCTGCCAGAGGCCGTCCTTCCAGGTCTCGCACCAGATCCAGTTCTTGCTTTTCATACCTGAAAGTCAAAATGTTCCCCCTGGCGTCTTTCAAGTGCTGGGGCTTGTACTGGATGAGGGTCTCCACCATGGAAAGAGGAGCCGGATCCAGAGCCGATTCGGCTCTGCCCAGCTTTCCCACCACCAGATCCACCTCTGGTATGGCCTTTATGCTGCGGTCCTGTAATTGGAGGATCTCCAAGAGTTCTGCCAGGGATGCGTGGGGCATGGCCGTAGGCATGTACAAAAATGAGCCTTCATCCAAAAAAGGCATGAATTCCTTGCCCACACCCGGGAATAGATGGGCCAAATAAGAAACAGGTCCCGTGCGCATGAGCCAAGATGGAATCCACCCGAAAAGCCTTGGAAAACCCAGCCAGATGGTCAGACCCAGAATCACTATTGCCCCTGGAATACACAAGAAAGCAGCCTTGTGCTGCAGACACCAACTCAGAATCCAGGGGTACCACCTCTGGACCGAAACCACCAAGGCCAAGGCCCCACCCAAGAAGGCCAGAGCAAAAAGCAGGTTTCTCCCTATGCCTCCTTCTGGTCCCAAAGGAAGCCAATGAGAAGAAAGGAGCAACAGAAAACCTATGGCCAGGGCCCATCTGGCAGCCTGAGAACTCCAGGCCCTGGCCCCCCTGGAAACTCTCCCTTGAACAAGACCCCATGCCCCCAGAAGGACCATGGCCCCTCCCAGCCACGGGCTCCAAAGCAGAGCCACCAAGACTCCCATCCACGCAAGCCCCTCCAGGAAAAGATTGCTCTTGGCCCATCTCTCCAGCCTCTGGTGCAGAAGCAGCTTTGCTCCCACTGGGATGACGGTCACTGCCACCAGCATGGATGCGGCCAGAACCATGGTCTTGGTCATGGCCAGGGGACGAAACAGTTTCCCCTCGGGCCCTGTCAGGGCAAAGATGGGCAGAAAGCTGACGATGGTGGCTGCCATGGCTGTCACCACCGCCCCTCCCACCTCTGAGGCTGCCTTCATGATGAGAGCCTTTCGGTCTTCTCCAGGCCCAGACGCCTCCAGATGGCGCAAGATGTTTTCCGTGACTATGATCCCCATGTCCCCCAAGGTTCCTATGGCTATGGCTATGCCACTCAGGGCCACTATGTTGGCCTCAACCCCCAAAAGCTTCATACCCACAAAGCAAAGCAGCACTGCCAGAGGCAACACCGAGCAAACAAGCAGCGCACTTCTTAGGTGTCCCACCAGTGCCAGGATCACCACCATTACCACCAGGGCTTGCTGGAGCAAGGCATCATGGAGGGTCCAAAGGGTCTCCTTTATGAGATCTGTGCGATCATAAAAAGGCACTATTCTGACCTGGCTTAAGGTGCCGTCTGAAAGAGTCTTTCGTGGGAGAGACGGGGATATCTCCTCTATCTTGAGCCTCAGGTTTTTTATTACCCTGAGGGGGTTCTCACCGTGGCGCACCACCACAACCCCGCCCACGACCTCAGCCCCTTCTTTGTCCAAAATACCCGAACGGGCGGCCGGCCCCAGAGTGACCTGACCCACATGACGCACCAGCAGAGGCACCCCTTCATTTACCCTAATCAAGGCCTCGGCCAGCTCTCTTGGATCCTTCACAAACCCGAGCCCCCTCACCACGTAATCCACACGGTTCACCTCCATGGTGCGGGCCCCTATTTCCTGATTGGCCCTCTGAAGTGCAGCCACAACTTCCTCCAGGCTCACACCCCGGGCCCTCAGCAGAGCTGGATCCAAATCCACCTGGTATTCCTTAACAAAGCCTCCCACCGAGGCCACCTCGCTGACTCCCTCAGCAGACAGCAGTGAAAACCTCACCTGCCAGTCCTGGATGGAACGAAGTTCCTGAAGGTCCCAGCCCCCTGTTGGACGCCCTCCAGGGTCTCTACCCTCCAGGGTGTACCAAAAAACCTGCCCTAGAGCAGTGGCATCAGGCCCCAGGGTGGGCTGAACACCTTGGGGCAGTGTACCTGGAGCAAGACTGTTGAGCTTTTCCAAGACGCGGCTCCGGCACCAGTAGAAGTCGGCTCCGTCCTCGAAGATGACATAAACCATGGAAAAACCGAACATGGATGTACATCGAATGCTCTTGACCCTGGGCATGCCCAGGAGGGCGGATGTGAGGGGATATGAGACCTGGTTCTCCACATCTTGGGGAGAGCGGCCCGGCCATTCGGTGAAAATGATCTGTTGATTCTCCCCCACATCAGGGATGGCATCCACAGGCACAGGAAAACGGGGCAGCCCGGCCAGCTCCCAGTCAAAGGGGGCGAAGCTCACCCCGAGCCCACAGGCCATTACCAGCACGGCCAGCACCACCCCCGGTCTTTCCAGGCACAGCCTGATCAGACTCTGAATGGGCGAGCGTCCTGCGAGGTTCTCCATCACCTTTCACCTCAGCTATCTGGCTTCCTAGGAGATAGGTTCATCATGCTGGGCTTAGCCAGGATCTGGGAAGCACTGTCTATTTTGAAGGTGCCATTGGTAACTACCAGCTCCCCCTCCTCAAGCCCCTCTCTGACCACCACGTAATCACGCCCCTTGGGGCCCAAAACCACCTCCCTGGCCTCGTATGTCCATTCCTGGCCCGGCACGGCCACATAAACCAGTGCCCTTTTTCCGGTGATCAAGGCCGCAGAGGAAGGAATGGCCAAGGGGGGCCGCCTTGAATCCTTTGCCAGGCTGGATCCGGTGGGATCCAAGTCCAATTCCGAGAACAAGGTGGCTCTGGCTATCATCTCGGGACGAAGCCTGCCCGTGTCAGGCACTATGACCCCCACCGTGGTCGTACGGGTCTTGGGATTGAATATGGGATCTATGTAGGTTATCCGACCTCGAAACTTCTCCCCTGGAAAAGCCTCCACCTGGAACTCCACCTCCTGGCCGTTTCTTATCCAGGGCAGGTCCGCCTCGTAAGCATCCAGCCTCAACCATATGTACTTAGGATCTGCTATGACCATGAGAATTGTTCCTGTGTTCACGTAAAGCCCTTCGGTGACATTCTGACGGATCACCACTCCGGCTCTGGGCGCGGTCAAGGTGGCTATGCCTGTGGGCTCAGACCTCTGCTGCAATTCGTCTATGTCCCGTTTGGAGAGCCCCAGGATCCTGAGCTTGTGGCGGATGGCCGCCATCTTCCTGAGAGCCTCCTGTCTGGTTGCTTCATCTGTGGTCCCCCTGGCCTCCACCTCCCCCTTCCGGGCCACATGGGGAGTGCCCTCCCTGAAGGCCAGAAGACCCGGGATCACCTGGGCCGCCTCGAAAAGCTGCTGTTCTGTGGCATAAAGCTCCGAGGAATAGAAATCCAGTAGAGGCTGTCCCCACCGCACCGAGACCCCAGCCCTCTCAACAAAGACCCTGTTGACCACACCTGGCATGTAAGCGCTCACATAGCTAAGGTGTGCCGGATCATAATCTATCTGACCAAAAAGGCGCAGCTCCTGCCTGACCGGCCTTCTCTCAACTGCTGTCACCTGGACCTGTGCCAGTCTGGCCGCTTCTCTGGAAAGCCTTACCGTACCCCTTGCCCCCTCCTCTCCTTGCGTTGCGCCAGAGACCCTCACCAGATCCATGCCGCACACCGGGCACTGTCCCGCCTTTTGGGTGGGAGCTATGTGCATCATGGGGCAGACGTAGAGCCCTTCTTCCCCGGGATGGGAATTCTGATGGGAGGAAGGCAGCTCCTTGGAGAGCAAAGCAGCCCCTTTTTCAGCAGCACGCAGTCCATAACCAGCTGCAAAAGCCAGGCACAGGGCAATGACCCATCTCAGGGATTTTCTCCGAAGGTTCATGGAATTGCACCTCCTGTTTTGCTCAGGAGCCCAGCTTGAAATCTGAAAATACCATAGGATAAGAGGACACCATGGCAAAAAACAGATACCCTGCCAGGCTCACGGCAGCAAGCCTTCTTTCAATGATTGCAATCTTATTCTTCAGTGAAGGGGTATCTCTGTACTGATCCAAGAGCCCCACCCCTAAACCGCAGATACCTGCCATGAGAAGGGGAATGTAAAGCAGGTAGCCTATGTAATTATATTCAGCCTGAAGAAGGCAAAAAGGACAGTGGTGGGTGGGCAGCTCATAAAAATAAACGGAGATGTAACTTACTGTCGAAACCAAGGACCAGAACAAGAGCAATCCGCTGATAAAGGAAAAAAGCTTGGCCCCGGAATCCCTGAATATTACCTGAATGGACACCCTGACCAGGAGAGCCAGCAGAAGGAAAAACACAACCTTGGCCAGCGTGGGCGCAACACCCCCGAGATCCCCCCCCAGGCCTTGGGCATCAATGCCGAACAGGGCTCCACAGCAGGAGGTGATGAGGTGGGGTTCCATGTTCAGGAAATAGGCGGTCTGCAGCAGAGCCTCCCATGTCAGGGTACCTGCTATCCAGCGCAATAGACGGTACTTGGGTACCAGCAGGGGATAGTCGGGAGCAGTTTGATCCGTGCGGTTGAGTATCAACCAAAGGCCGCAGAGGATGGAGTTGACCAGCTTGAGCAGAAGCACTGGATAGCCAAAAGAGTTCACATTGAGGGTTCCTGCAGCACACATGGCTCCAACGAAAAGCTCATGGAGCCTGTCCGCGGTGTGAACAAAAAGGAACAGAGAGAGTATCTGGGTGACCATGACAAAGGAAAGCAGGGTCGAAACCAGATAGGTGCGCCTTTCCAGCCGAAGCTGTAGTTCGCTTCCGCTTTTGAGATCCCAGTGGGCCATTATGTGTGTTCCAAGCCCAGCGGATGCCAGGGCCGTTGCTGCTGCCAGCAAGGAGCCTCCGGTCAGGGCCAAGACAGCCGCATCCAGGATCATTTCACCTCCAACCCCTCCATCTTGCAGCCTCCCACCTCCAGGCTGACCTTTTGGCCCACACCCACAATACCCCCTGAGTTCCTAAACAGGATGAAATATTCCCGCCCCAGCTCAGGCTTCCCTGCCCTCTGTCTGAGTCTTCCAAGCTTGCTTTGGGCCACTGTCAAGACCTTGCCCGTGGGCTCATGCACCAGATGGACCCCCACCGAGGGGTCCAAGAGAAAAGAAGCCCCCTGCGGATCCAGGACCTTGAATCTCAAATCCAGAAATCCTCCCGCTGCCGTAACCCTAATGCTTTGGATCTCAACCCCGCAGCCTCTGGGAAGCATCCCCTGCTCCCTGCTTCCTTCAAGGGCTGCGCACCCCCAAGCCAGTGCCAAGAAGATCATTGAAAAACACCCTAGCTTCCCTGGAATCTTTTGCCTTATCCCCGAGGGCTTTCCCATTGCCACTGCCTCCTTTTGAAAAAGCATACTCTTCAAAGCGGCTTCTGCCCATAAAAAAAGAGGAGGGTACCTTGCCCTCCCCTCTTAAAGCTTGACGCTTCTGATGAGGCTCAGGGAGCCTTGTAAGGCACTGGCTTGGTATCCGAGCCTCCACCCGTGGAGACCACGGTGACCGTACCAGGCTTGCTGGCCACTGGACGGAACTTGCCCAGATAATCGTTCATGGCCGGCCTGTAAACCAAATCCCCGAATCCCACGGCAGTAAGGGTCACACTGCCTGCTGATGCAGTGCTTCGCGCAAATACCTTGAGGGTTCTCCTCAACCTGTTGTATCTGGTCTTGTATATGGTAACCGTCTCCGGCGGACCCACCTGGAGCTGGACAGATGCAGCAGGGCCCCAGCCCGTGGCATCCTGAGCTCTGGCCCAGACAGTGTGCAGCCCATTGGCCAGGCCCGAGACGTCCACCGTGGCCTGTATGAGTTCCTCTGCCGAATCAAAGGCCCCGTCTACCGCATTCATGGGGGTTGCATTGCCGGGCCCCGGATCCGTTGAGCCTATCCAGTACTCGGCCCCCTGGATGGGGGAGCAACCTGTTGCCACATCCGTGGCCAACCCGGACAAATTCACAGTAGAGGCTCCGGCCGTAGGATTGGGGGAGGCCGACAGGCCGGTGATCACCGGTGGTTGGGAATCCACACCAAGCCCACCCACCTGTAGTTTTGCTATGAGACCACCAGGGGTTGGTGCCCCTGCATTGGTCAGATGGACTCTTCCGTCATAAAAGGTTATGGAACCCTCTGCCGAGGGGTTCAGCCAAGCATCCACGGAGCGGCCTGCTGCCAGCTCCACTGAGTACTGCTCTTTGGGGAAGGGGTAGAGGTTTCCGTCCTCGGCTCTCAAGGTCAGGTAAGGCCCCAGAAAAACAGGCACAAAAGTCTGGTAACCTGCATTCAGGAACCTGAGAAGCACATCTTCTCCTGGGAGAATCTCAGTGCAAGCGTTTATTCTTTCCTGAGCTGGATCAGGCCAGGCTTTACCATTTATGAGGAAGTACTTGGCCTTGTAGTCCCGAGTGTTCGATACAGCCTTGCCAGGGCCGAACTGGCCTGAGGCAATGGCACGGTTCATGGCCGGATCCAAGGCGCTGTACACCAGCAGGATCTCTCTGTCAAAGGTGGTGTCCGAATCCGCGTAGGCTTGATCCTCATCAAAGTTTTTCACCACCGCCCCGTACAACCCCATCTGGACCTGTTGAGCAGGGTTGGTACCGCTCTGGTACAGGAAGGCCCCTTCCTTGAAGCTGCCCCAGGTGTAGGTGCCTGTCTGTCCAGGGGCTACCTCATGCACAAAGGAACGAACCCTTGCAGTGTAGTTACCGGCCGGCCTGCTTGGGCTCCAGGTGGTGGTCTCATGGGGCCAGTCGCTCCAGACTGGTCCTGTGTTATTGTCCGGAAGTTTTTGCCCTGGAATCACTAAGGACACAGGGACTCCCAGAAGGTTTGTAAGATTAATGGTAAGCCCTTCACCGGGAGGAACCACCAGCCTGGGACCAGGCACTGTGACAGGTCCATTTCCCAGGGCAAAGCCCCAAACCGGCACCGTTTCCCCGTCAGGAAGGGTCATGGAGCCCACCTTGGCGGTAAGGGAATACTCCACTGCCCCTGCCCCTCCCACCCAGGCCAGAAGGAGGCCCAGGGCCAGGCACGCCCTCCCAAGCAGCATCGAGATGGTCCTGGATCGCATTTCCCAAGCCTCCTTTCTCACTCCGCAGGTAATGGCACATTCCATGGGACCACACCAAGCATGGTGATGAGCCCCCCTGGAAAGATGTTGTTGTTGCTAAGCTCTTTCTCCGTGTGTGAGTGCCACATGTAGAAGAAGCCTCCCCCCACGTTGAGCCCCGAGTGCTCTGGGGGCAGGGAACCTTCTCCCCCCATAAAGGGGCTCCCGCTATAAAACTGCCCGAATACCACGTCATCTCTGGACGGCAGGATCACAGGAAAGTTCACACCATGATCCGCCAGGTACTCGTAGGGTGCCAAATCATCCCCAGGGGCGTGACCATATATGTCCCATCCCATGAGGGCCCCTGTCCATTGAAATATGGCATCCACTGTCTGGCCCGGGTTGACCACCACCGTATAACGCTCAAAGGAAAGGTCCGGGCCGTTTCCTCCCCCGCTGCTAAGAAGCCTTCCGTCTCTGGCAATGACCCTCACGTGGTTTCCGTGAAAATGAAGGGGATGGGGATCTCTTCCCAATGTCACGACTCTCAGAAGCAAGCGCTCCCCGGGATGCATTAGTGCCAGGGCATTGTAAGGTTGTGTGGGCAGCCAGGGCACCTGTGCATTGGCCAGTGTGTCTGGAAAATTCCGGCCATTCAAAAACCAAACTGTTTGGAAAAACTCCGTTGTGTCCACCTTGTCCAGCTTACCCAGCTCCACCAGCCTGTGCACCCTGGGATCCATGTCCGTCATGAGAAGCAAGAACTCTCTGTCATAAGCCGTGTCCTCATGCTCATAGGCGAACTTGGTTCCCACACAGAGGCTTGAGTCTGGCCCCGTGTTATGACCATCGGGCACTGGAGGGCACTCGGAGTTGGGAGAAGGGCCAGAGGGCCTCACTATGATCACTCCCAGAAGCCCCATCTCCACCTGAAGATCCGGCCGGGTGCCGCTGTGGTACACATAGGTTCCCGGGCTTGCAGCGGTGAAGGTATAGGTGACCGTGGTGGTGCCATCAGGCGGGGCCTCCCTGGTCAGGACCCCTTCAACACCCCCCGAACTACTAACTTCATGGCCCGGAAAAACTATGGAAACGTTTCCCGCAGAAGCTGGAAGTGAATTCTTGAGGGTCACGGTGACCGTGTCCCCCTGGTTCAAGATCAGTGTAGGGCCTGGATACTGCATCCGGGCTCCGCTGCCTGGGGCATAGCCCCACATCAGCATGGAATCTCCGTCCCCCAGGGTAATCCTGTCCTGCTTGGCCACAAGCTCGAAGCTGGTGTCCTGGATCCCCAGGATCTTGGCCCAAGCCCCTGGTGCCCACAAGACGGCCCAGGCTGCCACCAGCACCAGAAGCATCCTCATCGGTTTCCTCTCTCCCATCTCTGGCCTCCTTGCATCAGCCTTCCCCATGGTTCAGACCCCTCATCCTGAAGCAGGGCAGATCACGATCTCGGTCATCATGCCGCCCCGCTCCTCTGGGCCGTTTATGAGGTCATCCAGGTTTGTGGTGTAGAAGAAATAGGTGCCGGGACTCACATCCGAGGTATCTATGATCACGTCTGCAGCCTGGCCTCCACCTATGGTCAGGGAGCTGGTTTCATAGAAAAGGTCACGGCTTGCGTTCCTGAGCAGTTTGGCATCCAGCCCCACAATCCTCATGGGAAGACCCAAGGCCCTCACGGTGAACAGATGCGTGGTGCTTATGTTGTGAATCCTCAGAAGTATCCTCTCCCCCTGGTTGGCCTGGATCCTGGAGTCCATTGGCTGGGAAAGGTGATAGTTGTTCTCTGGGCTGGCTCCCAAAGGATTGGGATTGATGGAGTCAGGGTAGCCCCTTCCATTTATGAAGTGGTAGTCGTCGTCGAGTTCCGCGAAGGGCAGATTCTGAATGGCTATGTGCTGCTGGTGGAACCTAGAGTCAAAGCCTGCCAGCTGCAGGGCCTTGCTCACATGGTAACCTGTGGATCCATCCCCGTCGTTGTATGCAAAACCTACGAAAGGCGGATCCCCCGAGTTCTTCAGAGCAGTGTTCTGGTCTTGTCTTGGCAGAACATAGATATGGGCTATCATGCCCATCTGCATGTGTTCCACCACCTCCACGTGGCAATGATAAAAGTAAGTGCCCTCTTTGCCTTGGGTGGAGTAGTAGTAGGGGAAGGTGGCCCCGATTCTCACCGTGGGGGCGCTTTCCGGAAGCCCGTCAAAGATGGATCCCGAGTTAGGTATGCCGTGCCAGTGCACAGAGTGGGTATCGAAAAGATCAGGTCTGTTGATCATTCCCACGTTGGTCAGGTTCAGGTAAAGCTCCTGGCCTTCCCTGAGAACAATGGTGGGCCCAGGAACCTCAGCCACCACCTGCCTCTGGGCAAATACCTGATCGGGTGGAACCGTCTCGGGCACCTCCGAAAAACCGAAGGTATAGAGCACCGTCCCGTCGGCCATGGTGGCAAAACCATCACCTGCGGTGATGTGCTTGCACACTATGTCATTGGCAGGGTTGCCATCTCCGTCCGCATCCACTCCGTCTGTGTCCTCAGGGCACTGAACCATCAGGTTAAGCTGCGCCTGGGCAGGCCAGGCAGCGGCAAAGATCCCCGTGAGGAGAAAAGCCGCTATCCCCAGTGCACTTCTTGGCTTCATGTTCTACCTCCTCGCCTTAAGGGCTCCTCCAAGGGGGGGGCCCGAAAAGCCCCCTTTGGTTTGTCTCACGGATTGAATTGATCTGCCCCGGCGTCCAGAGGGGCGCTCCTGGGCCTGGTCTGACCGTCAAAATCGCTTCCTAGCTCTGTAAAATCTGGCGGTACAAAAGCAGCCTGTCCCACGCCATTGGCAGCACTCAGATGGTAATCCCCTGTCTGTTTGAGAGGCCTGAACACCACGCTGACAAAATTTCCTCCTTCTCCGCCGGCCCCTGCTGCAAAGAGCTCGTTGAAGTAAGGAGAGACCAGAGAAGGTGTCCCACCTGTCAGGATGCAGTTTTGGCATGTAAGGGAGCCTGCTGTGCCTATCACCCCCAGATCCGAATATGAGGGATTGGAGGGATCAGGCAAGAGCCCGCCCAGGCCTCCGTTGGCAGAGCCGTCCCAGTAGAAGGAACGGTTCTGGAAAACTATGGAATCATGCATAAGCGGATCCGAAAACCCTGGGGAACCCAGCACGCCTGCCAGGGCTGCGCTGTGAGCCCTGGAGGCCACACCAGCCCCAGGCTGCGGGGTCGTAAGGTTGGGGTTCAGAGGATCCAAGAATGCAGCCCTGTTGGTGGCAGTGCTGTCATTGTGGGCGATGGTGTTATTGATGAGCCTTACCTTTATGGCATCTGCCAGGGACACGCCTCCTCCTGTGAGCTGGGCCACGTTGTTCACTATAATGTTGTTGAATACGTTCACCCAGTACCATGCATCCGGGTTTGCGGGGTTTGCAGCCACATCCTGGCCGTTTACCTGGGCCAGGGCTATCCCTGCCCCGTCATGGCTGGCTGCATTACCCTGGATCAGATTTCCATTGATGGTCACAGAACCAGCTCCAGGGCTCAGTGCATTTCCTGCCACAGGATCCTCTCCTGCCACCAGCACTCCTCCTCCCTGGCCTCCCACGGTGCCCCTTATGGGCTTGTCGCCTGTGCTCACCTCATTGAAGATTATGGTGTTACGCTCTATGCGGCCACCGGGGCTCAAACCCACATGGGCCACTCCTGCTCCTTGCAAGCCGCTGAAATTGCCGCATATGAAGTTCTCCTCCACGGTGTAGTTGCCAGAGCCTGTGAAAAGGGCCAGACCACCGCCGCCATTGACCGAACCGTTTTGGTTGAGGTGGTTGTGGCTGATGATGAGGTTAATGTTGCTGGCATCTGCCAGGTCCCCGGTTCCAGGATCCACTGTGGAGAGCCACCCCACCCTTATGCCTCCGGCGAAATTGCCTGAGTTGGTGGCAATGCGGTTGTTGCTTATCTGGAGGCCGTCTGTGTAGCCGCTCACAAAGATTCCGCCCCCCACCAGGGATTGGGTTATGGTGAAGCCGTCTATGCGCCCACCAGTGAATGAGCCGTCGTTTTTGCCCAGTACCGTGACACCCGCCCCCCTGTCCAGGAGAAAGTCGGTCCTCTGGCCTGGCACTAGACTCACCAGACCAAGACTCACCAGCTCATCCATCTTGGCCAGCCAGGCAGGCTCGTTGTCGGGCATGAACTGCAAGCCGTTTATCACCGTGGAGCCCTCTCCTGAGCCCTGCAGGGCCACAGGCTTCCACATGATCACATTCTCGGTATAAAGCCCTGGAGCAACCAGCACCAGGTCGCCTGGGTTGGCCGCATCCACAGCCCCTTGGATGGTGGCATGATCTCCAGGAACTCTCCGGATGCTCTGGCCAGGCAGGAGCCCCACTGTGAGGGTTAGCCCCACCTGGGAGCTAAGCCCGTTGTCACCCCTTTGGATGAGGAGCTGGTTGGGCCCAGAAGGTGCGCTGGCTGGAATCCTGGCCACAATTCGCTTGGCATTCCAGCGGATTATCTGCAGATCCACCCCTCCCAGAGTCACCTTGCCTCTTCTTGTACCAAAACCGAAATCCCTGATTATGGTGGGCGGGTTTGTGGGCCCTGGCATGAGACTCGGATTGTAATCGGGGTTCTGCACAGTGACCGGCCCCACCGCATCTATCCTGATCCTGGCTCCTGCACCTGCTGCAAAGGCCCCTCCCCTTACCTGTTTTATCCGGGGTGTACCATTGGGCAGCTCACAGTCCAGCCTGTTCACAAAGGCGCCGGTGAAGGCACCTGTGGGGAGAAGAGGGGTGTCCAGATTTGTGGTTACACCCGGCCATGCATCAAAGGTGTAGCAGACCTTCCCATAAGACGGATTCACAAAGGGATCGGGTCTTGCCAGATCATCCCCAGGGTCATTCAGGCAGACCTGGACCATGCTGGGGGAGACCCCAGTGGGGATGGGAGCATTCATGGTGTAGGTGCCGGGCACCACCACATGGTACCCGCCCCACTGGTCCGAGTAGGTCTTGGTGAGAAACCTTCCGGCCCAGTCCCTTATTACAACAGGAATCCAGGCAGGAGAAAGCTTTTCTGCGAAATTGGGGTCATTGGGATTGAAGGTATTGGTCAGGTCATTGGTGATCATGCCGTGGAACTTGGCTGCCCTAGGCACATATGTGAAAAGGAAGAAGTCGGCCGCTGCGTTTCTGCCCGGCACCACATCCACAAGCTTCCTGTTGCAAAGCGGCCTGTCTGTATTGGCAATTTCAGAGCGTACAGCCACTCCAGGAAAAAGGCTCAGCTCAGCTGGGACCCTGCGCAGAGGCCCCACACACGGAGGCAGCAAGGCCTTGGTGGAGGGCTTGTACCTGTCCCCGAAATCCACGTTCTTGTCCTCTTCCTTGGTCAGCTCAAACCCTTTGGGTGCGTCCACCTCCACAACCCATTGGCCTGTTGTCAGCGGTACTGGAGATTCGCCTGCCACCACAGGCACTGGGTTTCCCTCAGAATCCAGCAGGGGATTTCCATTGGAATCCCTGCGAATACCCCCTGGGTAGAACTCTGTGAAAGCATAACCCCCGTCAAAGACCCCTGGCCTCACCTGGTTCCAAGTCCGCAGGAACTCGGCACAAGGATCTATGGCCCCTCCGAAGAGATCCTGAGGCGGGCTGGGATGCACACACCCCTCTGGGATGTTCTTGTCCCAGCTGTCCGTAAGAGTGGTGTTCACGAGGGTCAGGGCTGTGGGCATCCCATCGGGGCCCACAGAGTCCACCCTGTAGAGGTTTACCCTCACATCCGGGATACCCGGCTCCCATGGGTCTCCAACACTTTCTCTGGGATCGTCGAAGGCCCGTGTGGTGTCATAAAAGACTATTCCTGAAATGCCACCGTTTTCATCACCCACATAGTCTCTTTTTCCCCAGTCCATTCTGTGGTTCTGATCAGCATAAACGATTAGGGCCTGGGTGATCACTTCCCCGGCATCTGTGCGGGAAAGATTGTTACCCGTATGCGGATTCACCTGGGCCTGGGGCTGAGGATTGCGCACGTTTTCCGATGGCATGTCCCACCCGGAATCCGCCGGAATCTCCCCTCCATCGTCCACAACCACCGTGAGACCAGTGGCCTTGTATCTTAGAAAATCCACCTCTGCCACGATCCATCGGAACCAGGGGAAGATCTCCTTGAGTTCATAGCTGCCGTCTAAGCCTGTTGTGCTAGACTGGTAGATTCTTCCGTCCCTGAATCGCAGGTTTACTAGCTGATCCAAGACACCCTCTTCACCAGGATCCGGGAACCCATCCTCGTCTTCATCGTGAAAGATTTTTCCCTGGAGCCTTCCGAACCAGGCATTTACAAGCACATCCCCCATGTCCACAAGACCCCCGCTATCAGGCACTATCACGGTCTGGAAGCCGAAGATCTGGTCTATGGGAGTGTCCCATACCACCAGTTGGTAGGTTCCTGGAGGCACGTTGGCTATGGAAAACTCTCCTGTTTCAGGGTTGGCAGGGGCTGCATAAACACCTCTTCCTGCCAGGCCGCCCTCGAGGATATTCAGTCCCACCCAGGCCTCTGGCACAGGCGGACCTACGTTCAGATTGGCCGCAGGAGGCCTGGATTGATGCACGTTTCTTATGCTACCTGTGACCGTGCCCGTGGTTCCCCCTGGATTGGGGATGGATGCCAGCTCATCAAAGGGCTGGTGCACAAAACCTATGAAGATGTGCCAGAAGGCCTGGCCGAACTCCACCAGGGCAGGAGGCTCGTCTGAACGCACCCAGGCGTCCACCCCGGGAGTACCCTCAATGGTGGAGGTCTGAGTCCACACATTGGGGTCCGGAAAATCCAAAGGGCTTCCCTCCACCATCACGGTGGTGGGCCTCGGAACCGCACGGATGCCGTATTTGCCGGGAGCCAGGAACTTGATCACAGCTTCCCCGTTGGAGTCTGAATATATGCCGTTTCCCACCTCATCCACCATGGGATTCCCATCTGCATCCAGCAGGTACTCCCCTGTAACAGGATCCCTTTGGTATGTTGTGCCCAGGGGATTGCCAAAGGCATCGAAGTAGACCTGCCCCAGCTGGTCGAATACCAAAATATGAAATCCGGGGATACCAGCCTCCTGCGCATCAGGGGCATTGTTGATGGGCCTGATGTCATGGAAGACCTTCACCGTTATCTGTGCCGTGGGCAGGGGATGCTTTTGAACGGTCAGGGTCACCTTGTTGGTCCCTGGCACTCTCACAGCGGTGCCTGCCATGGAATAGCCTCCATCTGGCAGCACAGACACGAAGTATCTCTTGCCCCTAGGCACACTGATGGAGGCTGAGCTTCCGCCTGTATGGCCGGCTTTGACCACCGGAGAATGGCTCCTGTAAACACTCAGCCGGACCGTCTCCTGCGGAGGCTGGTACACGCCCGGGCTTATGTCCCGGCTTGTGTCCTCTTCCACCAGCCAGCGGAAACCCTTGACTGGATTGCCATCCTGATCCACCACCTTGACTTTGAAGGCCAAAGCCTGGGATGCAGCTAAGCTGCCCCCCAGAATCACCATGATCATGAGGAGCCTGCGAAGGATTCGCATAGGGCTTGGACCTGCTGGCTGGCGCATCTCTCACACCTCCTGGGCGTCTGGAGCCCGCGCTGTGCTTCAAATGCGGGCTGCTCTGAGATTACATGCTGACCACTCATCTGGGAGGGTCAGAGAACGGGTCTTCATTCCACAAGAAAATTTCGAGTAGAAAGCCAAAGAGGTCCTGGAAGTGGGGTGTAACTGCCCCTCCCCAAGGCGGTTTGACCTGGCAAGTGAAGCGCAGAGACTCTTAGATGGAATCAAAATGGCTCGTCCCCCAATGCTCCGACATGATTTTGAATTAAAACCCCCCCAACAAAGTGTTACAATGGGGAAAAATCTGTATTTTCTCCCTACAGTGTGGTAGGGAAAGACCTAGGGGTCATGGTGTGTGCTTTTCTTCCCAGTTGGAACACAGGTACTTCACAAGTTTCTCTATCTCGGACAGATCTGTCTTGTCTTTGCACATAAAAGAGCTAGCCCCCGACTTCTCGGCTGCTTCCCTGTACTCCGGAAGATCGTGGGGACCCACCATGACCACAGAGCAGCAGGGCCACATGGATTTGATTCTTCTGGAGAGATCCAGGCCGCTTCCCTCGGAAAACTGAATATCCACAAATGCCAAATCCACCTCCTGGGCCTCAAGCATCTGCGTGGCCTGATGGGGGCTCCAGGCTTCCTGAATCTGCATGCCTGGGAACCTGGCACAAAGCACTGCCTTGAAGTTCTTTCTGAAAACCTGATTCTCTTCCACCAACAAGACTCTCAAACCCACATCCAGATAAGGGGAAGCTTCTCCCTGGGCATGAATACCGTTTTTTCTGAGTGCCACTTTGAGGCCAAAAAAGCTTGATGTGAATGGGGTGGATAATGTATATTTGGGTGCGCTCCTAGGTATTCGGGTACCCAAGAAGCAGCCTTTCTGGCTGGGGATGGGTAAAGTGACATTCGGCAAGAGAGAGGGGCTTGGTGGAGTCAAAGAAGGCTTCGGTGCTCATTGCAGAGGACCACACCATCTTGAGAGATGGGCTAAGGGCCCTTTTGTGTGCCTCTGAGGAATTTCAGGTGGTGGGAGAAGCCTCGGACGGCGCTCAGGCCATAAGAACGGCCGTTTCCTTGCAACCCCGACTGGTGCTTCTCGACATTTCCATGCCAGGGATGAACGGCCTCGAGGCCCTCAAGGAGATCAAAAGACAGTGTCCTGGAACCAAAGTAGTAGTTTTGACTGTGCACAGCGCCGAGGAATATGTGTTGGCTGCTCTCAAGGCCGGGGCCGATGGATATATTTTGAAGGATGCCAGTTCCACGGAACTGCTTTTGGCCCTCAAGAACATAATGGCCGGCAAACCCTATCTGAGCCCCGGCATAGCTGAGAAGGTCATAGGCGGGTATCTGGACGGAAGAAAAACGCTAAAGCCCCTGAGCGCCTGGGAGACCCTGACCGACAGGGAAAGACAGGTCCTGAAACTCATCGCAGAGGGTAAAACCAACAAGGAGATTGCCGACTACCTTTACATCAGCCCCAAGACCGTGGAGAAGCACAGGGCCAATCTCATGAGAAAATTGGATCTTCACAATGCCTCTGCTGTGACCGCCTTTGCCATAGAAAAGGGCCTGGTGGAAAAACTCTGAGTTGCCAAGAAAAGCTCTCTGCTCTTGTCAACATGCCTCTATACTCACTTTTTTGCCCAGAGGCCACCTGCCCTCCACCTGGGTGCCTTTTCCTGGCTCTGATTTGATTGAGAAGCTCCCCCCCCCCGGAAAGCTCCACCCTTTCCCTCATGCCCAGGATACCCATGCGCCCATGGTGGACACAGGCCTGCCCCATTGTGAGATCCATGTCCATCCCTTTTCCATTGTCTTCCACTCTGAAGCAAAGCTCCGAATCGCTTCCCCACAGGCTCACCTTCACCCGGTCGGCTCCGCTGTGTCTGGCCACGTTGTTCAAGGCCTCCTGAAGTACCCTAAAGATGACTATTTTCAAGGGACCGGGCACTTGATCCTCCTCCATCTCCAGTCTCTTTTCTATGCGGACTCCCCCATATACTTTTTCGAATTCCCTGCAGAACCATCCAATGGTGGCCACAAGCCCCAGATCGTCCAGAACCGCAGGCCTTAAATCCATCTGAATCCTCCTCACCTCTTCTATGGCCCCCTGCACCATGGCCACCACATCTTGAAGAATCGAAGAAGATTCATCCTCTCTGCCTGCCGGAAGTTCCAGCAGGGCCCTTTCTGTGGAGAACTTCACTGCGGCCAGGATCTGACCTATGCTGTCATGGATTTCCTGGGCCACCTGTTTCCTTTCATTTTCCTGGGCTGCCAGCACGGCCCCGGAGAGGTTCTTGAGCTCCTCTTGGGATCTCTTGAGCTTCTCCTCCACCTTCATTCTCCACTCGATCTCCTCCCGCAAGGCCTGGTTAGCCTGGGCCAGCTGGGCGGTCCTCTCCAGAACCTTTTCCTCCAGCTCCTCCTGGGCCCGCATGATGGCTGCCTCAGCCCTTTTTCTTTCCGTCACATCCCTGATGATGCCTGTAAAGAAGACCTCTCCTTGGGCTCTCCAGGAAGACAAAGAGAGCTCCACCGGAAACTCGCTTCCGTCCTGGCGCCTGGCAGTAAGCTCCACATGCTTTGGGAAAGACAAAGCCTGACCAAGGGAAACGGCCCTCAGCATGCCCTGGCGGTGGAGGTCCCGGAATCTCTCTGGAATTATGGTCTCCAGGCTCTGTCCCGTGATCTGGCTTCGGCTGTAACCAAACATCTTTTCGGCCGCCGGGTTCCACAATAGGATTAGGCCCCGACTATCCACAGAGACTATGGCGTCCTGGGCTCTTTCCACCAAGGATCGGAGTCTTTCTTCGCTATGTTTCAAGGCCTCAAGGTTGCGGCTATTTTGAATGGCTATGGCCATCAATTCCCCGAAGGCCGCGGCCAAGGCCGCATCCTGCTCTGTGAAGCCCCCTGGCTTGTTGGCCAGACCCAAGAGCCCCACTACCTTACCCTCTATCAGGAGGGGGGCAAAAAGAATGCTTTTGAGCTCCTGATGCCCCTCAGGGAGCAGATGGGGGAAAGGAGTCCTTGTGAAATCGTTTTCTATGAGGGGAGCCCTGGAAAGCACTGCTTGGGCTCTCAAGCCCCTAAGGGGCATGGGAGTCTCGGGAGGCACGTTGCAGCTTTCTCCCCCTGCATCCAGAAAAAGCACTTCCATCATGCCCTGTTCCCTGGAAAAAAGAGACACGTACCCGGCCTTGGCCCCCACAGTCAGTTTGCAGGAGTCGTAAAGCGCCCTGATGGTGGGGGTTGACTCGCCACCCTCCAGAACCCTCCTGGCTCCTTCCAGAAGGGCCGTCACCTCCCTCTCTCTTTGCCTGGCCTTGGAAAGAGCCCTCTCCAGTTTCAGCTCTGCCTGCCTTGTCTCTCTAAGTGCCTTTCTTAGAGCTTGCTCGGCCCTTCTCTGATCAGTTACATCTCTGGCCACTGTCAAAGCATAGAGCTCCCCCTTCAACTCCAGGACCTCTGCAGAAAGCTGTGCTATGCGAATCTCCCCGGATCGAAGCTGAAATCTGCATTCTCTTTCTCTGGCTGAGCCCTGGCGGGCAAGGGCCCCCATGAAGGCCATTCTCTCCCTGGGCTCCAGCCACAGATTCAGCTCTTCGCCGGTGCGGCCCAGGGCCTCTTGCCTGGAGTAACCACTGAGTTCCAGAAAGCTTTGATTGACTTCCCGGATGTGGCCGTCTGCCAGAGAGAAGATCACCATGGCCTCGGGATTGGCCCCGAAGGCAGTAGAAAAAAGGGCTTCGGAGGCCCTCAAGGCCTCTTCCCTGAGGGCCAGTTCCCGCAAGAGGATATCCTGGGGTCGCTCGATGCCTGTCTTGACCAGGGCCTGGAAGAGCCATGCAAAGAGGCCTATGGAGAAAAGATGCCCTATGAGATTCATCAGGCCGTAAACATCCGTATAGAGGGTGAAGCTCATTTCAGAGGCCACCCCCATCCCTAGGGCCCAGATCAGGCTCTTGAGCACTCCTGTTTCAAAACGTTCCCGGCCTCTCCAGATGAGAAACACGGAAATGCCCAGAAGCGCACATATTGCATATTCGGCCCAAATCTTAAAAGGAGTCAGCCCCCTGCCCTCTATGAAGCACGCCGGGAAAACAGGCACAAGCAAGATGGATGCCCCAAGAGCCAAAGCCCCAAGAGAGCTCGCGCAAAGCACAAGCCCCGGTGAGGGCCTTTTTT
>VSSL01000068.1_pt1 | contig 23250 bp, 28 predicted proteins | sample 4557531 | NCBI WGS metagenome assembly VSSL01 (sample SAMN10986726, study PRJNA523729) | hot springs metagenome | isolation source: hot springs | place: India:Timba, Gujarat | collected 2018-05-31 | reverse complement strand
CAGGCACCTTGGGCTGTGTTGTCTTAGTCCCAGGCACAGGAGCCGCACCAGGAGCCGCAGGTGCGGCCTGTTTGGCCATATAGGCTTTCTCAACTTCCTGGATGGTTTGCAGTGCCCGCTTAGCTTCATCCAGATTGGTGATAGTCGGTTTCAGCCGCTTGGCAATGTAATCCAGATAGTCAGGAAGAACCTTTTCACCCGGCATCCCACCCTGTGCCGGCTTGGCATATACATCCAGTCCCATCTCAAACAGCTTGTGGGCGGCCTCAAACTCATTTTTGTCAAAGGTTTTCCCTTTGGCGGCGGTCTTTAAGACATCCTTCGGAATATACTCCCCCACACCCAAGTCACGTCTAAAAGCCTGCCTGGCTTGTCCGACGGTGCCGTATTCCTCTCCCGGCGAAGGCCCCTGATATGTCACCCCCAAACGTCTAATGACCTGAATCGGTTCTCCCTCAGCCCCCAACACCGCTTCTCTGGCTTGCGCTTGCTCTTGCTCCTTTTCCGTCAAGGGCTGCTGGCCACCATAAGAGTATGGCGATCCCAAACTCTCTCCCGCCGCCGCCGTGCGCAATTGGGCCATAGTGGTGTCATACGTCAGCGGGGTCATGGCGGTTTTCATCGCCGCCAAGGTGCCGCCACCAGTCCTCAGCGATTTGACCGGCGTGGTCTCAGCCTTGGCGCGGGCCATTTCCTGCTGGGCTTCCAACAAGTCCTGCAACTTGCGCTCACGGGTAGCCCGCAATTCTTTGTCCGTCCACCATTGGTCACTGGTCGTCATGCCATACATAGCCATGATGGTATCCTCTATTCTTCCGGTGCCTCATAGAAAGTAACCGGCACAATTCGCCAGATTTCTGGCACAAACTCACGGTCATCCTTCCATGTTTGCGATGTCCTGGTGGTGGCCGCATCCTTCAGAATAGCCACTCTGTCGCCCACTTCATATCTCTCAAACCCGGACGGATGGACAGTAAACTCATTATTCTCCTTGCCACGCCATTTGACTTTGTAGCGCGGGAACGGCACTATGTCGTCTGGCTCTATCACTTCCACCACCACCGCCGTGGTGTAATATAAAGTGTCAATCCAATTGCCGGTGAACAGAAACGGGGAAGTGGATTGATCTCCCCACGGCTTGTCCGGGAAAAGCCTTGTGCCAAGTGCCACAAACTCGCCAGGTATGGGATATTTCTGTGGATTGACCGTCTCATCCGGCAGAACCATGTTATAGCGCATCCACCAGTGCATGTCGGGCACTGGTTCACCGCTTATGCCGTCGGACATGGCATCTATACGGTCATCCTCGATGTAGAGATAATTGAACAGGCAATCATCGGCGCTATAGCGTTCGTCAAAAAACTCATCCGGCACAGGCGGCACGGGGGAGCCGGGATCAGCCAAGCTGGGATAATGCTTGTCCCGCATGGACAGTTCCCATATCCTGACCTGCATCTCCGCCACACCGAAAGGAATGCCGTTCAGAAAATCCATCCAGCCCACCACATTGCCAGCCGTGCGGTAAATAGGCAAAATAGCCTCAGCATAACTAAGATTGCCTTCATAACTGCCTATCTCATAGCGGGCGGCATAGATGGTGGGGGACCCACCTTCCACCTCTGCCGGCTTAACCCCATAACGCTCAAACATGCTATCCAGAAAATCGCCGGCCTCTGTCACCAGGTTGTCAATGTCAGGCTCATTGAACAACCAGAAGGTAGAGGCAAAGCCGGTGCCGATATTAATCTCATTGTCAAGCCACTCATCCAAAAAATCTTTTTCTTTTCCCTCGGCTTCGGCAGACATCTCCACGTCCTGGATGTCCTCCATATCATCCAGGTCGTCGTCAAACTCGTCATAATCCACACGCCAGAACTCGTTAACCACCGCACGGCCCCTCACCAGCACTGAATACCGACGGGAAGGACGGGTCGCCGGACAGGAACCCTTTGTAAATCTTCTGGCTAAAATGCACGTCTCCCGAAGACAGCAGGATGGCGTTCTTGGCGGCCCACCGTCTGGCTGCGTTCACCAGGAACTTGCCCCACAGCCCCTTGTCCTCAATCTTGGCTTGTCCTTCCGATTTCAAGCGCATCAAATCCAATCTGGCATTCTGCACGTCAGTACGCCATTTCTTTTCTTCCTCTTTTTGGGCGCTCATGATGGCCTTCTCAACATTCCAGATGAACTCCTTGGCCGTCATGTTGTCCAGATCGGCTTCGGCCATGTCCATTTGGGCAGCAATGGCCTTCTCCACTTCCGGAATCATGGCCTCTTCCGTTTCCTTCCGGGTTTGCTCCACCGCCACCCGGCTGGCCCATACCTTGAGCATGTCATCCAGATAGGTTTTGATATAGCCAAAACCGGCCTCAATCTCGGCCTCTTCTACATGATAGCGGATTTCTGCCAATTGTCTGGTGATGATGTCGGCCAGGATGGATGCCACATCGGCCCGCAAAGACGCCTTCTCCGCCTCTGCCATGGCCACATCCACATTGGCCTCGACAATCTTTAGCTTGGTCTCCTCCACCTCAATATTGGCAAGAATAGCCTGAACCTGATTCTTGGCCACTTGGAGCTTGCTCCGGGCCACATCCACTTCTACCTTGGCCTGCTCATATTTCTCCAGGAGCAATCGCGCTTCAATCTCCTTAACCTTGGCTTCCTCCCTTTCCACGGCCATCTGCGCCCTGGCCTTTTCCAAGGCCAGCTTGGCAATCTCTTGGGCGGCGGCAAACTCTCTGGCCGCCATAATTTGATCCTGCACCTTAATGTCGTATTCTTGGGCCGCCAACAGATAATTCTGCCCAGCTATTTTAAGCATCAACACCTGCTTGTCGGTTTCAAAATTAGCCAAGGCAATACGCTGCTCTGTCTCTAAGCCAGCCAGTTCCATCTCAAATAGCTTCTGGCGTAGTTCGCTGTCAAGGCGGACGTTTTCATCTATGATTTCCATCCCTTGACGGACGGTGTGATGCCCCAAAGCCAAGAGGATATTCTCCCACGCCTGTCGGTTCACCGCATAGCCCAAAGTATCCAGGCTATGCCAAACCGCCGCATTGCGTTGAAAAAGCCGTTCCTTGGTCTCCTGTCGCATCAATTCGGTGTCCATGCTCAGCTTCCCTTGGAAATGTAATGATGCTGACGATGCGCCTTGAAATATCTCTGCTTGCGCCAGGCATTATCCCTGATTGTCTCGCAATCATTGCGGGCTTCCTGGGCAATGCGGTTCAGCTTGGCCGCCAATTCCTTGTTGTAAAGGAGATTTTCCAATTCCAACGCCATCAACTGGTGCATCAATTCCAAACCGCGGAAAAAGTGCGTTAACTCAAGCCTGAACTGCTTTTCATCCAGTTCCAACACCTTGCCGCGCTCAATCAATTCCCGCTTAATAGCCGCCCGATACTCCGTCAAGGCGGTATCGGCCTGCTGCTTGATTAAAGCTAAATATCTATCGGCCCTGATATATTCCAGGTGTGTTTGGTTATAAATAACTTCCTGCAATCTGATCTCGTGTTTGGCATCCTCTTCCGCTTCCCGCAGTTCCAGTTTCCTGTATCCCAATTCCTCCAAGGCCCGCCGCCATTCCGCCTCTTGCCGCACCGCTTCCGCCTGGGCAATCCTGGCCTCAGCCTTCTCTTCATATAGCGGAATCATGGTCTCCTTGGTTTCAGCCACTTTCTGCTTGGCCTCAATCAGATAGGGCAGAATGGCAGCCCGCCTCTGCTCCGCATCCACAATCTGATATTCGCTGTCAATCACCGCCTTCAGATAAGGGATGATAGAAGCCTGCAAAGCCGCCGTCTCCACTTTGGCCTGAATTAGCTCAAGCTCTTTCCCCAAACTGATTCTTTCCGCCTCTACCTCCAAACGCCGCCAATAATTGATCTCCGCCTCAAGTTTCGCCTGCTCCATGATGATGGCGGCCTGACGGGCCTTGATTTGCGATTCCAGCATGGCCAGATCGGCCTTGCGCTTGTCCAAATCAAGCTCGGCATCCGCCCGGTTCAGCTTGTCCTGGTTTTCCAGCATCGCCTTGTATTCCTTCAGTTCGGCGGCCTTCAAACCCAGGAATACCTTCTGCTCCACATCCTCCACTTTGGCGGCGTCGCTCAGCGTGTCCTGATAAATCTCCACATTGCCCTTGGTCAACAGCCGGCGAACCTCCTGGCTCATGCCCACCAAGGCATCCTGCATGACCGTGGAGGGCTGCATCCGGCCCCTAGCTGCCATTTGGTCAGCCAATGTCTGTGCCTCCTGCACAAACTTCCGCAGGGTGACGTCCGCCAACTGGCCCCATCGGGCCATTTCCTTCCTTGCGCTCATCGCTTCACCCACGGCAGCACCACAAACTCTGCTTGGCTCACTTCCTCAAAATCAAGCAGATCAAACACAAACTCCTGATCCACCAACTGCCGCGGCACAATGAACCGCTGCTGTTCATGGCGAATGACCGCCTTCTGGCCCGTCCGCTTCCCTTGAACCCTTAGCATGGCATTGCGGCCACACCGCCCGAATTGCACATGCCGCAAGCGCTTCAGATTGGAAGTCATGAAATCACTGATTATACGTATTCCCGGCCTGATTACCGTGCCATTGTCATCATCGCCTTCCAGGAGATAGATGCCGTCGCTCTTGGCCCCGTAACAAATGCCGCCTATGTTCACATATGAGTTAAAGCCATAATTGGAATAACAGGAAACCTGCCAGCCATTGCCGGTCAATACCCAGGTCTCGGCATCGTCTGCCTCTTCGACTAATGGCAACACATAGACATGAAGTCGGCCCAGTTGTTCATTAGGTGCCGGTTCCTCATCCACCATCAGCCGCAACACCGCCCCAAGCCGCAACTGGCCTGTAAGGCTGACAGGCAAAGCGAAGGCAGGCAGGCTATAAAAATAACTCTCTTCCGCAACTACTCTGAGAACGCCGGTGGCCTCCAAATATGCTTCATCCGCCAGCACCGGCGAAACTGTGACCGTCTCTACAATTGGAACAAGATTTAACTGGCCGATGACCTCAAGGATATAGCTATAATCAGTAATGGCCGACGGCCTGACCACCTCCAGCACGCCGGCCAACCGCACCGGGGCGGTAATGGAATTGATAATTTCACGCGCTATCTCGGTTTCAACATATTCAACAGAACCACTTATCCTAAGATAGGCAGATAGCTGTATTGGCTCCTTTTCAAAGACAACATCATATATTATCGGCTCAACACCGATACAAGCCAGAACGGCCGTGATGTCATTAACAACTTCAGTAGTCGGTTCAGTAATGGCATATGACTCAACAGCGACAACCTGTAATTGTCCCTCAATCTCAACTGCATCAACTGGTGTAACTGCAACATGCTCAACTGCACCAACTGCCCTGAGTATGCCGGTAATATCAATGGGTTCTGTCTCAGTCAAAGCGCTGACAGGTTCATATGCCACCTGCGCCAGCACCTGTGAAACTGACAGTTGCGGCACACTTTGATAAGCGATTTGGCCTAATGTTTGGCTGTTAACTAGGCGGGCAGAATAATTTCCTGCATAAATTAAATCTAACTCATCGTCTGATAACAGAACGTTGGCAACTACAACTTCGTCAATTAAACCATCATAATCTATTGAAGTATTGTAATAAGCATTGTTGCCAATAACCCATGCGGCATCGGTGACAGACAATTCGTAAGAAAATGTTCTTGTGTAATTTGTTGCTGTGCCGCCAGTATAAACTCTTAATTTAGCAGTTTTGGCAACACCATCAATGAGCAAGGCTATGTGATAAACTGTGTTAGCACTGACAGACCTGATATTAGACCATACCTCAGTTGCAGTGCCATTGTTATATCCCCAAAACAGATACATCCCATAATAGGAAGAAAAGCCAAGCGTAAAACAATATTTGTTATCTGCGGCTTTGCCCAAAACGAGTTGGCCGCCAGAAATAACGCTTTCAGGTTTAGTCCGGAAAAAGATAGTAATTTTCTTGTTGGTATCCCCAGATTTGAGAGGAAAACCATCACTCAGATCAGCATCATTGCGATATGCCCATTGATTGTTGTCAGCTTCCAGATCAAGAGAATAGCTACCCTCCAGGGGCGAAGTAGAGTAATAACCCACCCCGCCAGCGGAAGCAGTTAGATGATTGCCATTCTTCTCGGCGTTGAGATTGTTCTCAAAACGCCATACTTCTATGATGCGCGAATCTTGCGAGAAATCGTTGGGCATCTTTTAGGTTCCGGCCGACTGTATGCCAATCTGCAAGGAACTGAGGTCTGATTTAGTCCAACTGGTCGATGTGCTTGGATTGGTGGTCCAAATAGTAGTGTAGTCTTTATATGTCACTCCCACACTTTGAGCATCGCCAAAATAATTTGTGCTTCCCGGCCGCACCCCCACTTTAATCTGATTGCTTGCCGGTTCTCCGATTAGCATACATCTGGCCTGCACTTGCACCGCCACAATAGAAGACACATAATCAATATCCGGCATGGTGCCGGCATAGAAATCAATCTTGTCTGTGCTGGTGGTATAAACCAAATCAGCATCGCTTGCCGGCACCTCGTCAATACATTGATAGTTCTGCCCAGCACTGGCCGTCCATTCATTGAGATAGCCGTTGCTATTGACAGTAAAGGCCCCCACCAGAAGCATGCCAGGGAATGTGCTGTTGTCAATCACGATATTGGAGAAATAGCCATTTACTGTGGTGGATTCACTGCCAATGACAATCCGGTTAATCTGAGCGCTACTGGTCACCGTAGCCCCGGAGAAGTTTATATCCACCACATTGTCCACTTTGACCTGAAAATATCCGGTGCTGGTATGTGGCACATAACGGATTTGTATATGTCTTGCCGCTGAAGATATAGTGGTTATGCCAGTAGCAATTTTTGTGGTGTCACGGTAAACTTCCAGATATGCCGATGACGTATTGCGACGCACTTCACCAAGCAAAGTGCCGTCGTTCATGAACCTGACAATAGATGCAGATGAAGAACCCATCGCCCGATAGTAAAAACCGATGGTATATTCATCCGCGGCCGGAAGAACCTTGTATATCATGCCTGTGGAAGGGATATACAAGGAATAGGTGGCTTGCATGCCGGAAATCTGGGATGCTACTGACACCCCTGAGCTAGAGACATAATCCCACAAGCCTGTTGTGCCGCTATTAAAGCCGTCGATAAACACCAGAGCCATATATCGCTCCTATGGACAGGAGACCGTCATGCGGGTCTCCTGTCATGCCAATACCTTGTCATCAGCTATACAACTGTATGCTAGCTTTGACCTTGATGGGCGTATCTACCGATACCGTGATGGCAGAAGTGAAGCTCCCGGCCAAAATCACCCGTTTGTGTGTATCGCCGCCAAAACTGGTGCCGGTATTGCTCACAGCCGCCGTCACGCCACCCACTTGCAGGTCTTCGTCATTAATGAACGTGCCAGTCTGGTCTTTGACTACCATCCAGCCGGCGGCATCGTCTGTTGACCAATCCCCGGAGAATACCTTGATTGCCGCCACTTTGGCGGTTGCTCCGGACGTGCCCCCAGTGACGGTATCCCCCACCTTGATTTCAACTTCTCCGCCGTCGAAGGGCAGCACCAAGGAATACATGAAATAGCCCTTGACGCTGTAACCGTCGCCGGCATCCGTGGAATTGAAGGTCCAGATGATGTTGGATTCGTTGGCGGAGTTCTCGCAATAGGTGGCCATGGCCCGCCCATACGAGTCGGTATAGACATAATACTGACCCGTGATCAATCCGGTAAGGTTCATGGCATTGTCAATGGACTTTTCAGCGTAATTGCGGCCGCCGCCGGTTTTGAGTTGCTCAAACAGATAGTAGTTGGTATTGCCGTCCAGGGAAACGTTGTTGCGATATAATCCCGCTTTGGCCGGCAAACCGCCCAAACCGAAAATCAGTAGCAGAAGTTCTCCTTCATTAGGAACCACAGTTGGCATGGTTTTTCTCCTTTAACTTAGCTTGTTAAGCCGGATATTTTGCATCATATCTCCGGCATGTTCTGCCACAATCTGTCCCATGGACGTGATAACTACTTGCGAAACGCCATTGATCTGGCGTGCCATGGCGGCACCGCGTTCCCTCTCGTTCATCCGCACCCGGTTTTCCGTCACATGCACCAGATGACCGGCATTGGTGCCCACCACCACCCCTTGTCGGCCAAGCCAGCATGGCATGGGCAACTGGCTCATGGCCCGGCTCAGTTCGTAGCCGCCGCCTTCAAACTGGCCATAAACCAAGGTGCCGGGAATGGCCCCATCCCCCACCCGCTGTATCTTCCACTCCGCCGGCACTAGGCCATCTATTAGCCAGGTATGATGACGGGAACTGACAAACACGCCGCTGAGGATGGGGGCCACCATCACCAAATCTTCCTCAAAGATTTCGTAATGACGGAACCATTGGGGCGCAAACGGCTCCGAAAACCACAGCCTTGGCCCTTCCGTGCCCCAGATGCGGCCATGGGCATAGGCCAGATTGAGCAGATACGGGACTTCCCCTATGCCCAAGGTCGCTAAGGGCGTCATGGTGATTTGGTCAAGATCGGCAATCACCCCGTCGTCGTCCGGTTCGGCCAGAAACAATTGCTCCCCGTTGGTCAAGGTAACCCACACCGCCACATCTTCAGGCAGATTGTGCAGTTGCAGGCCGCCGTTGTCCCCATCCCAGCCGAGAACGGACAGAGGACCGGCACCGCCATGCCGTTGGCCGTCATGTCTGGTGTAGCAAACCCGGTAAAAGCCGGCGGGCAGATTGCCATCCACAATGCTGACCTTGGGCTGGGCCGGCAAAGACACCCCCCAATCGCTGACGGTCATCTCCGGCCATGACAGGCATTTCCGCCAATAGCCGTTGCTCAGATAAACGGTGTTCTCCACTCGGGCGTAATACATTGGGACGTTAGGCGGACCCTCCACCGTGGTAATTTCCCGAGTGCGCTCCCCCTGCCCGACAATCTGGAACAGTGCTTGATAGCCATCGGCGTTGTCGGCCACACACAGCCAAATCTGCCCATCATGCCACATGGAATGACAGTTGGTCAGGCTTAGCACCTTGCGATAGCCCTGGCGGGCGGTCACGCGGCCGTCCGGCCACACATCGGCATTGAACACCACATACGGCATAGTGCGGCGGTATTCGTCAAACAGAAGCCCCGTCTGCTTGACGTTGCTCATGCCGTAAAAGCCATGAATGGTTATCGCTTTAGCCATTCTACCAAGCCAGCCCTTATCAATTCTTCCATAGTATGTGGGGCCACAGATAACTCAACAGATGGATCTAACAAATAAGTATCATTGACATTGGTCATTGCCTCCCATGTTTTGTATTTTAGAGTTTGATAAGTTAGCAATCCATCATAATTAAATGGCCATACCAAATCCCAATTATAATCAGCCGGTTGTGTTCTGCTATAATTTTTGATATAATAGTCTTCTATGCGATATGCCAATACTTGTTCTCTTGAACGTTGTATAACTTTATCGGCCAATTCCGGTGTATATATTCCGGCATACAAATTCACATCGTCTATCCCATACCGAAACACATCATAACTAGTATAAATATTTTTTACTATAAGAGCAGGAGACAATCCTATTTTGGAACCTACTTCATTATCACTATCATATTCACCCCTTATATATCTACTGTCTAAATTTTCCGGAACTTCCAAACACGGATATGGCAGATAATATTCCCAATATCTTGAAAATGATACATTCATGTATGTGCCAATAATTTGCAAAACGTATAGTTTTGGCCCAATAACAAACATATATTCTTTAAAAATAAAAGAACTATCATTGTGTTCATATTTTTCGCCAAGAAACCAAACATATAAATTATAATCTTCACAACACCATACGTTTGGCTTTACTTCGATTTTCCCCATACCTGGCAGACAATAGTTATAACCACCAATCCATCCAGACAAATAAAACCTATATTTGTAAGGTTGTTTAATATCAGTAATACATTGAATACATTTCTCATCTAAAACAATCTCTTTCCCATCCGGACCCATATCATTTTCATCATCAAGAATACCATATATGCTATAATCCATTGTGTTTACATAAACAACCCTATTGCCAACCTTGCCACTATAATCAACAGTCTTATATTTAAATAGATTTTCACCAGTTCTTGGATAATTGTCATAAAAACCGATCACATATTTAGGATAATAAACACTATCGTCTATGTCATATTCCATCAAGACAACAACTTCATCGCCACCCCTAAAACTCATCCAGGCTTTTTTGAAAAATTTATTGCTTTCATCAAATTCTTTCGCTTTTGATTCATCATCATCCCAATACATATCTCTTGGTTCATAAAATATTGGCACCCATTGGTCATAGCTTATATCACCAACACGAACTTTCACAAGGGATTTCACAGACAATGGGTTATCTGATATTTTGTAGAAATCTATAATAGTGCCTTTGGCATACTTTGTTTTGCAAACGCTTTGAAAGTGTGGATGATCCAGTCTGTATGATACTTCGTTGTCTGTGCCGTTTTTAGTTTTGGGCCATATTTTTACAGACATTATAATTCGCCTTTTAACCGAAATTGTGGCCTCGGAACATTTTGTCGCGCCAGCCAATGCACAAACCCCATCGGCCCACGCGGAGAACCATAAAGGCCCTGCTGATATTTGGCCTGCCAGAAGCCAAAGGATTGAATAGGTGCCTCAATGGCCATGTCCTGCAAGCTCTCAAAGTTCATCAGCACCACCAGCGGCAAGATTAGACGGCGATGAAACTCCGGCGGGATAGCCGTGATGTCGTCATCGGCATCATCCAGAATTTCCGGGCGCTGATAATACCAGAGGGATAACTGGTCATCGGCCATCGGATAAACACCCAGGTTGTTTGCCAAGACCGCCACACATTCGACATTGCTTCCTGTCTTGGTGTGGTTAGGGTCCAGATTGTCCAGATAGCCGAAATCAGGCAGAATCCGCACCTGCTGGCCAGCCTGATTGGTGACTTTGAAGAGGCGTTTGTGATAGCTGTTGGGAAGGGAATAAACCCACTCGTCAGAAGTGACGGTCAGTTGGGCGGGCGTAATAAGGCGAAGGGTGGGCAAATCGAAGTCAGTAGCAATTTGCAGAATGGCTTCGTTTACCCACCCTGTAAGAAAGTTTTTTACCGCGGCCGTGTCTTTGATAATCAGCCGCAGTTCGTTCAGCAGTTCACCCAGGGTCAATTTTACGTCCTCCAGGGCTAACGCCACTCATAAATCCATTCACCCTTGATTTTCAATTCCGTGGCTTCTCGCATGTCCAGGCCGCAGTAGGGACAGCGGTTAATATCTTCCACCACCGCCGGGTCATTGGCCACCGCCTTCCGGCATTTGGCACATACTTGCAGGTAGTCCGGGTATGTCATTCAGTGATGACCCGTTCCCCCTCCGGGGTTACAGAAGATTTCCGCCGGCGCGACACCAAGTCCGCCGCCTTTAGCACTTCCTGGGCGGTCTCCGATTTCACGCCCGACCGCTTCTCCTGCTCCTTGACAAACCAAGAAGCCACGTCCTGAGGGATGTTGCCGGCATAGTAATCCAGCAATTCCTGCCACTCGAGGATGTCCCGGCCGTCGGACCACCGGTAGGTGCCGTCCGGCAACTGCTGGATGAACACCTTGATTTCCGGCGAAGGACTTTTGCGGTTTTCCCACCACTCCAGCGCTTCCGCCAAGTCATTGGGTTCCTCAATAATCTGGCGGAAATACGAGGGATTGGTGATGGGGTCCCCGCTGGGGAATTTGGCATAAGCACCGTTCGTCAGCTTGCCGATGGCCCCGTGGGCGTTAATCCAATACTTCTCAAAGTAGAGTTCACCCCTGACCGGATCATCAATCCGCGTCGCCATTATTGCCCCCTAATCCAAACTCTGAGAGTAGTTGCCGCCGGCGCATGCGTAGTGGGAACCTCCACCAGAGGAGAAGGCAACACACCGCCCTTGGTGGCCGCATCGGCACCGGCGATGGTTTTGCCGCCGGTCAAATCGACTTCCAACTCAGTATTGGAGCCGTCAATCCCCACCGCACCACCGCCGGTCCCCTGGATAAATTTCAAATCGTGAGAGGACAGATAGATGCGGATGGTATGATTGGTGGCATCGTAGGCATAGACATAGCCGTTCAAGGGCTGCTCAATCATGAAGCGCTTAATTTCCCGCCGAAAAGGCCCCAATTTGCCAATGGCTGGCAAAGGGACTCCGTTAGTGGGATAGGTCAAGGAAGAATTGCCGAAGCTGATGGTGGGCATGCTGTCGTAGTATTCGCCCACCTGCACTTCGTCTGTTTTGCGGTCATAGGTGACGGTAACGTCATTGGCGGTTAGGGCAGGCATTGTAATCCTCCTATGTCCATGACCCCCGCCGCCCCATCATCACGACAGGACGGCGGGATTCAATTAGGCACTTGCCACCATGTTGCTCAGGTTGAGCGGATTCTCAGAAATGGGTTCCAGAATCAGCCGAAACCGACCGGCCCCAGCCGCAGACCCGCCGGCACCGGCAGTTTTGTGCCGGCAAACCAACTGCTCACCGGGGCTGAGCTTCTTGTTCACGTTCTTATAGACCACCTTGCCAGCGGCAGTACCATTGGCCAAGACCAGGGTGCCCAATTCCACCCTGCCGGTGTCAGAGCCATAAGTGGGGCGATAATCCACCGATTCTACCGCGGCAGTGGTGGTATTGACAATGTTGGTCGTCACCAAGAACTGAATCTGCCGCAAAACGCAAGGGTGAACAATGGTAACCGCCCCCTTGTCGGCCGCAGAAGCAGTAGTATCGGCAGTAGCCAGAGCGGTGTTGTCGTCCGCAGTGTCCACAATGATAATGTTGTTAAACATGGTTAGCCTCCTCTTGGCTGTCTGATTACAGCGAAGTCAGATGCACAATCTTGGCTTCGCCTTTGTTGGCGGTATTCCACCACGGTGCCAAGGCAATGGCCCCCACCCAGTGGATTGCCGCCCGACGGCCACCGTCATGGCCATAGTTGGGCGTCACCACCAATTCCGGTGTCTGGGCCACCACTCGGGGCCACCGCTTCATCCCCGAAGAACACCGCTTCGCCCACACCGGCGGCGCTGCCGGCCTGGGCCGGAAACGCCTCCACCCGCGCCACTTCAATGATCCGGAAGCCATACAGCCGCCCCACCTCGTAGTTGTAGATGACATCTTCGTCATTGAGGAACAGGGCGATTTTCTCCATGTCGTCGTAGATGCCGTCGAGGGCCTGAGTGGACAGCAGGGCCATGTAGTCCTGGCCTTTGAAAGGCGGCACCACCATGGTGGAGGTCATGTAGTTCCGAATCATCCGCATATGGAACTTGGTCAGGTTGGTGGTGGCGGTGGCCGTAGGGACACCGGCAGTAGCGAACACCCCGCCAGTAGTGGAGGTGGGGGTGAATTTGATTTTGACATCGGATGAGCGGAAAGCCGCCGCAGCCATATTGTCCAAAACTTCCTGCATCTGGGTTTTCAGGGCCTTGTAGGCTTCGCTCTGCAAGTCAAACTGGCTCAGCCATTGGGCCAACTGAGTGATAACCAAGCCGCGGCCAATCTCCTTGACGGTGATGGACCGGGACCCGAGTTCCAGCAGGTCCAGGGGAATCCGGGTGTCTTCATTCAGTTCGGCGCTGGTGGGAGCAGTCAGTTTCTTGCGATGGTAGATGTTGACCGTTTCACCGGCCTTTTTGCCGAAAGAGGGCACCGGCGTGGTAAGCTGAAAACACACCATTTCAGCTATTGCCTGTTCCAGCAGTGTTTTGCTGATAAAGTGGTTTTTCAGTACTCCGGTGACATCCTCAGACCAGGTAAACTGATTACCGGCCATGGTTTAGTCCTCCTTGTAACGTAAACGTGGGCGGCGTCGTTTGAGATGCGCCTCTATCATTTTATTGAGATCGAGTTCGACAGTTTCCTGTTCGGCGCTGGCGACAGGACGGCTGGACCCACGGCCCAAGGGAGTTTGGGTCATTTGCTTTTTCCCGGCCTCTTGGGCCACCTTGACCCCCTGCTTCAAAAGCAGGTCTTTCTCCTCCTGCACCATCTTGATGGTTAGGGCGACACCTTCGCTGATGGAAAGTTCGCCGGGAATGTCATGGTTAAAGATGCGCCAAAACTGCTTGGCATCCCAGGACTCAGGGTCCATGTCCAAACCGGCTTTCTTGGCCTGTTTAACAATCCAGTCATGCACCCGGCGGCGTTCCTCCTCCTGCCGGAGCATCTCCTGTTCTGCCTTCAGTTTTGCCTCCAGGGCCTCCCTCTCAAGACGGGCCTTTTCAGCGGCAATCTGCTCCGCCAATGGCATGGTGGCCATTTTTACGGCCTCGTAGAGTTCCGCCGACACCGTTTCCAGATACTTGTCCGGGTCTTCATCCGGATCAGCCATCTGCATGCGGCGTAGCACCTCTTTAATGGCCTTGGCCACTTCCTGTTCTTTGAGCTTGGCCTGTTTCTCCTGGTATTCCTGAAGCCGGCGTTCCAATTCCGCCTTGACCGACTTTTCCGCCTCAATGCGTTCTTCCAGGTCTTTCAGCCGCTTTTCCAGTTCAGCCGCCCGGCGGGTGGCCTCGTGCATCTTGCGTTCAGCCTCGCGCCGGCTTTTGGCCTCTTCCTCCAAAGACTTAGTTTTCGGCTTGACCTTTTCCTCTTCCATTTTCCTTCTCCTGCTCCTCTTCGGCCTTGGGAGCGGCTTCGGCCTCCGGCTCCTTGGCCACCGCTTCATCCGAAACGGCCTGCTCTTCCTGGCCAGATTCGCCGTTTGTGGCCGGCTGGGCGGTCTCAGGGATAGCCTTGCCCAGTTGAGCCGCCAGCTTGTTTCGGTTGTCCTTCAGCACCCGATTGATGGTTTCGTCAATCAGGTTAGGAGGCAACGGCTCCATCACCGCAGGAGCATCTTGAGGCGTGTCGGCCTGAGTAGCTTCAGTAGTCATACCGTCTCCTTTCCGGGTATCCCTCGCGGGGCCGGCTCATGGTTTCAGGGCTGGTATCCATGCAGGGCAGCCCGATATTGCTTCAACATATTCAAACTTTCCACCGCTTTTCGTGGCAAAAGCTCTACTTTATATTCCAGTTTTCTCAATAGACTAATCCATGACAAACAGACTTCATCGCGCATCATCAACTGTTCCAGCCGCTCCATGAGCATGTCTTCAACTGCCCGCAGAAAATTCTGGCCAGCGGCGCTCTTCAGTTCCTTGTCTAACTGCTCACCTTCCTCAATATGCTGATAAAGACGCTCCAATTCTCCCCGCTGTTCCTGAGTGCGAACGGCATCCTTGGGCAGGCCGGTGACAATATCCACATCCACTCCGTAAGACGGCAAAGTCATCAATCACCCCTGATATAAGTATTGGGCGGATAGGGCGGCACCGGCTGAGGTTCCTGCACCATCTGCGCCATCATCTGCTGCTGTTTCATCTGCTCCAAGGTAAGCTGGCCTTCTTGGGTGGCCTGCAAAGCCGCGTCAATCTCCCTGGCTTTTTCCGGGTCCACCAAAATGCCTTCATCTTTCAACCCGGCTCGTTTCTCAATCGCCTTCATAAGCTCATAGGGCCTGATATACGGGGCCAGCTTGGCCTGCAAGACCGGATTCCCCAGCGGAGCCAAGATGTTGTCCCGGATGGCCGCCAGCACTTCAATGTCCCTGAGCAAGGTGCTGATGCCAGAAACGCTGAAAGTGCAATCGCTCAAAGACGGCAACGACACCCGCATGGGCACCTGATTGGGGTCGTAATAGGCTTTGGCCTCTTCTCCCATGAAATACAGCAGTTCGTCAAAGGTGATGTTCAGGGCGATGGTCTCCGCCGCCAGTTCGATGGCCGCCACCGCCCCATCCTCAATGTTCTTGCCGATCTGGGCAAACGGCGTCAGGCTTTGTTCCCTGGCCAGCATGTATTCCCGCGCCGTTACCTCATGGCGATAGCCGGGGCCGCCAGTCACCGGAGCGGTGGTAAAAGAGCCGTTGTCAATGGCCTGCAAAGCAAAATTGGCGTTAGCAATCACCTCATTGGTGATAGACCTTTGCCCCACTTCCCGCACCACCTGCTGGCCGGCCACCGTCTCCCTGGTCATGATGAATTTGCCCGGCTGGAAGAGCGTGTCGTTCGGGTCCACCAGGGCGTCAATATTGACTTCCCGCATAGGATTGACCATCCAGTTCAGGTTGTCGGCGTGCAGGGACATGAGGTTGCAGAGGAAATACCATAATCGCCTGACATGGTGCAGGATGCCCTTGCCGTCATGACGGAGAAAATGCGGGATGGGCGAAAAACTCACCCCCGGCCACCTGGCATATTTGAAATACGACTGCCGGGGCGGCGAGATCAGCCGGTTGCCGGCCACCGTAAAAGTGCCATTTTCCAGCAAAATCTCGCCGTTTTTGTCTAAAATGGTGCCCCAAAACTCATAAACCCGGATGAGCTTGCGATAATTGCTCCGGTGCCACACCAGCCCCTTGAGCCGGTCAATTTCCTCCTTGGTGAAGCCTTCGGCATCAAAATCGCCGTCCGTCAGGGCCTTCAAATCATCCACATTCTGGTATTTGCCTTTGTCGGCCTGGGCTTTCAGCACATACCAATCAATCCATTCCTCGTGTATCCAGAACATGCCGCTCTGGGGGTCACGGGCGGCGGCGTCCGGGTCGCGATGAATTTTCCACGGCTCCACCAAATCAAAATACAAGCCCCGCCAAGGTTGCCAGATGGGGATGATTTCCAGGGACGTGCCCACCGCCAGGCCCATGCCGGTGGCGTCGGCCATGCGGATGCCGAATTTCCCCACCGACCGGCCCAACTGCTGATACAACAGCTTTTGCCAAAAAGCGGCGGCCTCGGCATTGCGCTCACTCTCAATGCTCAGAAACTCATACTCGAACGCCTTCCTAACCTGTCCCTCGGCGAATTTCACCGCCGCAAACGGCTTAGGCACCGTGATCCTGGACTGCCACGGCTCTTTCAGGGCAAAATTGGGCGGTTCCTCTTCATTAAACACCCGCCAGCACTCCGCCTGCTCCCGACGGATGTCCTGAAGGGCTTTTTTGCTATGAGTAACGCAATCCTCAAGGAAATCGACATAATGGCGTTCATCTTCCCTGGCCAAGGCCTTGGCCCGTTCTAGGCGTTCCTGGGCCTCTTTCTGATAGGCTTCAGGAGACGAACGCTTCTCAATCCGGGCCAGAATGGCATTGGCCCGCCTGAGTTCCTCATCTGACAATTTGCGTCTTTTAGCCACGTTTGCCCTTGCGCTTCGGTTTGATTGCCGAAGTGTATTCCCGCAACTGATCCACGGTCATGGTCTCGGCCACCTTGGCCGCCGACGGCGAATAGCTCTTGGGCGTCTTGCCGCGCTTGATAGCCAAAGCGATGCCCATCAAACGACGCTGTTTTTCAGACACGGCCGGCATGGCGTCCTCCTTGCCTCACAAATTGTATCGGGTCCAGAGAGGAGGCGTGCGGCCTTCTCTTTGGGCATCCTCAATGGCCTTGCGGCGCAGACTCTCCCACAATTCATCGTTGCCTTTCAGACAATGCCGCAAATGAGCGCAATCGCCCGTGGGGGAAGGCGGCGCACCTTCCCAGCCGCGGTCCCAATCGATATGGGTTTCGCCGGTAACTACGTTTTTGAAGGCCGGCACGGTGATTTCATTGCCCATGGCATCTCGGTCAACTACCAAATGCACCGCCCGCCAGCCTTTTGTGGCCATAAGTGCCTTTGGGCACATATCCCGGCCCGCGCTGCTTATACAAACTCATACTCCGGCCCCCGTGGCATAGCTGATGACCCGGCGCATGGTCTGCTGCCGCAGTTTGTCCAAATCAATCTTGCTCCGCTTGTTGTCTTCCGGAAATACCCTGGAACACATATAGGCAAAGCAATCACAGATATGGCTGACTTCGTTCTTCACCGGCGGCAAATCCACCTTGACCTTGCCGGTGCGGTCCACGTCGTAGAACCAGGCCCCTTCCAAGCCCTTGATGAGCATCCGGCAACGCGGGTCAATAACCACCATCGGCTCGCCGTAAAGCAATGGGGCCATGAGACCCCGGTTCATTCCCGCCTTGCGGTTTTCCCAGCGATTGGGGCCGCGGCGGAAAGCCAACCCCAGTTCCCGCTCAATGATTCTGGCGCTGCTGACGCTGCGGTTGGATTGGTCAGGAGTGGCCAGGCTGGGGTCGCCGGTGGCCCAGGCATTGCTCCACTTGCCCTGCCAGCGCTTGGAGTTCAACAGCGGCAAGAGCTTGGCCTTGAGCAAAGTGGTGATGTCCCCCGGCCCCATCACCTCATTCAGCACCACCAGACGGCCGGTGGGCGTGATCTGGCCAATAAGACAGGCAGGATAATGCCAGCCGTCGAAGGAAAAGACAGTCTCCAGACCGTCTGCCGGGCTAAGAGGGGTGGGCGACACGTGCAGCTTGTAGCTGAAATGCTCCGCCACCGCCTTGCCGCGATACACCGGCGCGAACCTGCCCTCCACATAGCGGGCATAAGAAGCCGGGTCGTTCTGATACGCCACCGCCGTGGCTTGGCGGGCCATGTCGCTCAGATGGGGATTTTCGCCGGGGGGTATCCAGATGACTTCTTTGGTGATGAGGGGATTGCTGGGGTCCAGGACTTCCGACTCAAAGAAGCGTTTGTAGGTCCAGTGGTCTTTGTCGGCCGGATTCATGCTGATCTGCACGGTGCCGAAGTCCTTGTTGCCGCGGGTGGCCGCCGGCAAAGCGGCGTTGAACACCGCCTCCGGCAGACCGGCGTTGCCTTGCAAAGGAGCCGGCTCTTCCAACCAGACAAAATCAAACTCCGGGCCTTGCAGGCGGGTCAGGCTTTGGTCGTCGTCAATGCCAAACAGATAAGCATGCACCGGCGGGTCGGTATGGAGTATCATCTGGCGGTAATCGCTATGGAAACTCACCAGCGGCCCCACCGCCTTGCGGATGGAGTTCACGGTGGAGGTTTTCATGTTTTCCCGCGTGTCCCGCACAATGGCACCATACAAAGGCCGCTGTAAATCATGGGCAATGCTGATCAAGCGATGCACCATGGAGAAGGTCTTGCCTTCCCCTTTACTGGAATAAACCAAAAGCACCACTGCCCGACTCCGCACAATCCGGCTCTGCGTCGGGGTGAAAACAATCTTGAACTCTGTCCGCTGGAAAAAACTTTTTTTCAAAATATTCCTGAAAAATAAAATTTTATTACATTACCGTCTTTTGTCTTTAACTGAGAACGATATTTGTAAAAGCGTCAAGGAAAAATTTTTTTCTTGCATATCCTGACGGTGTATGCTATACATGGCCAAACTCCCATGCGGCAATGGCCTTATGGCGCAAGACAACTAAAAACCATCATTTTTGTGGGGGATTTATGGGCAAAAGCATCAATTCCACGTATCTCAAAATGTTGCGGCGGGAAAGAGGCTTAAAACCGGTGCAGCTTGCCAAATTGATGAACCTCACCCCGGCGTATTACACCAACAAGGTGGAGCAGAAAGGAATAGTGAGCGTCCAGAATTTGCGTATCCTGTTTGAAGCGTTGCAGGTAAGCATCCTGGACATTTTCAGCATTTTGCGCTATATCCCCAAAGAAATGCGCTGGCATGAAGTGAAAAGGTTTGTTGAAGTCTGTGAGGAAAGGGGCGAGAAGCCAAATATGGTCTTGGCGGAGTTCATCCGCGTCTATGGCCAGAGAAGCCACGAAAACGGCGAAACTGAGGCTGAGGAGGAGGAATAATGCAGGAAAATCAGCTAATTCGGCAGAATACGGAACGCCGCTTAAAGAAAGGCGGCTATGTGCCGGTGGAAACCGACAACTTGGGCGGGGTCTATTACGCCAAAGGCAACAACCTGATTTATGTGGATGACATCGGCATTTTCCACTATCTGCTGGTCAATGGCCAGAGAATAAGGCAGTACGGCCGCTGCTTTGCCAACATCGATTGGAGCGAAATCTTTTAAAAGGAAGAAAACATGTTCTTAGAGAAGCTATGCCATGAATTGCGCCAGGCATTGAACTGGCACCATTGCCGGCATAAGATATGCGACTGCACCAAAGTACAGGAGTTTCTGGAAGCCATGGAAAGCATTGTGGAAGTTAGGTATCCAAGACGGCCTGAACGGCACAACGTCGTCATGCGCATGAGAAAAGCCGAGGAAAAGCCATGAACGTCACCAACAATGAGCCATTCCGCACTATTCTTATTGACCCGCCATGGCAAGAATCTGGAGGCGGCAGAATCAAGCGGGGAGCCGACAGGCATTATCCCCTGTTATCCACACCAGATATAATCGCCACAATCCTAAAATGCGACCTTTTCCGCCCTGCCCGCTCAGCCCACCTTTATCTGTGGGTCACAAACAATTTTCTGCCGGATGGCCTGACAGTAGTCAATGCACTCGGCTTTAAATACAAAACCCTCATCACCTGGGCCAAAGACAGATTTGGACTGGGACAATACTTTCGTGGGCAAACTGAACACATGATTTTTGCCACCAGAGGAAATCATCTTCCGCCTAAAGCACGCAACCGAACCACCCTGATAATGGCAAAAAGAGGACGCCATTCGGCCAAGCCAGAAGAATCTTACGAGCTTATAGAGTCAGTCTCTCCTGGGCCATATCTGGAGCTTTTTGCCAGATTCGGCCGCACAGGATGGACTTCATGGGGCCTTGAACTGCAAAAACTGATTTGACAAGCAATAACAAGGAGATAGCCATGAACGTCGCCACCATCAACTATTGGCAAGTCTGCGGGCCTTCCGCCAAGGAAAAGAACAAAGAACTGGCCGCCCGCTGGAACCGCCTTTCCCTCGACCTCCTCCTCATCCAAGAAGGCATCGGCGGCTTAGGCAACCTCATCCACGGCACCACCAATTCCATCCGCGACCTGGCCAAACTCATCAACGCCCACTACTACTCCATCCCCTGCTTCCCTTGCCGCCCCTGGCCCAGTTTCATCTCTCACTTCGCCATCGGCATCATCTCCAAACACCCCATCGACAATCCCCAGCACTTGCAGATCGGCAAACGCCGCCATCTGAAAGCCGTCGTCAATCAAATTCCAGTCATAAACGTGCATCTCGACCCCCACCAATCCACCCATGACCAAATCCTCCAACTGACCCATCACATCCCCAAAACCGGCCAAGTCATCATCGGCGGCGACTTCAACCACCAACCAGCCCCCCAGCTTCTCGAAGTCATAGCCGCCACCGCCCCCCAACCAGCCCAAAACCTCATCGACCACATCATCTGGCGCGGCTACAATGGCACCGTCAAAGCCGAAACCATCCACTTCTCCGACCACCCCTTCGTCTGGGCCAAACTAAAATGACTGAGGTGAACCATGTCAAAGTCTCCTGAACTCAACAGATGTCCGGTGTGTGGCGGCAAAGGCATGTTGCCGCCTGGCTTCTACAATCTGGTGCAAACAGCAAACACACGCAATACTGAACCAGAATTGTGCAGAACCTGTAATGGAAAAGGGTTTATCATCTGGCCCAGCCATGGTTTTTTACAATGACATAGACGGATACGTCTGCGCCTGGGTGCAAAACCTCATAAACGCCGGAATCCTGGCCCCAGGCACGGTTGACTGCCGGGACATCGCCCATGTTCAAGCAAAAGACATTGTGGGATACCATCGATGCCATTTCTTCTCTGGCATCGGAGGCTGGGAATATGCCCTGCAGCTGGCCGGCTGGCCGGAAGACTGGCCCGTCTGGACCGGCTCCTGCCCCTGCCAGCCATTCTCCGCCGCCGGCAGACGAAAAGGCTTTGAAGACAGCAGACATCTTTGGCCGGAATGGTTGCGCCTCATCAGAGAGTGCCGCCCTCCAGTCATTTTTGGAGAGCAGGTTGCGTCAAGCCTTGGATACAAATGGCTCGATGCTGTTCTCTCTGACTTGGAGAGAGAAGGTTATGCCGTCGGGGCGGCGGATTTACCGGCTGCATGCGTCGGGGCACCGCATGTCCGACAAAGATTGTGGTTTGTCGCATTGGGAGAAGACGCCGCACGGCTCAGATGGAATAGGCGGAGTGATGGAAATCAGACCAGGCACAAAAGGACATTACAAACTGAGGGATTTTGTCCATCTGGCATCATGGCCCACCTGCCGGGGACAGGACAGCTACGAACGCCGCAATTGAAAAACCATGGCGAAAATCGTAAAAGAAGGCGGCGACTTGACTCTGCCCACGGCGGCCAAGGCTCTCCTGCATTGGCCGACGCCCAACACCCTGGATGTCATCAGCAGGAAGGACTTGCGCCCCAGCCGCTACGCCACCAACCGAAAAAGCGGCTATCTCTCCGAGATAATCATGACCACCCTTGGCTCAACCTCCAATGGCTCCCCTGCCGCGACGGCAAACTCCGGCCAACTGAACCCGGCCTTTTCCCGCTGGCTCATGGGGTTCCCAACCGCGTGGGACGACTGCGCGCCTACGGAAACGCCATCGTCCCCCAAGTCGCCGCCACCTTCATCCAAACCATCATCCAACTCCTCTCCCATGACAAAAACCCCTTGACAAACCCTCCACCATGCACTACACTATAATCAGCCGCAAGCCCCAATAACCTCCAACCGAAGGCAGTTGGTCTCCCCAAGTCCCCAGCCAACTGCCTTCACCTTTCCCCTCACCCCCCCACAAAAACAAAAAAGCCAGGGCACAAAACCCTGACTAAACACCCCTATCTACCTCCGCTTACGCAGAGTGGGACTTATTAGGTGCCCCAGCCTAGCACCAGCCCCTTTTCACTCCGTTTTCTATAGCCCTGCCGCTTCTAACTAACCTGTCTCCAGGCTAGCACCCCCACCCCACGCACCAACCTCCGCTCCCCCTTATTGTCCGCCAGGGGCCACGCGATAAAATAAGCAGGTCTCTTCTGGGTGGGAATATCCAGCGCCTCCCAGGTGTCTCTTCCCTGGCCACAACGCCGGCCGCCGCAAGTCCCCAAGCCACGGGGACAGGGCCTTCCTATGGTACGAAGCCTACCAGCCTCTCGGGCGACGCCTCCCAGCGTCTTCGAACTAGCCCACCGCTCCAAACGGCCCTGGTAAGCTGACAGCTTCATACCTACACACATAACACACCCCAAAACACTTGTCAAGAACTTTTTTACCAAAACCACCAAAAAAATTTTTTCCATCAATAGCAAATAAGGCCTAACTGCTTAAAATGACTGGGAAATATGGGCAAATCGGCCCTATGTG
>VSSL01000067.1_pt1 | contig 23327 bp, 20 predicted proteins | sample 4557531 | NCBI WGS metagenome assembly VSSL01 (sample SAMN10986726, study PRJNA523729) | hot springs metagenome | isolation source: hot springs | place: India:Timba, Gujarat | collected 2018-05-31 | reverse complement strand
GTGTGGATTTCAAAACCATCATGCACTTGGGGCGATTCAAGGACATCGCCGTCATCCTTTTCCGCTACGGGTTTGACGATGTCCTGAATCGCCTCGGCTTTCCCACCCGTTATTTGCCGGGATCCCCCCATCCCCTGGAAGCCGGGACGACCACCTTCGAAAGAATCCGCCGGGCCCTGGAAGATCTAGGGCCGACCTTCGTCAAGTTCGGCCAGATGATGAGTCTGAGGCCGGACCTTCTGCCCTATCCGCTCATTCAGGAACTAAGAAAACTCCGGGAAGACGTCGCTCCGGTCCCCTTTTCCGAAATTCGCACGGTGTTGGAAAAGTCCTTGGGCAAAACGCTGGAGGATATTTTTTCCCAGTTCGAGGAAGAGCCTCTGGCATCGGCCTCCATGGCCCAAGTCCACCGCGCCGTGTTGGCCCCGTCGGGACAGGCGGTCGCGGTCAAGGTGCAGCGGCCCGGAATCGGCCAGATCATCCGGAAAGATCTGTATATCCTGGAGATCGTGGCCCACGAAATCCACGAGCGGTTGGAAGACTTTCGGGTCTATGAACTGCCCAATCTGGCCCGGGAGCTTCGGCGCACCATGACGCGCGAGTTGGATTTCACGCTGGAGGCCCGGAATATTCGGATTTTCCGCGCGAACTTTCGCAACCTCACGCACTGTTTCGCCCCCCGGGTCCTGGACGATTGCGTGCGGCGTCATGTGCTCACCATGGAGCTCATCCAAGGCAGGCGGCTTTCGGAAGTCATGGCCGATGCCGATCAGGGCGAGCGGCTCGACCTGGCGCGCCTCGGCCTGAAGGCCATGGTGAAGCAGATCTTGGAAGATGGGTTCTTTCATGCCGATCCGCATCCCGGCAACATTCTGGTCACGGGCGACCGATCCATCTGCTTGTTGGACTGGGGCATGGTGGGGCGGCTGAGTCGCGATATCCGTTATGAACTCATCGATCTCATCCATGCCATTGTGGATAAGGACAGCGAGCGGGTTATGGAAATCGTTCTGGAATTCGCCCGAGGCAGCTCCTCCGAACACCGCTCGATGATTCACCGGGAAATTCTGGACCTTCTTGACGCCTACCACGGCATTCCCCTGGAACAGATCGACCTCGGCTCGCTCTTGATGGACATGGCCACCATGCTCCGCGAGTACAAACTCCATCTACCCTCGGACCTGGCCATGATGATCCGGGCGCTCATCACCGCCGAAGGGACGGCTCGGGAGTTGGCCCCCGAACTCAATGTGATTGAAGAAGCCGAGGATTTGGTAAAACGCCTTGCCATGGAGCGCTGGAGGCCGCCCGAACTGCTTCGGGGCTTCCGGCGCACAATGCGCCATCTGGCCCAGATGCAGCGGGACGTTCCCCCGCGGATGCTGCAGATCTTGGACAAGGTGCAGCGAGGGGAATTGAATGTGCGTTTTCAGCACGAAAATTTGGGGGATCTTCGGCGCACGCTGGACAGCATTTCCAACCGGCTGACCTTAGGGCTCATCATCGCCGCCATGATCATCGGCTCTTCCATGATCATCACGACGGGCGTGGAGCCATTCCTGTTCGGATATCCCGCTTTGGGCATCATCGGCTATGTCGTTTCCGGCGTCTTTGGTCTCTGGCTCATCATGACCATCATCCGATCCCGCCGCTTCTGACCTTTCGCCATCGGATGCTTCCCTTCTCACGCCAAAGCCAAAAAAAAGGGGGCCCTTGCGGGCCCTCCGCGCGGCAATCGATTTTGGGAAAACACCTTGCCTGTTCAGCAGCTGCAGGATGTCCCACAGGAGCTGCCGCATCCGCCCCCGCCGCCGATGGGGACTTCCGAAAGGACGCGAAAACCTGAGACAATGCCGTGGTCTACGAAATCCACGGTGAGCGACTTGGTCAGTTCAAGCAAGCTGCGATTTACCACCATCGTGAAGCCGTTGATCTTGAAAACCTCGTCCGCGTTCGTAGGTTCATCCAGAACCATCGCCAGAGACGGACCGCTTCATCCGCCCTGCTGGAGGAAAATCCGGATGGGGTGGACCGTCTTGTCCTGAAAGTACTCCTTGAGAACTTCTTCCGCTTTCGCTGTGATGTGAACCATTGGGTGCTCCTTTTCCCTCTGAAGGCTTTTTCTCCCAGTTATGCACACCATGAGGTCGTGTCAACCGGCGTGAGGGCGCACCTTACCAACAATTGTTCGAATTGAGAAGTCCTATGTGCGACACCGTGCTCCCCGGTGGGCGCCCATGCAGTCGGAGTTGTTTTTGCCGGGACCTTGGAGCTAGGATAGCGCGGTCGGAAGATGAAGCGCTCTGAGCCGGAAGGGAATTCTGGGGGGATTGGTGGAAGACATTCATTGGAAGCGCACATTATGGATCATGTTCGTGGCCCAGCTGCTTTCGGCCGTGGGATTTTCCGTCATCTTTCCTTTTCTGCCCCTCTACGTGCAGCACTTGGGTTCCGCGTGGCACTGGGATGTCAAGCTCTTGGCGGGGCTGGTCTTTTCGTCGCAGGCGATCACCATGATGGTGGCCTCCCCCGTGTGGGGCGGACTGGCCGACCGTTTTGGACGGAAGCTCATGGTGGAACGATCCCTTTTCGGGGGTGCGGTGGTCTTGGCGGCCATGGCGTTTGTCCGTTCCGCTGAAGAGCTGGTGGCCCTTCGGGCCCTTCAGGGGTTGATCACCGGCACGATCTCCGCCGCCAACGCGTTGGTGGCGGCGGCGGTTCCCCGGCACCGCATCGGGTACGCCATGGGCGTAATGCAATTGGGACTGACCGGGGGGGATTGCCGTGGGCCCGCTTCTGGGGGGCATTCTTGCCGACTCTTTGGGTTACCGGTCCGCCTTTCTTGTTACCGGAGGGCTTTTGGCCGCAGCCGGCCTTCTGGTCACAGCGGGGGTTCGGGAGAAGTTCCGGGCTCCTGAAAAGGCGTCCCTGGGGGATGTGTCGATGGAGCTGTGGCGGTCGTGGCGAACCATCCTGCAGCGTCGAGGCGTGGGGCTGGCCTACGGACTCCGTTTTTTTGCCTATCTTGGGCGCATGATGATCATTCCCATCACCCCTTTCTTCATCCAGACCCTCTTGGAGCCCGGCGCGTCGGTGAACACGTTCACCGGGCTCGTTTTTGCGACGGTCGCCTTCATGGGAGCCCTTTCGGCCGTCTTCTGGGGAAGGCTCGGGGACCGGATCGGTCATGAAAAAGTGTTGGTGGCCTGCGCCGTTTTAGGCGGGTTGGCCTATCTTCCTCAAAGTGTGGTGCAGGAAGCCTGGCAGCTTCTGGCGCTTCAAGCACTGTGCGGTTTGGCTTTGGGCGGCACCCTGCCATCGACAAGTTCCCTTCTGGCTGCCTACACGGCCCACGGGGAGGAAGGAGCCGTGTACGGCTTGGACAGTTCCGTCGTTTCAGGATCCCGCGCCGTGGCGCCGCTTTTTGGGGCGCCGTCGCCGGCGGGTTCGGGCTTCGGGCGACGTTTACGGCGACGGGACTTGTCTTCCTCTTGATGGCACTGGTGGCATTCTGGCGGCTTCCGGCCGCGCTGCGGCCCCGACCGGCGCCGGCTCCGCTGGAAGGCGACTGCCGATAAGACCGGAGGCAATGAGCGGGGAAATATTTTCGGATGCCGTCTTTTGCCGCGTCGGGAGCGTAAAACGGCGAGCCGGATTGAAGGGGCCCTTTAGGCCGGCAACGCGGCGAAGGCGCGCAGAATGATTTCGGCGTCCCCTTCCTGAAGGGTGCGCACGTCCATGAGAAACCGATCCGACTCGATCCGGCCGATGATGGGCGGGTTGTGGGCTCTCAGCCACGCTTCCAGCCGCGCGGCGCTCCACCTCGGTGATGCCACGGCCACCACGAAAGTGGGCAGGTTTCTCTCCGGCAAGGCTCCTCCGCCTACCTGAGAGGCGCTTTCCAGGACCTGCACATCCCAATGTGCCCCGCCGTTCAACTCTCGAAGCCCTTGCGCCAGGCGCTGCGCCGCCTCCCTCAGGGATTTCGAGGGCCTGGCGATCATTTCCAGGGTGGGAATGCGGCGCCAGGCCGACGGTTCGTCGCGATACAAGCGCAAAGTGGCTTCCAAAGCGGCCAGGGTCATCTTGTCCACCCGCAGGGCGCGGGTCAGCGGATTCTTCTTGCACTGGGTGATGAGCTCCTTGCGACCGAGGATAATGCCGGCCTGGGGGCCTCCCAGGAGTTTGTCGCCGCTGAAGGTCACCACATCCACGCCGGCCCTGACGGCTTCCTGCGCGGTGGGTTCTCGAGGCAGCCCCAGCGGGGAGACGTCCACCAGAGAGCCGCTTCCCAAGTCTTCCGCCACGAGGAGGTTGTGCCGCCGAGCCAACCGCACCAGGTCTTCCAGGGGCACTTCGGCCGTAAAGCCGATCAGCCGATAGTTACTGCAGTGCACCTTCATCAAGAGCCGGGTGCGGTCGCCGATGGCATTCTCGTAATCGTGCAGGTGCGTGCGGTTGGTGCACCCCACTTCACGCAGGATGGCGCCGCTGGCGGCCATGACGTCGGGAATTCGGAAAGAGCCGCCGATTTCGACCAGTTGTCCCCGGGAAACGATGACCTCGCGGTCCTTGGCCAAGGTATTGAGCACCAGCAAGACGGCGGCGGCGTTGTTGTTGACGACGAGGGCCGCCTCGGCCCCCGTGATTTCCCGAAGAATCGCCTCCGCATGCACATAGCGCGATCCTCGTCGCCCCTGGGAAAGGTCGTATTCCAGGTTGGAGTAGCTGCGGCAGACGACCCGGAGCCTTTGGACGGCTTCCTCGGCCAACAGCGAACGGCCCAGGTTGGTATGGACCACGATTCCCGTGGCATTGACCACGGGCTGGAGGGTAAAGGCGTTCTTTTCGGCGCACAAGGCCAAGGCTTGCCGAACCAGCCGATCCGCCGAGGGCGCCTCATCGGGCAGGCCGTCGCCGGAGGAAAGCATCCGGCGGCGCACCGATTCCAGCGTCTCGCGCAGACTGTCCACCACGATACTTCTGGGAACATCGGAGAGCGCGTCTTGGATTTCCCGATGCTTGAGGAGTTCGTCCACACTCGGGAGTCTGCGGAGTCGATCCTGGATGCTCCGGCCTTCCTCTTTCGCCATGATCCCTCTCCTGATTCTTGGTTGCCGTCGGGGTGGGCAAACCCCCGAAAAACGCAGCTGATTATAGCGGATCGACGCCGTCAGGAAAATTCTCTCGCACAGTCCGGGGAGGCTGTGGCCGGCTTTTCGTGACACAGTCTTCAGATTGTGGAAAAGGCTTCGTCTTTACGCCCGAGCGGATCAGGATTATTGTGGAACGAAAACACAAAGGGAGGTTGCGAGACGCTTTGAATTTCAGTCAAGTTCGGCAGATGGAAAAAGATCGCGAGACCCTTTTCCAAGGGGGACATTCCGTTTCCGCTTTGCATCTTACAGATATTCTTCGAAAAGCCTCCGGTCCCATTTCCGTGTCCCACATGCCCTCTTCGGCCCTGGCCCTGTGGGCGGAGCACCTAGCCGACGGCTTGAAACGACCCGTGATCGTGATCACGGCCACGGACCGCGAGGCGGCCTCCCTTGCGGAGGAAATCCGCTTTTTCCAGGAGCCGCTTCGGACTCCGGATCCTCTGAGCCGGAGGCTCCACGTTTTCCCATCCCGATCCGGACACCGCGCCCAGGTCCTGGGCAAAATGGAGCACACCGCCCAGCGGTTGGCAACCCTGTGGAGCCTGAAGAACATGGGCCGGCCCTTCATTGTGGTTACCTCCGTTGCCGCGGTTTTGGAAAAGGTCATCCCTGCGGCCATTCTCACGGAACGCAGTGAATATCGGGTTGTGGGCGAAACGCTGGATCCGGAATCTCTCGTGCGGCGTTTGGTCGCCGGGGGCTACTATCCCGCGGCCCTTGCGGAGGAGTACGGCGATTTCAGTCGACGCGGCGGCGTCCTGGACATTTACGTGCCCTTGTACTCGTGGCCCGTGCGCTTGGAATTTTCCGGGGACGTCTTGGAGTCCATCCGACTTTTCCACCCGGGGACGCAGCGCTCCCTGGCAACCTTGGAAGAGGTGGTCGTGACGCCGGCCAGTGAGGTCATCTTCGACGAAACCGCCCGCGATCGGGCTCGAGCCCTTCTCATGGAGGACGTGCACCGGGGTCGGCTCAGTCCGTCCCTTGGAAACGTCTGGCTCGAAAGACTGGAACAAGGTCATCAGCCGGCGGCTTTCGAGGCGGTGCTGTCGGTTTTCTACGAAAACCTCTCTACGTTCTTCGACTACCTGCCGCAGGAAGCCGTCGTCGTCTGGTCTGATTACGGCGAACTCAAAAAGGAGCTGCACGAAACCTACGGGCGCATCGTCTGGGACCATGGACGTGAGGGTGGAGAAGATCAGTGGCGGCGCCCCGTGGAAGAACTTTTTCTGGCGCCCGAAACGGTGGATGCCTACGCCCGGCGTTTTCAAAATGTCTGGCTCAACGCCATGGCCGACCGAAAAGAAGCGGCGATTCATTGCGACGTGGGGGTGAGCACCCAAGCCGAGCTGTGTTTGGCTTTGAAATCCCATCCCAAAAGGGAAAGGCTCCTGGAGCCGGTGGTGCAGCGCATTCGGTCGTGGCAAGAGGAAGGGCTGGCGGTCGTCCTTGTGAGTGAGGGCCCCGAGCAGTCTAAGCGACTCAAAGAGCTCCTCGCTCATTATGGCCTCGAACCGACGGGATCGGTTCGAGGCAGGGATCTGGTCCGTCCCCGCAGGCCCGATGGGCGGGAACTGGACCTGACCGTCGGGTCGATCCGTTCGGGTTTTGTCTGGCCGGGGCATCACCTGGCGGTGGTTTCGGAAACGGAGCTTTTCGGAAGGCGCCGTGTGCGGCCCCGGGCCAAGAAGAGCCTGACGGGGCTGTTTCTCAGCTCCTTTGAAGACCTGCACGAAGGGGATTTGGTGGTCCATGTGGACCACGGTATCGGGGTGTACCGAGGTCTGGTGCACCTGACCGTCGGCCAGCTGGAAAGCGACTTTCTCCAACTGGACTACCAGGACGGCGACCGTCTGTATGTGCCCGTGGACAAGCTGCACAAGGTGCAGAAATACCTGGGCGTGGAAGGCGCCGAGACGCGCGTGGATAGATTGGGCGGCAAGGCATGGGAAGCCGCCAAGAAAAAGGCTCGGGAATCGGCCGAAAGAGTCGCCGAGGAGTTGCTCAAGATTTATGCGCTTCGCCAGATCCGAGAAGGAACGGCCTTCAGCCCTCCGGACAGTCTGTACCGGGAGTTCGAGGCCACGTTCCCTTTCGATGAAACCCCGGATCAAATGCGGGCCATCGAGGATGTCTTGCAAGACATGTGCTCGTCGCGCCCCATGGATCGGCTCGTGTGCGGAGACGTGGGTTACGGTAAAACGGAAGTGGCTTTGCGGGCGGCCTTTAAGGCGGCCATGGACGGCAAACAGGTGGCCATGCTCACTCCGACCACGGTCTTGGCCGAGCAGCACTACGCCACGTTCCAGGAACGCCTGAAGGATTTTCCCGTGACCGTGGACGTCCTCAGCCGTTTTCGGACCCCCTCGGAACAGAAACGCATTTTGGAGCGCTTGCAATCCGGGGCGCTGGACATCGTCATCGGCACCCATCGACTCCTGCAAAAGGACGTGGTCTTCCGAGATCTGGGGCTGCTCATCATCGACGAGGAGCAACGTTTCGGGGTAAGGCATAAAGAGCGCATCAAGGAACTGCGGGTTGCGGTGGATGTGCTGACCTTGACGGCGACCCCCATCCCGAGAACGCTCCATATGGCCCTCACAGGGATTAGGGACTTGAGCACCATCGAAACGGCGCCGCAGGACCGCAAGGCCGTGGAGACGGTGGTGTGCCCCTTCGAAGAGCTCACCATTCGCGAAGCCATCACGCGGGAACTACGGCGCGGCGGGCAGGTGTTTTTCGTCCATAACCATGTGCAGACCATTCGCCGCATGGCCGACAAGATCCGATCCCTGATTCCGGAAGCGCGCGTGGAAGTGGCGCATGGTCAAATGAAAGAACGGGAACTGGAAAAAATCATGATGGATTTCGTCCACAAGAAGGTGGATGTGCTGGTGTGTACGACCATCATCGAATCCGGGCTGGACATCCCGGCGGCCAACACCATCCTGATCAATCGGGCGGACAAGATGGGGCTGGCCCAAATCTACCAACTGCGCGGTCGGGTGGGTCGGTCCGCGGAACAGGCCTATGCCTATCTGCTCATCCCGGGGGAACACTTGGTGACTCGAGACGCCCAGAAAAGACTCCGGGCCCTCATGGACTTCAGCGAACTCGGCTCGGGGTTCAAGATCGCCCTCAATGATTTGCAAATCCGTGGCGGCGGCACCATCCTGGGCTCCGCCCAGTCGGGGCACATCGCCTCCGTGGGCTATGAGCTCTATTTGGAGTTGTTGGAAGAGACCATCCGGAAAATGAAAGGCGAGGCGCTGGAGGAGGAATTTCCCGACCCCGAGATCGCCATTCCCGTGGCGGCTTATCTGCCCTCTTACTTCATGCCCGTGGCCGACCAAAGGCTTGTGGCCTACAAGCGCCTGTCCGGGGCGAAGAGTCAGGAAGAAATCGACGACATTGCCAAAGAGTGGCGCGACCGCTTCGGTCCGCTGCCCGACGAGGCCAAGGCGCTGCTCGTGCTCGCCCGCATCCGGCTCCTCCTGAAACGCCTGCGGATTGTGCGTTTGGAAGGGACCGGCACCGCCATGACGTGCACTTTCGCCGAACCCGTGCCGTGGGGATCTGGGCTCGAGACGCTTTCTGACGCCAAGTGTGTCGTCACCCTCCAGGGGGAACGCAAGATGACGGTGGAACTGGAGGCACGCACGATGTTGGCGTCTTTGGTGCGGCTCAAAAGGCTCTTGCAAGCCCTTGAGGATCATGTTAGAGACCTTAGTCAATTCAATAGGTTAGTTTCACCTCGCCCTTCCCATCTGAAAGCATGGGACACGGGAAGCGGGGAGTCTTCCTCTGAACAGAAAGGACGCGAGGCACGATGAGACTCGGTTTTGTCGGAGCGGTGGCATTCGGCTTGGGGCTCGTGGGGGCTTTTCTTGCCGTTTCCGGGCCGGCCCGGGCCAAGCCGGTGGACTGGATCGTGGCGGTGGTCAACGACGACGTGATCCTGAACAGTGAACTCCAACGCCGGATCGAGGGCGTGGTCAAGGCCGCCGAACAACTTCGGGACGCGCCGCCGCTCGGCTCCGCGGATTCGCTGCGCAAGGAGGTCTTGCGCCAGATGATCCGGGAAAAACTCACGGCTCAGGAAGTCGCCCGGCTCAAGATCACGGTGAGTGAATCGGAGGTGGAGGATGCTGTGGCGTCCATCCAAAAATCCAATAACGTGAGCCGCCAGCAGCTGGAAGCGATGCTTAAGGAAGAAGGGCGTACCCTAGAGCAGTTCAAGAAGGCGATTCGTCAGGACCTGGAGCGAGCTCGGCTGATCGAGAGAGTGTTAAAATCCAAGACCGTGATCACGGACGATCAGGTCCAAGCCGCCTTAAGCCGTCAGGTGCGGAGCCCGGATGAGGAGCGGCATTTGGCGGTCATCTTTCTGTCGGCGCCGTCCGCGCCTGAAGCGCGGCAAACGGTACGCCTTAAGGCGCAGGAGATTCTGAACCGCATCCGCAAAGGGGAAAATTTCGCCGATTTGGCCCGCGCCTATTCTCAAGGGCCCGGGGCCCAGGACGGAGGCGATATCGGAACAATCAAGGCCAAGGACATGGCCCCTGGCTTGGAACAGGCCACGCGGGACCTGCAGCCGGGCCAGGTGAGCGAGGTTCTGGAGTCGGCCAACGGCTTTTATGTGGTGAAGCTTCTGCAAGTCAAGAGGCCGAATCCGGGCGCGGTGGATGAACGGGTCAAGGAAAAGGTGCGCCGGGAACTGTTTCAAATGGAAGTGAACAAGAAATACGATCAGTGGATACGGGATCTGGAGGCAAAGTCCTTTATCCAAATCCACTTGGATCCCCCGGCTTCGGGATCCTAAGCGTTTCGACACAGCCCGTCTTGCGCTGGATGAGAGCAAAGGATTTCCATGGACTCTTTGAAGGATATCGGGGCTTTTCTGGAAAGTGAGCGGAAGCGGCAGCAGCTAAGCCTGGAGAAGCTCTCCCGACACACGCGAATCAGCGTGCGCATGCTGCAGGCCTTGGAAGCCGGGGAGTACGAGGTCATCGGCACTCCCTTGCTCATCCGGGGGTTTCTCAAGGTCTATTGCGAAGCCTTGGGCGTGGATCCCCGCCCGATCCTTGAAGAATACGGTTCGGACATCCGCCGCTACGACAACGAAGGGGAGCGCCTGAAGCGGTTCCAATCCTGGATGAAGGGCCCCCGCAAGAAAGGCGGCGCTTTTCTGGCCTTTTTCCTCGTGTTGGCCTTCAGTGTCACCGTGGCGGGGTTGTGGGCGGTGTGGTGGCCGAAGTACCAAATGCAAAGAGCGGCCACGTCTCAGACGACCCGGGAGGCGGTGTATCCGCAGCAGGAGTTACCGGGCGATCTGGCGTTGAAGAAAGGCGCGGGAGATCTGGGTGGCCATTCTGCGGGAGAGCAGGCGGGAGTCCCGGGGGTCTTGCCCGAGCAGGAAGCCCCTGCCCCGGTTCCGGAGAGCGGGGTACCCGGTCCGATGACCGGAGAGGCCCCGAGCAATGAGCCGAAAGGAGACAGCGCGGGAGGATCGGTTCGGGAGGCCTCGCGGCGGACAACGGCCGAGCCGCCTTCGCTTCAGGATTCCCCAAAGACGGAATCGCTCTCGGCTTCTTCCCTGCCGACGGGCTCAGGGCATGTCTTGCACATTGTGGCGGACGAGGAAGCGTGGGTGCAGGTCCAGGCCGACGACGGAAAACCGCAGAATCGCATCATGAAACCGGGGGAAAGCGCTCAATGGACTCTTTCCCGGTCCGCGCAGCTGTGGACGGGAAACGCCGGAGGCATTCGCGTCCTTTGGGACGGGAAGCCTCTTAAGCCCTTGGGAAAAAGGGGCGAGGTGCTGCGGGTGAAGCTTCCCGATTCCCGTTACATGGAAAGCCCCTGAAAAGCCCATGACCGTTGTCGAATCAGAAGCGGTGGTCCTGCGCGCCCATGATTACGGCGAGTCGGACCGCATCGTCACCTTTTTCAGCAGGGAATGGGGCCTGGTGCGGGCCATGGCCAAAGGGGCCCGCCGCAGCTCCAAGCGTTTCGTTCACGCCTTTGAACCCAACAGTGTGGTGCAGTTGGGCCTTCGGCAGCGGCGGGCTCTGGCCTGGGTGGAATCCTGCCGTTTGCTGGAAGGCCATCTCGCCTTGCGCTCGGATCCTTTGCGCTGGACCTATGCGGGCCTTCTCGTGGAAACGACCTTGCGGCTGAACCCGGAAAACCTTCCCAATCCATCCTTTTACGGCCTTCTTTGCGGCGGGCTCAAGCGCCTCGGAACCGATCGGGACCCCGGCAACGTGGCGGCGCTCTTCCTCGTGCGCGGCTTAAGGATTCTCGGCGCCCTCCCGTCCTTGGAAGGGTGTTGCCAATGCGGGCGGAAGATCGGGGAAGCTTCGCTCTGGAAATTGTCCCTGGAGACGGGCCGCTTTTCCTGCGGGCTCCATGGCGAGCCGGACCACGAAGGGATCGATCTCGACAAGGGTTGCGCGGCTCTGCTGCACGCCATGCTTCGGGCGCCCGTGGAAAAGATGTGGCGGTTCCGACTGCGGAAGCCGGCGCAGAAAGATCTCGTTCGGGCCGTCTGCACGTGGGTGGAACATCACACGGGCCAGCGCCTGAAAAGCAGGGGTCTGCTGGATTACTTGGAAAACGGCCCTGAAGCGCCGAAGCGATCGCCTCGATCGTCCGGGCTTGTTGTGTCCCCATGAGAGAGCCTCTCACCAGGACAGAACCCGCCGGAGTTGTCCTTGAGGCCGCCTGCACCATCACGGCATAAGGACTCCTCACAGGGGAGTTTCCCGCCGCACGGTGATTTCGGCGCCTGGGCGTCGGGCCATACGGCGGTTTTCGGAAGGAGCCGGAATTCGTGGAGTGGATGCGCCACTTCGAGACCGTAACGCTCAGCGCTCCGTGGCTTGGGGTCGGCCTCTCCTTTGTCGGAGGGATTCTTGCGGGCTTTACGCCGTGCTCCTATCCGATGATTCCCATCACGGTCGCCTTCGTGGGCAGCCGGGCGCAGGGCAGCCGCCTGAAGGGTTTCCTTCTCTCCGTGATTTACGTATCCGGTATGGCGGCGGTCTATTCGACCCTGGGGGTGGTGGCGGCGCTCACCGGACGGCTTTTCGGCTCCTTGACCATGAACCCGTGGGTGTATCTGGTTGTGGGGAACCTGTGCCTCGTCTTCGCCTTGATCATGTTGGACGTGATCCCCATGCCGTCTCCCGCTTTGCTTTCGCAGATGAAGGTCCGTCCTCTCCCCGGTCGGGATGTGCTGACAAGCTTTCTGGTGGGAGGCACCTCGGCTTTAGTGGTCGGGCCGTGTACGACGCCGATCCTAGGGACCTTGCTGACTCTGGTCGCCACGGGAAAGAGCGTGGTTTGGGGAGCGCTCATGCTCTTTGCCTTTGCTTACGGCATGGGCGTGCTGGTTATCGTGGTCGGGACTTTTACCGGGCTTTTGGCCTCGCTGCCTCGGTCCGGACTGTGGACTCGAAGGATCCAGCGCTTCTTCGCGCTGGTCATGATAGGGGCGGCGGAATACTTCTTTGTCAAGGCAGGAGAAATGTGGCTGTGAAGGATGATCACCGACGACGTGTTTTGTGGATGGGCTTAGCGATTCTTCTCATGGTGCCGGGATGGGCTCCCGCCCAGTCCCTTTTGGACAAGGTCATGAGTCTGGTCGGGCCCCACGGATCCCAGGGGCCTGTGGATTTTGAGCTTCCAAGCATGGACGGTGTACCGGTGCGCCTCAGTGACTATCGCGGCAAGAAACCCGTGTTGCTCTACTTCTGGGCCATCTGGTGCCCTTCGTGTCAAGCCGTGAAGCCCGACGTGGCCAAGCTGCGCACGCAGACCCGTGAAGACCAACTGGAGATCCTGGCCGTCAACGTGGGTTCCGGAGACTCCTTCGAGCGAGTCCGGCGTTACCAGAACGCCCATCCGGTACCGTTCAAGGTTCTTTACGACGGAGAGGGGGCGGCCATGAGGGCTTTCGATGTGCGCGGCATTCCGCTCTTCGTCGTAGTGGACAAAGACGGGGAGATTGTTTATCGTGACCATCAACTGCCGTCGGATATTCGGCGCTTTATCCAATGACGGCGAGGCTAGGGCGGGGGCTTCATGAAAGACATCCTGACCATCATTATGGCCGGTGGACGGGGCGAAAGACTCATGCCCCTGACGAGGGACCGTTGCAAGCCGGCCGTTCCTTTCGGCGGCATCTACCGTTTGATCGACATTCCGTTGAGCAACTGCGTCAATTCCCAGCTCTACAAGATCTTGGTCTTTACCCAATACAAATCCCAGTCCCTGGTGGATCATCTCGAGGACGGGTGGAACATCTTTTCCGGAGCCTTGGGGCATTTTCTTCGCATCGTGGCCCCGCAACAGCGACTGGGAGAAGACTGGTACCGGGGGACCGCCGATTCGGTGCGCCAGAACCTTTACCTCATCGAAAGGGAGCGGCCTCAGCATGTGCTCATCCTTTCGGGCGATCACGTTTACAAGATGGACTATGCCATTTTCCGGCGGTTCCATGAGGAAAAAGACGCCGACGTGACCGTAAGCCTCCTCGAGGTGGATCGGGCGACGGGGTCGTCTTTCGGGATCGCGGAAGTGGACGCGGATTATCGGATCTGCGGCTTCGAGGAGAAGCCGAAAGATCCCAAGCCCATGCCCGACGATCCGTCTCGAAGCCTGGCTTCCATGGGGATTTATCTCTTCAAGCGGGAAGTGCTCCTTCGGGTACTCAAAGAGAACGATGATGAGGACTTCGGCAGAGACATCATTCCGCGGCTGGTTCGTGACGGTAAGGTCTACGCCTACCCTTATCGGCGCTATAACCTCATCAGGGATGACGTCCCGGTCTACGATCCGGAGGCCGGGTATCATTTCAAGACGCAAGATCCGACCCGGGATTCCACGTACTGGCGGGATGTGGGCAGTCTGGATGCCTATTGGAATGCCAACATGGACCTGACGGGGCCGAGCCCCTTCTTCAACCTTTATGGGCGCCGGTGGCCCATGCGCGGGTTGCAACGCCAAGTGCCGCCGGCCAAATTTCTGGTGTCCCGAGGTGATCATGCCGCCCAGCGCACCGGCACCGCCAAGGATTCCGTCGTCCCTCACGGGTGTCTAATCAGCGGCGGTATCGTCCGTCACTCCGTCTTGTCTTACAACGTGATCGTCAACAGTTATGCAGAAGTGGATGAGTCGGTCATCATGGATAATGTGGAGATCGGCCACCATTGCCGCATCAAGAAAGCCATCATCGATAAGGACAACGTCATCCCGCCTTACACCGAAATCGGTGTCTCCCCCCAAGAAGATCGCACCCGCTTCGTGGTCACGCCTCGGGGCATCACCGTAGTGCCTCGGGGGGCCTTTCCCAGGGAGTAATTTACGTCCGGACGGGTGGCCCAAGGGCGCGGACATGCCGAGCCCGGAGGGGTTGTCCCCCACGGGGTTCGATGATCCCGCGCCTCGTCCGGGGAATGCCTTCGAATCAGGTCACGAAAGAGGGGATAGGCTGATTTTCTTTTGAGTCAGTCCTGTTTGAGGATCTTCCACGGATTTTTCCACCGCCCGCACGGCCTTTAAACTGTCGAGCGCTTTCCAGGACGATTCGGTCCCGATGATCACGGTGCCCGGGGCCATGGCGCCGTATACCGTAATCTGGGGCCGATCCCTTTTGGAGGCGGCCCATTGGATCAGGGCACGCACGTCCTCTTCCAAGGCCGCCAGATCCTGGGCGCACTGGGCTCTCCGGTCCACAAGGCGGGCAAGGGACGCTTTCAGCGCATCTTGAACTCGGAAAAGCCTTTCGACCTTCTGGTCTGCTTCCTGGACCGCTTGACGCAAGGCTTCCACGCGGGCCTGCAGGAGGGTGTTTTGGGCCGGAGAGGTTCCCTGTTCTTCAAGACGGCGAATTTCCACAAGGGTTTTGTCCTGAAACTGCACCGTCCTCCCGATGGACAACTCAACAGCGCTCAAGGCCCTTCGCTGGCGACTTTCCGCATTTTTCAAGCGCTGGCTGTGGTCTTTGAGGCGCTGGATCCGCTCCCGCAAGGCGGCGGATTTTCTTTTCAAAATGGGATCTTCCCCGATGACGAGTCGGCAGCCTTTGGACTTTTCCGACCCCGCGTTGAGGACGACGATTTTTTGAAAAGCCGTAAGGTGCGACGAAAGCACCGTAGCCGTGGGGGCCAGGAGGGATCCTGAGGTTTCGATGGTGCTGTCGACAATGCTCGTCGAAACGGCCACATCCCCGCAGGCGCGCACCGTGCTTCCCGCAATATGCCGCGCTTTCACGTGGCCTTCGGAGATAATCGTGGAATGGATCACACCGCCGGAAATCACCACATTACCCTCGGCGATGATTTCCGCTCCCTGAATTTCCGAAGCAACGACGGAAGCCGCCCTGACCCGGAAACCAGGGGTGATGGTTCCGGTGATTTTCACATCGCCTTCGAAGGTGACATGGCCGGTCCGCAGATCCACATCCCCGGGGATCTCCAACTCTGTGTGAACGCTGATCTTGCCGTCGGCGGTAATCTGGGGGCGACCGGCCCGTATGGCCACGACGTGACGGCCGTCCTCGGAGCGGACGGCGCCTCTGCCGCAGCGCAGGATGACGTCCGAAGGTCGTGGAGGCTCCACAGGTCGGCCGAAAACGTCTGTGCCGGCAATCCCCGGAATGGGCGGGATTCTTTCGGCGAGCAGCTCCCCTTCCCGGACCAAGGGGATGTGGCCTCGGTCGCGGAAATCAATGGATCCACCCTCGCGGAGGCGGCCGACCTTGAGAGGGTCCGTATCAAAATGGTAGCGCACCGAGGCATCCTGGCCCGGTTGCGGCGAACGGCCTCGCGCGACCACGACGGCCCCTTTGGACGTGGGCCTGGAGAGAAGATGTCGCACGGTATCGGAAGACAAGGTTATCCCGAAAGCGATCCCTCGATGGGCCACGAACGCGCGCAAATCCTGCTCCGTCACGTCCGGTGGGGGTTTTTGGGTCCACACGAGAGATGCCTCCATGCGGTCCGGGGAAACACTGACGTCGAAGAACTCTTCGAGGAATTCCAAGCGTTCCTGTGGAACGGAAGCCTCCGCCGAGGGCTTTGCCGCAACGGGTTCCCGAAGGGGTTCGGGCTCGGGCTGAGGTGCCGTTTCCGCGGTGAAAGCGTCCTTCAGAGCTTGAACGCCGCTGAGGTCGAGAAGGTTTTCTTCGAGGAGGATCTGTTCGATCGGGAAGTGTTTTTTTTCCCGTTTGAAGAGCTCCCGCTGCCGAACAAGGGCTCTTTTTTCATCCCGAGGCAGAAGGAAACCTTTGGTGACCGCATAGGCGAGCAAAGGCTTTTCCCGTTCTCGCTGTTGGAGAAAATGCTGAAGCCTGAGGAGAGCCTTCAGCTGGGCCGGACTGATCACGCCCATGTCCACAAGCACTGCCCCGAGGGGCTTTCCTTGGCCCGCAAGCGCCAGGGCCCGCTGATTCTCCAAGGCTCGGCGGACGGTTTCCTTGGTCGCCAGGCCGTACTTGATCACCAGCCTGCCGAACACGAGGTGGGGGTTGCTCTGGTTGCTCCGAGCCTTCTCCTCAGACGCCATGGGCATGCCCTCACAGGAGGTTGGGGCGGTGCGGCACCAAGTATATTCAGGCTACAGAATTGTCACCAAGTCGTCAAGGAATTGACTCAAAGAAGGAATGCCTCAGCCCGCTTTAGAGAGCCTCCGATAAAGCGGGAGCTCGGCGTTCCCTCCCCGTGGCTTGTTCGAAGTGAAAGGCGGCTTGGAGAACCGTCGCTTCGCCCAGGTGCGGGCCGAGGATTTGCAACCCGATGGGCAGGCCCGAGGCCGTGTATCCGCAGGGGATGGAGAGGCCGGGGATTCCGGCGAGGCTTGCCGGCAGGGTGAACACGTCGTTGAGGTACATTTGCAGGGGGGTTTCCGTCTTTTCCCCGATCTTGAAGGCGGCCGTCGGGGAAACGGGCGCGACGAGAATGTCGCATTTTTGGAACGCTTCCGTGAAATCGCGGCGGATCAGGGTCCGCACCTGAGAGGCTTTCCGGTAGTAAGCGTCGTAATAGCCGGCCGAGAGGCAATAGGTTCCCAGCATGATGCGTCGTTTCACTTCGGCCCCGAATCCGCGGCTCCTGGATTCCTTGTACATGGTCATGAGGTCCCGAGCTTCCGCCCACCGGTATCCGTATTTGACGCCGTCGTATCGCGCCAGGTTGGAACTGGCTTCGGCCGGCGCGATGATGTAGTAGGCTGCAACCCCATAGGCGGTGTGGGGGAGGGAAACCTCCACGAGCTCCGCTCCCAGGTCCTGGAAGAGGCGGCAGGCATTCCGGGTGGCGTGGGCCACGTCGGGATCCATTCCTTCGATGAAATATTCCTTGGGCATTCCGACGCGAAGGCCCCGGATGGGGGCTTCCAAGGCCGCCGTGTAATCCTCCACTGGATGGTCGATGGAGGTGGAATCCTTGGGATCGTGCCCCGCCAGCACGGAAAGGAGCATGGCCGCATCGCGCACGTCTTTGGTCATGGGCCCCACTTGATCCAGCGATGAAGCGAAAGCCACAAGACCGTAACGCGAAACCCGGCCGTAGGTGGGTTTGAGTCCCACGATGCCGCAAAAGGACGCAGGTTGGCGGATGGATCCGCCGGTATCCGTGCCCAGCGCTGCGGCACACAGATCGGCCGCCACCGCCGCCGCGGATCCGCCGCTGGACCCTCCGGGCACTCGGTCCGGATCCCACGGATTCCTTGCCGGTCCGAAGGCCGAGTTTTCATTGGACGATCCCATGGCAAATTCGTCCATGTTGGTTTTGCCGAGGAGGATGGCGCCTGCGGTTTTCAGCCGGGTCACTACCGTCGCGTCGTAGGGAGGGACAAAGTTTTCCAAAATTCTTGATCCGCACGTTGTGCGAACGCCCTGGGTGCACAAGACGTCTTTGACGGCGATGGGAATGCCTGCCAGGGGCGAAGCGCCGAGATCCTTTCGGCCGGTGTCGTAGTCCTCGGCCTCTTTCAAGGCTTGATCGGCCGTGATGGTCAGGAAGCAATGGAGGCTTGGGTTCAGCGATGCAATGCGATCGAGATAGGCGCGAACCACTTCCGACACGCTGATCGTTTTCGCCGTAAGGGCCTGCCGCAATTCGTGGATGGTCATGCGGGTCACGGACGCCATGGGAGGCCTTTTTCCTTTCCGTCTCGAAGCTCAGATGACCTTGGGAACGATGAAATTGGCGCCGTCGCTTCGCGGGGCGTTGGCCAGTGCCCGATCCCGATCCAGGGAGTCATGAACCTGGTCCGAGCGGAACACGTTTTCCAGCGGGATGGCATGGGTTGTCGGGGGCACGTCGGACGTGTCCACTTCGTTGAGTTTGTCCATGTATTCCAGGATGGTGTTCAGATGTCGGGTCATGGCCAACTCTTCTTCAGGGTCCAAGCGGAGCCGGGCCAGTTCGGCCACATGGCGGACTTCTTGTCGGCTGATCTTCTCCACGATGCGATCCTTCCTCTCAGGGCCGAAATATGCGCGACGCTCATAAACTATCACATCCCGGAGCCGGCTCACAAGGATGGGTTGCAGTCCCTCCTCGTTCCCTCTAAGATTCCCTCCGATGTTTGTTCAGCTCATTACATGGGAAACCCATAAAGGATAACGCATGGACTTCGGACTCACCCCGCCGCAGAAGGAAGCCGTGGAATCCATCGGGCGACCAGTTTTGGTCGCCGCCGGCGCCGGGAGCGGCAAGACACGGACCCTCACCGCCAAGATCGCCCATCTCGTCAATGTCTTGGGCTACGATCCCGTGCGGATTCTGGCCATCACCTTCACCAACAAAGCCGCCGAAGAAATGAAACGTCGCCTGGAAGCCATGACGGGACGGCCTCCCCAGGCTTTCCCCTGGGTGCGGACCTTTCACAGCGCCTGCTTTCAACTCCTCAAGGAACACTGCGAACTTCTGGGTTACACCCGCCCCTTGAGCATTCATTCCGAATATCAGCAACGGGTGGATATGAAAAAAGCCCTGGCGGAACTGGACATCGACACATCCTACCTTAACGCTTACCGCGCCGTCGTGTCCCGGGCGAAAAACAGCGACGATCCCCGACGCTATCTGGCGGCTTCCACTCGCTTGCCCAGGATCCGGGAAGTGTTCGACCTCTACAACCACATTCTCGCGCAACACAACGCGGTGGACTTCGACGACATCCTGTCCTTGACCCGCGAACTGCTCACAAAAGATGAAGCGGTCCGGCGCCGATGTCAGGACCTTTTCGACTACGTGCTCGTGGACGAGTTCCAAGACTCCAACGCGGTCCAATGCCGCATCATGGATCTCCTGCTGCGGGACGGGAACCTCACCGTGGTCGGAGACGACTACCAGAGCATCTACCAGTTCCGAGGGGCGGATCCGTCCTTTTTTATCCATTTTCCGAGAATGTATCCTCAGGCCAAGGTCGTGCGGCTGGAGGAAAACTTTCGCTCCACAAGACCCATCGTGGCGGCGGCGGAAGCGCTCATCGCCAAAAACACGTCCCGCATCGAAAAGAAATGCTTCAGCCGCCGTGACGGGAAGCCCGTGGAAGTGCGCCGTTTTCTCAGCGATGACCACGAGGCGCAATGGGTGGCGGAAAAGTGTCGCGCCATTCACGTGTCCTGTGGGACGCCGTTTCGGGACATGGCGGTTCTCTATCGCACCAAGTTTTGCTCCATGGTCTTAGAAAGGGCCATGCGGCACAAAGGGGTGCCTTACACCATGATGGGCGGACGGGGCTTTTTCGAGCGGCGCGAGGTCCAGGACATCCACGCTTATCTCGTGAGCGCTCTGAACCCGAAGGACGATGTGGCCTTCGAGCGCATCCTCAACGTGCCCCGGAGAGGTTTGGGGAGCGCGACGTTGAAAAAGATTTTGGGAACCGGCGGGTCGGGGACGCCGCTTCAGGAAAAATGCCGTCGCGCCCTGGAAAGGGGGCTTCTCGGCAAGAAGGTCGCCGCCGCCCTGCAAGAGCTCTTGGCGCTCTTGGAACGTGTCAGGGCTCTCAAGCCCCACGAAGCCATCCGAGCGGTCGTGGAAGGATGCCGTTACAAAGAGTATTTGCGGTCGGTGAGCGAGGGGGAGGACGATTTCGTTTCCCGTGTGGAGAATATCGAGCAGATGATCCATGCGGCGAGCGAGGCGACGGACGTGGAATCCTATCTGGAATCCTGTGCGCTGATCCGGGAGGACCAGGACGACGCCGACGCCGGCAACGGTGTGCGCCTGGCCACCTTCCATGCGGCCAAGGGGCTGGAGTTTCACGTTGTTTTCGTGGTCGGAGTGGAAGAGGGTCTGCTCCCCCATTGGCGATCCATGCAGGGGCCGGGAGCGGCCGGAACCGACCCGGTGGAGGAGAACCTTCAAGGCATCGAAGAGGAGCGGCGGCTCTTCTACGTGGCCATGACCCGCGCCGCCCGGGAACTCTATGTTTCTCACGCCATGGCCCGCAAAGGGGATCTGGTCAAACCAAGCCGCTTCTTGGCGGAACTGCCGGAAGAGTGTGTCGTGCACCGAAGCTGGTAAAGGAAGGAGTCGGACAGATGCCGTGGAAAGCGGCCACGTTCAACGTCAACGGGGTGCGGGCGCGCCTCGACCATCTTCGGGAATGGATCCCGCAACAGCAACCGGACGTGTTGTGCCTGCAGGAGACGAAATGCCAGGACGCGGCGTTTCCGCGGCAGTCTTCGAAGATTTGGGGTATCGGTGCCTGGTGAAAGGGGAGAAGGGCTTTAACGGCGTAGCCGTTCTGACGCGGGAATCTCCCGAATCGGAGATCACGGAAACGGGCGACCCGATTCTGGACAGGGAGGCGCGTTTTCTCGCGGTAAAAGTTCGCGGGGTGTGGGTGGTCAACACCTATGTGCCCCAGGGAAAGTCGCCGGATGATCCGGCGTTCCGCTACAAGCTGGATTTCTTAGATCGCACGGGTTGCTGGATCCGGGAACGGTTCACCTCGAAGACAGCTCTTCTCTGGACGGGCGACATCAACGTGGCCCCTCGCTCCATGGATGTCTTCGATCCCAAACGCTTGGACGGAGAGGTGGGATTTCACCCTGAAGAACGGGCCAAACTGGACGATCTCATGGGTTGGGGACTGGTGGATCTTTTTCGCCGCCTGCATCCGCAGGAACGACAATTCACCTTTTGGGACTATCGGTTGCCCAAAAGCTTCGAGCGCAACCTGGGCTGGCGCCTGGACCACATGCTCGTCACCGAGCCCTTGGCGGAATCCTGTGTGGAATGCTTTGTGGACTCCGCCTTGAGGGCGAAGCCCAAGTCCAGCGACCATGCTCCCCTGGTGGCCGTTTTTACGCTTTCCCGCTTGACAACGGAGGCGTAGACCATGCGCCTGGGTGTATCCACATCGTGGGCGTCCGGGTGCGTGACGCACGGCCGGGATCTGGTGGAACGGTGCAAGGCCTTGGACATAGCCGGCTTGGAACTGGACTACCGCCTACCGCCGCCCTTGTTCCAACAGGTGGTGGCCGCCTTGAAAGGTTCGGGTCTGGATGTTTTCAGCCTCCATAACTTTTGCCCCATTCCGGAACCGGTACCGTGGGACCGGGTAAGCGCAGAACCCTTTCTGCTCAGCCACCTCGACCGCGAAGAACGTCACCGTGCTGTTCGATGGACGATCCGGACCATGGAACACGCGAACGATCTGGGAGCACGCGTGGTGGTGCTGCACTGCGGTCGGGTGAGCATGGATCCGGAGCTGGACCGGCTCAAGGCCTTGTGGAGGGCTGAGGGGGCGCAGGGCGAGGCATTCCGCACGCTGCTGGCGCACAAGATCGAGGAAAGGCGTGCGGGAGCCGCCCCCCATATTGACAGCTTGCTGTGGAGCCTGGACCGGCTGGCTCGAGAAGCCGAACGGCTCCATGTTGTCCTCGGACTGGAAAACCGGGCCCATTATCACGAACTGCCAGGACCGGAAGATCACGAGGCGATTTTTGCCGCGCTGGAAGGCGCGCCCTTGGGATACTGGCATGACACCGGCCACGGGCACCTCATGGAAGTCTTCGGCTGGGGCGATCCTTCGCAGCTGTTAAGCGCCCGGAAAGCTGAACTCTTGGGCATGCACCTTCACGACGCAAAAGGAATGGAGGATCATCTGCCGCCGGGATCCGGCACAATCCCTTTCGAACCGATCCTGCGGGCGGCGCTTGATGCGGCCTGCCCGATCATTGTGGAAGTCAGGCCGGGCACCAAGGAGCGGGATCTCCAGAAGGGGCTCGACTGTCTTTGGGAACTGATGCGAACCTTGACGAGGAAGGGGGAGGGCGACAATGCAGGAAACCGGGATTCCCGTTTTCAGCCATGATGAGTTCCTCGAACCCTACACGAAGGATCCCGCAGCGGCGCCGGGTCGTCTCGAATGCATCCGGGAGGCCATCGCCGACATCGCCGAGTTTTGCGAAGCCCTTCCGGCTTCTTGGGAAGACCTCCGTCGCGTCCATACGGACCGCCACATCCGGGAGGTGATGCGGCAGGGGTTGGACCGGGTGGCGTCGCTGGCGGCCGGAGGAGCCGTGATGGCGGCACTTGAAGGGCTGAAGAGACCTGCCTTCGCCATGGTTCGGCCTCCCGGTCATCATGCATCGGCGGACTCTTCGTGGGGTTTCTGCTACTACAATAACGTGGCCGTGGCTTTGGAGCATCTCAGGCATCACGGCCATATCGAGACGGCCTACGTCCTGGATTTCGATCTCCATTACGGTGACGGGACGGTGAACATCCTCGGGGAAAAGGGCTATGCGGCCATCCTCAATCCACAAACCGAAGACCGTGTCGAATACCTGCGCCTTGTGGAAAAGGATCTGGCGGCCATGCGGGCGGACGTCGTCGCCGTTTCGGCGGGCTTCGATGCCCACCGGCTGGACTGGGGAGGCGTGCTGCTCACGGAAGACTACTACGCCATCGGGGCCATGGTCCGGGCGGCATGCACGCGGCTGGGGATAGGCTGCTTTGCGGTTTTGGAAGGAGGGTACAATCACGCCGTGTTGGGCACGAATGTCCGAGCCTTCCTCTTGGGGCTGACGGGGGCGCCTCGATGAGAGTGCTGGGGCCATTGCGTTTTTTTTCCTTGGGGGTTTTTTGTCCTTGGCGTCGGGCGCGCCGTCGGCGGCCTTCCGGAAACGGTGAGCACGGTCAG
>VSSL01000064.1_pt1 | contig 23445 bp, 13 predicted proteins | sample 4557531 | NCBI WGS metagenome assembly VSSL01 (sample SAMN10986726, study PRJNA523729) | hot springs metagenome | isolation source: hot springs | place: India:Timba, Gujarat | collected 2018-05-31 | reverse complement strand
CCTTCATCGCGCCGAAGGTGACGGTGAGGGCGGCGCGCATCGCACAACCACACACCGCCCCATTGTCCGCGTCGATACCCGACGGCACGTCCACTGCTATCACCGGCACGCCATCGCGCCGTCGAAAAAAACGTATCACCTCGCCGATGAGACCTCGCACCTCGCCCGAGACGCCGATGCCCAGGAGGGCATCTACCACCAGGTCCCAGCCGTGTTCCCAGAGGGCGGTCAGCTCGTCGATAGAGCGCAGTACATGCAGAGGTAACCTCAGATTCTGCACCATTTGCAGGTTGGTCAGGGCGTCGCCGATGACTTTCGCCGGGTCAGCAACCAGCACCACCTGTACCTTCGCGCCTCGCTGTGCCGCGTGACGCGCCACCACCATGCCGTCGCCGCCGTTGTTGCCGCCGCCACACAGCACCAGCACTCGTTTGCCCCGCCAGCTACCGAAACGCCTCTCCGCGTGATTCACCACCTGCAAACCCGCGTTCTCCATCAGCAGCAAGCCAGGGATGCCGAACTCCTCGATGGTACGGCGATCCATCTGGCGCATCTCCTCAGCCGTCACCAGCACCGGCAACATCTTCCTATCCCCCCTGACGCTGTGCGATAATCGCACGCACCCGGTTCAGGTCGTCTTCTGTGTCGACGCCGATGGAGGTCTGCTCCACCCGCACCATGCGGATGCGGTAGCCGTTTTCCAGCACACGCAGTTGCTCCAAGACCTCCATCTGCTCCAAAGGGGTCGGTTCCATCGCGGCGTACTGGAGCAGGAAATCGCGCCGGTACGCGTAGATGCCCAGATGCTTGTATACGATGGCGGGAGCAGAGGGGTCGCGTGGATAGGGAATCAGCGAGCGCGAGAAGTACAGCGCGTTGCCGGCGCGGTCTACCACCACTTTCACCACCGTCGGTTTGTCTTTCTCCTCGTCGGTCGCGGGGCACATCAGGCTGCTCATCGGCAGGGAAGGGTCCTCGATAAGCGGACGCGCCACCGCGTCGATGTTCTCCGGCGGCATGAGCGGCTCGTCGCCCTGAATGTTCACGATAATATCCGCGGAGAGGTTCTGTGCTGCCTCCGCCAGCCGTTCGGTGCCGGAGCGGTGTTTCGGAGAGGTCATCACTGCGATACCACCGAAACCGCGCACCACCTCGGCGATCTGTTCATCGGGCGTGGCAACCATCACCTCCCGCAGCGTTTTCGCCTGCTTCGCATTATGCCACACCCACCATATCATCGGCTTGCCCGCGATGTCCAACAGGGGCTTGTTCGGCAAGCGAACCGCCGCCAGCCGTGCGGGAATGATGCCTACCACTTCCATTCTTTTCTCCTCCTTCCCCATAATCATTCGCTACCCCAGCGGGCAATTCCCCCATATCCGGGGTTCACCCTGCTGCTGTCAGACCAGGGGAAGGAACATCGGCTTCAGGAGACAATATGAGGAAGGGAAGCCAGGCAGTCATCGGATGACGTTTAATAGAGCGATGACTGCATAGGGAGAGGGACAACATGCCGGTCAGGATAAGCAATGTCGCAGTGGCTGTTTTATCCATCTTGCTATTCACCACGCCCGGCAGTACTGTGGAGGTCGAGGAGAGTTCTTCTACCCTCACCGTGTCTGCGCAGGGCTACCGTGTGCATTTTGCGAAGGAGAGCTTCGATTTCCGACTGGAGGTGCGCACACCGGATGGCGTGTGGCGTCCGGTGACATTGCCGGACAGCGTGCCCGAATACGCCTGTTTCAGCGAAGGCGAGTGGTACTCCAGCGCTTCTCAACGAGCATCGTGCACATGGAGAAAAGCAGGCGAGACGGTAGTAGTCGGGGTGAGTGGAGTGTTGAACCCGATAGAGGGACTATCCGCAGCCGTGCACTACCTCTGCACCGAAAAGGGAGTGCTCATCCACTTCCGTTTGTTCGCCCGTAAACCGCCGACGGAGGGAGCATCATGCTGGGCGCTACCTCGGCTGCGGCTGGACCACACGCTCTTCGACTCATACACCTTCTGGGATGAATCGGGGAAGCAACGGGATGGTTCCATTGGCAACTTCACCGTGTTGCCCGCGTATGCTGGTGTCACGCCGTGGGAACAGCAAGGTGATGTTACGTCCGTGCTTTCTCCTGAGTCTCCAGCCCTCATCGTGCGCTCTGAGAAAGCGGGGATGGGTCTCGGGCTGGTGCGGGTGGACGCGGATTCACGCTGGCAGGGAGAACACACCTTCGTGCAGTTGCACACGCCCGGCGCGCTTTTCCTGTATTCCGGGTATGTCACCGCTCCCAAAGCGTTAAGAGGCGTATGGGGATGGCTGGCTCCTTTTGGTGGCGCTTCATCTGCGCAGTTACGGGAGCAGGTTGCCTCGTTGCTGTTAGAAGCGCAATCTCTGATACGCGGCTTCCAGCCGATTGCCCAGCCGATACCTCCAGACTGGCTGCAGGAACCACCCGACTTTCCCGAAGCCCTGCGCCCGAAGCAGCCGATACAGAGCATTCACGAGGCGATCGTATATACCGTCAACGAGTCTATCCACTCTCCCTACGGAATTCGGCTGGCGCGGAAAGTGGGGTCCGACGTGCTCGTTCGCGCCTGGTTCAAGTGGGGCAATGCGCCCGACTGGTCGGCGTACTCGCCGCTGGTGCAGGAGGCGCATCGGATAGGCGCACTCTTCGGGGGCGGCGTCACCTGTAGCGTCTTCTACCACGGGGAGAACGGCATCACCGAACAACAGGCGCTGGACATGGCAACGCGCGACCCGGCAGGCAATCTGGTGGACGTAGCAGGCGTTCCGGGATGCCGGCATGGTACACTCTCCAACCCCATGTATCTGCAGTATATTCTCACCTGGTGCACGAAGCAGATAGATGCCGGAGCGGATTACCTGTTTATGGACGAGCATCACGGCGCGCTCATGCCCAACGAAGGCTACGACGACTATTCCCTGCGCGACTTTGTGCGCTATCTTCAGCGCAAGTTCTGCGAGCAGCAGGGCTGGAGAGCAGACGACCCCCGGTGGAAAGAACAGTTTGGTATTGACCTCGCCGACCCGGCGATATGCCCGGACGGCACGATAGAGAGTTTCCAGTACCGGGCGTACCTTCGCCAGAAAGGATTACTGGATAACCCCACCTCCGAACGGAATCCCCTGCGGGAAGAATGGTGGCAGTTTCGCAACGAACGCGATGACCGTGCATGGAAGTGGTTGACCGATGCTATCCGCGCCTACGCAGGGCAGAAGGGGCGGCGGGTATACCTCAGCGCGAACGGTCTGGCGAAGTACGTAGACCTGCAGGTACTGGGCGTCTGGGGATTATGGAAGACACGCGATGGACAGGTGGACCTCTCCGAATCGCAGATGCCAGACTGGCACCGTACGGTGCGCGAGGGGTGGTACGAGGCAGGGAAAAAGGTGCCGGTGGTCTTTTTCCACGACTGGGGCTTCGACGGCTTCCCCTGGATGCGCGCCACCCCCTCCGAGCGGGAACTGTGGATGCGCACGCGCGGGGCGGAGATTTACGCTGCTGGTGGCTTCTTCGCATTCCCTGTGCTGGGACCCTTCGGCAACGATGCCCTGCGCGACGGCACCCTGCGTGAGGTAGCGAGGCAAAGCATGTTCTACCGTCGCCATAAGGAGCTGTATCTCCGCGCGCAGCTGGTAGACGTCGAAGGGGTAAAAAGCGAGCAACCTCTGCTCAGCACTGCCCTGTGGCTGCGGCAAAGTCCACCCGCGCTGATGGTGCATGTGGTCAACCGACAGGTACGGGGGACAACGCTGGTGAAACGGCGCAACGTATCGCTGAGCGTGCCCGTCCAAACGATCCCCCGAAAGGCGACCGCTTTCTCGCCCGATGGAGAGGCGCAAACGGTGCGCGTGGAACGTGTCGCCGGGGGAATCCGTCTGCACCTGCCGGAACTGATAGCCTACTGCGTGATCGTACTGGAGTATCCTCACCTGCCCGCGTGGAGCAAGGGTTACTCGCCTCGCGTTGTTCCGACGCCGCGCTGGGAGAAGGCGCGCCAGGGGGTGTTCCGAGTTCAACCGGGCGGTATCGTGGAAGACGGATGGAAGATGGTAACCTACCTGCAAGGCAGGTTGCATCAGCAAATGCGCCAGCCCCCCACCTTCATACTGAACGCTCCCCGAGGAGCAAAACTGCACGTACATGTGCGAGCAGTGGCACAGGCAGGAGCGAGGCTGGTGCTGCTGGTGAATGGCAAGCAGAGGGAGGCGATAGACCTGCCCGACCGGGACGGCAAGAACGATGGCACCGCGCGTGAGTATGACCGCACGTTCACGCTTATGATACCTGCAGGAGCCCGGCGCGTCACACTGGACAATCAGGGCGGCGACTGGGCGGCGATAGAGTGGCTGGCTTTTGAAGGGGAGTTTCGCTGATCGCTACTACGTCAGAAACTGATATATTGGCACGTCGAGTATCTTCCCTATGAGCGCCCACCCTGCCTGCGTCACGATGTCACCGAGCGTCACGCCCACGAAAAACGCCAGGCTGCGCCGGTAGCCCTTGCTCCCGCCGAAACGCTGCACCAGCACCTTCGCCGTCCACGCGATGAGGAAGGTCAGGAAGAAAGCGTTCATGGTAATCGTGTTTGCCATCACATAGCCCACCGGATGCAGGGGAAAAACGTTCAAACGCATCCGCAGGCTGGCTAACAACAGCGTAAACGCCCCGCCAGCGCACGCCGCCAGTACACCGCTCCTGTCCCAGGCAACCCGCGTGCTCGCCAGAGAGTGCATCTGTTGCATCCCGTACTGCACCTTCCACATGGCATATGCATTGCTCTTGGCGGTCGCCGCCCCCAGAGCGTAGAAGTTGGTCAGACTGCTCCACCACCCCACCGCCAGCGCAGTCACCGTGCCTATCGCCACCCATATCAGCACCGTGCGCCAGCGTAACCCTATCGAATCGGCGATTTTGAGACCCTCCATCAGGTAAGGTAGGGACTGCGCGCGGATGTCTACGTGTACGAGGTCAAAATAGCCGCCCGCCACCATCGCACTCTCGGGAAGATTCTGCGTGCCTAACGCTGCGTTTGCCACCCGATGAGGCGTCCATGTGGCGGGAGCAAACGTCCACTGCCCCCCAGCCTCCGCGCGGATACGCGCCCCGCTCAACACGTAAGACACGTACACGCCAATGATGAACAGAGCGAACAGAGGCGGAATGCCGGTCGCCATCATCATCAGCGCACACAACAGAGCGCAGCCCAGAGCAAGCCATCCCAGTCGTCGCACGGTGCGCAACTCGTCGGGCATGAGCTGACGGCTCAGGCTCCTCCAGTGGTGACGCGCCCCCCACCCTATCATCAGCGCGAAGGCAATCCATGCGCCTGCCGCCTGCTCCTCTTTGTAAGGAAAACGCGCCGCCGCGGTATCGCCCACATCCAGTCCGAACGCCGCGCCCACCACGTATAGCAGGCGCGTGACCAGCCAGAAGAACCAGCAGCTGAAACTGATACTGCTCGGCACAAAGTAGGCTAGCCCCACCGCCATCGGGTAGACGCCCAGCGGGAAGTCGGGGAAAGCGTTCCATGGCGGGGACTGGAAAAGAGGGATTTTCACGTAGGTCGCCTTGAGCTGTATCGCGGGAATGGCGGGATACCAGTCGTGTAGCACCAGCAGGCTCTGCATAACCGCGGGGATAGCAAAGCCCAGCCAGAACAACGGTCGCCGCAAGAGGTCGTCCTGCGGGTCGGTCAGCTGCAGGGGTAATACCGTAATGGGAAAGGTCAGTCGCTCCTGCCGTATCCAGATACGATGTAACACCGCCGCCAGCCCTATCCAGATGCCTGTCATCAACATCAGGTAGATGCTCCAGAAGGCGATGGGCACTATCCACGCTTCCCACGGCACAACGCTTTGCCCGCGATACAGGTCGCGAATAGCCTGCGGGTCGTGCAGGATGGGCAGATGGGAAAGATAAGACAGGTATCGGCTCCACTGGGGCTGCGTCTGCGAGAAGTAGGGAAAGAAACCCATGCCGGGCATCAAAAATCGCAACCCGCCGAAGCCAACGATGGGGATAGTAGCAGTGAGCACGATGTAGCCCATCAGCAGTTCCTCGCGCGTGAAAGGCAGCCAGCGCCTCAGCAGACGTACCAACAGCAGGTATAAAGCGGTGGGCATCATCAGCGAGTAGCATATCAGGTAAATACTGCGCGCGATCTCACTGTCCGCCACCCACCATACCATGACCGCCTGTGTGAACAGAATGAACAGGGCAAGGCGCGGGCGGATGCCCGCGACCGCTATCCTGCGCGGCTGTACGTCCGATCGCCTGGGGTGCACCGCGCTATCGGTGGTCAGATGGAACAACGGTTGCTTTCCCAGCATGATGGGAAAAAGTTTGGATAGAAGACGGTGAGGCTCCTGCAACAGCGTTTGCCAGAAGCCTTCAGGCATGTTATAATAGTACACACGCTAAATAAAATAAACCGAACAGCATAAAAAAGTGTAACCTTCGCAAACGGTAAGGAGTCAATCAAAGCAAAGGAGGTTCCCCCTATGAACCGGCGCGAGTTACTGCAGTTGCTGGGATTAGCAGGCGTGGCAGCGATAACCGGTTGTTCTGGGCGAGCGGGAGGGCAGTCCGGTGCGACGCAGAAACCCCTGAGCACCGCCAAAGCGGAACACCTCAAGAAGGTACAGAACACCGTAGCGGTCGCCTCACGAGGGAATGCGCGCGAACTGGTGGAACGCGCCCTGCGTCCGCTGGGTGGCATCGAGAAGTTTGTGCATCCGGGTGATACGGTCGTTCTCAAGCCCAATGCCGCCTGGTTACGCACTCCAGAACAAGCCGCCAATACGAACCCGGACGTGGTAGCAGCGGTCATCGAGCTGTGCAAGAAGGCGGGTGCAAAGCGCATCCTGATTGTAGAACACACCTGCGACAGCCCGGCCACCGTCTGTTTTGAGATGAGCGGTATCCGCAAGGTAGCCGACGCGACAGGAGCAGTCATCGTCAACGCCAGCGCGGAGGGAATGTATCGCCCTGTGACTGTTAGCGGAGCCAAAGTGCTTCAGCAGACACAGGTAGCCAAAGACGTGCTGGAAGCAGATTGCTTCATCAACCTGCCGGTTGCCAAGGACCATAGCGCTACCCGCGTCACGCTGGGTCTGAAGAACCTGATGGGCATCGTGTGGGACCGCCAGGCGTGGCATGTACAGGGCGTGCATGAGTGTATCGGCGACTTCGTGCTGGCGGTGAAACCCCATCTGACCATTGTGGACGCCACCCGTATTCTGGTGACGAAGGGACCCAAAGGACCCGGTGAGGTGAGACAACCCAATCAGGTGATCGCCGCGGTGGACCCCGTCGCCGTCGACGCCTTTGCCACCACGCTCTTCGGTTTGAAGCCGGAAGACATCGGTTATATCATGCACGCGCACCAACTGGGCGTGGGCGAGGCGCGCCTGAACCGCCTGAACATCACGAGGGTATAGCCGATGGGCACGGTTGCGGAGGCACGCAAGCGATTTCGGGAAACAGGGCGGGTACGCCCGCGATTCTGGCGGATGCAGAACGTTCGGCGTATCGTGCAGATAGCGTTCCTCGCCCTGTTCCTGCTTCTGCTGGCGTTCACCGTGTATCCAGTGCACCACTTTCCGGCGGACATCTTCTTCCACCTCGACCCGCTGGCTAACCTCAGCTCCTTCATCGCCTCGCGGGAGGTTATCGGCGCGCTGGTACCCCTGACGGCGTTCGTGCTAATCCTGACTCTGGTGCTGGGCAGGTTCTTCTGCGGCTGGTTCTGCCCGATGGGAACCGTCATCGACCTGTCGGACCGCTTCCTGGTGCGCTGGAAGCGTCGCGCGGCGGGAGCAAAGGGTTTCCCGCAGGTGAAATACTATCTCCTCGCCGCGGTGCTGGTATCCGCACTGTTTTCGGTGCAGGTAGCCTACTTCTTCGACCCGTTTGCCATCCTCACGCGCACGGTGGTATGGGTGCTGTTCACGCCGGTTGCCCTGTTGGGGCGGATGATCACCGGCTCGCCGGTGGTGGCGGACTGGGCGCCTGCGCTCACGCAGATACCCTTCATCCCGGAGAGCCAGCCGCACTACCGGATGAATCTGCTGGCGGCGTTGCTGTTTGGCGGCATCCTGGCGCTGGGACTGGTAAGCCGACGCTTCTGGTGCCGAAACCTGTGCCCGTTAGGGGCGTTGTTGGCGCTATTGTCGGGATGGGGCATCGTGCGACGGCAAACGCAGTCGGACAGGTGCATCGAATGTCACCGCTGCGACCGCGAGTGCAAGATGGGGTCCATCCTGCCCGATTCGCGCCGGTATCTGGCGCGGGAATGCATCTACTGCTATAACTGCGTATCGGTGTGCGCGCCGGGGGCGACCTCGTTCCCGATTACCCTGCAGCGCGAGGGTTTTGAGACAAACACGGACCTCAACCGCCGACGGCTGCTGGGATTTGCCGCGCTGGGGGTGCTGTGGGCAGGTATCTCGGCAGGCGACACCGGTGCGAAACGGGTAGGAAACTCGCCCATCAAGGCGTCGAGCCCCTTCCGTATCCGACCGCCCGGAAGCCTGCCTGAAGAGCAGTTCCTGCAGAAATGCGTGCGGTGCAGCCTGTGTATGAAGGTGTGTCCAACCAACGGGCTACAGCCTGCCCTCACCGAGGCGGGCATCGAAGGCTTCTGGACGCCGATTCTGGTGCCGCGTATCGGATACTGCGCCCAGCACTGCACCGCCTGCGGCGACGTGTGCCCGACCGACGCCATCGAGCCTTTTACTCCCGCGGAGAAGAAGTACCTTTTCATCGGAAGAGCGTATATAGACAGGAGCACCTGCATCGTCTGGGCGCAGGACAAGAAGTGTCTGGTGTGCGACGAACACTGCTCCTATCGTGCACTGTACTGGAAGGTGGTGGATGGGCTGCGCCGTCCATTCGTTAATGAGTATCTGTGCACCGGCTGCGGCGAGTGCGAAGCCAAATGTCCGGTGCAGCCGATAGCGGCGATTCGGGTGAATACAATGGGTGACCTGCGCCACCTGACGCGCGAAGCGCAGAAGCGATTCTACGAACGACATCTGGAAAACAAGGGGTGAAGCGAAATGCCATCAAGAAGGGAGTTTCTGAAAGAGCTGATGATGACCGGGGCGGGTCTTTACACCCCGGCAGCCGCGTTCGCTGTGTTGCTGCAGGACAAGAGGAACCCGCAGAGCACGGTAGTAGAGGTGAAAAACCCCAACGTGCAGACGGAAGCACACCGTATCCGGCAGGAAGTGGCACAGGCAATGCTTTTTGAGGCGGTGCGACGCCTCAGCGGGGAGAGGACGGACAAAGCAGCGTGGAAACGCTATTTCTCCCCGGAGGACGTGGTGGGGATTAAGGTCAACTGCCTGTTCGGTCGGGGCGCCTCTACGCATCCCGAGGTGGTGATGGCGATTGTGGAGGGGCTGAAGCTGGCGGGCGTGAAGCCAGAGAATATCATTATCTGGGACCGCAGCGACGCCGACCTTGCCAAGACAGGATATACCCTGAACCGCGAAGGTCCCGGCGTGAAGTGCTACGGAACCAACGGCGACTACGAGCCAAACCCCACCCGGCAGGGTTCCTTCAACGGACGCCTGAGCAAGATTCTCACCGAACGTATCACCGCGCTGATCAACGCGCCTATTCTGAAGGACCACAGCATCGCGGGCATCACCAACGCCTGCAAGAACCACTACGGCTCGTTCGACAATCCGGGCGCGCATCATGGCAATAACTGCGACCCCTATCTGGCGGACCTGAACGCGCTACCGGTCATCCGGCAGAAAACGCGCCTGATTGTGTGCGACGCCATCCGCCCCATAGCGGACGGAGGACCCGGACTGCGAGGCGATGCCGCGTGGGATTACAACGCCATCCTTGTCGCCACCGACCCCATCGCCATCGACACCGTTGGCTGGCAGATCATCGAAGCGAGGCGCAAGGAGATGGGCTTACCGCCTCTCGCGCAGGTAGGGCGACCGGTGCGCTACCTGCAAACCGCATCGCAGATGGGCATCGGCACCAACGACCCCAGCAAAATCAAATTGGTGCGAGTGGGATAAGATGAGCGCAGGGGGCGCACGCCTGTGCGCCCCTACAACGTGGTAACTTCGGCTGGGCAGGAGCCTCGCCCTGCCCAGCCAGCGAAGGTTGGCTTTGTTTGCGGGGGAACGCCCCAACCGGAGATTAGCTCACACCCCATCGCTACAAAGCGCGTTTTACCGTGTCCTCCAGCATCTGGATGGTGTTCTGCGGGTCGTAGCCTTCCATTCGCAACAGAATATTGCCCTCTTTGCCAATCACAAACAACGTGGGCAGGCTCTTAATCTCAAAAGCCCTTTTAACCTCGGCGTTACTATCCACGGCGATGGGATAGTTCACGCCCATCTCCTTGATAAACTGGTCTATCTCTTCCCGACTGGTCACATCCACCGCCACACCAATGACCTCCACGTTCTCTCCCTTGTGGCGGTTGTGGAAGTCTATCATCTTGGGCATGGTAAACCGACAGGGAGCGCACCATGTCGCCCAGAAGTCCAGTACCACCACTTTGCCTCGATAGGATGAAAGCGCCCTCTGTTCGCCATCCGTCATCAAGAGCAGCACGTCCGGCGCGGTGTCTCCCTCGCCCAGAGGCTTGGGAGGCTGGAAGGCATAGATAATAAGACCTGCCACCAGCACCACCGCTACATAGACAATCGCTCTGCGCATCCAGTAACCTCCTGTATCGTTTTCATCCTTTAGCTTTCCCCTGCGAAAAGGCATCTCACCCCGACCGGGTCATACCCTATCTACGCAGGTCATCACCGCGTGTGTTCCCCTACTTCATCTGGATATACTCCGCGTCCTCCGGTCGCCATATCGTGTCGCGCACGGTGAGGTAGAGCGTCCTTGCCGCGTCGGCGCGGGTGATGGGACCTTCCGGGAAGAAGCGCGCGCCGTCCGGCTGGAACGCCTCAGCCCCATCCCAGAGCATGGAAGTGATGTGGTGTTTGCGCAGCGTTTCGATAGCGACGGCAAACGGCGAATCGAGCGGTACGTCCAGATAGCCGGGCTTTTCAGGAGAAACGGGCGTCCACCGCTCCAGCTTCACCATGACACCCACCAGCCACTGCGCAAACAGCGCGCGTGAGATGGGCACATCCGGGCGGAACAGCGTCTCCTCCGGCTTGATGACGCCTGCCGCAATCAGTCCTTCCACCGCCCTGCGCGCCGGGTGGTCATCAGGCAGGTCGGTGTAGGGCACGGCGGGGCGAGCGTAATTCGTCGGGAAACCGCCCTGCTTCAGGCGGTGCCACAGCCATCGAGCCGCATCGGCACGGGTGAGCATCTTGTCCGGCTCGAATCGTTCCTCCGGGAAGTAACCCCGCGCCGCGAGGTACTGAATCGCGCGAAAGCCCGGCGTCTCTGCGGTGACATCAGGGAACCAGTAGAGATACACGCCGTAGCGCAACAGAATCTCCTGCACCAGCCGTGATGGAATACGCTTCGGCTCGGTGTCATAGCGCAACGCGAGCGCCGCCGCCGCACCCGCCGCCTGTCCCATGTTCATACGCACCGGCTCCATGCGCAGGGTGCCATACGCCACATGCGTTGCGGAAACCGCGGTGGATACCAGCACGTTGTTCAAACGCAGCGGTAACAGGACGCCAAACGGCACCTGATACCAGGGCGTGTACGCCACCAGCCAGAACTCCCCTTCGCCCATATCCGGCGAATTCCAGTCGGTCTTGGGTTGCACCGCGTGCGAGTCCATCGGGTAGTCGCCGATAGCGACGGAGTCGGGTCGGAGGCGTTCCCGCGCCTTCCACACATCGCTTTCGTTCATCAGCACGTGCCCCATGATGCGCCGTGCCTCACGCACATACAGCTGAGGGGGCACGTTGCCGTTATCGCGGTACTCGTCTTCTGCCAGCCCGATGTTTTTCAGACCCAGCTCGGTCTGAATGTAGTACAGATACCCCAGCGCGTGCCACTTGTATCGTTCGGCAATCTCGTCGCGCCGCTTCCAGCTGGCGGTGGGGTAATCGTAATTGATGCCCGGCAGGTTACTGCCCTGTGGATGCTGGTTAATCTCGAACTTGCCTCCCGGGAAGCGACCGTAGAGGTACGCCCACGTCCTCTCCCACGGCGGAGTGTGGATGTAGTTGTTCTTGTCGTAGAAAGGCGGTTGGGGAATGGTCTTGTCCGCCCCCGGTCCGTAATCCTTTACCGCCAGCAGGATGGCGTAAGAGGGAATACGCTTATCGCCTTTGCCCGTACTGCCGGGCAGGATACGGTCGTTGGCGCGGTCATAATAGATATGCCCGGCGTGCGGTTCCTCCGGGGAACGCGGTTCGCGTCCAACACGGAACGGCGCGCCCCCCCACGCGGCGATGTCGCCCTCATGCGTAGCGTCGATGAAGAGGTCGCCTTCGAAGGTTGCCTTGCGTCCGGTAAGCAAGTCCTGAACAATGACGGCGCGTATCCGTCCGTTTTCTCGTATTACTCCCACGGGACGCACCCGGAAGTATACATGGATATTCGGATGCTGTGCCACGATGCCCTTGATGAGCATGTTCGCCACGCGCGGCTCGTACGCCATGCCGTTCCCTGTGCCATAATACTGCTGTACCGCCCGGCGAAACTCCTCGAACAAGCCGTTGGAGCGGGCGGGATTGCGCATGTCCGTGAGGCTCACGCCGTTGCTAATCATTCCACCGAGACGGTTGGTCTGCTCTAACAGGGCAACGGTGACGCCCTCGCGCGCGGCGGTGACCGCCGCCCCTACCCCGGAAGCGGTTCCACCGACCACCACCAGCGGGTAGTGGATGCGTCCCGGCAGTTCACGGAAGGTGCGCTCGGCGACCTCTGGCGAGGGCTTTTGCGTACCGTCCGCCATCTGCGCGATAACCCGATACCGGTAAGTTTGCGCGGGCATCAACGGCTCATCTACAAACTGTCGCGTATCGGCAGACAGTGTGGCGATCGGCTGCCCATCCCGCACCACGATGTACGATTGCACTTCACCCTCCGCAGGCGAGAGCCAGTACACATTGATTTGCGTGGGCGATTGCGCCAGCGCTTCCACTGCCGTAGGCTGCGCCCAAACCGACGTAACCGCTATCACTACGAACAGACAGGCAACCAGATGACCCTTCATCGCCTTCCCCCTTTCACGAGGCATATCCCTGTTTTGTTTCGCGCTCCATGGTCGGTTTTCCTTATACCACCGGTATCTGGCAAAACCACTGTACAGAAGTCCCCCTTTTGTGGAATAACCCCCCGAGAAGGGGTTGTCAGGGATGCAGCATATTTGTTTACTCAAATGGGCTGAGGCTGTGGTTGGAACTGTTGTGGGTGTTGTGGTGCTAGTGGCGTTGAAGGGGGTACACCGGGACCCTGCACACGGCACATGGCTCCATTACGCACTTGCGGGGACCGTTGGTATCTTGTTTGGCTTCCTGCTGCGTAAATGTAAGCAGAATCGACGACTTGTTTCCACCGCTCAAGCCCACCAGGTACACCTCAAGGTCATCAGCGATAGTCTGCCCATTGTGGTGTACGCGCTCGACAGCGCCGGGCAGTTCATCTACTCCGACGGCAAGGGACTGGCGCGGCTTGGTTTGGCACCGGGTGAGGTGGTTGGGCAAAACGCGCTGGAGGTTTACAGAGACTACCCGGAGATTGTGGAAGCCCTCCGGCGCGCTCTACAGGGAGAGACGCATACGCAGATACTGAGGCTGGGTGACCTCTGGTATCAGTGCTACTTTGTGCCCCAAAAGGATGAATATGGACGTGTTCTGGGCGTTACGGGCGTTTCCTACGACATCACCGACCTCAAGCACTTCGAGCAGCAGCTGCAAAACCGCCTGCATATCGAGAGCACACTGGCGACGATTGCGTCTAACTACATCCATCATCAGGATTTCGACGCGGCGGTGGAGTGGTGTTTGGGAGAAATCGCGCGAATATGCGGCGCGGACCGAGCCGGGCTATGGTTATTGAGCGAACATCGCGATGAATTCCTCGTTTCCCACCGATGGTACAAGCCGAGCAGCGAATCCCGCCTTCTGGCTCCGAGCCGATTGCCGGTGCAGGTAATCACCTGGGCGATCCGCCAGATCGAGCAGGGAAGAACTCTGGTGATCGAAGACGCTGATTCCTTGCCTGCAGAAGCCGAAACATTGCGTCGTGCCATCAAAGCCTCTGGCGGTCGGTCTGTCCTCGTGCTACCCGTGCGGATGGATGGCGAGTTAGTCGGCTTTATGACCTTTGTGAACTTCGTGGAAAGCGACCTCTGGGTAGCACAGGACGTGTCTCTCCTGCAAGTGGCGGCGGATCTCACGGGCGAGGCGATGAAGCGCAAGCGGGCGGAACAGGCGCTGCAGGAACGTGAGGCTCGCCTGCGTGCGATACTACACGCCCTGCCCGATATCGTCTTTCTGGTGGACAAGGAAGGACGCTTCCTCGACTGCTACGCCAGCGACCCCGACCAACTGCTGGTGCCGCCCGAACAGTATGTCGGCAGAACGCTATCCGAACTGTTCCCCACCGACGTGGCGGTGTCCGCGCTGGAAGCCGTCCAGCGCACCCTCCAAACCGGGCATCTCCAGTCCTACGAATGCCGTTTACTGCACCCGCGCTTCGGCTGGCAATACTACGAGGCGCGAATAGTGCCACACGGCGAAAACACCGTGGTCGCCGTCGTGCGCGATGTCACCGAGCGAAAACGGGTGGAAGAGGAAGTCGCCGCCACCAACGCCCAGCTGGAGCAAGCGTTGGTACGCGCGCAGGAGCTGGCTGTGGCGGCGGAAGCAGCCAGCCACGCCAAATCGGAGTTCCTTGCCAACATGAGCCATGAAATCCGCACCCCGATGAACGGCATCATCGGCATGACCGAGCTGCTGATGAGCACACCGTTGAACGAAGAACAGCGCGACTACCTGAAGACTCTCCGCTCCAGCGCGGACCTTTTGTTATCTATCCTCAGCGATATTCTGGACATCGCCAAGATCGAAGCGGGTAAGATGAGCCTGGAACAGGTTCCTACAGACCTTCGGGAGGTCGGGGCGGATATCGTGAAGCTCTTCTCCGCCCGCGCCCAGCAGAAAGACCTTGCGTTGCGTGCAGAGATTGCCGAAGATATACCCCCCTGTGTGCTGACAGACCCCATGCGCCTGCGCCAGATTCTGGCGAATCTGGTCAACAATGCCATCAAGTTCACCGAGCAAGGCGAAGTAGTCGTGGAGATAAGCCGCCTCGCAGAAGAAAAGGGCAAAACATGGGTGCGTCTGGCAGTACGCGACACAGGCATCGGCATTCCGCCGGAGCGTCTGGATGCCATCTTCGAGGCGTTCACCCAGGCAGACAGCTCCACTACCCGCCGCTACGGTGGAACGGGTCTCGGCTTGACCATCTGCAAACGACTGGCGGAGTTGATGGGTGGACACATCCATGTGCAGAGTGAGGTGGGTGCAGGCAGCACTTTCTGGGTAGAACTGCCACTATCCGTCGCCGATGCGTCTCCTCAAAGGGTGCAGACTATTTCCCCTCCGCAGGAAGTAACCGACGTGCCCATCGGTTTGCGTGTTCTGCTGGTGGAAGACAACGAGGTGAACTGCAAAGTAGCGGTGAGAATGCTGGAGCGGGTAGGTTGTAAAGTAGATATAGCCCTCGACGGCTTAGAGGCGCTGCGCAAGACGGAACAGGAGGAATACGACATCGTATTCATGGATGTGTATATGCCTCGCATGGACGGCTACGAAGCGACACGCCTCATCCGTGAGCGCGAAAACGGCTCCGGCAGGCATCAGGTGATTATCGCTATGACCGCCAACGCCATGGAGAGCGACCGCGAGAACTGTTTGCAGGCAGGCATGGACGATTACCTCAGCAAGCCCTTCAAGGAAGCCGACCTCCGTGCCGTCCTCACCCGATGGTCAGCCGCCCGCGAGCAGAAGCAGCCTGTCGCGGCGTAGACCGTGTGCAGGTTCTTGGCTTCTCAGCCTCTTTCTGGCGGAGGGCAAGACTCCCGCCGAGCCGGAGTTACCACGTTGTAGGGGCGCACGGCTGTGCGCCCCTACAGAACATTCACGGCTAAAGCCGCTCCCTGACAAACGAAGCCAGCCTGCACTGGCTGATAACCCCGTTCTTTTCCCCGACTTCCAGTTGCCGAACAACCCGAAGTGTTAGCGCACAGCCTCGGCAGGAGCCTTGACCTCCCCGCAAGAATCCGGTGACAAAGAGGACTGAGGCGGGAGGATATGATGAGGGCAGGCATCCTTCTTCTGTTGCTGTGCGCTCTTCAAGCATACGCACAAAAGCAACCTCTTCGAACCTGGAACGCGATAGAGGGAACGTTCACCTGGGATGGTCAGGTAAAACGAAGCAGTGCGCAGAGCATCCGCCTGCATAACCCCACAGCGGACCTGCGCAGTGGCGTGATGCATGTGGTGGAGCTGAATCAGACGAAGCCCGTGCCCTTCCGCGTGACAGCATGGAGCAAGGCGCAGGATGTTTCCGGTAGCGCGGACTCCGGCTACTCCCTGTATCTGGACCTGTACTACACCGACGGCTCGCCCGAATGGGGTCTCATCTCTCCTTTCAGCACCGGCACACATGATTGGGAACGACGCGAAGTGCTGGTGATACCCCGTAAGCCGGTAGGCAAGGTGTACGTGCACCTGCTGCTGAGGAATCACTCGGGAACAGTGTGGTTTGACGACATACAGATGGAGGTACTGGAGGGATTACAGGTGCTGGATATGCAGACTACGCGCCAGCCGGCTGTGCGAGCAGGCAAAGCCGCCGTCACGTGGGGCGACGGTGACGACCTGCAGGTGCAGTTCGATAGCTCGGGGCTGGTTGTCGGCGTTCTTTCACGCGGCAAGCCCCTACCGAAGAGTAACCTGCCGGGTGGCTGGTTCCTGCGCGACATGCGGTCTCCCGACGAACTGATGCCGTTCACCGGCAAGTGGAATAGCCAAAAGCCGCTCGTGTGGACGGGCAAGGCGAAAGATGTGCAGATAGAGGTGCGCTATGAACAACAGGGCAAACTGTTGCAAGCCACCGCCACCCTGCGGACGCCGGAAGGTTCCCCTGACCGCGCGGTAAGCCTGATTTGGGCGATGCCGGTGGGAATGCAGGATGCGCTCTGGCACGACGACATCCGCCAATCGGTGGGCGCAGGGGGAAACGAGAAAGCGCATTTGACACGCATCAACGGCGGAGCAAACGGCATGATGAGCCTCTATCCGCTGGCGTGCCTGACGGGCAAGGACTGGAGCCTGGCATGGGGCTGGCGGATGGACGCCCCGCGCATGGTACGCCTGTTTGCCAATCCGCAGTGGGGCTGGGCGTGTGCGGCATACGACTGCGTATTATCCGGTAAAACGCGCAAGTTCCCCTATCAAGCGCAGTTCCACCTGCTGTTGTGGTCGGCGGAGCCAAGATGGGGCTTTCGCTCTGCCCTGCGGCGATATATCGAGGCGTTCCCCGACTGGTTCCGCAACCGCGTGCCCAAGCAAGGTATCTGGATGCCTTTCACCGCGCCGCACACGGTGCAGAGAGTACAGGACTTTGGCATCGTCTTCCACGAGGGCGACAACAGCATCGCCGAGGATGACCAGCTGGGCATTCTGAGCTTCCGCTACACCGAACCGATGAGCTACTGGATGCCCATGCCGAAGGAGTTTCCACGCACCGACGCAGGCGCGGATGATTGCCTGCAACAATATGCACAGGGCAAAATCGGCGACGCATGGCAAAAGGCGCAGGCGCGGGCAACCCTCAAATGCGGTATCATCACCGACGCCAGCGGGAAGATATACCGCTACATCACCGTCGCCCCGTGGAATGACGGCGCGATGTTCTTGCTCAATCCGGACCCCGACATCCCCTCCACGCCGGATAGCCCGTCGAAAGCAACTCTCAACTTTCTACCTGAACACGCCCAGCGTGCCTTTACCAGACCCGGCACGGAAGGGCTGGATGGCGAGTATCTGGACTCTCTGGAGATGGGCGGCGAGATGTTGAACTTCCGCGAGGAGCATTTCGCCACGGTGGATGTGCCGCTGGTCTTCGATACCAGTAGCCTGCGCCCGGCTATCCTGCAGATTTTCAGCACGTGGGAGTACACCCGCTATCTCGCGGGCGAGATGCGCAAGCGAGGAAAGTGGTTGTTCGCGAACGCCGTTGGCTGGCGATTTCCTTTTATGATGGCGCAGCTGGACGTGTCCGGCACGGAGACCAACTGGTGGCAAAACGGCGCATGGACGCCCGTATCGCCCGCGCAGATGGACGTGTGGCGAAGCATGAGCTATCAGAAGCCCTATCTGCTGTTGATGAACACCGATTATGAGACCTTCGGCGGGCAGGTGGAGCGGTACTTCCAGCGATGCCTGTTCTGGGGAATCTACCCCAGCATGTTCAGCCACAACGCGGCGGACAATCCCTACTGGCGCAATCCGAACTGGTACAACCGCGACCGCCCGCTGTTCCAGAAGTACATCCCGCTGATTCGCCGCGTCGCCGAGGCGGGCTGGGAGCCGGTCACATACGCCACTGCCGATGGCGGCTGGGTAGAACGGTACGGTGCGAAGACGTTCACCGTGTTCAACCCGGAGGATAAACAGCGCGAGGTGCGAGTGCGAATCGACCTGCGCGCCCTGAAAACCCCAGTCAGCCAGGTGAAGCAGCCAATAGAGCTCGTACACGGACTTGCGCTGGACTGGAAGATAGACGGCGAGGTTTTGCAGGTCAGCTTGAAACTGGCGTCTGAACAAACCGCAGTAATCACGTGGTAGTAGTCTGGGGGAGGGCGAGGCTCCCGCCGAGCCGAGAGGTAGCCGCCGCTTTCAGGTCGCGTTCACTTTTGGCGCAGGCTAAAGCCCGCGACTACATCAGCAATGGGGATTGGCAGACCTGTGGCTACAACAGGCTCTCCCAGGGCGCGCCGCGCCGGAGGTCGATGAGCCTTTGTAGTAACAGGCGTGTACAGCGCACGTCTTCCAGCGCGTAGACTCCTAGGGTAGTTAAAGCCTCGGAGTTATACAGGTGTTTCCACTGGTTCCACAGGCGCACTGCGTCCTCGCCACGCATTTTCTGCACGCTGGGATGTCGGGGTACGCGCAGGTGGTTGATGAGCGTTTTCAACTTGAGATTCGGCGTTCGCAGTAAGCCCAGGTCACGCAACGGCATGGCGACGTGAATATAGATATCCAGATGCTGCCATGCGCGGAACAGCCTGCGCACCTGCGGCAGGTGATGGGCGATAAAGGGCAGGTCAAACTGCTCGCCGTTGTAGGTGGCCACACGCGACAGAAACTCCGCGTGTTCGGCAAACTGCTCCAGCGGGCAGATGGCGATGCTGTCGTAACCGTACTCTTGCGCCTTCCTCTCAATATGGCACAGCGTCTCTGCGGCTCCATGCAGGTCATTCACGTAGAGCCTCGCCTTCTTTCCCGCATCATCCTCCTGATAAAGCGCAATCAGGGTCAATTCACTGTACGCCGGATGGATGCCGGTGGTCTCGATATCGAGAAACACCGCGTCCAGATAATTCTCAAGCTGGTACGTCACAGGGGTCTCCTTTCCGCACAGGTTGTACAGTCACCAAATCCCCTCAGCAGAGGAGACATTCCTCTACCTTCACCGTTGCCTCTGGATTCTTCAGGCAAGTTATCTGCTCGCCTTGCGTGTAAATACGTCGCGAACGGTAGATATACCCTTCACCCATCGGCGCGGGGTCGCGGTAGACCTCCCCACACCTCTCGTCCAGGTTCACGATCCAGTATTCAGGAATGCCTGCCCGCGCATACAAAGGCGCCTTCACCTCGCGGTCGTATTCCGCAGAGGTTTGTGCAACCTCTACCACCAGTATGGCAGTGGTCGGATGCGCCTCGCGGTAGTCACCGGGCTTGCCAGGCACAACGGCGATGTCAGGTTCGGGTTCGCTATCGCCAATAGCCAGGGGCTGTTGCACCCGCACACGGTAGCCTCTGCTGAAAAGAATCCATAGTTTCTCTGCGATTAAGGTGACTATCTCGCCATGTAAGGGGCTAACAGGTGACATGCGTACAATATCTCCTTCAATCAGTTCTACTCGCTCGCCGTCAAAAAGTCCCATCTCCGCCATGCGATAGTATTCCTCACGCGTGAAACGACGGCGCGGTAGCGTGAACGTACTGGGTTTTTCTATAGTGTATACCATTGTCATCACTCTCCCCTTAAAGGCTACCACAGTGCAAGCGCGTTTGCAAGGCTCCGTTTCACCACACACAACGAAAGCCGATCGTGGCGCAGCGGTCCAGCCCGGGGTAGAGCAGGATGAACTTGGCGTGGGTGGTAATCGGCTGTTGTCCGCCGGGGAAGTACCAGATAGAACCGGCAGCCTGATAGCTGCTTCCGCCGCGCAACATCACGAAGCGCGTGTGTCCATCGTTGCGCAGGCTCTCCGTCCACTCCCACACCGCACCAAGGGTAAACCGCTCGCCCAACACTTCGGCGGCACGTTGCCATTCCCACTCAGTGGGCAGGCGCGCCCCTGCCCAATCGGCGTAGGCGCGTGCGTCGTGGATGTCCACATACACCACCGGCTTATCCAGCAAATCTGCCGGACAGCGTTTCCCGCCCCAGTGCTTGAGGAAGTTAGTCGGGTCGGCGGGCGCGTAGCGAGTAGCGTCCAGGAATGCCTGATACTGCGCGTTGGTTACCGGCGAGGTCATGATGCGAAAATCAGCCAGCCTTTGCGTGATGTGGTGTTCTATCTCTTCGTGGAAAGGATTGCCGCTCAGAAACCGTTTCCACTCGTCGGCGGGCGTGTCCGGGTCGGGATAGCAGCCGCACTCGCGGCGGACGTGCTTCACGACGAACCGAACAGTTCCTCCAGCCACAAACGCCGCCTGCTCTGGAGCACGCGCAGGCGAGGAAGGAGAAGGAAGCGGCAACGGCTGCACTACCGGCAAAGAAGCAACATGCGCATCCCGAGCAGGTGGATGACGGTCGCCAGCGTGGAAACGACGCTGATGCTCCAGCAGTTGATGGATGCTCTTATCCGCTTCGCCGGAGACCGCCATCACCGCCCCAAAACGTTCCAGAGGAAACTCTACTACCCACTGCTCACGCCGCCGCACCGGTTGCAAAGGCTCGCCTCGCCAGAGGTCGTACCATCGCCACTGCTGCACCTGCAACGAGCGGGGCACCGGAAGCGTTATCGTTCGTTCACCAGCCTGCCGATAGAACGTCCAGAGCCACCTCCCCTGCTGCCGCCAGCAGGACGCCAGAGTGCCATCAGCGGGGACGGGGTAGCAGGGAAGCCATTCGCCTTGGTGAAGCAGGTCGGCGGTCGCACGCCATACGGGAGCCATCCGACGTAGCGCGGCTCTGTCTTCCCAGCGCCACGGGTTCCACGAGCCGAAAACGTTCTCCCAGACCAGCACCCCACTACCGTTCAGCCAAGCCGCTGCCAGCTCGTGCGTGTGGTTGGTATCCCAGCGACGTATCTGGTGCTGAATGTGCCGCTGCTCTATCCACTTGAGGTGCAACACCCCTATCCCCTCGAACGCCTGCAGCCATTGCGCCCACGAAGCGTTGCAACGCTCTATCTCCTCGATAGCAGGATGCCCTTCCGGCTCAAACATTACCCCCCGACGTTTGCGGTCCACCACCTCGCGCAGGCGGGCAGGAGCCTCTACCATTGTGTCCAGAAAGATACCATCCACATCGAGACGCGCCACCATCTCCGCAAGAGCATCCGCATCGGAATGCGGTTCCCGGCGCGTGCCGATGTCCCAGGGCATATAGGGGATAAACACACGGACACCACGCCGATGGAATTGTTCCACCACCCGACGAACCCCTTGAAGTCCGCCGGGCATATCGCGCCAGAAATCGAACTGGTTGCGCTCATCGGCACCGATGCGTGGGTAGGCATGCCACAGCACTACCGCATCGAAACCGCCGAACTCCCTGTTCGCCTGCTCTAGCAGTTCGTCCACACGATAGCGCATTCGGTCAGGGTCCCAGAAAACGCGGTCGTAGATAAAGATGAAACCGCAGACGAAACACCGTTGCGCCCACTGTAAATCACGGCGGTTGTAGAGTGTGTCATCGAAAGAGGCACGAGTACGCGGTTTGAGTTCGGATAAACGCCTGCTCCGCTCTGCACCAGCAGCAAACTGCACATCCAGCGCACGCAGCAGCAGATTACCCGGATGCGGGTCCGCCGTCGCGTCCTGCCCGAGGATAGGGCGCGCCCAGAAGCGTGCTGCATCAAACGGTGGTACTCTTACTTCCACCTCAAAACGGTGCCAGCGTCCGTCGGTCGGGATAGACACGCTCGCCAGAGTGGTGGACCAGCCGCCCCATGCTCCCACACTGCCCTGCGCCCTGTCGCACCAGTCAAAGGCGAGCCACAGCGTGGCGTTTCCCGACAGGTGTTTCGCTTCGCCGCGAATGACGATTGTCTCACCCGGCTGAAGGTCTATGGCGAAAGCCTCTTCACGCGCCAGCCTCACCCACGCGCGCACGCCATCAAACCGCAAACGGATGTGCCAGCTATGTGCATCGTGCAGGTGCTCGCGTACCCAGCGGCGATATTGACGCGCCTGCTGAAGCCATTCCTCCCATTGGTCTGAGCGTTCCGGTGGGGCGATATAGTGAGGGTTCATCCGCAACAGGCGCCATTCAGGCAGGTCTGCCTCCCACGTGCATCCCTCGCCGGGTGTCCATAGCGATTTGTAACCGGAGAGCGTCATCATACGTATACTTTACGTTTCGCCGTCCTGCCGGCGTTTCTCCTTGCCCGAAGGCGCACGAATGCGATACACTAATCACATCAAGGAAGCGAGGCGAGAGATGGAGAGGGAGAATCTTCTGGAAGAACTGCGACAGATTGACGAACAGTGTATTATGTCCACCTACGCCCGCCAGCCTGTGGTATTCGTGAAGGGCTGTGGGGCACGGCTATGGGACGCCGCGGGAAAAGAGTATATCGACTTTTTAGGCGGCATCGCAGTAGACGCCGTAGGTCACTGCCATCCGCGCGTGGTGCGCGCCATTCAAGAGCAGGCGGAGAAGTTGCTGCACGTCAGTAATCTGTTCTACACCGAACCACAGTTCCGTTTGGCACAGAAGCTCACCGCTATTGCAGGCATGGACAGGCTCTTCTTCTGCAACAGCGGGGCGGAGGCAAACGAATGCGCCCTCAAAATCGCCCGTAAGTGGGGCAAGCGCAAAGAGCCTCACGCCATCGAAATCGTGGCGGTAGAAGGGGCGTTTCACGGTCGGCTGTTCGGCACGCTATCGGTGACGGCGCAGGCGAAGTATCAAAAACCTTATGAGCCGCTGGTGCCTGGTGTGCGCATCGTGCCGCGCAATGACGTTTCGGCTCTGCGCGAGACGGTGACGGACAACACCTGTGCGGTCATTCTAGAGCCGATTCAGGGCGAAAGCGGTGTGCATCCTT
>VSSL01000063.1_pt1 | contig 23540 bp, 19 predicted proteins | sample 4557531 | NCBI WGS metagenome assembly VSSL01 (sample SAMN10986726, study PRJNA523729) | hot springs metagenome | isolation source: hot springs | place: India:Timba, Gujarat | collected 2018-05-31 | reverse complement strand
GGGGGTGGACATCGGCGGAGCCACGACGGACGTGTTCTCCGTATTTGGCGGCGTTTACAACCGTACGGTGAGCGCGAACCTCGGCATGAGCTATTCGATATGTAACGTGCTCGTGGAAACCGGTGTGGCAAACATCCGCCGCTGGCTGCCCTTCGAGATAGACGAGCGCGACCTGCGCAACCGTCTGCGCAACAAGATGATACGCCCCACCACTATTCCCCAGATTTTGGAAGACCTGTATGTGGAGCAGGCGGTCGCGCGCGAAGCTCTTCGATTGGCGTTCGAGCACCACAAATCGCTGGCGCGCGGGTTGAAAGGCGTTCAGCAGCAGCGCACCATCGGCGAGGCGTTAACGCAGGAAGACACGGGCAAAACGCTCGTCAACATGATGGAACTGGATATGATTGTAGGTAGCGGCGGCGTGCTGAGCCATGCTCCCCGCCGGGCGCAAGCCGCGCTGATGATGATGGACGCCTATCAACCTGAGGGCGTGACCATGCTGACGGTGGACTCCATCTTCATGATGCCTCAGCTGGGCGTGCTGTCTACTATCCACCCGGAGGCAGCAACCGAAGTGTTCGAGCGCGACTGTCTGGTGATTCTGGGTACGTGCATCGCGCCGGTAGGTACCACCAAAGAGGGCGATGAGGTATGCACTCTGCGCATCGCCGGGGAAACGCACCAGATGCGCTTTGGCGAGCTGCGCGTGTTCCCACTGCACGAAGGCGAGAAGATAGAGGTGGAGATTCGCCCTACGCGCGCGTTCGATGTGGGCGCAGGACGAGGTAAGCCGTTGACCGTCACCGCGGAAGGCGGTGTGGTAGGGCTGATGGTAGACTGTCGGGGACGCCCCCTTGCGCTACCCACGCGCGACGCCGAACGCATCGCCAAACTGCAGACGTGGCTGAAAGCGATGGGCTTACCCACAGTGTAACCCGCGTAGAGGGGACGCGCTCTATCATGTACCTGCAGTGGTCACAGCGGAGCGCGCCCCTACTTATCTCAGGCTACCAGGCTAATGGGCACAGCCTCTTCGCACTCGATAGTGCTGGCAAGCACGCGCGTCTCAAAGTACCCTTCCTTCAGGCGCATCACCACAACCACTTCGTTGCGAAAGTCCCACAGGATGACGGCTTCGTCGTCCTCGCGTTGTAGCCACTGTACCTCGCTCAGGCGCGTCATCAGGTAATACCGGTGTGCCCGTCCGTCCCAGCTGGGTATCAATACCGCAGAGCCTACCGCCTGGCTGTACAGGTCGTAGATGCCTGCGTAGTCACCACTCTCACCGTATGTCAACAGAGCCTCCTGCTGTCTGGCAAGCCCATGATGCACAAGGTCATTCCCGCGCAGTTCCAGCAACGGTTGCACGTCACGGCTAATCATCACGCACACACCTCCAGAAGGTTGTTCCCTATCCCACACCGCCTTTAACAATCGCTTAAAACGTCCACAACATCGCCTTAACCTGCGCCTGATACACTCTGGATGAAAAACCTTTTCGGGAGGAGGACATGTCATGAAACGTCTGGCGTTCACGCTCATCGAACTGCTCGTGGTCATCGCGATTATCGCGATACTCGCGGCGATCCTGTTCCCCGTCTTCTCGCAGGCACGAGCCAAAGCACGTGCGGCGAGCTGTCTGAGCAACACCCGCCAGCTGGGTACCGCTATGCGGATGTACGCGCAGGACTACGATGGCTACTTCGTGTTCAACTGGTGGGAGTGGCACATCCCCCTGCAACCCTACATCAAGAGCTGGGACATTTTCATCTGCCCGCAGTCTTCGGCTCCGCGCCCGCAAATGATTCAGTTCACCGCCGACGATGGTTGTCTGACCTGGGGTGATGACTGGCCCTACGTGAAGCTGGTCGGCACATTCCCCGGCAACGTGCCTGTCAGCGTGCGCACCGCACGCGGATGCTCCAAACCTGCGCCCATCATCTACGGCAACTACGCGAAGAACGAGGAGCTTATCGCCAACTACGGTTACAACCGGAACACCTACAGCGGCTACGAGCACAACGAAGCAGCCTGGGAGACCACCGCCGACCTGATCATCATCGCGGAATCACGCAGTGGCTCCGAAGACGTGCCACCCGACACTAACCCCTATAGCCCGAATAACGGTCCGTACATCGAACCGGGCGGAACCACGTGGAACCAGGTGTTCGACCAGCTGTCGGGACGCCACAACGGCGGTATCAACTGCACCTTCGCCGACGGACACGCCAAATGGCATCGTTACGAGTGGTTCAAGAGCTATGAAGGTCGCTTCGCCATCAGCCCGCCCATGGCGCGTTTGTGGCGCGACGGACAACTGGGCGACGACCAGGGCTGGCCCTAAAAGGAGCATCGGGATGAAGTTTTGCTTACTCAAAATACTTGCGACGCTGGTAACCCTCCTGACCGTTGCCGTGCTGAGCGGCTGTGCGGACAAACCCGGACCACCCCCCGGTGCGCCGCCAGCTACCATCAACCAGCAGCAAAACGACCAGCAAACGCCGCCTACCTACGGACAAACACGGGAAGAGCAGAAAGAAGGAAAGTAGGCTCGCGCGCTGGATAGCCCTCCGTGCCTTGCCAAGGGTGCCGCGACGCACACCAGCAGGGCTTTTTCACATGATGTGCAACGCCGTCATCGAATGCGGCGGCAGCTCGACAGTGAACCTGCGTCCTACCGTTCCTAACGCGCGTTGGGCGACCACAACGGCGTCCGGGTTCTGCTCGTTGGTGGAATCCACCCGGTCGCCGTGCAGAATCCACATCGTCGCGTGACTCGGCGAGAAGCCCTGCACCTGTATCTCTACTCGCATGGGAAGGTTCAGATGTTTATTGACCAGCATCAGGTAGAGGTTCTTTCCCTTTCGGCTCGCGAGCGCGGAGACGTAGGGTACGGCGGGAAATGCGCGAGGAACCAACTCCTGAATCTGCACGTCGCGATACCACGCCCTCCCGGAAACAGCGCCGCCACCTTCCAGACGACGCGCCAACACTTCTACCTCGTGCGTATCGGACAGCGTGCGATATTCCACCTCGACGCGCGTCCAGTCGGAAGTGCCCGTCACCTCTGGAGTGATGGCGGCTGAGCGTGTCGCCAGCCAGCCTCGCGCGTCGCCAATCTGGAAGCAGGCTCCCCTGCTGGACGTGAGGTTTTCGGTCTTCACCCAGCCAGTCAAGCGATACAGGGTGTCTGGTTTAGCAGGCAGCACGAGCCGCGCGTGGTAGTAGTTGAGGTCCTCGTTGCCCGCGAACTCCACCGCCAGCACGCCGTTCTCCAGTCGCTGCTCCACTCCTGCAACAGGCTGTATCCTCCATCTGTCCGTCGGCTTGACAGGCGCGCCAATCGGTCCGCCGCGTTGCCCCCGTCCTTTCGCGGGAACCACTCCATAACCGCCCTCCACCTCAAAGCGAGGAGATTCCACCTGCACCTCTACCAGTTCCTCGCCGAAGTAGTGGTGGTAGAGCTCAAAGGGGTAGTACTGCGGACGCTTCACCAGCCTCTCGCCCAGATGCACATAGCCCTTCACCATGCCCCAGTACTCGTTGCTGAACTGCCAGAAGTTCGCCATCACGACGCGGTTCCTCGGGTTCAGGAACACCCGCAGCATCTCGGCGCTGAGCAGGGCGTTGCCTAACGTGTGTCGGTAGGGCACGGGCTTCTCCTGCACGAAGTGCCCGTTGAACTCGGTAACGGCGATGGGTACGTTATCTCTGCCCGTTGTTTCTCTCAGCAAGCGGCGCAGGTCGTCGTAGTAGGCTTGAATCTGGTCAGGACTGGCGAAAGCCAGCGCGAACAGTTCTTCTGCCGAGGGTACGCCGTCTTCGCGCGAGTACTGTGGAATGTAGCTGTGGTGAATGACGAAATCCACCTCCTTGCCTATCCTTTCCAGCACGGGACGCGCCCACTCGTTCAGGTTGGGGAAGCCCGTTGCCACGACCGCTCCCAGCTTGATGCGATGGTCTACCGCCTTCATCGCGCGGCGATAGCGCAGGTAGTTCTCAGCGTATTCGTGAGGTGACATGCGCCGCGACACGTGGTCGCCATGCTCCGTCTCATTGCCGTACTCAAACCAGACCACGTTCCATGGCAGGCGTCTCCCGTCTCTTGCCCGCATCTGCGCCCAGGGGTGCCGGGCTTCGGCGGAGGCGTTGAGGTACTCCACCAGGTCGGCGGCGTCCTGTGCCGTGCCGTGATAATCGGCAAGAGTAATGAGGGGCACTGCATCCATCGCCTCACAGCATTGCAGAAACTCTGGCAAACCGAACAGCTGCTCCGGGCGCACCTCCAGCGGTCCCACCGTCTTCTTCCAGTCGAACAGATGCACCCCACATCCGCCCGGATAACGCGCCACGCTCAAGCCGATGTTTTTTGCCAGCGCTACCATCTCCGGCACCGGACGCCTGCGCTCCGGGTCCCAGATGCCCGCTCCGCGGTCGTGGTATATCGGCTCCGCATGGGGCCAGCCGCCCTTCTGGTAGCCCAGCATATTGTTGCCGAACACCCATCGGTTCACCTTGCCCACCGGTTTGTCTGCAAAGAGGGTAACGCTTGCTTGTAGCGGTGGCATCTTAACGCCTCCATTGAAGAATCTGCTTCGCTGTCTCCCTCCGCAGGCGATATACCGCCTCCGGGTCGGGCAGAATCTGGGTAGAGCGCAATCCGCCTGCGTTCGGTATCGGCACGAGAGCCTCCATCTGCTTCTGCAGGGGCTCCGCTGCGGATACATCTTTACCAGTCTGTTTTGCCTGCTCCACTGCGTGCCTCCATAGCAGATAGTACTCGTAGTCCTCCGCTCCTTCACGCACCGCTTTGAGGCGGATGCTGGGCAGGGGCTCCATGCTACCGGCGGGTTCGCCCGGGTACGCGATATAGCCGTCGCCGTTGGGGTAACGTATCCAGTAAAACTCCTGCCCCTGGTCGCTCTGCGAGATGTACTGATGCCAGCCCTTCTGCCACGGGTTGTACGTCCACCAGGAAAAACCCCAGAACTCGTAGCCCTCCACGTCGTACACGAAGCAGTAGAGGGGCAACAGCCTCTCGGTAGCGAGATACGGAGTGTCCAGACACTGCTGCCCGTCGGTAGTAAAGAGCAGTCGGTCGCCGGCGGCGCGCCTTTCGCGCATCTTCTCCACCGGAAACACGCCGTATTGCCCTACCCCCCACATGGTCAGGTAGCCATCCAGCTCTGGGGAGTGGTACCAGGTGCTGGAGAAGATGGGTACATCGGGAGCAACGGGCTTGACGACGCCGATGAAGTAGCGTAAGTCCTCCACCACCTGCCGGTTGTTCAGATGTGGCTCGTCGGACAGGTAGTACACCAGCCGGTCGCGCCAGCCGTTTCGGGTGAAGAGGTCCACCAGCTGACGGTAGGCGTCCTGTAAAGCTTTCTCGTATTCTGGCGTGCGCGGCTGCAGCCCGAACTTCGGCGGAAGCGGATACGCCCAGCCGAGTGCATAGAAGAGCCAGGGGGTGTAGCAGTGGTTAAAACCCAGTTCGTCGAAGGCGTATCGTGCCATCGGCTCGAAGCGCGAGGCGTCCATCACCACCTGCCCCTTTTCATAGCGGAAATCGGGCGCGGGAAGCACCACGTCGGGGTTCACCCGATGCTCCGCCATCAGACGATACCATCGCTTGAGCGTCTCGGGGTCTTCGCCGCGCGTGACGTCCCATCCTGGTCCCGAACGCAGGTCGTACACGATGCGCAGATGGCTACGCTTCGGCAGGACAAAGTTCCAAACGGTTACGCGCAGGGGAATCTGCGCCAGATTCTTGCCGCCCGCCTGCACGGTAACCGTCCCCCGATATTCGCCCGCCGGGACCTTTTCCGGCACGTAACAGTCTATCCACACTGCCTGCGTACGTCCTGCGGACAGGTGAAATGGCTTGAGCGGCACCAGCGGGTCGGGCCACTCTCCTGCCCAGCCATCGGAAGAAGGAGCGCCCCTCGGCACGTGTCGGCAGTATTGCGGCAACCGGCTGACGTAGTAGTTCGTGGGCACGTCTACGGGTACGGTCGCCACGCGATAGAGACGCGGCGCAGGCAGGGTTGCTCCTGAAGCGTGCCGGAGCGGTGAAATGTTTATCGTTACTGTCCGCAACGGTTGTCGGCTCCACAGGGCAATCTGCACCGGCTCCCACTCGTTGCGAGCGCACTCGATAGAAATCTGCTGGCTGATAGCGGTCGGCGGGTCGTCGGGGAACACCTTCACCAGCGGATTGACCTGCCACAGCGCAAGCGTCTCCTTCGGCTGCAGGGCGGGGTTCGCTTCTACCTGTACCACCGTACCCTCTTCCACCGGCACAAACAGCACGCCATCGTGCCACACCGTGCCGTGTACGTTCATCGTCAGGTGTAGTTCTACATGGTGAACATCGGAAGGGGTGACGATTTGGGCGGTGCAGAGCGTCCAATCGTTATCTCCCGTTAACCGTCGTCCGCTGGAGAAGAACGGTGTCTCCTTCGACAGAGCGTTCTCCGCCGTTTTGAAGTGCCCGTGGATGTCCACGCTACCGTCCGTAATGCCCTCTGTTTTTACCCACGCCGCATACAGGTAGCGCGAGGAGGGCTGAACCGGCACATTCAGCAACCGCCATCCCAGCCAGTCTGCTTTTCGCTCCGGTGGAACGTGCAGGCGCAGGGCATTTCTGCCAAACTTGCCGGGTGAAACCACTTCGGCGGTAAAGCCTTCCGCACCTGTTGCTTCGCCTCCCGGCGACCACAGCTGCAGCGCGCGTTGCCGTGACTCGAAATCCCCCTCACGGGCGAGGTTCATCGAACTGCGCAGGAGCTGCTCGTAATCACGTAGCCATCCTCCGCCTGCGGGTTCGCGTGAGAGAAAGACCTCAAACCGTTGTTCTGACAGGGTCTGAAGGCGCGCGGAGAAGTAGAGCCAACCGTCCACCCAGATAGCGGGCAGAGTCTGACCACTTTGCACATCCATCACCTGCACACGCAAAGGCGTTTCTATCTTTCCCGCCAACCGTCTCACCAGATGCACCGCCCGGGGCAGGGATACCATCACCACTTTCTGCGCCGCGTCCTCACCGAAGTGGCGCACTACCACCGATGCGCGCACCAACCACCCTTTCTGCCACGCAACCTGTTTCGCGGGAGAGACTTTCAGGTTCACCCGTTCTGCAGGCAGAATGCGCCACCGTACGATTGGCGTACCGCCGTCCTCTGCTTCCAGCGTAACGTCGTCATACCACGCCTCGCCCTCGCCGTACAGCACCGTACCGATAGTCGCGGTCTGTCCACCCGACGGAACCTCAAAGCGTATCTCTACCTGTCGCCAGTCGTAAGTTCCCTCTCCTGCGCTCTGTACGATGTTCACCATCTGCGGGCGTACGCCGTTCACGTGTACGTAGTACCCCACCTGTCCTTTGGTATTGCGGGCGCGTACCCACCCCCGCAGCACGTAACGTTGTCCGGGCGTGACCAGAATGTTCCCTTGCGACCACTGTACCCACTGTGGAGCAGAACCCGCCTGCACACGATGGTAGACACATGCGCTGCCCCCTTTCCCTTCGTTTCGGCGGTAGAGCGCGAGATGAGTGGATGAGGTCAGTCCAGCGTTCCACGACGCTGGCGTGCTGGTACCCTCTTCAAAATTGCCGTTGCGCACAGACGTGTGCACTTCGTCTAAGTCAACGGGGAGAGCTTTGGGGTTGCTGGCATAGATGAAGACGGTTTCTTCCCTGCCAGCGGGCACGTCTACTGCGAAGCAGATTTCATCCCCGACTCGCAGCACCGTATCGCGATGAGAGGAGACCACTTGATAAAGGTACTCTGTGCCCCCTTGATTGCAGACTCGCAATCTGTCACGCGCCTGCCCTTCCAACGGTAGTTCTCCCGCTCCCCTGCCAACGCGCAACCTCAGCGCGTAACCCGGGATGTCCGAAGCGGTGGTGTTGGTGAGGGTGATGGGTATGCGCACGCTCCAGATACCGCTATTGGCTCCCCAGAGGCTGGTGTGCCATGCCGTCTGCGCCCGGATTGGTACAGCGAATGTGCTGACAGCAATGAGGATGATGACCAACTGTATCATAGCCTGTGCTCCCTTTCGTGTCGTTCTTGCGAATCCGAGAAACCATCTGGAGGGACGCGCTCTGTCGCGTCCCTCCAGATGTACTCCTCCCCGCGTACGGGGAGGTCAGGTGGGGTGGAGAGCAAGGCTCCGCCAAGCCACCGAAGGGATGCGCTGCATCTCTCTTTTGTCATGCTGAGCGTCAGCGAAGCATCTCATCCTTTTCTTGTCATGCTGAACGCAGTGAAGCATCTCCGAGATTCTTCGCTTCGCTCAGAATGACAGGACAAGACCGGTTCGCTCATGCCCCAACAATCATTGGGTGGCGGAGTGCCACTACCCTTTCGGCTTGGGCTTTATTTCACCGCGCTCCACCAGGTCTACTAGCGGGTTATCCGTAATGGTCAGCGGCAACTCTACCCGCCCTCGTCGCCGTACCGATTCGTAACAGGCGAAGATAATCTCGGTGGCGTTGAGCGCGTTGCGGGCGCACAGCTCGGACTCACGTCCCTCTCGCAGAGCAGCCACGATGTCCGCGATAGCTCGCTCGATGTAGCCCGGACCGTGCATTCCTTCGTTGCCGCAGTCCACCACCTCCCATTCCGCTTTGCCGAACCGACGATACCGCAGCGCGGGTGCGCCGGGCTCCATGCTACCCAGCTCGATGATGCCGTCGCTGCCGATGATGCGGTGATGTGCCCCAACCAGCTTTGCTCCCGCGCCCGTGGAAGCCACGCCCCATACGCCGTTGCGATATTTCCAGAGGGCGTACGCCTGGTTCTCGTTGTGCGTGCCGAACACAAGGTTCTCGATGCGATAGTCTATCTGGGCGATGACCCATTCCGCCAGAGTCTCGTTATTGAAGTAGTTGCACATATCGAAGTTGTGAGAACCGTAGTCGTACAGGTTGCCCGCGCCGAACTCCACGCGCACCAGTTCACCGACCGCGCCCTCGTCCAGCAGTTTTTTCGCCATGCGGAAGGGCTTACCGAAGCGCCGCTGGTGGTTGAACGTAAGCCGTACGCCTCGTCTCTCGCACTCCTGCGCCATCAGTCTCGCCGCACCCCAGGTGTAGTCCATCGGTTTCTCGCAGTGAATGGCTTTGACGCCTGCCACCGCGCAATCTATCACGAGCTCGGCATGCGTCATGGGCCAGGTGCAGATGCTCACGATGTCCAGCTGTTCCTTCTCAAGCATCTCCTTATGGCTGGTGTAGACATTTGCGACACCGTATGCTGTGGCAAAAGCGCGTGCGTTTTCCTCGACGATGTCGGCGCACGCTACCAGCTCGCAATCAGGAAGCAATTTGTAGGCGTCTGCGTGAGCATACGCCATCGCATATCCCATTGGACCGGCACGCTCCGGCTTGCGCCCCGTGCCGATGAAGCCAACCCGAAACTTCGGCATGTTGTCCTCCTCTTCACAAAGGTGTTCGTATGAAGCTTTGCCCCCCAAAGGAGAAGTTCCTTTTCCGCTCCGGGTTAACAGTGTCGCTTATCCACATCCTAGAACCTCTTATGGTAAAATCAAATCGAGATGAAACTCATGAAACGAACTGCCGTCATTATCTGGACACTGAATACCGTGCTCGTGTTTGTTGTTGCCGGGCTGTGGTGGAAACAGCTGCACCAGCCTGCCGAGCCGCCATCGCGTAGCGAAGTTCCCTATGATGTCCAGCGAATTCTCGAACAGTTACGCACTTCCAAGATGTATCACGGCAACCCCGCGCGCAGATGGATCGCTCTTACCTTTGATGATGGTCCCCATCCCTATCACACGCCCATCCTGCTGAAGACCCTGCGCGAGTTGAAGGTACGCGCCACCTTCTTCGTGGTGGGCGAGAACGTAGACCGCTTCCCCGACCTGGTGCGCCAGATGGTGGAGGACGGGCACGAGGTGGAAAACCACACGTACCACCATCTTCGCCTGAGCCAGATGCCCCTGGGCATTGTTCACGAAGAGATAGAGGCAGGCGCGGCGGCAATCTGGCGTGTCACAGGGCGCGTTCCCCGTTTCGTGCGTCCGCCCGGTGGCATGACCAACCACGCGGTGCGGCAGGTTGCCCAATTCGGCGGCTACGTCACGGTGATGTGGACAGACGACCCTGCCGATTATGAACGACCGCCTGCGAAAACGCTCAAACAGCGGCTGTTCGCACACGTACGACCGGGCAGTGTCATCCTGCTACATGAGAAGGTACCCCAAACAGTGGAGGTGCTCCCCGAGTTCGTACGGGAGATGCGCAGGCAGGGGTACGAGTTCGTCACGGTCGAGGAGATGTGGAAGGACATGCAACGGTCGGTACTGCAGATGGCATCTTATGAGCGTGGAGGCTTGCCGTCGCCCCTCTTGGGAGGTTCCTGAGCGTACAGCTCCGACAGTTCCGCAAACAGGTTGCGTTCCACCTCCGAACGTTCCTTCTCATCGTACTCCTCGATACGCTTTTCCAGCAGCCGCGCCAGCCGTACCACTCGCCATACCAGCATCAGAATGACCAGTCCCCCCCAGTATCCATATCAGAATGCGCAATACGTCCACCGAAGTTTACCCCCTTCGCGTTTCCAACCCCTTTGCCCACGCGCTGTGCGCATGACATAGCGCAACCGCCAGCGCATCGGCAGCATCGTCGGGCTTCGGGGGTTCCGCAAGCCCTAACAGTCTGGTAACCATGTACTGTATCTGCCTCTTCTCTGCGCCGCCATAACCCACCACTGCCGTCTTCACCTGCAACGGCGTATACTCCACCCACTCGATGCCCCGCTGTGCTGCCGCCAGCAGAATGACTCCAATTGTTCGCCCCACGCTCAGAGCAGTGGTCTCATTGCGGTTGAAGAAGAGCCTCTCGGTGACCACCACATCCGGCTGGTACTGGTCCAGCAGGCGACAGACCTCCTCATAGATGCGTTGCAGTCTGCGAGGCGCGGCGAGATTCGCGGGCGTGGTGATGCAACCGAAGGTCAGCATCTCAAGCTTTTGCCCTTCCTGCTGCAACGCGCCGTAGCCCGTGATGGCAGTGCCCGGGTCGAAGCCAAGAATGGTCATCCGTCACCATCTCCATAACGATGCAGAGACAGGCTTGGCGGGAGCCTCGCCCTTCCCCCGGAATACCTACCTAGCCTGCAACCGTTTCGCTTGCGCCAATAAGCGCGCGAGCTTCTTGCTGTCGCCGACGACCAGCACCATCAAGCGGTCGGGATGGATGTACTTTCTCGCAACCGCCAGCACATCCTGTGCGGTAACCGCCTGCACCCGTGCGATGTAGGTCTCATACGTATCACGAGGCAATCCGTGTAACTCCAGCAACATCTGCGCCGAGACCGCGTCGCTCGCCGTCGGAAATCGGAAGACGAAAGAGTTCACCAGGCTTTCCTTCGCCTGCTGCAATTCCTCCTCGTCGGGTGGCTGTTCCGTCAAGCGGCGGGCTTGCTCTTTCATCAGCTGAATCACCTCTTCCGCCGACTCGCTTTTGGTCTGGCAACCCATCACAAACAGCCCCCTCGGATTGGCAGGCGCAAAACTACTCCAGACCGCGTAAGCCAGCCCTCGTCGGTCGCGTATCTCCTGGGTCAGGCGCGAGGTGAACGAGCCACCCAGAATGTAGTTCAGCACATCCAGCGCGGCGCGCTCGGGAACACCGCGAGGTACCCCCAGATGCCCCACGCGCACATGAGCCTGCTCCGCCTGCTTCGCGATAAAGCCCACCACTGCACTTTGTTCCCGGGGCAACGGTATCGAGGGCAATGCGGGCATGGAACCGCTCCAGTTGCCGAACAGCCGGCGTATCTCCTCTAACACCGCCCGGCGGTCTACGTCGCCTGTGACCGCAATCCAGATGTTACGAGGCGTTACCAGCCTGCGGTGCCACTCCAGCAGGTCGCGACGGGTAACCTTCTGTACCGTCTGCACGCTGGGCAATCTTCCCAGTGGATGGTTTATCCCATACACCAGTCCAGCGAACTCTCTGCTGGCAATGCCCGCGATGTCGTCATTGCGACGCCGGATTTCTTCTACAGTGCGTGCCTTTGCCAGATTCACCTGCTCTTCGCGGAACGCCGGGGTTCGCAGCAACTCTCCCAGCAGGCTCAGCCCCTTGCGCCAGTCTCTCGCCAGCACCGATAGACTGATGCTGATGGTATCCCCCTCATCGGCGATGTCCAGAATCGCCGCCATATCCTCTATGGCAGTGTGAAACGCCTCTGGCGAGCGAGTAAGCGTACCCCCGTTTCTCCACGCTCGTACGAAGACGGTACCCAATCCCGCTTTCTCCGCCGGCTCATAAGACCGCCCTCCGCGCAGGCGAATTTCTACGTCCACCAGCGGCAGGTCGTGGTCTTCCAGCAGGTAGACCACCATGCCGTTGGGTAACGCCACTCGCTCCGGCTTGGGCAGGGAATACTGCAGAGGCGGATACTCGATGCCCGTCGGAGGTATAGCAGCGCACTCCGCCCGGCAGAAAAGGAACGCAATCATCAGCATGCCGAGGAAACAGACGGCTCGGCGGGAGCCCCGACCTCCCCACCAGAACGAACAACGCCACGTTCTACTCATCGGCTTACCTCCGGTGAGGGCTCCAGGACAGCAACCGTGCAGTTATCCTTCAGCAGGTACTTTCGCGCCACGCGCATCACATCCTGAGCGGTCACTTTGCGCACACGCTCCACAAAGCGGAATAGTTCGCGCCAGTCGCCCAGCACGGCGTCCGCCCATAACAGCTGCGTTGCCATCCCCTCGTTGGAGCGTAGTTCGCGGATGAAATCCGCCTCTGCCCACTTCCGCATTCGTTCCAGTTCGGCTTCGGTTACCGGCTGGGTGCGCAGCCGTTCTATCTCGCGCCAAATCGCCCGCTCCAGCTCCTGCACTGTGTGCGGATGGCGGGGTACAGCGTCTATCACAAACAGGTTCGGATAGCGATCGCCCGGAACGGAATAGGCGGAGATGCTTAGCGCAATCTTCTGCTTTTCCACCAGTTCACGGTATAGACGCGAGGTACGCCCTCGTGTCAGGATGCCCTGTATGACTTCGAACACCACATCGTCCTCATGAGGGGCGTTCGGTTTGTGAAAACCCATCAGCATCTGCGGATTGGCAGGCATCTTCACCACCACACGCCGTACGCCCCGCTGAGGAGGCTCTTCGGAAATGCGTCTTTCCGGCAGAGGTTGAGCGGGGATGCCCCCAAAGTATTTCTCCACCAGCGCGATGACCCGTTCCGGCTCTACGTCTCCCACCACCGCCAGCCAGGTGTTATTTGGCGCGTAGTAGGCGCGGAAGAAGCGGTCAATGTCCGCCGTGCGCAAACGCGAAACATCCGACTCCCAGCCGATGACCGGATTGCGATACGGGTGCACCAGAAACGCCGTTGCCAGAAAAGCCTCCCACAATGCGCCGTCAGGGCTATCGTCCACGCTCTGGCGACGCTCCTCCAGTACCACGTCGCGTTCCTGATAAAACTGTCGCCAGACGGGATGGCTCATCTGGTCCGCTTGCATGAGCGCAGCGAGCTCAATGCGATTTGCGGGAACACTAACGGTATACACCGTCACGTCGTTGGATGTCCAGGCGTTGGTGCCGGGGCTACCCGCTCGCTCAAAGATACGGTCATACTCCTGCGGTATCAGCCACAGGCTTACCTGTTGTAGCAGTTCCTGCTCGCGTTGTCGCAGTTCGGCGATGCGCTCATTGTCTGCCTTCTCTCCCTTCGCACGTTCCGCTTCCAGCTCGTCATGCAAACGCTCTATCTCGTCCCAAATCGGCTTCTCCTTCTCGTAATCGCGCGTGCCGATAGTGGTCGTTCCTTTGAAGAGCATGTGCTCTAACAGGTGGGTCACACCGGTACGCCCGCTCTCTTCGTCCACACCGCCCACTCGGTGCAGGATATAAAAGGCACAGGTAGGCGACTGCTTGCGAGGCAATATCAGCACGCGAAGCCCATTAGTCAGGCGATGCTCTACCACGCGCTCGGCGAAGCTGGTTTGGGCATGACAAACGGCAAGGTGTAAAAACAGCAGCAACACCGTTGCCAGCAGGACGCGATGGATGCCTTGAGGAACTCCGTCCTGTATGTAGCCGCAGGCTTTAGCCTGCGCAGGAATGAAAACACGCACAGCCTGAATGCTTCGCAGGAACCTCGCCCTGCAAAACGACACTATCAAATGACGCCCCATCCTCAGCCTATCTCTCCTCCTTCCAGCAGCTCCTGTCGCAATTGCCAGAGCACCTGTGCACTCTTCATCTCTCTGTCCAGATGGTATCTCAGATGCAGATGTACGGCATGTTCCACCTCGCCCGCCGCCGGTTCCCCCGGAAAGTCTACCCGACCGCCGGCGTTCAGCACGCGCCATGTAAGCCATGCCAGACGCGACAGTTTCACCACGCCAGTCCTCGCTCGTGCACACGAAACACATAGCGCTCCGCCCGCATCTGGCTGAAAGGCGATCTGCTCGCCATCCACCGGTGTACCACATCGAGCACAGGTATCCAGCACCGGCGTGTACCCTTGCTGGAGCATGAGCGCGTTCTCGAAAAGACACAGCGTCCATACGGGGTGCTCGCTGGTCTCCAGTTCATCCAGAGCGTCCGACAGCAGGTCGAAGACCCCCTCATCGGGCACGCCCTCTTCCAGCAAGCGGTCTACCAGCTCACAGGCGTAGATAGCAGCAGTGGCGCCGACCAGTAAACGGTGAAGACGCGCTCGCGCCCGCTCGACGGAAGCTTGCGTGACTATCCAGAACGTTTTGCCCTGCGCGAGGTGGAATCGTGCGCGCACGCAGGTTTCAGTGGCTCCCGCCAGTTTGCTGGTGGGCTTGCGCGCTCCCCTGGCGATGGCGGAGAGTTTGCCCATCTCGCGCGTGAAGAGGGTGAGCACCTTGTCCGCTTCCCCCAGCGGACGCCTGCGCAGAACAATCGCCTGCACGTTGACAGGGGGCAACTACCCTCCCTCCCCCATCTGCTGAAGGAGTGTGACGCCGCTGCTGGTGCCGATGCGGTCTGCTCCCGCCCGAAGCAGCTCTAACGCCAGGCTCAATGTACGAATTCCACCCGCGGCTTTCACCTTCAGTGGAGGTGGAGCTGCGGAGCGTAACAGATTTACGTCCTCGATGGTCGCTCCGCCCTCGCCGAAGCCGGTGGAGGTCTTCACGAAATCCGCCCCGCTTTCCGCCACCACGCGCGTCGCCTGTATCTTCTCCTCCTGAGTCAGGTAACAACACTCGATAATCACCTTCAACACAGCGGCAGGCTTCGCGGAACGGCAGAGGGAGACTATTTGTTCTATCTCGTGACGTACTGTGCGCCAGTCGCCCGACTTTAAAGCGGGAAGCGCAATCACCATGTCCAGTTCGGTGGCTCCTGCCGCCAGAGCCTGTTCCGCTTCGTACAGCTTGACCGCCGGCATGTTTGCTCCCAATGGAAACCCCACCACTGTGCCTACTGCCACGTCGCTTCCTTCCAGATGGCGCACAGCCATTCTCAACCAGCACGGCTGGATACACACACTGGCAAAGTGGTATTGCAATGCTTCTTCGCACAACCGCTCGATATCGGCGCAGGTAGTGGTCGGGCGAAGCAGGGTATGGTCAATGTGTTTGGCAAGTTCTAAACGGTTCATTCCATGCTCCTCTGCTGTTGCCTTTTATGTGTCTGGAACGTCGTCTCGCAGCATCTTGATAATATGTTTAGCCAAGGCATCCTTGATCTCGCTGTGGCGAGGTACAGGTTGAGACATCTTGGTTCTGGGGTTCTGATACCAGTCGTGCTTCCGTCCGTGTCGTATTAGCACGCACCCCATCTCCTCAAGATGTCTTATAAGGTCGCCGCGCTTCATAAGGCAGTTATGCCACTTCCATTTCCGCAACCCGGCGAACACATGGGATAGTGCCGCTTGTCAGCTCTTGATAGATATCTCGCAGGTTATCTTCGAGCTCTTCTTTGCTTTCAGCCTGTGTCCAGTAATCGGGAAACTCCTCGAGGTAACCAAACCACATTCCCTCATCCTGCCAGTAGACATACCTGACGCTTTTCATGCTTTATCGCTCACTTCCATATCCAGTCTCATCTGTATTTTCGCACAAGCGCACGCGAAATGCAACCTGCGCGGGCATCCCCTTGCCGTTCACCATCAAAGTTGATACACTGGATTTGCAAGGAAGTGTGGCGAGGATGAGAAAATACCTCCGCGAGCTGGACTGGACAACGATACTGGTAGCCCTGTTGTTGTGCGCAGCCGGACTGGTGATGATTTATAGCGCACGGCGGGCGCAGGGAGATGGCATCCTTTATGTGCGTAAACAAGCCATTGCGATGGGCATTGGCATCGCGGCTATGTTCTTCGTTGCCTACTTCCCGATACAGACATGGCAGCGATGGACGAAGCTGTTCTATGGAACAAACCTTTTCCTGTTGGTCCTTGTAGACCTTATCGGCAAAACCACCAAAGGGTCGCAGCGGTGGCTTCCCCTGCCGGGCGGCTTCCATTTCCAGCCCTCCGAAGCGGCAAAGATTTTCATCATCTTAACTTTAGCGGCGTGGCTTGCCAGCCGCGAGGACAAACTGCGTGATCCATGGACGGTGGTGAAATCGCTGCTGTACATCGGCATCCCCGTCCTGCTGATATTCAAACAACCCGACCTGGGAACATCGCTGGTAATTATGGCGATATGGTTCGGCATGATGATGCTGGCAGGGGCGAAGCTGAAGCATCTTGGAGTCGTGCTGCTTATCGGAGCGGTGGCTTTTACCGCCCTGTGGCACCTGAACGTGCTGGAAGATTACCAGAAGAACCGGCTCATCGCCTTTCTCAACCCTCAGCGCGACCCACGCGGCTCGGGTTACCACATCCTGCAGGCGCGCATCGCGGTCGGCTCCGGGCAGGTGTTCGGTAAGGGGCTGTTTCATGGCACGCAGAACCTGCTGTTGTTCATTCCTGAACAGCATACCGACTTCATCTTCACCGTTGTCGCAGAGGAGACGGGATTTGCCGGAAGCATTGCTTTGCTGTCGGCGTACGCGCTGTTGTTATGGCGGTTCTCGCGCCTTATCTTACAGGCGCACCGCCTCTACCCGCGTCTGATTGCGGCGGGTATCACCACCTTTTTTGCTTATCACATTATTGTCAACACAGGCATGGTCATCGGCATCCTGCCGGTGGTAGGCGTGTGGCTTCCCTTTGTGAGCTTCGGAGGAACGGCGGTCATTACTTGCTTTCTTGCGCTGGGCTTCATGCAAGCTATCCATCGCCAGCAGTACGAAGTGATGTTTTGAGCCCGCCAGCGACAACAAGTGCCGTGTCCCCATGCAGGTTCGCATTCCGGTCCGCCTGCCCACAGCTTCTAACATCTTCATAGAGGAACATACACCAGAAGAGTCAAAAAGTGTAATGCCTTACTTTCCTTAACACGCACAGGAGGTTACCGATGAACGCACAGGACCTGCTAGCCACTGCGGATAGTCGCATCGAGAAGTTTCGCAAGGCAGATGTTACTGTGAAAGTTGTAGACAAACAGGGGAAACCGGTCGCTGGCGCACAGGTAGAGGTACAACAGACACGCCATGCTTTCCTGTTCGGCTGTAACATCTTCCCGCTGTTTAACTATCAGGGCGAACAGCACGAGAAGTACGGCAGCCAGTTTGCCGCCCTGCTGAACTACGCGACGCTCGCTTTTTACTGGGGCGGATACGAGCCGGAACGCGGTCGCAAGGGACGTGACCAGCAAGAGCGCATCGCCCGCTGGTGCCAGCAGCATGGCATCGCCACCAAAGGGCATCCCCTGGTGTGGCACGAGGTCTACCCACGCTGGGCACCCAACGATGTTGACCAGGTAAAACCCCTGCTGCGTGACAGGGTGAAGGAGATTGTCTCCCAGTTTAAGGGGTTGATAGACCGCTGGGATGTGGTGAACGAGGCGACCGTATCCGAGAGGTTCAATAACGGCGTGGGCAACTGGGTAAAGCGCGACGGCGCGGCAGCGATGGTGACAGAATGCCTGCAGTGGGCGAGAGAGGCAAACCCCAAAGCTATCCTTCTCTACAACGACTTCAACATCAGCCCCGCCTTCGAGCAGCTGGTGGAGGAACTGGTACGACGTAAGGCGCCCTTCGACGCCATCGGCATCCAGTCGCACATGCACGGAGGCGAATGGCCCCTGGAACGAGCGTGGCAGGTGTGCGAGACGTACTCGCGCTTCGGCAAGCCACTGCACTTTACCGAAACGACCGTTCTATCAGGAGAACACGGTTACGAACGCCCTCGCCCCTGGCCCACCACCCCCGATGGCGAGGCGCGTCAAGCCGACTACGTGGAGAAGTTCTACACTATTCTTTTCTCGCACCCTGCCGTGGAAGCGATTACATGGTGGGATTTCATGGACGGCGGGTGGATGGGCGCGCCTGCCGGGCTGGTTCGCGCTGACCTCAGCCCGAAACCGGTATACCATCGCCTGATGCGGCTGATTAAGGGAAAGTGGTGGACGCAGGACACCGTACGCACGAACGCACGCGGCGAGGCGAAGCTACGCGGCTTTCTGGGCGACTATCGCGTTACTGTCAACGCACCTGCTGGCAAGCGCACCCGGCAGTTCACTCTGAAACGCGGCAAAAACGAGTGGGGCATTCAGCTGTAACCACTGAGTAAGGGGCACGCGGCGCGTGCCCCTTACTGCAACCGTAAACCGTAGCGGACATTGCCTATCAGAACCCGATGCAAACGGATGTCTGTCGCATCCGCTCCTGCGGAGCCAACAGGTTGTGGTTGTGTTTGCCGGGTCAGTGCAAGCATCTCCTTCATGAAATCCGGCAACGGTCTGCCTGAGTCAGAAACAGGTGCCCAGCCTCCCCCCGGTAGCACTCTGGACGATTCGAGCACCACCACCTCCGCGTCGGGCGAATCGTTCTGCACGTAGTCTTCCCCGTCGCCCCCTGCACCCAGCAGGAGTACCTTCATCCCCCTCGCCTCGCTTCTCACATGCACCTTCCTGTTATCCGACCAGTTGCTGAAGTCAGTGGTCAAGAAAGCCACTTTGCCCCGAAAATCCCGAACCTCGACCACAGGAGGTTTTTCTGGACTGGCTGCGCACGCTACCCTCGCACCGTGCATGGTGAAGTTGCCAGACCCCGCAAAGATGATGAAACGTGGTTGGGCGCCGGACTCGTACCAAATATCTCTCACCAGAAGGTTGGCACCGTCTGTGATGTCGTAGCTGAGCTCGTTATTGCTGGAAGCACCGCTGAATATGACGACGTGCTGTGCACCGGATACCTTGACCCCCACTTTGCATTCGGCGTGGTTCAGATTGAAAAAGTGAACCTGCATGTTGCGCAATCGGCTAATGAATATTCCTGCCTGCTGAGCGCCGCCGACGTTCAGCTGGTCGGCAATGAAGCGTGCCCCGCGCTGGTCGCTGTTCTGCACCACCAGACCATCCGCCTTACCCGCGCCATCCAGCATCAGGTCACCCATCACCACGTGAGCGGGTCCTCTGAGAAGCAGGACCGGACCTCTCTCCTCCCCTGACCACCGCAACACGGTCTTGCCACCATCGCCAACAACACACAGGTTGCTTTGTGGAGGAATAACCAGCGGGCGGTCTATCGTGTACGTTCCTGCTGGCAGATGCAGTACGGGTTGTTCCCTCTTGTAACGCGCCGCATGATTTATCGCACCCTGTATCTCCTGCGCAGACGCCCCGGCGCGAACCTCTACCACCCTGCGTTTTTCTACCGGTGGTATGCGCGGTGGTTGAGGAGGCGCAGCTTTCACCGAGGCATAAGGCAGCACTTTATCCTCCAGGCGAACAGCAGAGGGTTTTACCTCGACGGCATCTTTGACCGTAAAGACATTACCCGCTGAGAGAAAGCCTGCATCTGGACGCATCTTGACTACCGGTGCTTTCCTCGTCAGGAACACGTTGTCCAGAAGCAGAAGAGGACCGTTGTTGTATATCTCAATGGGTACCGACTGAGGGTCTACAATCGCATTGCCCTGGATCGTAATGTTTCCGCACGCACCAAGCCATCCCGCCACGAAAAACGCCCGAGACCCCTGTGAGAAGTTCTGGCGAATACTGAAGTAGCCCGCGTGCCCCATACTCATATCCGCACTGGAGGAACGGCGGAAGATACTCTCGTAAACGTGGAAATTACCTGCCCCAAAGGCGTTCGTTACCCCAAAACGGCAGCCATCAAAGAGGCAGTGCCAGATAAACCAGTCTAACGAATTGAAGTTCTGGATGCTGATACCAGCCTGACTACACCGGAGGAAACGGCAGCGCGCGACCACCGTTTCCGCCACGCCCTGCGTATCCATCCTGCCCGCCTCAATGCCAAAGCCGACATCTTTGAAAACCATATCCGTAAATTCGTTGTAGGTCACGAAATGGGGAGCGCACAATATCGCCGTCTTTGCCCTGCCTCTGCCATCCAGGGTGATCCGCCCCACACGCGCATACCAGGCGTCATCGTATATCATGACGCCGTCGCGTTCGCCGTCCCAGATAATACGCACCACGTCGGGATGCTCACCCAGAATACAGATGTGCTGAGATTCGCTGTGGGACTCTCGAACCACCTGTAGCGGGCGGGTTATCCGGTAGGTACCCGCAGGCAGGTAGAGCACCGCGGCGGTGCTATCCGGCTGGCGGATTGCGTTCAACGCACGCTGTAACGCCCCGGTATCATCCGACTTGCCATCGCCAACGGCACCGCAGTCCCGCTTTGCGTCCAGCCAGCTGGTAAAAGGACCGAAAAACCGGGCATCGTTCATCGGTTTTGGCTGTGACATCCGGACTGCCTCCCGTAGCTAGTGGGGCGGGTAACCAGAGCTACACTCTTCCCGCAATCCGCTCTCGCATCCCGGAGAAGAAGAGATGTACCAGTATCATGTGTACATCTTCAATCTGCTGCATGTTCTCACTGGGTACGATGATGCTCTCATGCGCCATCGCGGCTAATTTGCCACCTCGATACCCTGTCAGCCCGATAGTGTAAGCCCCCTGCTCTTTCGCCACTTCCACTGCTCGCAGTACGTTGGGCGAGTTGCCACTACCGCTAATGGCGATCAGCACGTCATCTGTGCCCAGCCAGGTACGCACCTGCGGTGCGAACACGTTGGTATAGTCGGTGTCGTTTGCCCACGCGGTAATGATGGAAATACTATCGGTGAGGGCAAGGCATCGAAACGGCTTGCCAAACAGGTCATACAGGCATTTTTGGAAATCGTTGGCGATGTGTGAAGCGGTAGACGCGCTCCCCCCGTTGCCCACCAGCGCTAATGTGCCCCCGCGCTGGTACAGGTCTACCAGGCGCAAAACAATGCTTTCCACCTGCTCGACGGGAACCTGTGCCACCAGATGCTGCACTGCGTCCAGATATTCAGTAAGGTATGCCTTCAGCATGTGTCCCCTCCGCTCGAAATCTATCGCCATTATACCTTACGGGGAAGCGAATACTAGCGCACAGAGACTTCCAACCCCTCGCCGTCCAGAACGACATTGACGCTCGCCCGGAAGTTGTTCTCGTCGCGCACGAAGGCAAGATAGTGCTTCAACATTTCGGCGCAGTTGACGCTATTATGCGCCAGCACCACACTGCCCGGATGCAGTTTATCCCATGCGGCTTCCAGAATGTCCAGATAGATGCCCTTGCCGCGCCTTCCATCGCCGTCCGCATCCAGATAGAGCAGGTCTATCGGGCGGTCGTATTGCGCTACCACCTCTACCGCATCTGCCGCTACGATTCGCGCCACACCAGTGAGGTCGATGCGTCGTACGTTGCGCTCCGCTCTGGCGGCTTCCTCCGGTTTAATCTCCACGCCCACCAGGTCTTCCGCCGTATAACACGCGCCCGGTCCCACCGCTGCGCCCGCGTTGGAGATGAAGGTGTTCCCGCAGAAAACGCCTGCCGCTATCATTACTTTCGGTTGCACAATGGCGTTAATGGCGTACAGCAGCCTCTGCATCCGCGGTGTGATGGCGGTCCAGGGGATTTCAAACTGTTCAGCCACTGCCCGCCGAAAGAGGAGGAACTTCTCGCGGTCGTAATGCGTGTGGGGCAGAATGCCTGCGTTTTTCAGCACATTCAGCGCCTCGTCCACCACCTCACTCTCCCGCTCCAGCGGTTCCAGAGGTTGGTGGGGGCGATGGTAATCCATCCTGTAATGTTGCCAGTCATCGCTTCGGTATTCGGTGAACATGTACACCTCCTCGCTTTGCACGGTCACGACGGAGCGTGACCCTCCAAGGAAACTCTTGCTACATCACCGCGAACCCTCCAGCCGCTTCTTCCACTCGTTAATCTTCAGCAGCGCCTCTAACGGCGAAAGGGTGGTCACATCCAGTTTTTCCAATTCCTCGATGACAGGATGCTTCTCTGCTTCAAAGAGGGTCAGTTGCAGCTTCTGCTTCTTCACCTTCACGTTAGATACTGCTTCGGCGTCGGGGGCAATCGCGCTCGCTACCCCGCCGCGCTGGGAGGACTGCCTCTCCAGCTCGCGCAGTATCTCCTGCGCCCGCCCCACCACCTCGGGCGGCACGCCCGCCATCCGCGCCACCTGAATGCCATAGCTCTTGTCCGTCCCGCCCGGCAGCACCTTGTGCAGCCAGATAATCTGCTCGCCCTGCTCCTTCACCGCCACGCGGTAGTTACGCACACCGGGCATCAGGTTCGCCAGCTCGTTCAGGTAGTGGTAGTGCGTGGCAAACAGCGTCTTACAGCCAATCTGAACGAGAGCCTCTGCGACCGCCCACGCGATAGCGAGCCCATCGTAGGTGCTGGTCCCCCGCCCGATTTCGTCCAGCACTACCAGACTGCGCTCGGTAGCGTGGTTGAGGATGGTGGCGGTCTCAGTCATCTCCACCATGAAGGTGGATTGCCCCGTTGCCAGTTCGTCGTGTGCGCCCACGCGGGTGAAAATGCGGTCAATGAGCGCGATCTCAGCTTCCTCGGCGGGTACAAAGCTGCCAATGTGCGCCATCAGACAAATCAGCGCGACCTGCCGCAGGTAGGTGCTCTTGCCGCTCATGTTGGGACCGGTGAGCACGATCATGCGCTGTTCGTCGTCCAGCACGCAGTCGTTGGGGATGAAGGTCTGCGCGCCGAACCGTTCCACGACGGGGTGCCTGCCCTCGCGGATGCGGATGTGCGTGCCTGAATGCACCACGGGGCGATGGTAGTCGTATCGCGCGGCGACCTCGGCGAAGTTCGCCAGCACGTCCAGCTCGGCAATCGCACGGGCAATGTCCAGTATCTCCGGCGCGTGCAGGGCGACCTCCTCGCGCACCATGCTGAACAGTTCCTGTTCCAGAATCAGCGCGCGCTCCTCCGCTCCCGTGATTTGCGCCTCCATCTCCTTCAGCTCGGGGGTGATGAACCGCTCGCCGTTGACGGTGGTCTGCTTGCGCATGTAGTCCGCAGGCACTTTGGAGAGGTGCGGCTTGGAGACCTCGATATAGTAGCCGAAGACGGCGTTGTAGCCCACTTTCAGCGAGGGGATGCCCGTGCGCTCGCGCTCGCGCAGTTCCAGC
>VSSL01000062.1_pt1 | contig 23685 bp, 18 predicted proteins | sample 4557531 | NCBI WGS metagenome assembly VSSL01 (sample SAMN10986726, study PRJNA523729) | hot springs metagenome | isolation source: hot springs | place: India:Timba, Gujarat | collected 2018-05-31 | reverse complement strand
TTTTTGAATCCATGGGAGTCACCGTGAGATTCACCGCCAGGTCCCCGGTGGATTTTTACCAGATGGCCGCAAGGCTTTGGGAGGCATCCCAAAAAGAGGATGCCATAAGAGACCTGTTTGAGGCTACAGGCTTTCCCTGCCATCTTTCGGGTGAAAATACCTAGCCAGAACTTTTCCCCAGGATTGGCCGAGTCAAGGGCCAGGCTCCCAGCCCGAGCTGAAATGGTTGGCTCTCACAAAAGCTTGATTCTTGGGGGCTCTCCCCCATGAGAGTCCAAGCGTCCTGACCCCAAGTGTCAAAGAGAACTGGGATATGTGTCATTGCAGATGAGGCCTTGTTTTTCAGCCACCTTACCCCTTTGTCTGGCTGGCCAGCAGAAGCTTTAGACGCTCTAGGGTATTAGCTTGTAGCTTTAAGAAGCGTACGCCCATTCCCGACTCTGTACCTCTTTCCCGGGGCCTCACCCACACGACCTCCCCCTGGATCTTCAATGGCACTGGATCATTTCCCACCAGCAGGTCCAGCTCCACCAGGGAACCTATGCGCAGGGGATAAAGGGTCTCCACAAAGACACCTCCTTCCCCCAGATTGCTGATATAGTGTTCCCTCAATTCATTGCTTCCAGCCATCCGCACCCTGAGCCTACAGGCTTTCCTGGGATGACGCCTTCTGTCTTTGTTTTGGCTCACAGGACCACCTCTGCCAGGACAGATTCCAATATCTCAAGGGCAAGATCTATCTCCCTTTTTCTAACATCCATCGGCGGCAGAATCCGTATTGATTCGAACCCGCACCCTATGAGAAGAAGCCCTTTTTGGAAGGCCCTTCGCAGGATCTGGTTTCTCCATTCCTCTTTTTCCACAGAGAAGGCCAGCATGAGGCCCAGACCCCTTGGATGGAACATGAAGGGATAGCGTGAGGAAAGTTCCCTCAGCCCCCCTAGAAAATACTCTCCCATCAACCTGGCGTTTTCCAGCAGTCCGTCCCTTTCTATGATCTCTATGGTCCGGTAGCCCACAGCCGAGCTGATGGCATTGCCCTCCCCCCAAGTACTGGAGATCCGCAATGGTTCCTGTGGGAAGAGCTCTCTACGGCCCAAGGTGGCTCCCACCTTCAGAGCCTTGGCCGAGGTGATTATGTCGGGGACTATTCCAAAGTGCTCACAGGCCCACCACCTCCCTGTACGGCCAAGCCCGGTCTGGATCTCGTCACAGATGAGGGGGATCTGATAAAGCTTGGCCACCCTGGCCACTTCCTCAAGAAACCCATTGCTGGGCAGATCATAACCGCCTTCCCCAAGTATGGGCTCCACTATGATGAAGGCTACCTCCTCCGGGGCGATTATGCCGATCTCAGGATCCAGAACCTGGGCCAGCTTACTCATTCGGCCTTTGCGTCTGATGGTGGTCAGAAGCCAGCCGCAATCGCACACGGAGCCGCAGCGGCAAAAGGGCAGCTCCAATATCTTGGGAATCTCAGGAAACCAATTGCGATGCGCCCTCTTGCTTCTGTTCAAGGAAAGAGCCCCCAGGGTTCTGCCGTGGAAGGCTCCGCTGAAACAAAACCCGTATCCGAAGTTCTTTCTGTGCTGGTAGCAAATCTTCACCGCATTCTCCACGGCTTCGGCACCTGAATTGCTCAGGAAAGCCGTGTCAAAACCAAAGGGCTTGGTGATCTCCATCAGCTTGTAATGAAGGTGGGAGGGTGTGGGAACCGGGCTCTTCTCGGGGTCCTCTCCGAATCCGCCCACAAAGTCGGTGCCTGCATACCTGTCTGGCTCCACGGATGAGAGCATTCTGGTGAGTTCCAGGAGTTCAGGGTGATTGTATCCCAAGGGGCTGCTGGCCACATGACTCACAAAATCCATTATCACATTGCCGTCCACATCAGTGCAGAAAGGGCCGATTGCCGGCTTGGAGCGGTCCCATACAAAGTCATAGAAATAGGTTGAATGGCTTGCGTGACGCTGATGGAAAGAAGCCCATTTTCTGGCATTGGGCCCAGGGGGCACGACCTTTATACAGGGTGTTGCTTTGTCTCTGTCCATGGAAAAGACCCTTTCCTCTCAGAATTCCTTTGCCAGTAAGCATCTGGTTTCATAAAGCCCTCTTCAAGGGCCAGCCTAAGACTCCAAGAGCCCTTTTTCTCGAAGAAACTCTCTTATTACTGGCTCCAGGCCAGGAGGACCCACCTCCTCCACCTTGTAGGTTACACGGGCCACCGGCCTTGAAATCCTTATCAAACGGCTTAGGTCAATGGGTGTGGCCACCGTCACCAGATCACAAGGGGTGGCCTCGATGGTGGCCTCAAGATCCCTCAACTGCTCAGGGAAGTAACCCTGGGCTGGCAGGACCTTGTCCAGGTGCGGGTACGCCATGAACACCTCTTTGAGTGATCCCTTGGCATGAGGCCTGGGGTCTACCAGGCTCTTGGCCCCATGAGCTCTAGCGGCCAACACCCCTGCCCCGTAGCCCATCTCTCCATGGGTCACTGTGGGGCCGTCTTCCACAACCAGCACGTTCTTGCCTCGAATCTTTTGGCCATCATGCACCTCTATTCTGGAAGCGGTTTGGATGATCCTGGCTTTAGGATTCATCTGTGTTGCCGAGGCCAAGACTCTTTGGACTGCCTCAGGGGATGCTGTATCCACCTTGTTCACTATGAGCACATGAGCCCTTAGCAGATTCACCTCTCCTGGGTGATAAGTTCTTTCATGCCCTGGCCTGTGGGGATCCAGAACCGTTATCTCCAAGTCTGGAGATATGAAAGGAAAGTCATTGTTTCCTCCGTCCCAGAGAATCACCTGAGCTTCTTTCTCCGCGGCATCAAGAATCTCCGAGTAGTCCACCCCTGCGTAAACCACGATCCCCTTGGCCACCAAATGTTCGTATTCTTCCCTCTCTTCCAGGGAGAGGGTTCCCCTGTCCAGATCCTCCAGGGTCTGAAAACGTTCCACTCTCTTTCGAGAAAGCTCTGAATAAGGCATGGGATGTCTTAGCACCACTGCATGTATCCCGGCCAGATTCAGGATCTCCCATATCCTTTCTATTACACCGCTTTTGCCGCAGCCCGTCCGGACTGCGCAGACGGATATGCATGGAACCCTGGAGCGCAACATGGTGCTTTGCGGACCCAGCAGACAGAAATCAGCCCCTGCGGCCAGCGCCTTTGAAGCCTTGTGCATCACCTCCAGGTGAGAAAGATCGCTGTACGCAAAAACCACCTGTTCGATCCCTTCATCTCTTATGAGCTGCTCCAGAGATTCCTCAGGAAGAATGGGAATTCCTTTGGGATAAAGAGGGCCTGCCAGCTCCGCAGGATAGAGCCTGCCCGCTATCCCTGGTATCTGAGTGGCCGTGAAAGCCACCACCTCCACTGTGGGATCATCCTTGAAGCAGACCAGGAAGTTGTGAAAGTCCCTACCGGCCGCTCCCATTATGACTGTCCTCTTTGGATTCTTGTGCCTGTCAGATCTCACCGTCTTGCTCCAGAAGAACCACTGCCTGTGAAGCCGCCCCCTCTTGCCTCCCCACGAAGCCCAGCCTCTCGCTGGTTGTGGCCTTGACACTAACCCTGTCCACTTCTATGCCCAAAACTTCTGCAATTCGCTCCCTCATGAGGGGTATGTACGGGGCCAGCCTGGGGCGTTCAGCCACCACGGTGGCATCCAGGTTGCTCACCCTCCAGCCTGCGTCTTTAAGCATTCTGGCCACCTTCTCGAGCAGAAGCAGGCTGGATATTCCCTTATAAGCAGGATCTTTGTCAGGAAAATGCGTGCCTATGTCGCCCATGGCCATGGCCCCCAAGAGGGCGTCACAAACGGCATGCAACAACACGTCTGCATCCGAGTGGCCCTTGAGACCATGATCATGGGGAATCTCCACTCCTCCCAGTACCAGGGGTCTTCCCTCTGCCCAGGGATGGACGTCATAACCCTGACCTACACGGTACTTCACGGCCTAGCGCCCCCCTTTGAAGCCAGGATATCGCCTGCCACTTTTAGATCTGCCTTGGTGGTGACCTTGATATTCTCGTAGGAGCCCTGGACGATCTTTACCTTGTGTCCCAGCCTTTCCACCAGGGAGGCATCGTCAGTTCCCAAAAAACCGTTTTTTTGGGCCTCCTGGTGAGCCCTCAAGATCCAGGTGTAACGAAAAACCTGTGGGGTCTGTACCATCCAGAGCCTGTTCCTGGGAAGGGTCCTCACAACGAATCCATCTGAGTCCACTTCTTTGACCGTGTCCGTGGCCGGCACTGCTGCAATAGCAGCTCCATGCACAGCAGCCGCCTCCACACATCTGGCTATAAGGTCCTGCTCCACCAAGGGACGAGCACCATCGTGCACCACAACCATGTCCCATTCAGGTCCCAAAGCCTCCAGACCCAATCGCACCGAATCCTGCCTATGAGGGCCCCCTGCCACAAGGGCCTTCAGCTTGGATATCTTGCACTGCTTCAGGATTGTTTCCCTGACCAGCTCCAGGCGAGCACTTGGGACCACCACCACTATGCCATGAACATGGGAGCTGGATTCAAAGGCCTTGAGGGTGTGCAATAAGATGGGCATACCTTCCAGCTGGAGGAACTGTTTCTCCAGCGGAGCTCCCATGCGCCGGCCTTCCCCTGCGGCCGGTATGATAGCTGCCACCCGCCCGGCAAGAGTCTCCATAGGTTCAAGCTGCAGGAGGGGGAGGGTTGCTACCCGCGTCCATTTTGCACATGCGCATCCTGATCCTCCCTGGGGGAGGTAAAGATCATCCGGCCCGCAGAGGTTTGTATGACGCTTGTTACCACTGCATCCACGTTTCTACCCAGGAAACGCTTTCCATTGTCCACTACCACCATTGTTCCGTCTTCCAGGTAACCTATACCCTGGCCTTCCTCCCGGCCCTCCTTGATGACCCTCACCCTCAGATCTTCCCCTGGCAGAACCACTGGCTTAAGGGCATGGGCCAATTGGTTCAAGTTGAGCACTTTGACCCCCTGCAGCTCTGCCACCTTGTGCATGTTTAGGTCATTGGTCAGCAAGGAGCAACCCAGCTCCTTGGCCAACTCCACCAGAAGGCTATCCACATCCCCGCTGTTTCCCGAGGAAGGCTCTCGGTCCACAACACGCACATGAATCTTCTGCTGTTCCTGCAGGGCTCTCAAAACATCCAGACCTCTTCTTCCCCTGGCCCTCTTAAGAGGATCTGAGGAATCCGCTATCTTTTGGAGTTCCTTGAGCACAAACTGGGGAATGACCAGAGCACCCCCCAGAAAGCCGCTGGCGCACACATCCACTATGCGGCCGTCTATGATGACGCTTGTGTCCACAAGAAGCAGACGGTTGTCTGAAATATCAGGCCTCAAAATGCGAGCATCCCCCCTCAGAGGCCAATCCAAGCCCTTGCGGAATCCGAGAGCCCATCCCAGCGACCCCAGGAAACCCATGGCGGCCACGCTCCACAGGGATGCCTCAGCCCCTTGCAAAGCTCCTGTAGAGGCCACACTGGAGCCTATGAGCCTACCCAGGAGCAGACCCAGAGTCAAACCGCTGGCACCGCCCACCAGGGCCCAGAGGGGATAACGTTTCAGTAACCTTTCCAAAAAGACCGCAAGGCCGGCCAGCAGGCTGCCCAACATTGCTCCTAATATGTGAGTTTGAAATCGGGGACCAAGCGATTGGGCCAGCAGATATCCGCACCAGCCTCCCAAAAGAATCCACAAAATGCGGGCAATGAGCGAGGACATGTGGAGTCCGTTTCTCACATCTCGAACAGGCGATGGATCTCCTGTTCCACCACGACCTCCTCTGTTTTTCTTGCTATGGAGATCTCCTTTACCAGTAGGCTCCTGGCCAGATCCAGCATCTTCCTCTCTCCAAAGGAGAGAGTCTTGTCATATTTCAACAGGACCAGATCCCTCAGGACCTCTGCGATCTCATAAACACTTCCAGTCTTTATCTTCTCCGCATATTCACGGTATCTGCGGTTCCAGCTCTGGAGGCCCGGCTGCAGGTCTCTTTCCTGCAATATTTCATAGACCTTGGGGACCTCCTCCGGATCTATGACGCTCCTGAGACCCACACTCTCGACATTCTGTGTGGGGATCATGATGGTCATTCCATTGTCCAGAATTCTTATCACATAAAACTTTTGTTGATTGCCCGATATCTCCCTCTGCTCTATGGATTCGATCACGCCCACGCCATGGGCGGGGTAAACGGCCAAGTCCCCCACCTTGAACATGCCGCACGACCTCCCCTGCCAAAGACCTTATATATTGGGTAGATTATAATCCCAGCTTCAGCTCAGTCAAGGTGAAACCAGCTCCCCTCACCCCATGCACCAGCCAAGGTGTTAAGCAGCCGAACAGAATGAAAATGACTTGACCCTGGTTCATCCGAGGGCCTATAAGAAACTTGTGAATGCATCTTGGGGGGAGCTTCTGTGGTGACAAAGAAAGCGGCTTCCAGATTGCAAGAGCTGGACCAACAGATCCGAAACCTCGAGATCATCAAGAAGAGGTGGGAAAAGGGTGAAGGCCTGAACCGCAAGCAGATGGCTGTGCGGGAGCTCACCCTGGAGCTCTTGGATGGAGCCATAAAGGACCTGCTAATCAGGCGCCAGGAGCTGATTCGTGCCAATGAAAAAGATTGATGGCTCATCCTACAAAAAAGAAAAGCAATTCCATGGACACCACCACGAATTCCGTTGGTCTCCAATAAAATCAGGCCTTCTTCAGGCAACTTTAAGTTGTACCGTGCCTGTACCTAGAAATCTGGTAATGACCATGCCCAGAGCAAAGCCGGAGGTCTCACCATCGTCTCTTCTCCTACCCTGGCTTCAGTGGGAAGGGGCATGTGGAATCCAAAATGGAGCTTCCCATAAAAACGGCCTCAGAATCCCAATGGGAAAACCAGAAATTTTACCCAAATCTGCTTTGAGCTGATTTGGGTAAAAATGGGGCCCGGTTCCCCAGAATTTACCTAAAACAGCTTTGAGCTGATTTGGGTAGGCTGAGGCGACCCTTAGTGGCAGTTGGTTTTGCCTTGGTAGTAGCCCAAGTATCCCGTGAGGGCATGACTGAGGCTTGTGCTCCTGCCACAGCTGCTGCTCATGGCCTTCACGGCCTGAAGGACCAGCTTCTTGCCTTTTTCCTGGTCTTTAAAGCTTCAAACCTTTGCTTCAACCTCTACTTGGACCCTCCTGAGCACACTGCACACTCAAGTGGCCAGGTAGGTCTTACGGAAGATCTTCTCAGGCTCGGGGTACACTTCCGGGGGCCTTGCCCTGCAGGACTGTCCACACGTTCATGGAAAAGACAGCCTCGGCCAGGCATCCTTGGCGGATGTCCGCATGGGGGGTTGCAACGGCACACCAGGGTTTGAGCATTTGGGTCATCTCTCCCCACCCATTGCCTGAAACTAGATTTTGTCGACTTCGGCAACACGCATGGATGCATCCAGCACTTCCAGCCACACGAGGTCTCAGGCCGCATCATAGTCTACAATCACGCCAGGCTCGTCTTCGTCACTTTCCTCTACCGGCGTGTGGCCTTTGAGGATCACCGTCAAGTATCTGTCTTTGAATCATAGGTAACCTTTATAATTCTTACCTCCAGTATTTTTCGATCTTGCTGGTTTGCTACACACTTATGACCTCACCCGGCCAACGACAAACATCCACAAAGGCGCGGAGGAGATAGAACCTTCCCTCCATATGAACCCTGGATGGGAAGACCTCTAGACCAGCATGAGACCCGGAAGCCCGAATGTCTCCTCCGCCCCCAGCGGGGAGCCCTCCGGCTCCTCTTAGAGAAACCATGGGAAAATGTAGTAATCAAGTCTTGAGATGATGTGCCGAAAAGATGTTGTGGAGGCAAGGAGGCCCAGCTTCGAAGATCTCCAAACTTCTTTGGTCCGGGAGGTCGCGATGGGAGGAATTCTATTTCGTTACAGTGTCGCTGTTGCGGCCGTCGTTTACCTGCTTTGTGTTTCTGTCGCATGGGGAGCCTGGCCCTCTGAGCCCGCGTCCCGACTGGAGATCTGCACACAGACGGGCGCTCAGGGGGATCTGCGGATGGCCCCCGTAGAGGACGGCTACATACTGGCCTGGACAGACCAGAGGCGGGGCTCCTCTTACACCGACATCTACGTTCAGAAGGTCGACAGAGGAGGAAACATCCTCTGGCAGGACCAGGGTCGCATTGCAGCCCTGGCCGCAACAGCGAGTCTTGTGAACAACCACCAGGCTCGACCTTTCTTGGCCCCTTCAACAGGTGGCAGCGCCATATTGCTTTGGACAGACTCGAATCCATCGTGGGGCAACAATGATAATGTCTGGGCGACCCGCCTCCATGCGGATGGAGTGGTCAGCTGGGGCAACCCTGGGCTTCCTTTACAGGGAACCGACACAGGAGTTCTCGTAGCCGGGCAGGACGGGACCATGCCCCAAGGCTGGGGAGCGACTCCGGATTCAGAAGGAGGCGCCTTTGCGGGCTTCTCCTTAGGGCTGTGGTCAAATATCTTTGTCCATCGCTACGATCTTCAGGGAAACCTCCGCGCCCAATCCCAGGACCTTGGTCAAAGGGGCCACACCATGCGACTGATGAGCTCGGTATCCCCTGAAGGCAAAGACTTGCTCTTTGTGGCCCGTCTTGGGGGCGCGGGATTCGGCCCCCTGATGTTGAGAAAGCTCCTGGATCCAGAGATACAATACCCGGGGGGTGGAGTGGATGAGCTCCAGGACTTCTGGGGCGGGGAGCTTCAGGTCTCTCCTGGTGTGACCGTTGATGAGAATTACAGCATGCTGGCCGACGGATCGGGAGGCCTTTGGATCGTCTGGAGCGACAGGCGAAACGGCAACTCGGACATCTTTCTGCAGCATATCTCTTACGATGGGACAGAGCTCCTGGGACAATACGGTATCACTCTGTGCAACGCCCCGGGAGACCAGAGGCGTCCTCAGATGGTCTCCGATGGAGAAGGGGGTGTCATCGTGGTCTGGCAGGATGAGAGGACCTCCCCACAACAGGTATATGGCCAAAGGGTAGACACCAACGGACAGATCCTCTGGGATACAAACGGTCTCCTCATAAGCTCAGCCCGCGGGACAGAGCCTCAAATCCTTAGAACTTCTGACAACTACTTCATCGTTGTCTGGAGAGATGATGATGGCATAGGTGGTTCAGGAATGGATTACCTGCGGGCCCAGAGGCTCACACCCACTGGCTATGCCATGTGGGATCCAGATGGGGTGAAGGTGAGCGAGGATCCATGGGCACCGTCTCCTTTCGTTGCTGCTCCGGATCAATCAGGCGGGGCTGTGGTCTTCTATGTGGATGACGGCAACATCTACGGTAACCGAGTCATCTTCGACGGCACCATGAGCTCATTCATAAGGATCTACGGGCCACACGTAGTGGGCACAGGAAACATGGCGGATTACATCCTTCGGGTTGGGAACATGGAGGGGGATGCGGTCCATGACGCGGTGGTCGTCATGGACCTTCCGCCTCATGCTGAGTTTGTCTGGGCTTCGCAGGAGGGGGCCTATTGGCCCGGAAGACATCAGGTTGTCTGGAAACTGGGTGAAATTCCTGTTGGAGAGAGGCTGTTGCTCCCTGCCCAAGTTCGATATCGATGGGGCATTCCTCCCCACACTCCCTACGAGTTCTGGGCGGCCTGGGGAGGAACCAATATCTCGGAGAATCCCTTCGAGGTGCAAGATTACCTGGAGTGGGAACCCACGGTCCCCCAATCCTCGAGGGCACTGGGGCCTGGCGAGATCGACTCATTTCTCCAGTCCCATGATCAGGCAGCAGCCCTGCTCCAATGGCTCCAAGCACAAGGCTATGGGTTCTATCAAGTGACAAGATCGGTGGTGGTCGATGCGGAAAAGACTCTCACATTTCTCTTCCTCGTGCATCCCACTGATCCCTCCCCTGTTCTCATCAATGTCTTGGACCTAAACGGATCTGAAAATGCGGCCTTTGTAGAGCGCATATCCCCCGAGATCCTGGAGATCTTCGACCAGGCAGGAGGCCTCTCATATTCCTCCAGCTCCACATTCAGATCGTGGGGCCGGTGGAGTGTCATGTCCAGCCCTTCCAAGGCCCACTGTACGGTCAACTGCATGATCGAAAAACTCCCAGAGATGGTCATAACCAACCTATTCCCGGTGGTTGGTCAACTCATCACAGCCAACAATTATGTGGAAAACTGGTATCAGTGCAAACACAACAACGATTGGAACGCATGTTACAGCCTCGGTGAGGACACGGCAAAGCAACTCTTTTCCAAACTAGGAGAGGCCTTACCGGAAAACATAAAGAACATACCAGCTATAGATATAGGGATGGCGCTTGGGGAATGTATCTATGACTGTCAGAATAATCCCAGCTCCCATGTCTGCACTGAGGACGCAGTTGCCTGTTCCAAGCCTACGTGGTGGGAACAGGAGCTCATGGGAAGGACCGCGGTCCTGAAGAGGAGGCGTTGTAACCCTGGCCTGGGAATATACGAGTGGGGTCCTCCCGAGCATGTTGATTGCAGGGTTATCATCCCTTGCGGTTTCGGACAGGTGTCAACCTGTGTCGACAATCAGTGCGGCTGCATGGACTGCGACAGACCGCAAAGCGGCTGTTTCTCAGGTGAAGTGCGAACAGCCCACGACCCCAATGCCAAATTCGGCGTCGAGGGCCAGGTGGTCCCGGGGCAGCTCCTCGAATATCTCATCACTTACGAAAATACCGGGCAAGACACTGCATACGGGGTCTACGTGTTGGACGAACTGGATCAGTGGCTGGACCTGGACACCGTTGAAGTGCTTGACTCCGGAATCCTCATAAAAGGCGTCCCGGCCATCATTTGGGGTATAGGGGACCTTCCTGCGGGAGGGCAAGGGGCAGTGAGGTTTCGGGCAAGGGTAAAAGGTGATACACCTGCCGGGACGGTCATGGTGAATATGGCACAGGTCTATTTCCCGAGCGTGCCCGAGATCACCCCAACCAATCCCGTGGTGAATGTGGTTGCCGAGGTGGTGGCCTTCCCACAACAGGTGGAGACCTCGGAAAACACGCCTGTGGACATCACATTGGAGGGGGCAGGCGGACAAGGAGGTCTGGAATTCGCCATAGACACAGGCCCTATGAACGGGACACTCTCAGGGCAACCTCCCCAGGTGACCTACACCCCTGCCCCCGACTTTGACGGGGAAGACTCCTTCACCTTCACGGTCACAAGCGCAGCTAGGACCAGCCCTTCGGCAATGGTAAGGATCAGAGTTGAACCTTCTCAGTCGGACAATCAAGCTCCTTCTGTGGAAAGGGTGGTGCCTGAGGACGGGGCCAGGGTCCAGGTTTCCACAGAGCCCTTTTCCCAGGACCCCATCTTGTATCTTCCCCTCATCAAGGCCTGCTTCGAAGAGAGGCTCGATCCCACGACGGTGCTGCCAGCTACTTTTACCCTGTCTAGCGGCCAGAGCTTCCTACCCTGCATCCTCTACTACGACGATGCGACCATGTGTGTCTCCATGTTCCCACAGGAGCCCTTGGCGTACGACACAGCCTACACGGTTACTGTCCAGCCTGGGGTTGCGGACATGTCGGCCAACGCAATGACCCAAGCCTACAGTTGGACGTTCCGGACCTGGGCACACACATCCGCGCGCTTAGAGCCCCTGGCCGTGGACTGCGGGGCCGTGGAAATTGGAACGGCCGCGTCTGCGAAGCGATTCTGGATCGTCAACCAGGGCGTGGATGCTCTCGCCTTGGGAGAAATAGAAATTACAGGAGAAAATCCCCAGGACTTCGTCCTAGATACCCAGTGCTCCAATTCCCTCATCGCCGGGATGAGCCAGTGCCCGGTGGATGTGCGGTTCGTGCCCCAATCCCAAGGGGCCAAGAGGGCAAGCCTCGAGGTACCGGGCGGAGTGAGCAATCCGGATCTCCACCTGACAGGGCAGATCCAGGGGACCGGCACATCCTCTGAGCCCCAAGCTCACACCCTTGGGGTTCAGGTGACGGGGCAAGGGATGGGCACGGTGACGAGTAGCCCTGAGGGGGTGGCATGTCCAGGGGACTGCGCCGAGGTCTATCTGGTGGGGACCCAGGTGCGCCTGAGCGCAACCCCAGCGCTGGTTCGGTCTTCGCCGGTTGGGAAGGAGACCCAGACTGCCTCGACGGCATAGTGACCATGAATAGCGATAAGGCTTGTACGGCCTCTTTCGAACTGCTTTCTTCGGGGCCTGACCTTTCGGGAAATTGGATCTGGTTAGAGCAAGTTTGCCGAGTAGATAGATCCCCAATCAAGTGCCGGCTCAAAGGTCTCTTGACTGTACAAAATCAAGGTGCCATGAGCACTGGTCACAGGACTCAAGTGGCATTCTACCTGTCCTCGGATGAGGTATTGGATGGCCAAGACCGATTCTTGAAGGAGAAGGGCGTCGGAAAGATAAAGCCTGGGGCACAGAAAACCAAGAGGTTCATGGCGACCCTCCCTGAAGGCGAGACTGCCTCGGGCAAGTACGTCATAGCCGTGCTCGACAGCCTAGGGACAATCCAGGAAGTGAGCGAGGTGAACAACCAAGTCTCCTCTCCCCTCATACCATAAAGAGCAGTGAATTCTGGGAAGGCCCTGAGGAGCTTGGGACCTCATGGGCCTTCTAACCCGCTGCAACCTTCATGATTTTGGAGATGGCCTCCTCGACCTCCTGGGCCACCCCTTGGAGCGCAGGGGTGTTAAACTGCGCCAGCATGACCGTGGGACTAAGGCTGGCCAACGTCACCTCCCCCCCGGCCTCGAAGACCGATATGCGGCAAGGCAGGGCCATGGATATCCGCATGTCCCCATACAGGACCTCCCGGGCCTTGCGGGCGTTGCAGATCTCTAAGATCCGGCACTCTCTGTCGAAGGTAAGCCCGTGCTTCTCCATGCTCTTCTTGAGATCGTGCACGGCCATGACGTTGAAGCCATGGTCGGTCACGGCCTTCTCGAGATCGCGGCAGGTTTCGTCAAGCCCTTTTTTGCTCTTCATCTCCAAGATCATTGTGCTCACCTCCTTTGAGCAATGCCCATTGTCCTTGAGAAACGCCTTGCGGCCGAATCAGCCCGGGAGATATGGCAAATCCCAGGCATCGAGTGTAAGCCATTTCAAGATGGGGTAGTTTCCCTCAGGGCCTTGGCGAGGACTCAAACCGAAGGGAGGTAATGCCGCCCCCAATGAGAGATTGCCATGGAGCTTTCTCATAACATGGGAAGAACCCCCACTGACAACGCCCTTCGCCCTTCTTCACCCGCACCAACACTACTCACCCTACACTCGGTTATCATCGTATGGGCACGCGAGTCCGAAAGTCAACTAGGGGGCTGTAGGTGGCTGGAATTGGCTGACCTCTCAGTGATTGCCCCCATGTCGCATCTGTTGTATTTTCCCTTTAATCACCTGTTGCCCGGTGGTTTGAAAGGGAGCAAGGCCTGGGAAGGCCTTTCTCTCCTTTGTACACTCAGGCCAAGGACGCCCCAAGGAGGTCAGGGCCTGCACCCCCATGGACTGGACCCAGCAGACAGTGGTCGCCTTCGCCCTGACAGCAGCTGCAGGCCTCTCCACGGCCTTGGGGAGCGCCATTGCCCTTCTCGCCAGGAGCACTAACCGTTCCCCCATGGGCTGGAAGTGGAGTTTTCCCATTAGCTAAGCAAACAAAGTAGGGAATGCTCAATACCCTGCGATCTACACCCATCTCGGGGCATGTGGCCCCCAAGTCTGAGCAGGACCGAAATTCCGGTTCAATTATGCGAACGCAGGACCATTGAGAAGGATTTGATGTGAGGGCTACCGCCTCCTTGCAAAGGGTGCCCCCTTTTGCTTCACGATCTCTTGAATTCCGGTTACCCGGCAACTCACCTTCCTCCCGGGGCTCCCGAGGAATAAGACCGCTGACCTAGAAAAACCGTTTCGCTTGGCTGGAGATGTTGGCAGGAAAAGGAATCAAGACGCTCCAGGTCAGAGGGCCTCTCCACAGGATGCATGAGGGTCCTAGGCGCCCCTTCTTCGTCTGACTCTGGAAAGCGCACCCCACCCCCAAACTCCCACCCTCCCCAGTCTACCCAACCGAAGCTAGGCGACTGATCGTAGCCGTGAAGCTCCTGAGCCAGGATCTGCGCCTTTACGCAGACCTCCATGTCTGTATAGAAAGTCTTGAGGCTAAACCCGCAAAGCCTAGCCGCGTAGCCCCTGACAAAAGTGGCTACTTGGACCCGATCCGGACGCCTCTTGGTGACAACCGCCTCAAGTCTCTCAGAGGGCTTCATTGTATGTTTTCAGGGGAATGGCTCACTCCAAAGGTTGTTTTCTTACACATATAACACACCTGCTTTTCGTGAAAATGACCCATCCCCCTAAGGATGCCTGAAGTGGATTCTATACAGCCTCTGTTCTTTGGGCAACCTCGAGGTGTCCCCAGGGTCAGATCAGGCTCAGAAAACATGCTGGCCGGCCCTGGTAACAAGAGGGCTAAGCTCAAGGCCCAAATCACCATTCCACAAGAAGGTAGGCCTGGGCTACACCTCTTAAGGCTCATTTCAAGGGCCGCATATGCCTATACTTCTCTTTGGAGTGTTCCTTCAAGCGCTGGAATCTCTTTTCATGCTCGCTCTCTTGTTTTCCCGGCTTGTTGAGCCATCGCCAAAGAAGACCCAATCCCACTATTGCCAGGACTCCCAGGGCAAAGTAAGTTGAATTTTCCTCCACCATGGCCTTTGCCTCTTCCCACATGCTCTTGAAGCCTCTCTCTCTTGGATTTCAGGGCCGCTCCATCCCTTCCCAGAGCTGGCTTATCTGATAATACTCCAAAATCCCGCTGTGTTGACTCTATGCTCGGCAAAACTTGTTCCGGTATATTGACAACCCAATGCTTTTTCCGTACACAATCCCCCCTGAAATTTCCAGGTGAAAGGAGTCTTCCATCTTGAGAGTCTTATTCATAGTGCCGCCCTATCCCATAGAGGAGTATCCGGCCCTGGCCACTGGCTCGGTCTATTTGGCCGCAGTCCTAAGAAGCCAAGGCCATCAGGTTCAGGTGCTGGACTTGCTTGTGTCAGAGCCTAGGGAGGACAAGGTGAAGCAGGCCCTGGCCAGCTTCAGCCCACAGCTGGTGGGGATAACCTCAGTTACCATGACCTTCCCCATGGCCTGCCGCATAGCCTCATGGGTAAGAGGTGCAAGACCAGATGCAATCATCGCCTTGGGCGGACCCCATGTGAGTTTTGTCCCTGAGCGAAGTCTGCAGGAATGTCCCCAAGCCGATCTGGTGGTAAGAGGCGAAGGCGAAAACACGCTCCTGGAACTGCTGGAGAGCCTGGAAAAGGGTTCAGATCTGCGTATGGTGCGAGGGATCACCTTCAGGGAAAAATCAGAGGTGGTTTCCACTCCCCCGAGGCCGCTGGTGGAGGATCTGGATCAATTGCCGCAGCCTGCCTGGGATCTTCTTCCCCTGGCCAGATACAGGGTCCTGCAAGGCAAGGTAGGGGTGCTTTCCAGCCGGGGCTGCCCATATGGTTGCGTGTTCTGCGTTGGTCAGAGGATGGTGGGGCGCAAGGGAAGATTCCGTAGCCCTGAGAAGGTAGTGGACGAGATGGAGTGGTTGGCCCTCAGAGGCTTTGGCTCCATAGGTATAGACGACGATCTCTTCACCCTGAAGAAAAGCCATGCCCTGGAAGTCTGCAGGGAGATCCTGTCCAGAAAGCTTCCCATTACCTGGCACGCCTTTGCAAGGGTGGACACCGTGAACCCGGAAATCCTAAAGGTCATGTCAGAAGCCGGCTGCACGGACCTTCTGTATGGTGTTGAAAGCGGCTCCCAGGAGGTCCTTGACAAGATAGGCAAAGGCATAACCCTGGGCCAGGTGAGAGATGCAGTAAAAATGGGACAAGAGGCTGGCATCAGGATTTTTGCTTCTTTTGTGCTGGGGCTCCCAGGTGAGACGAGGCAGAGCCTCAGGGCCACTGCGGAGTTCGCCCGCTCCCTGGGCTGCCAGTATGGGTTCCACGTCCTATCACCCTTCCCAGGAACCCGCATTTGGGAAAAGGCACAGGCCATGGGCATAACCATCCTCACAGAGAGATGGGATCACTATGATGCCAACAGGGTGGTCACATTGACAGGAGACATCAGAGCCGAGGATGTGGAGGCCATTCTGGCCGAATATGATGAGGGAATACAGAGGTATTGCCAAATCCAGGAGCAGAAGGTGGCCCTGGGAAAGGCCTCCATGGAGGAAATCAGGGAGGTCCAGAAGCGCACCCTGAGGCCTCTGGCGTGGGATCTTCTGAGACAGGACCTACTGGAGAAGTCAGGCCATATCCAAGAGCCCATCCCGAGGACCGAGGCCTTCTTGGAAGTCTGTCTTCGTCTGAGTCAGAAACTTTCATACTCCTTTGCCCAAGTCAGGGAGGCCATGGAGAAATGGGCTGAGCAAGGCCTGCTCAGAAGTCAGCCCAAAAACGGTGGATGGCTTTGGCGCTGGGCCACCAATGAAGAATTGATCCAAAAGCATCAAGACAGGCCAGAGAGAGCACCCCAATTCACTACCCGGTGAGTGTTTCCCGTTCTTGAATGGCCTGCTGCAGGCGCTCCTTCAGGCCTGTGTGGCGGTGACGAATCTGGTCATTCTTGACGGCTATTGCCAGGGCCTTGATGCTACCCACCAGGACCACCAACTGCCTAGCCCTGGTTATGCCTGTATAGATGAGATTCCTCTGGAGCATCAGGTAGTGTTGAGTCACCACAGGTAGCACCACTGCCGGATATTCGCTTCCCTGGGATTTGTGTACAGATACGGCATAGGCCAATGCAAGCTCATCCATGTCCCCAGGGCCGTACTGCACTTCCAGGTCCTCGAACAGAACCCATAGTCTGCCTGCGCTTCTATCCACTCTGGTGACCGTGCCTATGTCGCCATTGAAGACTTCTTTTTCATAGTTGTTGCGAATTTGCATGACCCTGTCCCCTTCGGCTAGGACCTGTGCTCCCCTGGGTATCCCCTTTCGCCCTGGATTGAGACGTTCTTGCAGGAGCCTATTGAGTTCTTCTGTGCCCAGGGGACCTTTGTGCATGGGGGTTAGAACTTGAATCTGTTTCCTTGGATCCAGGCCGAATCGCATGGGAATTCTATCCAGGCACAAGGTCATTATGGTCTTCTGGATCTGGACGGGATCGGATTGAGAAATGAAGTAAAAGTCCGAGAGCTCCTCTTTTCCTTCCCAGGACCACTGGGGCATCTCTCCTTTGTTTATCTTGTGGGCATTGAGCACTATCTGACTGCGCGCCGACTGCCTGAAGACCTCTTGCAGGACTACCACCCGCGCCCTGCCCGATGCGATTATGTCGCGCAGCACATTGCCGGGCCCCACCGAGGGCAGCTGGTCCACGTCTCCCACAAGGATCAAGGAGGCTGAAGAAGGCACTGCCTGGGTAAGATGATACATGAGGGGTAGGTCTATCATGGAGGCCTCATCCACCAGTATCAGATCTGCCTGGATGGGTCTTTGTCGGTTACGCAGGAATCTTCTGGTGCCAGGTTGGAATTCCAGGAGCCTGTGGATGGTTCTAGCCTCGTGACCTGTAGCCTCAGAAAGCCTCTTGGCTGCCCTGCCAGTGGGAGCTGCCAAAACAACCCTCTTGCCCTGTCTTTGGGCTGTTTCCAGCAATGCCCTCATGGCTGTGGTCTTACCCGTGCCCGGACCACCGGTGACCACAAGCAAAGGCTCCTTCAAGCCCAGCCTGATTATCTCCCTCTGTTCCCGATTCAATTCCACCTGGCCTTGCCCACCAGCTTGCCCCAACTGGACTTCCTCGCCTTCCCTTTCCAGCCCCTTTTTCCCTCTTATTCTGGCTAGAGCCTTGGCTGTCTCCACTTCCGCCTCGTAAAGCCATCTCAGGTACACCCTGGGTTCCTCTTCCCCCCTTTCTTCCACCATAACATCACCATCCAGGGCAGAACGCTTCAGGGCCTCCTCCAGGCACTCCATGGGGACTTCCAGTAACTCGCGGGCTGAGGCCATAAGTTCTCCTTTGGGGCAAAAGACATGTCCCTCCTCCCCCATTGTCTGCAGAACATGAATGATTCCAGCCCTGCAGCGAGCCATACTGGTAGGAGATAGCCCCATTCGCATGGCAATGGCATCGGCCTTCTTGAACCCTATACCCACCACTTCTCTGATCAGCCTGTAGGGATTCTCTGAGACCCTTGCAATGGTTTCCCTACCGTGGATCTTATATATCTTGTGAGCAAAGGCAGGGCTCACCCCATGGCCCTGAAGAAAGACCATCACCTCCCGCACACCCCTTTGGGCTTCCCAGGCCTGACAGATGCTGGCCACACGGGCAGGGCCTATGCCCGGCACCTCAGAGAGCCTCTGGGATTCCCTGTCCAGCACTCTGAGGATCTCTTTTCCAAAATGCTCCACAAGCCTTCTGGCCATCACAGGCCCTACCCCTGGCACCACTCCCGAGGAAAGATACTGGATGAGCCCGTCCAGATCGCTGGGTGGATGAATCTCCGCACTGTCCACCTGAAACTGCAGGCCGTAACGAGGGCTCTTGGTCCATCTGCCCCTCAGCGTCACCCTGGTGCCCGGTATGGCAGAAAATGAGCCCACAGCAGTGATCTCCTCACCACCCTCGAGGCTTACCCGGGCCACCACAAAGGTGCCATCCCGGTCCTCGTAAACTACCTTGTCCAGGTTCCCTTCCAGAACCATGGAATCTACGGCCGTCACTTCTTATGACTCCTGGTCTGCATGCATGCAGGGCAGAAGGAGCTGCCGAGGCCTCCTGGTAATCACCGATTCCTCTTTGGCCGGCATGGGTTTGGTAACTTCCCCCTTGCTGCAGCTTTTGGAGAGGGTTGCCTTTCTGGGCCACAAGCTAAGCTGCAGGCACATCACGCATTTCTTTTCACCCAAGGTGAAAGCCTTTCGGCGACATATCTGCCTGTGCACCCAGCACTGTTTGTGAGCACACCAGACACACTCACGGCCCATATCCAGGAGATCCATTCAAAGCTCCTCTCCTTCACCGAAAAGAGCTGCCACAAAACCCCGGGCATCGAACCTCTGAAGATCCTCCATCTTTTCCCCAATACCCACGAATCGAATGGGAATCTCGAACTCCGATGCCACTGCCACCAGGATCCCGCCCTTAGCTGTGCCGTCCAGCTTGGTCATGACAATGCCCGTGACTCCCACTGCCTGATGAAACAGGCGGGCTTGGGAAATGGCGTTCTGACCTGTGGTGGCATCCAAGACAAGCAGTACCTCATGGGGGGCACCAGGAACCACCCTGGCCGTGACCCGCTGGATCTTCTTTAGTTCCTCCATCAGGTTCACCTTGGTGTGGAGCCTGCCCGCAGTATCTAGGATGACCACATCTGTTGACCTGGCCTTGGCAGATTGCAATGCATCAAAGACCACGGCGGAGGGATCTGCGCCGTGCTGCTGTCTTGTAACTTCCACACCTATCCTCTCAGCCCAGCTCTGGAGCTGTTCTATGGCTGCTGCCCTAAAGGTATCCCCTGCCACCAGCATGACTTTTCGGCCTTGTGTTTTCCATAGCCAACCCAGCTTGGCAATGGTGGTGGTCTTGCCGACCCCGTTTACTCCTATGACCATGACCACGAAGGGCCTATGGGATCCAGGCTCCAGAGGAACTTCCCTGGGCAAGAGGATCTCGGTTATGGCCTCCTGCACACATCGCCTCAGCAAATCCGGGTTTTGGGCCTCAGAGCGGCTGATGCGGGCCTCAACATCTCTGATGAGCCTGGCAGTGGTGGCCACGCCAAGATCTGCTGTGATCAGAAGCTCCTCGAACTCCTCCAGAGTCTGGGCATCCAATCTCACCTTGCCCATGAGAAGCCGGTCCAGCTTTTTTATGAACCCGTCCCTGGTCTTTCTGAGCCCCTCTTTGAGGCCGCTTAGAAAACCCCTTTTCTTGCCTTCCTGTTGTTCCATCCAAGGTTACCCCTTCTTGAGCTAAGGAAGAATTTGCAAAACATCTCACTGAAGCCTCACCGAAATCATCTTGGAGATTCCAGGGGTCTCCATGGTGACCCCATAGAGCACATCGGCAATTTCCATGGTGCGTTTGCTGTGGGTGACCAAGATGAACTGGGACTTGTGGGAAAGCTCCCTTACCATCTTGTTGAAGCGATCTATGTTGGCATCATCCAGCGGGGCGTCCACCTCGTCGAAAAGGCAAAAGGGCGTCTCTTTGATTCTGATCATGGCAAAGATCAGGGCTACTGCAGCCAAAGCCTTTTCCCCTCCTGACAGGAGAGAGATACTCTGGAGCTTTTTTCCAGGGGGTCTGGCGATTATCTCCACTCCCGCATCCAATATGTCTTCTGCCTCTGTCAGGGCCAGGTGGGCCTCCCCTCCCTCAAAGAGTATGGGAAAAACCTTTCTGAATTCCTGATCCAGCCTTTCAAAGGCTTCTCTGAATCTCTTGCGGGAGGTTCTGTCTATCCTCTGGATGGCCTTCTTGAGCAAGGCAACAGAGTTTTCCAGGTCCTCCTTTTGAGCGTTCAGACTATCATACCTGTCCTTGAGTTCCCTGTATTGCTCGGCAGCTGCCAGGTTCACATCTCCAAGGCGCTCCAGGGCCTCCTTCAAGGAGGATATCTGAGCCTCAGCTTGGGATAGATCTTGAAGCACTGCCCCGGCTGCTGCCAAAGGGATTTCCTCTGCTTTCATCTCCAGCCTTCCCTGGAGTTCCCCTTGAGAGTGCTCCATGCGCAAGGCCAGCTCCCTCTCCTGCAGTTCCATCTGCTGTAACTCTCGCTCCAGGGCACGAACTCTTTGCCTCCTGGCCTGCTGGCATGCTTCCATCTCAAGAAGGCTTTCTCTGTTCTGCTGCGCTTCACTCTTGGCCCTTTGCAGGTCTTGGGCCGCCACCCTGTGACCTTCCATGAGACGGCTCAACTCCTTGCGAAGCTCAGCCAGAGAGGCCCTGAGCTCTTCCAACCTCTTGAGCCCCCTTTGCCTCTGTACCTGCTTCCTGGAAAGTTCCTGGGAGAGCTCTGCGCTTTGTACCTCCAGGCCCTGCATCTCCCTATGGGAAGCATTCAAGCGTTCTGCAAGAGAAGCCACAGCCACCTGCACCCTGGTTACTTCCTCCCTAAGTCCCTCCAGCTCGGCCACTGCCTCTGAATGCTCTTGCTCCAGATCTTTGAGGTTATGCTCCCTGTTATCAATGCTCTTTTCCAATCCCTCTAGTCGAATGGAGTCCTCCTCCAGGGCTGTTCCCACAGATCCCAGTTCTTCCTTGTGTAACCCAAGTTGCCATTTCAAGGCCTCTAGCCTTTGTCTCAAGCTGCCTGCCGCTTCCCTGGAAGAGAGAAAGTCCCTTCGACACTCTGCAAGTCTCAATTCCTTGGCGTGAATGAGCTCCAGCAAGTTGTCTGCTTCAGAGGAGAGAACAGATATCTTTTGCGATAACTCTCTTTGCTGATCCCACTGCAGCCGGCTTTCGGCTTCCAGCTTCTCCAGCCTCTCTTTCAACTCCTTGAGCTCTCTTCTTCTGGCCAAATACCCCTTGGAAGGATCCCTGGCATCGCCTCCTTCCACGAGCCCTCTGGGATCCAGCACATCGCCTTGCAGGGTGACCCACCGGCCTTGACCTTGGCAGAGCCCTCCATGGATGGCTTCTTCCAGATTCTTTGCCAGCCTCACCTCTCCAAGGAGCAGCTCACCCACAGAACCAAATCCAGACTCCCAGGAAAGACCCAGATCCGTCTGATCCGTGCAAAAAGGCTCAGGGCCTTCTTTTCCGCATGCCTCAAGGGCCACAATTCCCACCCGCCCCAGCCCTTTTTCCTTCACAAAGGCCAGGGCCTTCAGGGCCTGTTCCCAGTTTTCCACCATGAGGTACTGCATTCGCTCTCCCAGGAGCCCTGCCACAGCTGCATCCACTCCATCCGGGACATCCACAACCTCTGCCACCACCCTGGGGGATGAGATCCCGAGGCTGAGCTGGCCTTTTTGAATGGCCTCCCTGAGGGCCCGAATTCCCTCGGAGAAGCCTGCCAGATCCTCCTGCAGCCCTTGCAAGGCCTTTATTCTGGATCCCATAGCCTGTATGGAGCTCTCAAGGTTCTTAAGCTTGGATCTCATCTGCTCTCTTTGGGCCTGAAGAGACGAGAGCTCTTCCTTGATTTCATCCCTTCTGGCCTTGAGCTTGGCCAAGGCCTCTTCTAGATCCCGGATCCCACCTTCAAGGGAAGAGCCTGCCAGGCTCATCTCTTCCAATTTCTTCTCCAGGCCTTCTTGTTCCCCTTTTGCCTTTTCAATGAGTTTCTTCAACTCCTCGGACCTTCGGCAATTGTGCTGAATCCCATTTTTGAGCCTGGCCCTCTCCCCCATCCATTCCACAAGCTCCAGCCTGTTTTCCTCCAAGGCGGCCTTGAGCACCCGCTCCTTTTCCATCCCCTTTTTCAACAAGCCCGTGAGTTCTTCCAGTCTGGATTCTGTGTGCTGCTGCTGTTTTCTGATGGCCTCTTTTTCTGAGGCAAGAGAAAAAATCCTTTCCCGCACAGATCCCAGGCGGGCTTCCAGCCTGGCAATATCCTTCTCCCATAGGCTCCTGGAGGACTCCAGGTTTTTTTCCTCTTCTGATTCCCGCCTGATTCTGTTTTCCAGCTCGGCCAAGGCCTTCTCCCGTCTGTGAAGCTCTTCCTGAGCCTCCAAGAGCCCTTTTTCCATCTCCAGGAGAAGCACCTTTTGCCTTTCCAATTCCATTTCCCCTGCTTCCATGGCTGAGTTCAGCCCATCCCTCTCCCACCTTAATTGCTTGAGGCGCTCCTGGAGCGATGATCTCTCCCGATCCAGAAGGGCCCACTTCCTGAGAACAGAGTTCCGCTCCAGCTCCAGGATCTGGGCTCTGAGACTCCTGTAACGCTCGGCCTTTCTGGCCTGTCTTTCCAGGCTATGGATCTGCTGACCCACCTCACGGCAGATGTCTTTTATGCGCTCCAGATTTTGACCTGTGGCCTCCATCTTTCGCTGGGCCGCCTCCCTGCGGCTCTTGTAGCGGCTGATGCCAGCCACCTCCTCCACTACTACCCTTCGCTCCTCTGGCCGGGCCGATATGATGTGGGAGACCCGATCCTGCTCAACTATGGCATAGGATCTGTTGCCCAGCCCCGTATCCATAAAAAGCTCCCACACATCCTTTCTACGGCAGGGCACCCTGTTTATGCAGTATTCACTTTCCCCCGAACGAAACAGCCTTCGGGTGACCTCTATCTCTGAACAGCCTGAAAGGTGGGCAGGGGCATTCCCGTTTACGTTTTCAAAGGTAAGACTCACCTCGGCCATTCCCAAAGGACCCTGTTGATCAGTACCATGAAAGATCACATCCTCCATGCCCTGACCCCTAAGAGCCCTGGCACTGGCCTCGCCCATGGCCCACCTGATGGCATCCACTATGTTGCTTTTCCCGCATCCATTAGGCCCTACAATGGCCGTGACTCCCTCCTGGAACATGAGGACCGTTTTTTCCCTGAAGGACTTAAAACCACTGATCTCCACCTTCTTAAGCCTCATCTATTCCTTCCGTCCACCCTTTTATATGCCCAGATTTTTCTTTGCAGCCAGCACCATGGATGCCCAGCCGGGAACAACTCGGTCATCTCCCGGTATTTCCCCC
>VSSL01000061.1_pt1 | contig 23738 bp, 17 predicted proteins | sample 4557531 | NCBI WGS metagenome assembly VSSL01 (sample SAMN10986726, study PRJNA523729) | hot springs metagenome | isolation source: hot springs | place: India:Timba, Gujarat | collected 2018-05-31 | reverse complement strand
GGGGATGCCGTTGGGTAATACCACATCGAAAGCCGAGATGCGGTCGGTAGCCACGATAAGCAGTTTATCGCCCAGGTCGTAGATGTCGCGTACCTTGCCCCGCTTTGGCTCTGGAAGACCGGGAATACGAGTGGTAGTAACCGTTTGCATGGACATAACCTCTTTTCCAAAGGATGAAATGCTTCCCTGTGCGAATCCTGTTTCGGAGGTGGTGGCAATGCAAGGACGTAACGTCCCTGACTACCAGAGTAATCCTTTCGTCATCAAGATGGAGATTCCTGCCCCTCCGGACAGTGCGGGCAGTCTCATCGTGGCGGATTTGAATAGCGACGGACGCATGGATTATCTGGTCACCGTGCCGGGGCACGTTGCCGCATACGCCTGGGACGGACGAAAGCTCTGGGTGCTGAAAGTGGACGTGCGCGTCGCAGGCTCCTCCGAGACATACGGCTTGCCTGGGCATCACGGGCCAGGGGTACAGGCAGGCGATATCGACGGCGATAAACGCACCGAGGTGCTCTTTCTGGACAATAACAGCACCCTGCACGTGGTGGAGGGTACAACCGGCAGAACGCGCTGGACAGCCACGATCCCCGTACCCGAAGGCGCAGAGCGATGGGAACATCTGGCGATAGTCAACCTGCGCGGCAAGGGCGACCGCGATGTGGTGTTACAGGCGACCAACGCGCAGGGATACCGCATGGGCAGGTACGTCGCCGCTTTTGCGCTGGAGGAACTGCGCAAGGGTAATACCAAACCTCTCTGGCAAGTGGACAATTTCCTTGCCTGTGCGCACAACGGATTCCGCGCAGCGGACATCAACGGCGACGGCAAGGATGAGATTATCAGTGGATGCATTCTCGCGCCGGACGGAAAGGAACTCTTCCGGCTGCCCGACGTGCGCGGGCACCTGGATAGCGTGTTCATCGCCGATGTGCAACCCGACCTGAAGGGAATGGAAATCGTCGCGCTGGAAGAGGGCGGGAACCGGGTGTTTTTGTTCAACGCCGAACGACTGCTGTGGGCGGTAGACCACAAGCGCCAGGAACCGCAAAACGCCGCCGTCGGTCGGTTTGACCCTGCGCGGAAGGGACTGCAAATCTGGTGCCGCAGTCGCTACGATACTCATCAGAAACCCTGGGTGCTGGATGCCGACGGAAAGGTCATCGCGGATTATGAACTGAGCAAGGTCGCTCCAGCCGACTGGACGGAGAAGGGTATAGAGGTCATCTATGCCATCCACTGGGACGGCACCGGCAAGCAACACCTTGCTGCGAAGGAGCGACACGAATCGGGTGATGTGGCGGTGATTGATGCGATGACCGGACGTTTCATCGCCCGTTTCCCGGAGAAGGCAGACAGGCTGTATGTGGCCGACGTGGCGGGCGACTGGCGCGAGGAGCTGATTGTGTTGGCGGGTAACGAACTGCATATCTACCAGAACACCGCCCCCAATCCGAACCCGAACCGCCCTCGCCTGTGGACAAACCCGGTATACCGGCGTACGAAAGCGGTGTGGAACTATTACTCTCCATGAAAAGGGGGATAACTGCAGTGAACGCAAGCAAACCTGTTCGGGTACTTATCGTAACAGGCGGACATGACTTCGAGCGTGAACCGTTCTTCGAGATGTTCAAGAGCTTCGAGGGTATTACCTTCGAAGAGGTACAGCATCCGAACGCCCACGCCCGCCTGACTCCTGAAGCTTCCAGAGGATACGACGTGGTGGTGCTCTACGACATGTGGCAGCCCATCAGCGAGGAGAGCCAGGCAGCGTTCGTGAAGACTTTGAGGAACGGCAAAGGGTTAGTCGCTCTGCACCATAGCCTGGCGAGCTATCAGCTCTGGGACGAATACCGCAACATTATCGGTGGCAAATGGTACACCGAAAAATGGAAGCAAAACGGTGTGGAACGTCCTCCCTCCACCTTTCAACATGATGTACAATTTAAGGTGCATATAGTCGATAGCAAGCACCCTGTCACCCGAGGAATACAGGATTTCAACATCCGTGACGAAACTTACGGCAACTTCGAGGTGTTGCCGAAGGTCAAACCGCTGCTCACCACCGACGAGCCAACCAGCAACCGCGTTATCGCCTGGGCACATACCTACGGCAGGTCGCGAGTCGTATACATTCAGCTGGGTCATGACCACTACGCTTACGAAAACCCCAGCTATCGTCGGCTGGTTTTGCAGGCTATTCGCTGGGTGGCGGGCAGGTAACAGCAAATTTCGGGGCGAGGTAACGAGCCAATGGGGTTAAGAAAGGCTTTTCGCAATCCGGGAATGGAATGCGGTGCGCCGTTCTGGTCCTGGAACGACCGTCTGGAAGACGCCGAACTGGTACGTCAGATAGAGAACATGATGCAGGCAGGTATGGGCGGTTTCTTTATGCACTCCCGCACCGGTCTGCTCACCGAATATATGTCTGAGGAGTGGATGCAGCGCATCCGCACCTGTGTCCGCGCCGCCAGGGAACGCGGGATGCTGGCGTGGCTGTATGACGAGGACCGCTGGCCATCCGGCTTTGCAGGCGGCGACGTGCCCGCGATGCACCCGTCGTTTCGCGCAAAACACATGACGTGGCAACGCGGGGAGGCAACGGATGTTGCGGAGGGCGGCGTGCTGGCGGTTTATTCCTGCGTGGAGGACAGCGGGCAGCTGCACGACTTTCGCCTGCTCCGTGAGGGGGAAGAGGTATCTCCTGATCGAACCCTTATCCGCTTCGTCTGGCGCTATGACCCGCCGAGCCCCTGGTACAACGGTGGCAGTTATCTGGATACTCTTAACCCGGAGGCAGTCGCGGCGTTCCTGCGTCATACGTACGACGCCTACGCCCGCGAGGTCGGCGAGGAGTTTGGAAAAGCGGTACCGGGTATCTTCACCGATGAGCCGCACTACGGCAAGTTCTTTCAGCCGAACAAACTGCCCTTTACGGAGCGATTACCAGAGGAGTTCGAGAAAACGTATGGCTACCCGCTGGTAGAAGCGTTGCCCGCGCTGTTCTTTGACACGCCCGACGCCACCGCACATCGTTACCGTTTCCATCGGCTGCTGACGCAGATGTTCGTGCAGAGCTTCGGCAAGCAGCTGTATGACTGGTGCGAACAGCACGGCATTCACCTCACCGGACACTACCTGCTGGAAGACACCTTCCCCGAGCAGATTGCCGCCATCGGCGCGGCGATGCCGCTGTACGAGTACATGCAGTCTCCCGGCATTGACCACCTGGGCAGACGATTGCCGGATGCTCTGCTGGCGCGACAGGTCTCCAGCGTGGCACGGCAGATGGGCAGACGGCGCGTGCTGTGCGAAACCTACGGTTGCTCGGGCTGGAACATCTCTTTCGCCGAGCAGAAGTGGATTGCGGACAGCCTGTTCGTGCAGGGTGTGACCTATATGAACCAGCACCTCGCCCTGTACTCCATGTGGGGAGGCGAAAACGCGACTTCCCCCCCTCTATCTTCTATCAGCAACCCTGGTGGAAGCACTACCGCTATCTCTCCGACTACATGGCGCGGGTGACGCTGATGCTGCAGGCGGGCACGCCGTGCAGCGAGCTGCTGGTGCTCCACACCATCGGTTCCGGGTGGGCAACCTTCCGCCCGAACAATCAGCAACAATGTGCTGGCTACGGTGAGGCGTGCATGCGCGTGAGCACGTGGCTCAGCGAGATTCAGCATGACCACGACTTCGGCGACGAACTGATGATGCAGAAGCACGCCCGCATAGATGGGGAGTATCTGGTTATCGGACAGGCGCGCTACCGCCTGTTAGTGATACCCCCTGCGCTGACGCTGGCGCGTTCTACTGTACGGTTGCTACACGAATGGCTGGACGCTGGCGGGCGAATCATCGCCGTCGGCGAGGTGGCTTCTCAAGTGGAGGGCGTGCCCGCCGAAGCAGAACTTGCCTCGCTGTGGAGCCATCCGAACGTCACGCGCATCCCCGAGGATTTTGCCTCTTTGCAGGAGGCGGTCGATACCTTGCTCCCGCCGCCGGTTCGCGTAACCTATCCCAACGGCAGTGCTTGCCGTTCGGTGTATGCCCGGCTGGTGCGTGGCGACGACGGCGCACTGGTGGTATTTCTGGTCAACCGCGCGTTGAACGACGACCAGGGTGATCTCACCGTGCACGTACGCGGCGACGGACACCTGAGCCTGTGGAAGACGGAAACCGGAGAGATTGTGAGCCTGCCAGCAGATAGAACAGGCGAGGGCTTGCGGTGCACCTTGCCGTTTGGTCCCGCACAGTCCTACCTGCTGATGCTGGATGGCAACGCGGGTTCCGCCCTCGAGCGCAGGAAGCACCCCGCCATGCAGATAGACCTGGACGGCAGCTATCGGGTAGAGCGCACCGAGCCGAACGTGTTGTTGCTGGATTACGCTACGCTGACGCTTCCCGGTCAACCGCCCACCGCGCGCCTGCCGATATGGAAGCTGCATCTGCATCTCGCGAAGCATCTGGGCATTGACCCCGATCTGCATAATAGCGGGGTGTCGCTGTGGAAGCGCGAACGGGACCGCAAGACGCCGCCCAAAACATGTGACGTGGTGCTGACATACACTTTCGACAGCCATATTGAGCCCAACTCGCCGGTCATGCTGGTAGTGGAAAAGCCGGAGCTCAGCCGGTTCGTGATAAATGGCGTGGAGCTTCGCAGTGAGGACAGGGGCTGGTGGCTGGACATCGGTTTTCGAAAGCTGGACATTTCAGGAACCATCCGCAAGGGTACCAATGTGATCCAGCAGCATCTCCACTTCATCGAGGGGATAACGCTGGAACCCATCATGATACTCGGCGATTTCGGCGTGACACCGACAAAGGATACCTTTCACTTTGCACTTGCCGAAGAACCCGAGAACATTACATTGGAGGACTGGTGCAGGCAGGGATATCCCTTCTACTGCGGCTCCATGCGGTTCACCTGGAATCTGTCCCTGCCGGGCGAGGCGCAGCGAATTGTGCTGCAGAGCCACAAGCCGCAGGCGCCGGTGTGTAGCGTGGAGGTGAACGGGCAACATGCGGGTCTGCTGGCATGGCACCCGTACGAGGTAGACATTACGGATTTGGTGCATGAGGGCGAGAACGAAATCACCGTTGAGGTGTTCACCAGCCCGCGCAACCTGCTGGGGCCTCTGCATCACCGGCAGGGCGAGCTGTACGGCGTGGGACCCGAAAGCTTCGTCTCGGAGGACCAGTGGACGGACCAGTACCAGTTCGTGCCTTACGGTCTGATGGCGCCGCCGTGCATCGTGATTTACGAGTAGCGATGGCGTCCTTGATGGAGCATCTGCGTCATTCGGGGCAACCACAGGGGGTTGCCCCTACGTACATCGGATACGCATCAGGATTGTAGGGGCAGACCCCCGTGTCTGCCCTCATCACCGCCGCCTACCAGGTCATCCTAACCGTCATCTGTAACCGCTGTAGCCGCAGGCTTGAACCTGCACAAAGTGCAACCGCAGCCTGAAGGCGTCAGCTACGTTCTCGGCTCGGCAGGAGCCTCGCCCTCCCCAACAAAGAGACTTGACGAACTACTACTCCACCTGCACTCCCAACGCCTCCGCGATGAGGCGGCGCACTTCGTTCGGGTTGGCGCGACCACGACTGAGCTTCATCACCTGCCCCACCAGAAACTGCAGGGTCTGCAGTTTGCCGTTGCGTACCTTCTCCGCCGCATCGGGGTTCTCGGCGATAGCTTGCTGCACCCACGCCAGCAGCTGGTCGGTATCGCTCACCTGCGTCAAGCCCTTCGCCTGCACCACCTGCGTGGGTTCCGCACCCGTCTGAAACACCTCTTCCAGCACCTGCTTGGCAACGCTTCCGGTAATCGTGCCCTTCTGCACCAGCCCAATCAGGTCGCGCAGGTGCTTGGGCTTTACCTTACAGGCACGGATATCCTCGATGCCTGCCGCGTTTATCAGGCGGGCGAGGTCGCCGTTCATCCAGTTCGCCACCGCCTTCGGCTCCGCGCCGAGCTTCACCACCTCCTCAAAGTAGTCGGCGGTGGCGCGGTCTTCTACCAGCAGAGTGGCGTCGTACTCAGGTAGGGCGTACTGCTCCATGAATCGCTGTCGCTTCGCCAGAGGCAGCTCGGGTAGCGAGGCGCGAATCTCTTCAATCCATTCCTCTGTGAACTGCACCGGCACGAGATCGGGTTCGGGGAAGTAGCGGTAGTCCTGCTCGTACTCTTTGGTGCGCATGGGGAAGCTTTCGCCGCGCTCGTCATTCCAGCCGCGCGTTTCCTGAATCACCTTTCCGCCCGATTCCAGAACAGCGATATGCCTCTGTATCTCGTACTCGATGCCTCGCTGAACCGCGCGGAAGGAGTTCAGGTTCTTCAGCTCGGTCTTCACGCCGAAGGTATCGCTGCCCTTCGGGCGCACCGAGAGATTGGGTTCACAGCGCAGGCTACCCTGTTCCATCCGCCCATCGCACACGCCCAGATACACCAGCACGCTGCGCAGGGTCTCCAGATAAGCGCGCGCCTCCTCCGCGGTGTGCATATCGGGCGGGAACTCGGTGACAATCTCCATCAGCGGCACGCCGCTGCGGTTATAATCCACCGCGCTTTCGCCGGTGGGCAGGTGGAAGAGCTTGCCGGTATCCTCCTCCAGATGCACCCTGCGGATATGCACACGCACCAGCCTTCCGTTTACCGGCACATCCAGCCAGCCGCGCTTGCCGATGGGCGTGTCGCCGTATTGCGAAATCTGGTAGTTCTTCGGCAGGTCGGGATAGAAGTAGTTCTTGCGGTGAAAGATGGAGGTCATGGAGATTTCGCAATTGAGCGCGAGCGCGGTGCGTAACACCATCTCCACCGCCTTCTTGTTCATCACCGGCAGCGAACCGGGCATCCCCGTACACACCGGGCAACAACGGGTGTTGGGTTCTCCGCCAAAAGCGTTGGCGCACGAGCAGAACATCTTGCTATCGGTCAACAGCTCGGCATGCACCTCCATGCCGATACACGCTTCCCACTCTGCCATGAACAGACCTCCATCCTCACCGCTGATATCTATCGTTCTTACTTATTTTATCACAGCAGTGGTGAGATTGAACAGGTGAAGGGCACGGGTCAGCGGGCGACGAGGAGCATCCCGCATATCCGTGTGAGCAATTGGGGTAGTTTTTACAGGACAGACACCGGGGTCTGTCCTTACATGAGGCGCAGGCTGCACGGGCGCGTAGGGGCAATCCCCTGTGGGTGCCCAGATAACGCAGATAGCAACAAGCACGCCTGACGGGCTAGTAGTGTGATGACTCCACACGCTGGACAGGTGCAGGAAGAATCGGTTAAGATAGTGGCAACGAGGAGTTTGCTCAAACTTCAGCTGGTAGTGTTCTGTTAAGTTGTGACTTTGAGATTGTGTTGGGTGGAATACGTCCCGTTGTCACCCTCAGCGGAGCGTAGGGTCTCGCCTTCCAGTTATGACGGAGATGCTTCGCTGTCGCTCAGCATGACAAAATGGACGGGCCATGCGTGCTGGTCATCGAGATGATAACATGATGTCTGATGGGAACAAAGCAGTAGTTCGCCAGACCTCTTCTTGGGAGAGGACGAGGCTCGCGCCGGGCTGTTTAACGTGTCATCGCGAGGGTGCGTCAAAAGATGTCAGGAGGCAAAGCCATGCAGCGTCTTGATGCCGAAAAGTACCCTGAATTCATCCTGTCCACCGACCTGTGTCCCGCGGTGCTTATCCGCACGCAGTCTACGACCCTTCGCCTGTTTCACGGATTAGACCACTGGGGGTTAGGGGAGCCCACCCGATGCTTCTACCCGACCGCTGGACGGATTAAAGCCCTGTCGCAGGGGCAATCCCTCTCTTCGCCGAGCCTGTCCGCAGGCTGGCTGCTGGTGAGCTTCGCGGAGGCGGAAGGGTGGAGGGTGTTCGACGCGCCGATGCTGGTATGCCTGCAGCGCCGCCCGAAAGAGGTGAGATTAGAAAAACAGGGACTGTTCTTGCGCTTTGACCAGCCTGTGGGTGACGTGGCAGTGGCTCCTCTTTTCGGCTACGACAAGCCGCTGCAGAAAGGCTTTTCTCTTCCGCTCAAAACCAACCTCCGGTCGGTGCGGACGTGGGAGTGGAGGGACAGCCTGCCCGAAAGCGTGGCGAGGCGATGCGATCTCCTCTATCGCGCGCTGCGCGCCATCCCCATCTATGCGGACGAGCAGTTCGCTGTAGACGGCGACGACCTGCTGCTACGCACGCACTACACGTTCCACACAATCCGCGATGACTGGGTTACGCCGCCCTATCGGGTAGCGTCTCTGCCGCCCGCGCTGGGGCTGGCATGGCTAGCAGGAACGGAGGGTTGGGCGCGCAAGCCGTTCCCCATGTCGCTGGAGGGCAACGTAAGCGAACTGTCCACCATGACGCCCTATGGTCCGTGGTTTGGCATAGCGGAGACGGAGACGGTGACCATCCGTTTCCCGCTGCTGCTGCGCTACGTGCACACTCAGGAGACCTATCCCTTGCCGCCTGGGGAAATGCATCCGGTAGCTCAGCGTGCGCTGGATTGGGTGCGCCAGCGGCTTTCAGAGAAGTTCAGCCGGGACGCCTGGCAGCAGGTGTGGGATCACGGTGGACCGGACAACTATTGCTGGCAGGTGATGGGCGACCGCTGGTACGCGAAAGCCATTCCTTACCTGCCCGAACAGACTCAGGCGCACGTGAAAGCAAGCCTCAAGGGCTACGTGCGCGAGTATGTGCTTCAGGAGAAAAACTACCAGCCGTTCCGAGACGTGCTGTTGCTGGTTGGTCCAGGCATCGGCACGTGGGGCGGTTACGACGACGCAGGCAAGTTCTCCTCCAACCTGCTGGAGACCCTGTGGTGCTACGCGCACTATACCGACGACTGGGATACGATTCGCGAGCGGTGGAGCCTCATCAAGCGTTTCTTCGTTACCCCTTACGAATGCGACTGGAAATCGTTTGGTCGTTACACCATCGCGGAGCTGGGCGATGAGGCGGCGCCGCCCCTGTACATGGCGCGAATGGCATATCGGGTAGGCGACATGGAAACCTACCGTTTCGCCTGCTACGTGTTCGTGCGCGAACTGGTGCATCATTACATCAAGCAGGTGGGGCATCACTACTTCGTGCAACGGCAACCCTGGCACTCTACCGAGGTGATGTCCAGCGATGTATATCTGACCAACCTCTGGGCGGACATTGCAGGCTGGCAGATCGACGGACCGACCTATCCTCGCGTGACGGGCGAGAGGCAGTATGAAAACCGCTGGGTGCGCTTTGGGAGCGAAGACGTGGCACGGTTCTACCGTGACGTGTTGGGAGGGGAGATTCGGGAAGAGATGGACTGGCTGGTGGAGCGGGCGCGTGAGGGCAAGACGCCCTATCGCCTCTATGAAGACACCGCGCATATCGCCCCCTCGCTCGTTCGCCTGCGTTCGCTGTTGTTGCGTGAGCCGGTGCCGAAGTTAGCGCAGCTGTCGCCGCCCGAAAGATGGCAGCTGGGCAGGTCAGCAGACGGCACCGCCTTCTGCCTGTCGTTGGTATACGCCGCGGTGAAGCCACTGGTGCGGAGGCTCATCCCCCAGCAGCGGCGCAGTGGCTGGCAGAAGGGTCTCGAACGTTACATGCCAGAGCCGTTCCCAGGGCTGGTGCTGGCGGTGGAAGCCGAGAGAGGCTATCCCGTGCTGCGCTGGTGGGCGTGGGAACCTCCCCGAAAAGCGGAGGACGTTCCCGCAGGTGACCGCTGGAGCTTCGGGATGGTACAGTCGGACGGGTGGCAGAACGCCAGCTGGCGGAGCCAACGTCTGAACTGGAATACGGTGCTGTGGTCGCCGCGGTAGGTGGTCCCACTTGATGTCCCTGATTCAGGTCTGAACACAGCACGAACGTGTTCAACCGCCCTGCTGGAGTCTCACGCTCCGTCGTGACCTTTGTGGACGCGACAGAGCGCGTCCCTCCAGAGTGCGAACAATCTCTGGATGCTTCTGCGCCGTCGTGCACAGAACAGCCAGCGGCCCGGCAAGAGCCTGTCCCTCCACCAAAAGGGAATCGAGCCGACCCCATCGAATCTGCGGATAACAAGCCTTCGAACAGACACAGGGACGATGAACATCTCTCGGTCTCACCCGATAGTGGCGGTGATTCTGGCAGCGGGGCGGGGCACGCGCATGAAGGCGACCCACCTGCCGAAGGTGTGCTTCCCTATCGCGGGCGTGCCCGCCATTGCGCGAGCGGTGGAATCCTACGTGCGCTGCGGCATCCACACGCATTGCGTGGTTGTGGGGCAGGGGGCGGAAGCCATCATGGGCGTGCTGAAGGATTTGCCCGGGCAACGCCTCTACGCGCACCAGCCCGAGCCGCTCGGCACCGGACATGCCACGCGCGTGGCGGTAGACCTTTTGCAATCGCTGGGTTACGAAGGCGACGTGCTGGTGGTGGCAGGCGATAAGGTGATTGAAGAGGCATTCCTTGCCCGCCTGATAGACACCTTCTACTCCACCCGAAGCGACCTCGCGTTTGCGGTAGGCAGTGTGAGCGACTTCCCTACCTCCGGGCGCGTGGTGCGCGATGCGGAAGGTAAGGTATGCGCCATCATAGAGGTGTTTGACCTCGCGCGGGCGCAGGTTCTGCACGCCCTCCGACAGGCGGCGCAATCCGCCCCTCTGCCCGCTGAAGAAGCCAGACGCCTCATCGCCAGAGCCTTCCCGCAAGAGAAGAAGGCGGCGCGTGCGCTGGGCGAGCTGTGGCACTCTATAGAGCGCGGCGAGCCGGTTCTTGCCGAAAGCATACCTTCCCTCGATGGCATCCGCGTGGGTGATACCGTGTTGCCCCTATCGCAGGTGGAGCAGGCGCAGGAGGTGAACCTGTCGGTCTACCTGTTCCGTGCACCGTTGCTTTACGATGCGCTTGCGCAGCTCACTGCCGACAACGCGCAGGGCGAGCAGTACCTTACCGACATGGTGGCGATACTGGCGCAACGCGGGGCGGTCATCCACGCCGTGCCGGTGGCTTATCCCGAAGAGGCGATGGCGTTCAACACCCCGGAGGAGCTGCAGGCGATCGAGGAATATCTCGTCTCCCGACGGCGGGTGCAGGTGCAGGAGGTTCCGCAGGGCGTGCGCACGGTCAGCCAGTGGCTACGTGCTATCGAGGCGCGTGATAACGCCTTCATGAACCACCTGTGCGATACCTACGGCGGCGATGAGGCGGTGGTGGAACGCAAGCGTGAGCGATTGCTGTCGTTGCTGTCTTTGCACCTCCAGCGCTTTGGCGACCAGCCCGTAGTGATTGCCCGTGCGCCCGGCAGGGTGAACATCATGGGCAGGCACATCGACCACCAGGGCGGGCACGTCAACATGATTGCTATTGACCGCGACGTGCACGTCGTAGTGGGGCTACGCACAGACAGAAGCGTGCAATTGCAGAATCTTCAGCCGAGGGCGTTCCCTCCCCGCGAGTTCGCGCTGGACGATTTGCTACCGGGTTACCAGCCGGGCGCGTGGGTGGAGTTCGTGAACAGTGCGCCGGTACTGGAAGCGGCAGCAGCTGCGCGCGGAGACTGGTCGCAGTATGTGAAAGCCGCCTGTGCTCGCCTGCAAGCGCACTATGCCGATTATGTGCTGCCCGGATTCAACCTCACCGCCGACGGCGACGTGCCCATTGGGGCGGGGCTGAGCTCCTCTTCGGCGGTAGTGGTAGCCACGATGGAGGCATTATTGCACCTGAACCGTTTTGAACTCCCGCCGGAGCAGTTTGTGGACCTGTGCGGCGAGGCGGAGTGGTATGTGGGCACGCGCGGTGGTGCAGGCGACCATGCGGCAATGAAATTCGCCCGACGGGACGCCGTGGTCACCATGAGCTTTTTCCCCTTCCGCGTGGTGGGAACCGTGCCATTCCCAAAGGGCTATCGCTTTCTGGTGTGCCACTCGCACCAGCAGGCGAAGAAGACCGCGGGCGCACGCGACCAGTTCAACCACCGCGTGGCGTGCTATCATCTGGGCAGGGAGTGGCTGAAACATGTCTTCCCCCACCTCGCCCAGCGCATCGAGCACCTGCGGGATGTCCACACCGAACGATTGGGCATCTCTCTGCCCGACCTCTATCGCCTGCTCGCGCACCTGCCTGAGCTGGTGGAACGTCAGCATCTGCTGGAACGCCTTCCTGCCGAACGGGTAACTCCCTATCTCAGCACACATGATGAGAAGTTAAACCGCTATCCCCTGCGTTCGGTGGTGATATTCGGGCTGGCGGAGTGCGAACGCAGTCGCCGAACCTCTCAGGTTCTGCAGGAGGGTCAGATGGAGATTTTCGGGCACTGGATGAATTGCTCTCACGACGGCGACCGCGTGGTGCGCTGGGAGGATAACGGGGACAATTGCCATCCCTTCACGGTAGACTACTCCGACAACGCCCTGCAGCGTCTCGCTGAGCGCGCCGAAAGAGGTAACCCGGATTCCGACCTCGCTTTGCAGCCGGGGGCGTATGCGTGCAGTACGCCGGATATCGACTGGATGGTGGATGTGGCGTTGCGCGTGCCGGGTGTGCTGGGCGCACAGATATTGGGCGCAGGGCTGGGCGGATGCATTCTGGTGCTGGTACGTGAAGACACCTGTGATGGGGTGCAGCACGCTCTGACCGAGCACTATTACGCCCCGCGTGGTCTCGCCCCCGAGATGTTTGTCTGCCAACCTGTAGCGGGCAGCGAGGTCATCATCGTGTAGAGTTGTTCCCCTCTCCCCGCACGCGAGGAAGAGTCCTTCACCCGGCAGGAGCTTCGCCCTCTCTGGGAGAAACAGGTTAACGCACCACCGAGCATTCACACACGGAGTATTGCACATGATCGAGCGCTATACTCGCCCTGAAATGGCGAAAATCTGGGATACTGAACACCGCACGCAGAAGTGGCTGGAGGTGGAGCTGGCGGTTTGCGATGGGCTGGCGGAATACGGATACATTCCCCGCGAAGCCGCCCAGACCATCCGCGAACGCGCCCGCTTTGACCTGCAGCGCATGGCGGAGCTGGAGAAGGAAACCCGCCACGACGTCATGGCGTTTGTGCGTAACGTGGAAGAGAACGTCGGACCCGAAGGGCGTTACGTGCATTACGGAATCACCTCCTACGACGTGGTGGATACCGCGCTGGCGTTGCTATTGCGCGACTCATGTGACCAGCTGATTGCTCGCAGCCAGCGCCTCGCCGAAGTGATTGCCCGTCTCGCGAAAGAGCATAAACATACACCGATGATTGGGCGCACGCACGGCATCCACGCTGAACCCATCACCTTCGGCTTCAAGCTGGCAGGCTGGTACGACGAGATGCAGCGTAACCTGCAGCGGCTACAGTTCACGCGCGAGATGGTGAGCGTCGGTAAGGTATCGGGCGCGGTGGGTATCCACGCTAACGTAGACCCGCGCGTGGAGGAGTACGTTTGCGCCAAGTTGGGCTTGAAGCCCGCGCCTGCCTCCACACAGATTATCTCGCGCGATGTTCATGCCACCTACCTGAGCACGCTGAGCATCCTCGCCGCCTCGTTAGAGCGGTTTGCCACCGAACTGCGCAACCTGCAGCGTACCGAGATTCTGGAGGTACAGGAGTACTTCGCGCCCGGGCAGACGGGTTCTTCCGCCATGCCCCACAAGCGTAACCCGTGGAACTGCGAAACGGTGTCGGGTCTGGCAAGAGTTGTGCGGGGATACCTGATTCCCGCTCTGGAAAACATCGCCACCTGGCACGAGCGAGACCTGTCCAACTCCAGCGTGGAGCGAATTATCCTGCCCGACGCCAGCATTCTGGTGGACTGGATGATGTGGAAGCTCACGGACATTTTAGAACACCTCGCTGTTTTCCCCGAAAACATGAAGCGTAACCTGCAGAAGTTCGGCGGGCTGGTTTTCAGCGAGCATGTGATGCTCGCACTGGTGAGCAAAGGGCTATCGCGACAGCAGGCGTATAAACTGGTTCAGCGCAACGCCGCGAAGGCGTGGGAAGGGGCGGACTTTCAACAGAGCCTGAAAGAGGACGAAGAGGTGCGCCGCGTGCTGAGCGAAGAGGAGATAGACCGCTGTTTTGACCTGCAGCACCACCTGCGCTATCTGGACGTGACTTTCCAGCGGCTGGGGCTGGAATAAAACCATGAGCCCTTTGTTCGAGGATACCGACCCGCGTGTGGAGGAGCAACTGGTGCAGATGCTGCGCCAGGCTCCTCCCTGGCGCAAGATGCAGATGGTGGCAGAGCTCAATGCCACCGTGAAGCTGATGTTACTCACGGGTCTGCGACAGCGCTACCCGAACGCCAGCGAAGCCGAACTGCGCCGACGGCTGGCGGGTTTACTGCTGGGCGAGGAACTGGCAAGCAAAGTGTACGGAGAGCTGCCCGATGATACCTGAGCCTGTAGCAGTTACCCTGCGGGTAACTGCCGTTCTGGAGTCGCTTGGAGTGCCCTACGCGATTTCAGGTTCACTGGCAAGCGCACTGTACGGGGTCGCCCGCGCCACTCAGGACGTTGATATTATCGCCGACCTCCACCCTGCTCATGTGCGTCCCCTCGTAGACGCACTCGGCGCGGAGTTCTATGTAGATAATGCTGCGGTTACGCAAGAAGTGGCGCGTCGAGGAAGTTTTAATCTGATTCACCGTGAGACCATGTTCAAAGTGGATATCTTTGTTTCACGCGACCATCCGCTGGACAAATCAGTGCTCGCCAGAGCCAGACGGCAGGTGCTTCACACTGAGCCTGAAGTTTCCGCTTTTCTCATCAGTCCGGAAGATGCTATTGTTGCCAAGTTACTCTGGTGCCGGCAAGGACGGGAGGTTTCAGACAGGCAGTGGCGGGACGTGGTAGGTATGCTGCGTGTGCTGGCAGACACACTGGACGGGGCTTATCTTCAGCAGTTCGCTCAGCAGGTGGGCGTGCAAGACTTGCTGGAGCAAGCAGCGTTAGAGGCAAACCTCACACGGTAAGCAACGGGTCTTCTATACACACCCTCTCAAACGCCTGGGCTCGCAGCCGGCATGCAGCGCACCGCTCAGAAGTACCAGTGTGCCCCCGTTGTCTTCCTTTTTGATGAGAATTACTCAGCGTCTCCCAGCTTCAAAATCTCCTTCAGTTGTGAAATCAACACAGGTAAATCGCGCTGCACCGTGTCCCAAACGCGCTCGTAGTCTACCTCAAAATATCCGTGCACGAGACGATGACGCATTCCAATAATGTCCTGCCAAGGAATTTGCGGGTGAGAGCTCCTGAACGCCGAGGAGACATGGGAAGCTGCTTCGCCAACAATCTCTACTGCTTTCAAAGTTGCCATCTGGTGCAGAGGGCTATTCATGAACTGTTCAAACGTTATGTCGTGCACGAATCGTAAAGCATCCTCTGATGCGTTCAACATGTCTATCAGATAGGCTTCGTCAGTGCGCACGGTAGATAACCTCTGCGGTGCTGAGGATAGATTGCTTACGGATAGGGTTGCGACTGCGTAAAACCGCTGTTTTCTCAACTAGATCCACTGCCCGCCCGAATATCTGAGACAGTTCCCTTTCCATCCTCGCCATATCCAGCAAAGTGTGGTGAGATTCGGGCAGAAACTCTACGAGCAAATCGACATCGCTATCCGGGCGGAATCGTGGAGTCAGCACGGAGCCAAATATCGCCAGCTCCTTAACACCCCATCGGTTACAAAACGCTTCAACCTGTTCAGGGTTGAACGAAACTTGTATCCGCTTGATTGCAGTCAGCGCAACCACCTCACCTAGAATCTGCCTGTCTCTATTGTATCACGGAATCGCGCTCCTTCGCAGGAGCTTTAACCTTCCACCCCGAACCTCGACAGCAACAGAGGAGGGAACGGAGGATGCTTGCTATGCTCTGCCTTGTCGCCACGCTGGGAATGGTTCAGCAACCCGTCACGCTTCAACTCGCCAGCGGAGGGGAAAGCGACTATGCTATCGTGATACCACAAAACGCCTCGCCGTCGCAGCGACGCGCGGCAGAAGAACTGCAACGGTTCCTGCAGCAGATAACCGACGCTCAGCTGCCCATTGTGACCGACGAGCCTGCCTCGCTATCTCAAGTGCGCAAAGCCATTGCGCTGGGAGATAACCGCCTCCTTCGCGAAAGCGGCGTGCAAGTAGACTGGAAGGTTCTGGGGGACGAGGGGTTCGCCATTATTCCTCAGCCGCCGCACCTGTTTATCGCGGGTAGCCCCAAACGCGGCACCATGTACGGCGTATACGGCTTTCTGGAAGATGACCTCGGCTGCAGGTGGTACTCGTCGAAGGTCAGCTTTATCCCCCAAAAACGGAACCTCACGGTGAAAATCGCCCCACGCACCGAGTTGCCAGCCTTCGAATATCGTGAACCCTATTTCACCGATGCGTGGGATAAAGATTGGGCAGCGCGCAACCGCGTCAACGGCACGTTCCCTCGACTGGACGAGAGCACAGGCGGCAAGGTATCCTACGGACCCTTTGTGCATACCTTCTACGCACTGGTACCGCCTGAGAAGTACGCGAAAGAACATCCTGAATACTACTCACTGGTGAAGGGCGTGCGCAATACGCAGCGCGGACAGCTGTGCCTCACCAATCCCGACGTGCTGCGCATCGCTACTGAGACGGTCAAGCGCTGGATACGTGAACAACCTCAGGCGACCATCTTCTCCGTTTCCCAGAATGACTGGACGAACCCCTGCGAATGTGAGAACTGTCGGCGCATTGTGGAGGAAGAGGGTTCCGAATCGGGACCTGTGCTGCGCTTTGTGAATGCGCTGGCGGAGGAGATTGAGAAGGAGTATCCCGATAAGCTGATAGACACCCTCGCCTACTGGTACACCGAAGACCCACCGAAGTATGTACGTCCGCGCCGCAACGTGCGCGTGCGATTGGCTCCTATCGGCGCGTGTTTTGCCCATCCGTTCGGCACCTGCCAGCAGAACATGAAACAGTACGAGAACCTGCGGGCGTGGGCGCGTATCACCGACCAGCTGTATATCTGGCACTACACCACCAACTTCGCGCATTACCTGATGCCCTTCCCCAATTTTGACGAACTGGCGCGCAGCCTCGCCATCTATCGTGATAACGGCGTCAAAGGCGTGTTCTATCAGGGCAACTACTCGCCGGGCGGGGGTGGCGAGTTTAACGAACTGCGGGCATGGGTGCTCGCCAAACTGATGTGGAACCCCGACAGGGACTTCTGGGCGCTGGCAGACGACTTCCTGCGCGGCTACTACGGCAAAGCGGCGCCGTATATCCGTCGCTATATCGACCTGATGCATCAACCCGTGCGCGAGGGCAAAACCGACACGGAAGACCGCCGCGCCCATGTGCATATCTTCGACCCGCCAACAGCCCCTTACCTGCGCCCGGAACTGCTTCAGCAGGCGCAAAAGCTGTTCGACTTGGCGGAGAAGGTGGTGCGCAACGAACCGGAGGTGCTGGCTCGAGTACAGCACGCCCGCCTGTGGGTAGAGTACACCCAGCTGGCACAGCGCATGAACAAATGGCAGGTAGTAGGCGATCAGTATGCGGTGGGACGTGACCCAGAAACCCTGCGCCTGCGTGACATTGTACTGGAGAAAATCCGGCGATTTGGCGTTACCAACGTGGAGGAGTGGAGCCCAGTCCAGAAGTTCATCGAGCGGGTCACCTCTCAGGACAAGCAGTCCTACCCGGTGGTGACGTTGCAAAACGGTGCGCTGCGTGCAGACATCGTACCCGCGCTGGGCGGGCGCATTGTGCGCATCCTGCAGACGGAAAAGGAGCGCAACATCCTGACCGACGCAGGTAGCACCCCCGAAGCCCCTGCCGATGGCGGCTACGAGGAGTACGCTACCCGGGAGTACCGCAGCACCGGCTGGCGGGATGCGTTTACGGTGAAGGCGTCTTCGCCCACACAGGTGTTGCTGGAACTAAAGCTGCCGAACGGGTTAGAGATACTGCGCACCATCAGCCTGATAGGCGACGGACCCCAGCTGGTGGTGGAAAGCACCTACCGCAACGGTGGACAGTCTCCCTTGAGGGTCAGCCCGCGCAGCCACCCCGAGTTCGCCTACGGCGAGGGGGCGCGCTATACTTGGCGAAGTGTGGGCGGCGCAAGGGGTGAGCAGGCGGTAGCAGATTTCGGGTACATGGAACTCCAGCGGGAAAACCTGCCCGAAGGCGAGATAACTCTGCAGGCACGAGGGATGCCCACGCTGCGACTGCGCTTTCCCCATAAGGAAGTAGAGCAGGTGTATCTGAACTGGTATGCCCCTGCCCGCCGCGCGAATATCGAGCTCTTCCTTCCGGAGAAGGAGCTGAAGCCGGGGGAGAGTATAACCCTGAGGTGGGAGATGGTGGTACGGTGAGAAATACCCTTCTTACTTGACAAGTTTCGTTTTTCGTATTACTATGCTGATGTCCACATTTCACGGCACAAGGGGGTGCAAGCCATGCCCGCACGCAAATTGAAAGAGTTCCTCGACAGCCACAACGTGAAGTACGTGAGCATCACCCACTCGCGCGCCTATACCTCTCAGGAGGTCGCCGCTTCTGCCCATATCCGGGGCAAAGATTTCGCTAAGACGGTGATGGTGAAGCTGGACGGAAAGATGGCGATGGCGGTGTTGCCCGCCACCCGCAGGGTGGACCTGGATGCACTGAAGCAGGCGGCAGGGGCACAACGCGCCGAACTGGCTACCGAGCAGGAGTTCCAGTACATGTTTCCCGAATGCGAGACCGGCGCGATGCCGCCCTTCGGCAACTTGTACGGGATGGAAGTCTACGCCGACGCCAGTCTTGCCGAAGATGAGGAAATCGCCTTCAATGCCGGTTCCCACGTCGAAGTCATTCGGATGGCTTACAAGGACTTCGAACAGCTGGTACAACCGAAGATAGCACACATCGCGAGAGTGTAAGAGTAGAGACGGTGTTACCGACGGAGCGATGCCCACCTGTCCGTGACGGCAGGAAGGGGTACGCTCCGTCAACTGATGACCCCTTGCAAAGACTCTTCTTACGGATGTTTCTCTTGTTGTCTGAGAAGTACCAGCAGCATCACCACCGGCGTCTTCGCCACCACACTGTGCGGCAGGTTGGGAGTCATATAGACCCATGTACCGGCGGTGGCAACCTGCTGTTCCGTGCCAAGCGTCAGCTCCGCCTCGCCCTGCACGAAATGAAGCATGGCGGGCATGGACGCGGTGTGCTCGGAAAGGTCCTGACCCGTGTCAAAGCCAAAGAGCACTACCTTGACGTGTTCGTCTTGATACAGTGTTCGGCTTAAGATGCCATCACGCGGGATTTCCACCTGCTGCGCCAGGTCGGCTAAGAAAAGGTAAGGTTTCTCCATCGTTCATCTCCTCCACAGATTGTTTCGGTTATCTGCCGGGTACCGGCTTGGTCTCATGCGCTGGCACGCGCTCTTCCACCGGCTGGAACGACCACCCCGTTTGCAAGCCGGCGACAAACCACGCCAGTGCGGTCGCCCCCAGCGTAAATACGCCATCGCCCAGGATACGCATCCAGCGCAATGTCTGCAAGAGAGGCTGTTGCAGAAACTCCGCCGAACGGGCGTACCACAGCCCTTGGTCAATGCTCGCCGCTGCCTGCAAAAGCCCCACTGGTAACAGGCTGAGCAGTACCATCAACGCTACGCCGACGTTCATTGCCCAAAAGCTGAAACTCAAAATCCTGGTATCCCACTGCCGGTGCATGGTGAACGCCCGGAGGCAGAAGAGCATCAGTCCCAAACCCAGCAGACCGTACACGCCAAACAGGGCGGTATGTCCATGCACGGGCGTGGTGTTCAGACCCTGCATGTAGTAGAGGGCGATAGGCGGGTTAATCAGAAAACCGAACAGCCCCGCACCTACCATGTTCCAGAAGGCAACCCCCACAAAGAACAGGATGGGCATTCGGAATGCCTGCACCCACGGACGCGCTGTGCTCAGCTTGAGGTTCTCATAGGCTTCAAACCCGACCAGCACCAGAGGAACCACCTCCAGTGCGCTGAAAGTAGCTCCCCATGCCAATACCGCAGTGGGTGTGCCCGTGAAGTACAGGTGGTGCATTGTGCCGATGATGCCGCCCGTCAGGTAGATGGCGGCGGTGAACAACGCCGCACTGGTAGCAGTAGAAACCCTTACCAGTCCCATCCGGCTGAACAGAAAGGCGATGACTGCTGTGGCAAAGACCTCGAAGAACCCTTCCACCCACAGATGCACCACCCACCAGCGCCAGTATTCCGCCATCGCCAGGTGGGTATGGCGTCCCCACATCAGCCCTGCCCCGTAGAATGAGCCGATAGCAACTGTGGAAAGCAAGAATAGCGCCAGCAGGCTGCGGCTATCGGAGCGGGCACGCAACGCAGGTAACAACGCCCTGCCTACCATGCCCAGCCATAGAAACAAGCCGACCAGCAATAATATCTGCCAGAAGCGACCGAGATCTACATACTCATATCCCTGATGACCGAACCAGAAGCTGGGGGCTAACCCCATCCTCTGCTGGATGGAAAACCACTGTCCGGTCATGGAACCCACCACGATGAGCAGCAGGGCGACGTACAGCAGGTTGACGCCCAGTTTCTGGAACTTCGGTTCATAGCCCGATACCGCCGGCGCAACGAATAGCCCCGTCGCCAGCCATGCAGTGGCAATCCAGAAGATGCCCAGCTGCACGTGCCAGGTGCGCACCACCGCGTAAGGCAGATATTGCGCCAACGGGATACCGAAGAACCCCAACCCCTCCACGCTATAATGGGCGGTAAGGATACCAAAAAGCACCTGCGCGAGGAACAGCGCCACTACCGTCCAGAAGTACTTCAGCGTGGCGCGCATGGACGGAGTTAACTGCAAACCACTCAAAGGGTTCTCCGCCGGAGCAACGTCTCCATCCTCTTCACGACGACGAGAAGCAAAATACCACACCAGTCCTCCAACTCCCGCCAGCAACGCGATGACGCTGATAACCGACCACAACACGATCGCGCTGGTAGGCTGGTTGTCAATCAGCGGTTCATGCGGCCAGTTGTTGGTGTAGGTCACGTTACTATCTGGACGATTCGTGCCGCACGCCCATGCCGCCCAGAAGAAGAAGGCGTTCAACGCCTTGAGGCGCGCGGGGTCTCGGACACTATTGGGTGGAATCGCGTAAGCCTGCCGTAGCGCATCCATTTCGGGATCGTTGCCAAACAGACCGGTATAATGCGCCCCAACCGCCCAGATCGCCTGCGCTCTCAGCGGCGAAATTACCAGGTCGCCCGTTTGTGGGTCGTAGGTGTTGGTGCGTATCTCGCGCTTGACCTGCTCGCGCAGGGGAGCCTGCTGTTCTGGGGGGAGTGAAGAGTAAGAAAGACCGGTGCGTTCCTTCGCCAGAGTATCCAGCATCCACATGACTTCACGATGTAGCCAGTCCGCCGACCAGTCGGGAGCCACATACGCGCCGTGCCCCCAAATGGAGCCGACCTCTTGCCCGCCCATCGATTGCCAGACGTTCTGTCCCTCCTGAATCTGCTGGCGAGTAAAAACAACCTGTCCGTCAGAGGTGACCACACGCTGAGGGATAGGAGGAGCCTGCTGGTATATCTCGAAGCCGTAGTAACCCAGCACCGCAAACGAGGCGAACAGGACTACTGCCAAAGCAAGCCACAGTCTGGTGTATCGCATGGTTATTATCCTCCACAGGATATTCGGATAAGAATATATTCTTATCTCGTTTGATTTTATTATACCACCATGATAAAATAGATATCAAGGTCTTCAATGGCGAGGAAAGAAAAATGATTTCTCAGACAGCGGAGTATGCCCTACGAGCAATGGTCTATTTAGCACAGTATCCGGAGCGGTCGCATACCAACCAGCAGATTGCCCGGGTAACCCGCGTGCCGATAGGTTATCTGGCAAAAGTGCTGCAAAGTCTGAGCCGAGCCGGTCTTGTCGCCTCTCGCCGAGGGCTGGGCGGAGGATTTGCGCTGGCAAAACCGGCAACCGAGATTACCATCTACGAGGTGGTTCAGGCGGTGGACCCCATTCCGCGTATCACCTCGTGCCCGTTAAAGCTGAAGGCGCATCAGGATAAGCTGTGCCCGCTCCACCAGCGTTTGGACAACGCATGGGAACTGGTAGAACAGTCTTTCCGCAGCACCACGCTCAATGACATCATCGCGGAGGCGGGCGACGAAGGGGTTTTGTGTGAGGAATAGAGCTCTGGAAGAAGCGAAGAAAGCGCAGGGATGAAGGGCAGTGAACGCGAACATAAATGCAAGCATATCGCAGTGGGAGGAGAGTAATGCGGTCTTTCAGCAGAGCCTTTACCCTGATAGAGCTTCTCGTGGTTATCGCCATCATCGCCATCCTTGCGGCGATACTATTCCCTGTCTTCTCGCAGGCGAGAGAAAAGGCGCGACAGACCGCGTGCCTCTCCAATATGCGCCAGCTGGGCATTGCTTTAACGATGTACATGGAAGATTCCGACGGTTTGAGCTTCTTCTTCGGACACAACAGTCGGCTGAGCCGATGCTATCCCCCTGCCCCACTGGGCGCAACCCGCGAAAACCGCTGGTGGAATCAGATACTTCCCTACACGCGCATGGGCGGCGCGCTGCTGGTGTGTCCATCGGATGGGGGAAGAGTACCTCACGTGCTGGAAAACGGACAGGACGGTAAGCCGTATGTGCCTCGCTCCTACGTGGCGAACCGTGCGGGCGAGTGCCTGCCCATCTCAGCGATAGACAACCCCGCCGACATCGTGATTGTCACCGAGAAGGGCGACCCGTTTGACGACTCGTGGTTCGAGCCTCCCAAGAATCTGTACGACAAAGCGGGCTACAACCAGCCCGTGCTGGCGATGACGCGCCATTCAGGGGGATGCAACAGCATGTTCTTTGACGGTCATGCGAAATGGCTGAGCCGCGGCGCGTGGCTGTCGAACCCCTGTGGAGAGCCGTATTCCGGGGTAGAGTTAATCCGCCGTTACCCCATCCCGGGCGGCGACTTCTGGCACCCGAACTGCCCCCAATGAGGTCAAGGGGTGGTGTAGCTGGCGCCGCGTTCCAGAAGCATTTCTAACTGCCGGGGGGCAACGCGGCTGATGTCGTAGTTGGCGATGAACAGCTCTTTGCCCGGTAGGGCGCGCCCTTGCTTGTAGTTGTTCATGCCATACTGAAGCGTCCACTCCAGCATGTACGCGCCCCGGAACAGCTCTCGTACCTGTGGACAGTCATCGTAAGTAATCAACCACCGATGCGAACAGCGGTGCATTGTTTCTGCGAAGCGCTCATGGTCAAAGGTCAGATGCAGCTCACCTCTCCGACCGTAGAGACGGGAGTCGGCAACGGAATAATAAGGGGGATCCAGAAAGAGAAACACTCCCTCCCCTGGAGCCATCACCACCTCGGCGTAGTCTAGGCAGGTAATCCGCACGCCGTTCACTACCGACGCGACCCGCGCCAGGTTTCGGATGGCAGAGAAGGTGAATCTTCCATGAAACGCGCCTTCCGAGTATCCGCCAGAGTCCACCGTGCCTGAGAAAGTGATACGATTCAGCACAAAGAAACGCACCGCACGCTCGAACTCGTCCCCGGTACCGTACTTTTCCAGCAGGCTGTAGAAAAGCTCGCGTCCATCCGTCGCCTGCTCGCGAATGCGCATTACCGCTTTCACCAGTTCGGCATTACGAGTCTGCGCCACCTTCCAGAAGCAGTACAACTCGTAGTTCACATCGTTTATCCAGTACAGGCGGTCGGGGTAGAGCTGTTTCACCCTCAAAAAGACCGAGC
>VSSL01000060.1_pt1 | contig 23751 bp, 24 predicted proteins | sample 4557531 | NCBI WGS metagenome assembly VSSL01 (sample SAMN10986726, study PRJNA523729) | hot springs metagenome | isolation source: hot springs | place: India:Timba, Gujarat | collected 2018-05-31 | reverse complement strand
GCAGGTTTCGTTCCCTGTTGCCCGCGATTTTCAATCGCTGGGGCAATACCAAGATGTTGAGATAACAGCTCAGATGTCCAGACGCAACCGAAAAACGGATGTTGCTGTCTGGATAGAGGAATCCGCTGGTGGACGGATAACTCGTTCCTGAAACAGCCGGAACGCAGGACTGTGAGCGACGTTCCGTGCCGTTTGTAAGCCCATCCTACCCAAAAGAAGGAAGGTGATATCGTCATGTCCACAGCTCTCCCTGTTAGTGCAGGGGACGTACAGCGCTGGATGCTTGCGCAATTCGCTAGAGGTGTCGTGCCGCCGTTTTCGTTCCGTTACGGGGAAAAACCCTCGGCAGAACTGCTGCCACGCTGGGCTTACGGGCAGAAAACTCTTCGCCGGGACCGTCTGCGCACTCGGTACCTGTTTACTTATACTGACCCTGATACCAGCCTGCAGGTAGAGTGCGAATGCACACTGTTTCACGACTTCCCGGCTATCGAGTGGGTCTTGCGTTTTCGTAACGCCGGCACGCAGGACACCCCCATCCTCGCAGACGTACAGTCGATAGATACTGCGCTGCCAGGCGGTCGGAGATGGAAGCTGCACCGCGCGCTGGGCAGTAACGCACAACGCGAGGACTTCGCGCCGGTTGTGGACGACCTGAAACCGGACACGCTGGTACATCTTGCGCCGGTAGGAGGACGTTCCTCGAACACTGTTGCCCTGCCGTTCTTCAACCTGCAGACGGACGGTGGCGGAGTGTTGTTCGCTATCGGCTGGTCGGGGCAGTGGGCGGCGGATTTCGGAGTGGAGAATCGCGGCAGCCTTCGCCTGCGAGCAGGTATGGAGCAAACACACCTGAAGCTGCACCCCGGCGAAGCGATACGCAGCCCCCGAATCTTGCTCCTGTTCTGGCGGGGCGAAGACGAATTTGAGGGGTTCAACCGTTTGCGCCGATTCCTGATCCAACATCACGTACCCCGCAGGCGGGGTAAGCCCATCACCCTGCCTTTCTCCTGCTCGTCGTGTGGACCGCCCGACGAGGCGAACACAGCAACCGAGCAAAGCCAGCTGGAGTTCGCGTCGCATTTCGTGCCCTATGGGGTGGAATACCTGTGGCTGGATGCGGGCTGGTACGAGGGTGGCTGGCCCAACGGTGTGGGTAACTGGTTCCCGCGAAAGGATGGCTTCCCGCGAGGACTGCGCCCTCTGTCGGATGGTGTTCGTCGCATGGGGATGAAAGGCTTCATCCTCTGGTTCGAACCAGAGCGCGTTTTTCAGGGTACCTGGCTGGACCGCGAGCATCCCGACTGGTTGCTGCAATTGCCAGGCAACCCTAATCGCCTGCTGAATCTGGGACATCCCGCCGCCCTGAGCTGGCTTATCGAGCACCTTTCGGGGATGATTGAACGGGAAGGCATTTCGGTCTACCGGCAGGATTTCAACATGGACCCATTGCCTTTCTGGCGCGCCGCGGACGCCCCGACCGGCAGGGTATCACCGAAATACGGCATGTGGAGGGGCTGTACACGCTCTGGGATACCCTGCGCGAACGCCACCCGGAACTGCTCATCGATAACTGCGCGTCGGGGGGCAGGCGGATAGACCTGGAAACAGTCTCTCGCAGTGTGATACTCTGGAGGAGCGACTACCACTATTTCGAGCCAATCGGTCAACAGTGCCACACGGCTGGCATCAGCCGTTACCTGCCCACCACCGGTACCAGTTGCGGTTACCCGGATACCTATCTGATGCGCAGTGCCATGAACAACGCACTGGGGTTGTGGACGGCGTGGTCTCCCCGAGCCGAGTACGAAATATATCGGCAGTTCCTGCCGCCGGAAGCCAGCTGGCAACCCGGTCAGCCGTTCCCTCTTCAGCGGGCAAAGGCTCTGGCTGCGGAGTTTCGCCGGGTACGGGGTGCGTTTTACGGTGATTTCTATCCGCTGACGCCTCACAGCACTGCCGATGATGTGTGGATGGCTTACCAGTTTCACGTGCCGGAGAAGGATAGCGGAATTGTCTTGGCGTTCCGTCGGACGAAGTGTAGCATCCCTTCTTTGCGCTTGCAGATGCGAGCTTTGGACGCCGACAGCATTTACGAACTCACCCTCAGCGACGAACGGATGCGACGGACGAGAAAAACGGTTCGGGGCAAGGAGCTTCTGAGCGGTATCGAAGTAGCCATCGAGCACGCGCCCGGTTCGTTGCTCATCGAGTATCGCAAACGTTGACGCGGTGAGCAACGCAGGATATAATCAAAAGCAGTGCTTTGCAGGAAGGTGAGAAGCGCGTGCGCAACCTGTTTGAACGCATCAACACGCTGTTTGGCAGCTGGTACGAAGGGCTTTTCGGCACGGGGGGGGAGCTTCCCCCGCGCGAAGTACTGCGTCGGCTGGTCGCCGCTGCCGAAGAACACTGCATCGAAGGGCTGGACGGCGAGCTGTACGTGCCCAACCGTTATAAGCTGGAAATCGCCTTGCAGAACCCTGAAGAGCAAGAAGCGTACCTCACCTTCCTGCAACCAGAGGAGCTGGCAAACGCACTGTGGCAGGAGCTGCGGGAGGAAGGCTATCGCCTGAGGGGTGGTATTGTGTGCGAGGTGGTGGCACAGCCCGCCGCGCCTGCCCATGCTTCCCGGCAGGCTTTACGCATCACCGCAAGGTTTGACCCTTCCATCCCTCTGCCGGAGACGACGTTTGCGCCGGGGGGCATTCCGGTAGAAGAAGCTACCAATATGCCAGCTCACAGCCCCCATCCGCTACCGATGTGGCTTCCGACATTGCAACACGGGCGGTTCTGAAAAGCGCGGACGGAAAACCGTTGATGGCTCTGACGAACCGTACGGTCATTATCGGGCGTTCACGCAATGCGGGGTGCGACCTGGTGCTGGATGCCGACCGGCAGGTCTCACGCCGACACGCTCGCATCGAATGGGATGCAGTGGCGGGAAACTACGTCATCTACGACCTGCAAAGCACCAATGGGCTGTATGTGAACGAGCAGCGGGTAGACAACAGGGTCTTGCGCTCCGGCGACCGCATCCGCATGGGCAAGACGGTGCTGGTTTTCGAAAGCTCCGAGCCGCCTGCTGAAAAGCAGGAGACGCCTGCGGCAGGTGTGGCTTCCTCGCGCCCCATCGCCCATCTGGTGTTATACCCGGACACCCCGCAGCAAGAGGTATTTGCTCTGCCCAGCGAGGCTTTGATTGGGCGTGCGCTCACCGCGGACATCGTGTTAGAAGACCCGGAGGTGGCGATGCGTCACGCCATCGTCCGCTGGAACGGCACAGAGTGGGCGATTGAGGATCTGGGCAGCGCATCGGGCACCGTCGTCAACGATAATCGCCTCTCTCCGCACAAGCCGTTCAGCCTGCACTCGGGCGACATCATCGGTGTGGGGAAAACAACGATGCGTTTTGACATCGCCGAGGAATCGCCATGAACGTTCTTGCTGGACTACTTCGGTTTGTATTGCTGGCTGCGCTGGTGCTGTTTGTACTGTATGTGGCGTGGACTATCAGACAGGATGTGGAGTAGAGAATGGCAAGCCTGATAACGGGAAAAAAGCCTCTCTGGCAAGTTGCCGCCGCGACGGATGTGGGCAGAGTGCGTGCCCACAATGAAGATAGCTATGCTATCCTGCACGCGACGCAGCTGCGAGGCGTCTACGACTTTGCGCTCATTGTCGCGGACGGTATGGGGGGACGCAATGCCGGAGAGGTTGCCAGCCGTGCGGCAGTAGAGGCGGCGTCGCAGGCGATATTGAACAACGTCACCTACGTTGATGCTTCCGCGCTGCTGCGCTTTGCGGTCGAAGCGGCTCATATCTCTATCCAGCAACGCGCCGAAGAGCACCCCGGGTACGAGGGCATGGGCACCACCCTCGTGATGGCACTGGTCAGGAACACTGAGGTGTGGATTGCCAGCGTTGGCGACAGCCGGGCGTATATCCTGCGCGGCGAACAGCTGCTGCCCTTGACGGAGGACCACACCTTCGTCGCCGAGCAGGTGCGTACAGGGGGGATGAGTCTCGAGCAGGCTCGTCACAGCCGTTTCCGGCACATGCTGACGCGAGCCGTTGGCACGAACGTGGATTATACTCCTGACGTCATCTCGGCGAAGATAGAGCCCGGCGACGTGCTGATGCTCTGCACCGACGGCTTGACGAACATGGTTTGGGAAGAGGAGATTGTCCGCCTGCTGAACAAGCATCGCCACGACCCCGAGCGCGCCTGCCGGAGCCTTATCGATGCCGCGAACGCGCAGGGAGGACAGGACAATATCACCGTACTGCTCGCAGCGGACGTGCGCGAGGGTGGCGTTCGATACGATGGCGACGAAGAACTGCAAACGGTTTCCGAACTGCCTACCGTTCGCGACCCTCTGCGTCGGGTAAAACGTTTGGTACAGCGCATTCCGATCCGATATGCGGTGATTGGTCTGATAGCGATGCTTCTTGTGGTAAGCGTAGCGGCGTGGCTATCCCTTGCCAGAAAACCGAAGCCCGTTCCGCAGTTGCCGCCGCCCCCACCGGTGGCGGACCTTGCCAGTATGCGCTACGCGGAGCCGCAGGTTTTGCTGAATAAACCGTTGCGTGGCGCGCCTTTAGCGATGGACGCGCAGGGCAGGATTTACGCCATGAGCGAGCAGGGAAGGGTGCTCTGCATCTCGCCAGAGGGGAAGATTTTGACGACCTCCAGCCAGCCCTTCAGCGCAGCCGCAAACCCGGAAATCAAGCCTGATGTGGTCTATTTCGCCACCGACCCGCAGGGTAATTTCTATGTGTGCGACCGCACCAGTCGGCGCATTCTCAAGTATCGCCCCGACGGCGCGCTACTGGGAAGCATCGGAGAGGGCAAGCTGAAACGTCCCGCCGCGCTCGTCGTGGGGTCGGATGGCTCGGTTTACGTGATAGACGCAGGCAAGTTAACCGTCTTCCGCGCGATACCGGGGGAAGCCAGCGATGCCTCTCAGCCCCATCGGTAAATATGAGCGCGTGGACGTGCTGGGCTACGGCGCGACAGGCATCGTGTACCTGGCGTGGGACTCCCTACTGCGCAAGCAGGTTGCGCTGAAGGAAATCAACGTCCAGGCGGGCGATATGGAACGGTTTTTGGAGGAGGCTCGCCTACTGGACCGCCTGAACCATCCCAACATCGTGCGCGTGCACAGCGTGGACCAGGTGGATGGCAAAATCCTTATCGCGATGGAGTACGTGCCCGGCGTCAACCTGCAGGAGCTGCTGCGCCAGCAGGGTAAGTTACCTGTTCGTCAGGCTCTGGATATCGCCATTCAGGTGCTGGACGCGCTGGACTATGCTCACCGCAACCATACCATCCACCGCGACATCAAGCCGGGCAACATCCTCATACGCAGGGATGGGGCAGTCAAGCTGGTGGACTTTGGGTTGGCGACTATTCTGGGTACAGGTTCCTACGCAGGCGGAGCGGGTACTTACGTGTACATGGCGCCGGAAGACTTCGAAGAGGAAGAGCACTCTGACTACCGGTCTGACCTGTGGGCGGTGGGCGTCACGCTGTACGAGATGGTGACCGGTCACCGTCCGTTCAACGCTGCCAACCCGAAAAACCCCTTCTCGTGGCAGGAAGCGGTACAGAAGCAACAACCGCCTCCTTTACAACAATATGTGCCCGATGCGCCATCCGCTTTGCAAGCGGTGATAGACCGCGCTCTGGCGAAGCGCAAAGAGGACCGCTACCCCACAGCGGGCGAGTTTGCGCAGGCGTTGCGTCGGGTGCAGGTGATGCTTCCTGAGGCGGGCGAAGAGACGCTGGCGGTCGTCTCCTCGCAGGCGTATGGCGTCCAGCAACGCCAGAAGCCATCCCCGCGTGCCATGCCTGAGAGCCCTCGCTCTGGTATCGCCCGTGTAGAACCGCGCGAGGTGGCGCTTGGTCCGGTGCGCCAGGGCGAGCAGTGCGCGGCGAAGGTAGTGGTGCGCTCGGCGAACAAGAAGCCGCTGGATGCGCGACTGGTATCTCACCCCGGTTGGCTGTATGTGCACCCTACCGTGCTGCAGCGCAAACAGCAGGTGGTCACACTGACCGCTGACACAGGTATGGTCTCTGCGCAGGGCACTCTGTCCGACGTAGTGCAGTTCGTGAACGGCGAACAGCGCATCAGTATACCCGTCAAACTCGAGGTGCTTCCTCCGCGCCCTCAGTTTCAGCAGGTAGCATACTGGTACGTGCCCCTGTTTGTCGCCTGTCTGGTGCCGTTGTTCACCGTGATACTCGGCTCCAACAACTGGTCGCGCTGGATGCCCGTTGGTCTGGAGCTTTCTGGCTTGCTGGGCGCGATGTTGACGCTGGTCGCCATCGGGGCGGAGCTGCGCTCCGGCGAGCGCATGGCGGCGGTACTGCTGATGCTCACCGGCTTGTCGGCAACGGGAACCTATCTGGGTGTTCTGGGTGACCCACAGAATCATCCGCAGGGCAGGGTAGCCGTAGACCTGTTGACCATTATGGGGGCGGTGTTACTGCTTCAGGTGTTCAGCACGCGCCGGTGGAAGTGGTGGGCGTGGGTGCTGGTGGGGTTGTCCTTCAGCCTGTCGGGGATTATCGCGTCGATGATGTGAGCACGAGTATAATAGTGCCGGTGAGCGGATATGAAAGAGAACCCGTTTCCGGGCATGAACCCGTATTTAGAAGACCCGCAGCTCTGGCCGGGGGTGCATCATCGGTTTGTAACCTACCTGGCAGATGCTATTGCGCTGTCGCTGCCGGAAGGCTACCTTGCGGATATCGATGAGCGCGTTTATGTAGAAAAACCGGACACTCTGCGCATCATTGCGCCCGATGTAACCATATCGCGCTCTATTCACCGTCCTTCCTCTGAGAAAGGAGCCGCGGGCGGGGTGGCTCTGGCTGACCCTCCGCTCCAAATAGAGATCCAACCTTTCCCCGTGCGTGAAGCTTTCCTGCAGATTTTCCGCCTTAAGGGTGGAGAACGCCAGCTCGTCACGGTGATCGAGTTGCTCAGCCCTGCCAACAAGACACCCGGCGCACATGGGCGCGAGCTCTATCTGGAGAAACAGCGCGAACTGCTGCACAGCACCACTCATCTGATAGAGATTGACCTGCTTCACTACGGCGAACACACCGTGTTTGCCCCGCGCCCAGCGCTGGAGGGCTACAAGAAGTGGGACTATGTGGTTTGCCTGCACAAGGGCGGCTGGGGGGATGGTAGTGCGTGGGTATGGTTGATTGCGTTGCAAGAGCGTCTGCCCCGGGTCATCGTGCCCTTGCTGGAAGGCGACCCCGATGTGGTAGTGGACCTGCAGGCGGTGTTCAATCAGGTGTACCAGCAGGGAAGGTACGGAATAGTGGTGAACTATTCGTCAGAGCCGCCTGTGGCGCTGAGGGAGGAAGACATGAAGTGGATGGACGAGGTGTTGAAGGAGAGAGGACTACGTTAGCTACCTCTTTGCGCCTCTGTAGGCGATTTCTTATCCTCCCTGAAAAGGCGATCCCTGTTGCAGCGGCGAATGACACTGCTTGATGACGACATCTTTGCTCCAAAAACAAATAACCGGCTGGGGACGTTATCCACGCGCCCATTGCCACCTCTATCGCCCCGAGCGGGTAAAAGAGGTGGCGCAAACGTTGCAGCACCCGGAACCCAACGGCTTCTTGCCGCGCGGCTTGGGGCGGGCATATGGCGACGCCGCGCTCAATAGCGAGGGTGGCGTCATCCTCATGGAGCGCATCGACCGCTTCCTCGCCTTTGATGAGGGAACAGGCGTTGCGCGGTGCGAGGCGGGCGTGTCGTTAGCGGACATTGTCTCCACTTTCCTGCCACGTGGATGGTTCCTGCCCGTTACACCTGGAACCAAGTTTTGCACGATAGGCGCGTGTGTGGCATGTGATGTACACGGCAAAAACCATCACCACGATGGCTCGCTCGGTAACTTCGTGCGCGCCCTGAACCTGCTGTTGCCCTCAGGAGAGGTCGTGCGCTGTTCACGAGAGCAGAACGCTGAGATCTTCTACGCCACCGTTGGCGGGATGGGCTTGACGGGCATCACGTTAGAGGTGGAACTCCAGCTGCGACGGGTGGAGACAGCGTGGATAGTGGTAGACTACGTGCGCACACGCGACCTGGAGGAGACCCTGCGCACCTTCCATGAGCGGGATGAACGCTACCTCTACTCGGTGGCATGGCTGGACTGCGTAGCGCAGGGCAGAGGCTTCGGCAGAGGGGTGCTGATGTTCGGTAAACACGCTGAAGTAATCTGCCTGCCCACAGCCAGACGCCAGAGTCCGTTCACCATCCCCCGCAAACGCGACAAGACCGTGCCGATAGACCTGCCGGAGTTCGTCCTGAACCCGTTCTCGCTCAAGGCGTTCAATGGGCTGTATTACGCCACCCACCCCAGCAGGGAAGGCGTGCTGGTGGACTATAACACCTACTTCTACCCGCTGGACAGCATCCTGCAGTGGAACCGCGCCTATGGCAAACGCGGCTTCGTGCAGTGGCAATGCGTCCTGCCTTACGAGAGGGGAATAGAGAACCTGACACGCATCCTTGAAACCGCTCAGCGGCGCCATGCCTATCCTTTCCTGTCGGTGCTGAAGCGCATGGGCGAGAGCAGTGGAGGCATCCTTTCCTTCCCGATGCCCGGCTACACCATCGCGCTGGATTTTCCGGTACGTAACGGGCTATTCGAGGTGCTGAACGAACTGGACAAAATCGTGGTGGACGCGGGAGGCAGGCTGTATCTGGCGAAGGACGCCCGAATGTCGGCGGAGACTTTCCACGCTACCTATCCGCAACTGCCACGCTGGCAGGCGGTGAAAGCGCAGATAGACCCCAAAGGGGTGCTGCAATCCGACCTGGCGCGTCGGCTGCGCCTGGTGGAGGTGGCGAAATGAGGCGAGTGCTCATCGTGGGAGCCACCTCCCCGCTGGCGCGATACATGGCGCACGAGTTTGCCCGTCTGGGAGATATGCTTTTTCTCGCCGCGCGGGATACGGATGAGCTGGAGCGCGTTGCCAGCGATGTGCGCGTTCGCTTTGGCGCGACGGTACATGCGGGACGTTTTGACGCAGCAGCAGTTGAAGAGCATGAACGGTTCCTTCAGGACGTTCTGCGCACGATGGGCGGGCTGGACGGCGTGGTATGGGTAGCGGGAACGATGGATGCTCTGGAAGAGGCGTTTCGCCAGCCGCGGGCGGTCAAGCGTTGATTGATGTGAACTTCACGGGCGCGGCGTCGTTATTGACGCTGGCAGCCTGTTACTTTGAAGAGCAGGGCAAAGGCGTCATTGCGGGTATCAGCTCCGTGGCGGGCGACAGAGGACGCGCTCAAAATTACCCCTACGGCGCGGCGAAAGGCGGTTTTTCCCTCTTCTTGCAGGGGTTGCGCAACCGCCTGAGCAAAAGGGGGGTGCAGGTAACCACAATTAAGCCCGGCTTCATCGATACTCGCATGACATGGGGCAAAGAGAAGCTGCCTTTCCTCGCTTCGCCTCAGCGTGTAGCGAGAGAGAGCGTGCAGGCGATACTGAAAGGCAAAGACGTGGCTTATGTGCCCGCCGTGTGGTGGCTGGTGATGCTGGTGATTCGCGCTATACCGGAGAGGGTTTTCAAGAAGATGAACATCTAAGTGTGTGTCTGGTGAAACCTCTCCCGCTATTCAGAAAGACAAACACGACGAGGCGGCGACGATGTTCAATGGGCAGGGCGTAGTCCCTCTTGCTGTCGCCGTTGAAGTCTCCGACGAGGAGATTCGAGGAGAAAGTCACTCGCCCGTGCGCGACGTGTGCTTTCACCTCTGGCGAGACCTCCGCCAAACGCCATCCTTTGTACTCTCTGTCCAGCAAAGCACGTATCGCAGGCGGAACGCGAGGAAGCTCCTGGGCGCAAGCGACTACCGCCCCCACCCAGAGTAGCAACGCCAGGCGCAGAGATACGCTTCTCATTGCCGACATCTCCCGCATACTGCTGTCACACTGGTGATGCCCGCTTATTCCTTTGCCTCCTGAAGGACACGGGCATAGAGCTCATCCCCTATCCAGAAGCCTGATCGAGTTATCATGGCGTCTAAAATCGGTTTGACCTTCTCGACCAGCCTCTTCTCCTTTGCTTCGATTAAAACGCCCAGCACCCCGATAAAACGCAATCCCATGCGCTCTGCAACCCTCCGCCCAATGCGCTCATCAATGAGCAGCAGGTCGGCTTTCGTCTCAACAGCCAGTACGATAGCCTCTGCCTCCCCTTTGTCCAGCTCCAAAAGAAGAGCATCAACCAACGGGTGATTGGTGACACGAAGCACTTTCAGCCATGCAAGGTCATCGAATCGTATACCTTCGATAAGGTCAGAGCACCCCTGTAACTCATGGAACACTGCTTCAGGAATGGTGACCTCACGGTAGAGACGCTCAAGCAGGTGCAAGTGCCCCGCTCGTGCCAGGCTTATAATCGGTGAGGTGTTACTGATGACTCTCAACACCTCTCAACTCCTGAAGCGTTCGCATATCTTGCTCGAATTCAGCGATATCATAGTGTACTGGGATGCGTCTGCTTGCCAGAAGCATCTGGAATTGTAGGTAACTCATTCCTGCTAATTCGGCTGCCTGACCAAGGCTGATCTTTCCCTTCTGGAAGAGAAGCACTGCAAGTTCCTGCATCATTTCTTCTTCCGTCATGCGCGCTGCCTGCAGGACCTTGTCAGGGATGACAAGGCTCATGTTCTAATCCCTCCTCGCACTACGTTTCCTGTGTAAGGATACCTTATAAAAAGCCACGCTGTCAGTCTCCCCTCATCACCTCCTTCAGCGCCTGCGCCGCCTCTTTCGCGCTGTCGGACGCCTTTGGGTCGTTCAGCAGAGCGCGGGCGGTATCGCCGCCGCTGGACCAGGTGGTGCACAGGTGACCAATCATCTTCTCCGTGGCGTTCTTGCGAGCATAGTCGCGCAGGGCGAGAGCCGCCTGTACGTTGCGCCAGCTGGAAGGCAGCACGCGGAAGCCTTTCTGCTGGAAAAACGGTACCGAGGGATACTCGTCGCGCAGCTCGTAGTGCCAGTCGCAGATGATGATGTCTTTGGGAATCATATCTACGGCGGGCGCGGTTCCGTTCTGGCTGGCTTCCCACTTGCCGTAGCCCATGACCGAATCGTCCAGCAACCTGTCGCCCCACATCAGCATGGTCAGCCTGCGCTTCTTCACCAGGTGCTGATGGTAGTCGTTCACCGCCCTGGCAAACAGGTCAGCGGGGTTCTTGCCGCGACAGCGAGGGCACTGGTCGCTGGCGATGAGGAACACCTCATCCATCCCCACATGGAAAGCATCCGCTTCGAAGGCTTCTATCAGTTCATCCATCAGGGCGAACACCACGTCGTTTACCTTCGGGTGAAGAGGGCACCAGCTGCGGCAGTAGATGTCGGGATTGTCCAGCGGAATCTGGGGTGTTTCGTCAAATTCGGGATACTTCACCAGCAGAGGGAAGGTGGTCTTCGCCCACGACTGATGCCCCAGGCAGTTGAACTGCGGGATAAGACGCACCCCGTTTTGCCGACAGGTGGACAGGATACTGCGGATGTCTCCCTTACTCAGCACCCCGTTTGCCCGCAGCTCGGGGTGAGAGCGGTATTCGAAGCCGTAGTTTACTTCCAGAATCAGTACGTTCACGCCCAGCGGAGCAAGAGTTTGCTCGATAGCTCGGTTGAGCAGCGGTACGTCTTCCGGGCGGGGCGCCATGATATGAACGCCTTTCCATTGTGCCTTTTGCTGAGCCGCCATCTTTCGCCACCTTCCTTTCGAACGTTTTGCTCTGGATTCGCTCCTGCTGGTTAGACTCCTGCACTGGCAGGAACCTTGCGATAGGAGAGAAGAAATACAAAGAGAGATGAACTGCTCACGAAAGGGGGCTATCGCCATGCGGCGGGAGATTAATCTGTGCGGTGTCTGGCGGTTTCAGATAGACGCCTACGAGGATGGGGAGCAGCTGGGCTACGCGGAGGAGCACTGCGACACGCGCTTCTGGCGGGAGGCGCACGTTCCCTGCGCTTTCGATGACATCGCGCCGGAGATGCGCGGATACGAAGGCGTCGGCTGGTTTCGGCGAACATTCACGCTGGAAGGGGATGCCGCTCAGCAGTACGTTGCCCTCCGTTTTGAAGGTGTGAACTACAATGCGCAGGTGTGGGTGAACGGACACAAAGCGGGCGAGCATCACGGGGGGTTTTTGCGCTTCGAACTGCCCATTTCGCACCTCATCAAGGAGGGGCGCAACAGCCTTGCGGTGCGAGCGGACAACACTCGTCGTAAGGGCGAGGTGCCCGGCTTGAAGCGCGGATGGCGTCCGTACGGCGGTATCCTGCGCGAGGTGTATCTGGTCATCGCCGATCCGCTTCATCTCTCGTCGCCTGTGGTGGTCACTGGGGCGGACGGTACGCTGGAGATTCACGTAGATGCCCTCAACGAGCATGGCTACTCCGTGAACGCGCGGGTGCAGGTTGTTCTGCACACTGCAGAGGGGGAGCCGCTGGCAACGTGGTTGACCGACCCGCAGACACTCTCACCGGGTTCACAAGCAACCTTTTCGTTGCAGGTAAAGGCGGACGTCTCGCCCTGGTCGCCTGAAAACCCCGTGCTGTACCCGTTAACCTTGCGTCTTCTGGCAGACGGCAAAGCGACGGATGAGGTGACGCAACACATCGGCTTCCGAACGATTGAGCGGCGGGGGACACAGCTGTATCTGAACGGTCAACCGCTGTACCTGCGCGGATTCAACCGCCACGAGGACACCGCTGCTACCGGCATGACGCCGAACCCGGAGCAAACGGAGCGCGACCTGCAACATATCCGCTCGATGGGATGCAACTTCGTCCGGCTGTGTCACTATCCGCATCATCCTTCCACGCTGGACATCTGCGACCGACTGGGCTTATTAGTGATGGCGGAGATACCGCTCTACTGGTGGGATGGGCTGGCGGAGGGGGAAGAGATGTCGCAGCGCAAGTGGCAGGCGGCGCGTCAGCAGCTACACGAGATGATTGAGCGCGACCGCAACCACCCCAGCATCATCCTCTGGAGCGTGAGCAATGAGACCGCTGAGGAGCGTCCCGAAGTCGCTCAGGGCAATGCCCGGCTGGTGGCTTATGCCAAACAGCTGGACCCCACGCGCCTCGCAACGCACGTCTCTGACCGCTGGCACCGATACCCGCCCCACTTCGAGCAGGACGATGTGATTTCCGTCAACGCCTATCCCAGCTGGGGACAGCGGTGTATCCACCGGCAAAGCAGTTACGACTTTGCTTTGTCTACTCGCTGGTGGCGTGAGCACCTGAGCGCGCTACACGAACGGTACCCCGATCGCCCCGTTCTGATTACCGAGTATGGCTATCCGGCACACGAAGGCGCTAGAAACAACGCGCTGGGCGAGGACGCTCAAATCGCTGCCATCCTTGCCGAGTACGAGCGTTTCATGAGCCATATATCTGCGGAAGCGTGATATGGTGCTACGCCGACCATCCCTGGCCCGAGGAGGACTTCATCCGCTACCTGACCATCAGTCCGTTTGGGGTGGTCACGCGCGACCGTCGTGAGAAGGCGGTGTGCGAACATCTGCGTCGTGCCTTTGGAGTGGCTCCGCCCGCCGTTGTGGAGCCAGAACCGTCTGAGGACATGTATGTGCGCATGGTGCGTCCACATCTGCTCCACATCCCGGATGTGCCCTTGCCTGAAGGCTACGCGGTACGCCCTTACCAGCCCGGCGATGAGCGTGTCTGGACGGACATCTGGCGTGACGCCGAGCCGTTCCTGACCATCGACGACGACCTGTTCGCCCGCGAGTTTGGCAGCGACCGGGCGGCTTTGCGCTGGCGTTGCTTTTTCGTCGTGGATGAGCGGGGCTGCGCGGTGGGTACGGTAACCGCCTGGTACTCGCGCGATTTCAAGGGGCAGGACTGGGGACGCATCCACTGGCTGGCGGTTCGTCCTGCGTATCAGGGCAGGGGTCTGGCAAAGGCGGCGCTGAGCTTTGCGCTCAAACAGCTGGCGCAATGGCATGAACGCGCCTGGCTGGATACCAGTAGCGGACGGCTGGGAGCCATCAAAATCTATCTGGACTTCGGCTTTGTACCCGACATGGAAGCTCCGGGCGCGAAGGTCGCCTGGCAGCAGGTTCAACAGAAGCTGAACCACCCCGCGCTGGCAAGGTACGTTTAGCGGACGGCAGGAAGCGAACGGCGTTTTGCCGAACCAAAACCAGAAATCACAGCGCAGAAAGGAGCATCCGAATTGCCGAAGATAGCCATCATCGGCGCAGGGAGTGTCGTGTTCACCAAGAACCTGCTGGGTGACATCCTGGGCTTCCCCGAGCTCGCCGAGTCCCACATCGCCTTGATGGATATTGACCCCGACCGTCTGCATACCGCGAAGCGCGTGGCGGAGAAGGTAGCAAAGGCGGTGAACGCGCACCCCACTATTACTGCTACCTTAGACCGGCGCGAGGCACTGGACGGCGCAGATTACGTGATTAACACCATCCAGGTGGGCGGGTACAAGCCCTCTACCGTTATCGATTTCGAAATCCCCAAGAAGTACGGTTTGCGGCAGACCATCGGTGACACGCTGGGCGTCGGGGGCATCATGCGAGCGTTGCGCACTATCCCCGTGTTGCTGAGCATCGCCCGCGATATGGAGGAGCTGTGTCCTGACGCCCTGTTTATCAACTACACCAATCCGATGGCGATGAACGTATGGGCGTGGTATCGCGCCTCGAAGGTGAAGGTGGTGGGGCTATGCCACAGCGTGCAGGGCACAGCGTGGTCGCTGGCGGTGGAAGACCTCAAAATCCCCTTCGAAGAGGTCAACTACGTGTGCGCGGGCATCAACCACCACGCCTTCTACCTGCGCTTCGAGCGCAACGGCGAAGACCTGTATCCTGCCCTGCGCCAGATATATCTGGAAGGGCGTGTACCCCACTACAACCGCGTGCGTTACGAGATGATGATGCGGCTGGGGTATTTCGTCACCGAATCCAGCGAGCATTACGCAGAATACGTGCCCTACTTCATCCGTCGCGACCGCCCCGACCTCATCGAGCGGTTTAACGTGCCTCTGGACGAGTATATCCGCCGCTGCGAGGAGATTATCGATCGGTGGGAGCAAATGCGCGTGGAGTACGAAAGCGATAATCCGATAGAAGTGCATCGCAGCATGGAGTACGGCTCGCTGATTATCCACAGCATGGAGACGGGCATCCCGCGCGTGGTGTACGGCAACGTGCGCAACGACGGCTTGATTACTAACCTGCTGCCCGGCTGTTGCGTAGAGGTGCCCTGTCTGGTGGATAAGAACGGCGTGCAGCCCGTGCGCATTGGCGACCTGCCCCCGCAGCTGGCGGCGATTATCTCCACCAACGTGAACGTGCAATACCTCACGGTAGAAGCGGCGTTGACCGGCAAGCGCGAGCACATCTACCACGCGGCGATGCTCGACCCGCACACCGCGGCGGAGCTCACATTGGACGAAATCTGGTCGCTGGTAGATGACCTGCTGGAGGCGCATGGGGAGATGATTCCCATTGGCAAGGGATAGGACGAAAAAAAAGCGGCGGGTGGTTGACCCTGCCGCAGACTGTCAGAGAGCTTGAGAGCGGCCCTTGCTCTATGCCCGAGGTTCCGTTATGAGGTGGTCAACTGCCGTCTCGTCGCCGGGTAGCGACGGGGCGACAGAATAAATCTTCTGAAACTATCCCTGCGCTGCCAGTTCCGCACTGCGTATACCAGCTTGCTGAGGGCGTGAACGTACTCATCCGCGCCTTCTGCCAGAGCTTCGTTCAGTTCGCCCACGGGGTCGCTGGCGAGGATGCGCACGATTTGCGCCTTATACAGCAACAGCTCCAGCGCGTCCGCCATGCATTCGGGCACCGCGCCGTCCGACACCAGCGAGCCGGGCAGGTAACGCCAGCACAGCGTGTCGCGTTTCTCGCGCTCGAAGTCGTTCACCGCCGTGAGCCATAACGCTTCGCCTAAGTAGCGAATGGTATGCAGCACGCTCGGCAGGTCCGGGTAACCGTTTGGGCGTTCCGGCAGCGGCTGGGCAACCGACAGTACCCGCACGCGCAGGGCAAAGCGCGACAGCACGGCGATATAGCGGTCCAGGTCGCGCATCACGCGGCGGAACACCCGCACCTGTTGCGGGCACTGCACGTTATAGCCTACGATGTAGCGAGGTGGACATGCCGGCAGGAAGGCATCCGTCGGCACCGCAAAGACCCGTTGAACCAGCTCATCTATGTCATCTCCTGCCTGCCAGCGGTTCAGGAACTCCGTTCGCAGCTCTTCCAGTTGTTTCAGCCGCTGCGGGTCGGGCAGGCGCAGGATATCGCTATCCTCATACGGCACTTCGTCCAGATCATCCACTTCCACGTGCGTAAAAAACCGGAATGTGGAAGCGTAGCTCATAGCATTGAACCTCCGTCCTTCCAGATGCGCCAAAGCGCATGTTCTCCCCTCACCCTCGTGGGCGAGCTGTTGTTCTGCGGGAATGTCTACGCTACCTGAATCTCTTCGCGGAATGTGTCTGCGGATTCTCTTTCACTCTTTTGGATGCAAGGGGGCGAGGGAATGTTTCAGGTTTTTTTGGGGGAAGAAAAGCCTTTACACGAATGGTGTGTGTCCTAGAAACGACACGCGAAAGCATTGACGTTTCCCGGAATACCGTTTAGAATTGGATTAGTTATCCACACTACTGCTCAAGCAGGGAGAGAGGCATCATGTGGATTCGCCTGTGCTTCGTTATCTGTATAGTGCTGGCTGTACCATACGCCAGAGGACAGCAGGTGACGCAACCTGCAGTGAATGTCAGCTACCAAAGGGAAAAAAGGCAGTACGGAAGATACCTCAAGGTAGCCATTCGCACCCCTGTGTTCCCGAGGGACTCGGCGGTGGGACTTCTGGCAAATCAGCTCGTCAAATCCGTAATCGCCGAGAAAAGGAAACGTTTCCTCTCCGACGTCTCGGAGCATATAGAACGGGCTAAACGGTACGATTTCAGTTTCTGGGTAACGGTCGAGCCAAAAGTTTTGATTGCAAAAGGAGGCACAAGATGAAATTACTTCATCTCTGCTGCATCACTTGCGCACTGTCCATGGTCTGGAACGCTTCAGCGCAGCAGATTATCCAGAACGAACCCATCTCGGTGACCTACAAGACCGTAAAGCGACAGAAAGGCAAGTACTACAGAATAAACGTGGTATACCCGGTATTCCCCAACAACCTACCTGCGGGGCAGCTGGCTAATCGCCTCATCCGCAAAGTGGTGAACGAGGAACTCGAGCCCTTCGCGAATGAGAGGCAGAATGTGGAGACTGGCAGGCAGTACGACACAGGTATCTGGCTGGAGATAAAGCCCAAGGTGGTCATGGCGAGACGTACTCTTATCAGCCTGTACCTCGATGTCGACAGCTTCGGAGGCGGAGCCCACGAAAGCCGCTACTTCTACACAATCAACGTGGGGGTTGTGGACGGTAAGCCCAAACAGCTGCGCTTCTCGGACATACTGCAAAAGGGCATGAGCGCTCAAAAAGTGTTCGTGGAGCAGGTAATCCCTTTGCTGAATGAGGCAAAAGCGAAGAGAGGAGAGCGACGCCTCACGGGAGAAACTCTGGAGGAAGCTCTTGGACAGGGACCTCCGTTCCTCTGGGACAGGTTCGTCATAGCCCCAAACGAGGTTATCTGGCTCTTCGAACCCTACTCTGTCGGGCCGTTCTCGGAGGGCAGTTACATTATCCGCGTGCCACGACAGCGATTGGAGAGATTCCTGCGCGTGTCCTGGTAGTTGGTCAGACCTGTTCCCGTATCGCCCCAACGATTGAAAATCGCGGGCAACACGGAACGAAACCTGCTGGCGCAGGTTATCAACCCCCAAAGGGGGTTTTGTCATCATTGCCCGCGACTTCCAGTCGCCGGGTGACCTATAACAACATTGAAGCTTGACGCACCATTATTAGTTTGTCAACCCTGAATCCTCTGGAGGGTCACGCTCCGCCGTGACCACAGCATTCTGGACGCGACGGAGCGCCCCCCAGTAGGCGCAGCCTTTAGCCTGCGAAAAAGGCGAACGTAGCCTGAAGCCTGCGGCACCATTCTCGGCTCGGCAGGAGCCTCGCCCTCCCCAACGAAGAGGCTTGATGAACTGCCAAAGTACCCAGGCAGATTCCACCGTTGCCCGCAAGGGTATCCTTTCCACACAGGAACCTCCCCTGCCCGTTGCCGAACTATATCCCAAATACCTCTGAAGGAGAAGGAACATGGGTTCACTGAAGATTGGCGTGGCGTTGTGGTCGCTGTCGGCAGGGGAGACGGAAGAAGGTCTGATGAAGGCTCTGCAGACGGCGGCGGAGATAGGCTTTCAGGGAGTGCAGCTGTGGAACGTCGCCAGCTACGGTCCCTGTGTGTTAGACCCCGATGTGTGCGTCGGGGCACAGCGCAGCGAGTGGCGCAAGCGGGTGGAATCGTTCGGACTGCAGATTAGCGGTTTCTGTGCGCAGATGTCGGGTCCCACGCGCTTCGGCGGATTCGACGAGGCGGAGGGCATCGAGGAGCGCATTGCCAAAACGCAACGGTGCATCGAACTGGCGGTGGACATGGGTTCGCCCATCGTCACCACGCACCCGGGCGTCATCCCCGAGGACAAGAACGACCCGATATACCCCATCATTCGCGGTGCAATGGAGCAAATCGCCCGGCACGCCGAGAAGGTGGGAGGCATCTTCTGCATCGAGACAGGTCTGGAACCTGCGCCCGTGCTGAGAGAGTTCATCGAGGACATCGGTAGCCCTGCACTGAAGGTCAACTTTGACCCCGCCAACCTGCTGTGGTACGGTGTGCTGGAGGGGGTGCGCGAACTGGCGCCGTACATCGTGCATACCCACGCCAAGGACCAGCACCCCGAAACCAAGAAGCCTACCGTCGGGCAGGGAGCGGTGCCGTGGGATGAATACATCGCCCTGCTGAAGTCCATCGGCTACGATGGATGGTACGCGGTAGAAGACGAAAGCGGGCAGGACGTGGTAGAGTCTCTAAGGCAGGGTCTGGAGTTTCTGAAGAGGTATTAGGGAGAGACAGGGCAGGCTCAGCGAGCCTTGCCCTCTCCGTTGGCGAGGGTTCATTTGCCGTTAACATGCCAGGGAGCGCGGTGCTCATCCCGGCAATTCTACCAGGGATTGCTTTTTCTGGAAGGCAGTGCTAAAATGAGGAACGGAAGTTGATTTCACTTGAAGCCTGCGAAGGAGGAAGGAAGGTATGAAACTCGCAAGGTTCCTGTTCGCGCCCCTGCTGGTAGGGGTACTCGCGGCTGCCGTCGCCGCGCAAACGTTCCCCATCACCGATTTCGAGGGGTTTCCCACGCCGTCCGCGAACGGCTCGGTGATGTTCCGCCAGCCCAGCTACTCGGGGTCAACCCGAACCTTTGTCGACCTCAACCCACCAGAACCGAACAATACCTCTCAGGTGGTGGAAGTGGGCATTGCCTACAGCGGCACCAAATCGTCGAGGGCGGTCTGGCAATTTCTACCTGATAAGCCAGACGCATGGCTGAGGTTGACTACTTACACACCACCAACGGGCACTCAGCTGTTACCAAATCCGGCTATCGCGTATGCCCATGCCCTTCGCTTTAAGATTTATGTAGCTTCAGGTACGCCTGACTTCTATCTCACCCTGGGCACTCGCGATAACGCAAACACTGCTCCCATTGGGGGCAACGGGGGGCATACAGGCAGTATCGAGTGGGTAGGTGCGACCAGCGGAGACCCTATCACCGGTGGTTACACCCGCCCCATCGGCAAGCTGATTACCGCAAAAGACCAGTGGGTCGAAGTGGTATTCAATCTGCCTATTGAGCCTTGCTTGCCTTTTGCCTCTGGTACGGGTGTGCCGCCTGCCAACGGTGTGCTAGATGGACCGCAGGGCACGATTGAGTGCCTCGCCTTCACGCCCGTGCAGCCGGGAGCAATTGGTCCGTATACCGTCTATCTGGACGATTTCGAGCAGGTAGCGGTATGGTCGGTCTCCGGCAACGTGGAGCTGCGCGATTTCGGCGGCGACATCACGCAGGTCCCGGTGACGGTGGAGCTGCGCCAGAACGGCAACGTGGTGCGCACTGCCACAGTGACCCCAGACCCCAGCGGAAACTACGTTCTCACCGCCGTACTGCCCGGCACGTACGACATCGCCTTCAAAGCCAGCCACTGGCTGCGCACGGTGGTGCCGGGTGTGGTAGTAGATGAAGCCGATGTGACCGGCGTGAACGTATCCCTGACCAACGGTGACGTCGACGGCGACAACGAGGTGACACTGTTCGACTTCGGCGCGCTGGTTGCCGCTTTCGGCAGCGTGCCTGGTGACAGCAACTGGAACGCCGATGCCGACCTGGACGGGGATGCGGAGGTTACGCTGTTTGACTTCGGCGTGCTGGTAGGTAACTTCGGCGCGATTGGGGACGAGTAACCCTCACCCCCTTACCCCCTCTCCCGAAGCGTTGGGAGAGGGGGTGGAGGGAAAGGTGGAATATTACTAATCCGGCAATAATACTGGACTTTTTTGAAAATCGCGCAGAAAACCTTGACGGACGCTAACAGGTGCGTTATACTTTATACAGAACAAACCCCCTTGCGATAAGGAGTGAGTAGCATGAAACGCTTAGCCTTGCTGTTTATACGGGGGGGGGGTACTGATTGCCCTTACCCTGCTGTGTTTGAGTAAAGTCTCCGCGTCGGTGCGTATGTACGCACTGTGGTATCCTTCTCTCAACCCCGGTCAGACTGAACAGGTAGCCAACTCCGGCGCCACCATCGGAGGACAGTTCTCGGTACGCGTGGTGGTTCAGCCTAGCGCGGGAGTTATTCTGGGGGCGAGTGTCGTGCAGCAATCCATTATCGAACAGACCAACGCGCATCCTGTTACGCCAGGGCAGCTCGCGGAGTTCGGAAGTGCCCAACCCGACCCGCGGTATGGGGACCCCACGCAAAATGTGGTGGTGCTGCAAAGCCCCTTTATGAACCTTGCCGGGCACAACGGCACTTACCTGATCGAGGTCACGGTACGCTACTATACAGGACCGATCCCCTATCAGCAGTTCACAGAAACTGCGAGTATGACATTAACGATGAACAACCTGGTGCTGGTAGACAGCCGTGACGACCCGTATTTCCTCTGGAAGCCAGACGAGATGACGGGGGTGCCGTTCTCGGCGCAGCTGCTTCACGCCCAGAATGGAACCTGCACGGTGAAGCTGGAGATATTCCGCAGTGACGACAACCAGAACCCTATTTTGGTAAAGGAGTTTGAGCAGGTTCCCCGACCGGGCAACTGGTCGTGGACGTGGGACGGCAAGCTGACGAACGGTACGATAGCGCCTCGCGGGATATATACGTATCGCCTGTCGGCGGTAACGTACGTGCCGACGTTGCCGGACAGCGACAGCAACCGTTCTGGCACATTGCGGATTACGGAGACGAGGCTGGAGATGTCGGAGGACCACCGGCTGTTCTTCCGTTACTATTTGACGGAGGCGGGAAGCGACGGTTTCGTGCTTGCTTTTGATCCCACGCCTCAGGAGGTAATGATGTGGGATGTGGATGTGACAACCAACGCGGGGTGGAACAGTCTGGAGGTCATCCTGCCCCCTGTGGATGGGGCGCCTCCTGGTTCCATTCGCTATCTGCCTCTCATCCACGACCGCGGGAATACCAACGGCATGGACAAGGCGCACCGGATGCGCTGGGCGCTGCCGTTGAACGCAAGGGTGCCGGTGTGTCTTGTCGTTATTGACCCCGGTCATGATAAGGAGTACAACAAGGGCAGCCACGGGTATGACGCCGGGGGTACTTTGCACTGGGAGAAGGATGTGACGTTAACCTACGCCGGTACATTGAAGGCGCAGCTGCGTGGCTTGCGTGCAATGCCGAATTATCCTGGGCACCCCAATGAACCAGACTGCACACGCAAGCCGGTGGTGTGGGACACTGCGTTAACCCGCACCGGGGATGTACCCTTTCATCCAGACCAGCGAAAACAGGCTATCCGGCGAATAATCGACGAGTGGGTCGACAACGGAGGGCAGGCGCGATCGGTTTTCCTTGTTTCGCTTCACTGTGACGGCAATGACGATCCGGAGGTGCGAGGCGTTGGGCTGATATACTGCAGGGAGAACCCATACGGAAGCCTGTTCCGCGACTATGTGGGCGGATGGATCCGCTCCGAAATGAGCCAGCAGGAGGTTCCTGTTATTAACTATTGGGAGTGTCTCGATGTCAAAGACGATCATCTCTACGTCTTGCGCCAAGGCTTCTTGCCGTCAGAGCGGCGGGTAAGGGCCACCCTTGTAGAGCTTGGTTTCATGACCAACAGCGATGACCTACGTCAGATGCTTGATAGAACTTATCGCATGCGCGAGTCGCGTGCCATCCATTACGGCTGCGACTCCTATTTCGAGTTCGAATTAGGAGGAAACCCATGAGGAGAAACATTCTGTGGCTACTAAGCGTTGCAGCACTTCTGACGGTGCTTCCGGCGAACTTATTCGCTACCCCTGAGGGGGACGCAGACCGTTCGAGCAGCCTCTGCTGGATAGGCTGGGTACGCTGGCACCCGCAGGGACAGTGGATACTGTTTGTCCGCCAAGGCGAGGATGGCAATGAGATGCGTATCTACAAAGTTCGTCCAGATGGAACAGAATTGACAGCTTTATCGCCAGCGAACAGTAGAGATTTTTCTCCCGTCTGGTCGGCGAATGGACAGCGAATCGCGTTCATCACCTCTTCGGGTGGTACACCCGCCGTCTATACAATGAATGCGGACGGTACAGGCGCTGCCCCTGTACCGGGACCACACCCGGGCGTCTTAGAACTGGTACGTTGGCTACCGGACGGGCGCCTCGTATTCATTGCACGCCGAGGCGATGGACCCCTGATGCTGGGAACGATGGACGCTGTTAGCGGGATGGAAGAAAGGTTCTGGTGCACTGCCGGGGAGGCCGATTGGCATCCGTCGGCAAACTATGTTGTCGATAGCCACCTGGAAAGAACCCCAGAAGGGGGGGTGTGCGCGCATCTCTACGAGGTAGACCTCGGAACCCGGCAAAGACGGCAAGTTACCTCTGGCGAGAATGTTCTCGACAGTAATCCACGCTATTCGCCTGACGGTGAGTGGATCGTTTTTGTCTCCCCAGGTCGTTCGCCTACCGACTCGTCCATCTGGCTGGTTCGCCGAGACGGTACAGGCATTTACTGCTTGCCTCTTGGGGACAGCATGGATACCGAGGAGTCGGATGCTGATTTCTCCCCCGACGGGCAGTACCTGGCGTTCGCGCGTGGCGAATATGCCCCCACCGACCTGTACATCTGTCGCGTTGACGGCACGGGGCTGCGCAAGCTCACCAACTTCTATCCCGATGGGCAGGCGAAGGGACAGAACACGCTGAAGGTCGCGAAAGCTCCCGTCGCTCCGAAGGCGAACGCCAAACCTGTTGCTCCGGTGAAGCCAGCGCAACCGGCAAAACCGGCGAAGAAGGAGAAGAAGAGTGAAAAGAAGGGCGCGCCGTTCCCCTTACTCGCGCCGCCGATACCGCTGAGGAGGCATTGACCCTGAAAAGTGCTGGTGGAGGGACGCGCTCCGTTGCGTCCGATGAGGTCAGAGCGGGGCGTGTCCCTTCACTGTACCGGTTACCCTCTCTCCAGCACCAGCAGCCAGTCCTGAAACTTGAGCAGTACGGGCGTTGTCCAG
>VSSL01000059.1_pt1 | contig 23755 bp, 23 predicted proteins | sample 4557531 | NCBI WGS metagenome assembly VSSL01 (sample SAMN10986726, study PRJNA523729) | hot springs metagenome | isolation source: hot springs | place: India:Timba, Gujarat | collected 2018-05-31 | reverse complement strand
GTGCCTTGGCAGTCTCAGCTGCCGGGTTTTGATCCGGGTCAGTTCATCAGCCAGAAAACCCAGCGCCCCGCGCCAGGATTCCGGCGCCACCCGCCCCTGCTGGAGTTCCTTGGAGATTATTTCCGGTGCACCCAGCTTAACCGAATTCAGGAACTCCTCCTTTGCCTTGAGCACCGCACCTTCATCCTCCATCATCTTCAAACTGTCCTCCAGTAACCGAACCTTCTGCTCCAGACGGCGAACATCGGGTGTCGGCTCTGCCAGATACCCCTTCTTAATCTGAACCTCACCGATCCGCAAACCCGGTGCCCGCACCCGGACCGAATTATCCACCAGACCGCCTGACAGTCCGGCAAATACCAGCTCTTCGGCACCGCCGATTTCGACCTGAGCACTGCGGAATACAATCACCTGATTCGGATAGACAACCACAGTATCAATCCGGGATGAAACGGTCATCCCCAAGAGCAGGGAAATTAAAAGTGCCATAAAACCTCCTGGTCAGGGCTTACTCTGTTCAATCGTTCCGCCGCCCAGCACCTCATCATCCTGCCAGAACACCACCGCTTGGCCTGGCGTCGGTGCCCATTGCGGCTGGTCAAATTTTACATAAACCCGGCCTCCGGGTAAAGGCTCAACCAGCGCAGAACCTCCGGCACCCTGATACCGCACCTTCGCCCAGACCCGGACCGGTCCGGCCGGTGGCCTGCCAGAAATCCAGTTAACATTCTCTGCCCAGACCCGGGTCTGGTAAACCTCTGCCTCGCTCCCGAGATAGATCGCATGCTGCCGGGCATCAATTTTCACCACATACCGGCGGTCACCAAACGCCATTCTCAACCCCTTACGCTGACCAATCGTAAAGTTAACAATCCCTTTGTGTTCGCCCAGCAGTCTGCCTGCAGTATCATAGACCGGACCCGGCTGGAAAAGTTCCGGCTGCCTCTTTTTCAGAAAGCCCGCATAATCGTTGTCCGGGATAAAGCAGATCTCCTGGCTCTCCTCCCGCTCCGCATTGGGCAGACCCAGCTCCCGCGCCCGCTGCCGCACCTCCTGCTTCTCATACTTTCCCAGTGGCAGCAGCAGACCCGCCAGCTGCTCCTGATTCAGCATATAAAGGAAATAGGACTGGTCCTTGTTGCGGTCAAGCCCCTTCAGCAGATGGAAAACCCCGTTTTTATCCCGGATAACCCGGCTGTAATGACCGGTGGCAATCAGACCGGCACCAAGCCGGGCTGCCCGGTGGCGCAGAATTTCAAACTTGATCCACCGGTTACACTCAATACAGGGGTTGGGGGTTCTGCCTCTGCCGTACTCGGCAATGAAGGGCTGGATCACCAGCCGCTGAAATTCGGCTTTCAGATTCAGCACATAGAAGGGAATGTCCAGCGCTGCCGCCACCCGTCGCGCATTGAGTGCCCCAGCACTGCCACAGCAGAGGGAATCACACTCTGCCAGTAGCAGGTGAATCCCGATTACCTCATACCCCTCCGCCTTCAGCAGTGCCGCGGCAACTGCGGAATCAACGCCTCCAGAAATTGCAGCTACCACCCGCATTGATGAGCCGGCCAGTTACTAAGATTTCCTCGGTTTAGGGGATTTAAGCATCTCCCGCAGACGCTGCCACAGCTGCCGGTGAGCGGTTTCGGGGACCTCCGGTCCGGTCTCGAGATGACAATAATGCACGGTGCGCTTCAAACTCCGCACCAGCCGGGCACACCGATAGCAGGTCTGGATATGAATCAGCAGCTGCTGACGCTGCTCGTCTTCAAGCTCACCGTCAACAAACAGGAGCGCCAGCGTCTCAAGTTCGGTGCAATCACAACCCAGTTCCGCTTTAGATTTCTCCCGCTTCTTTCTCCTCATAAATACTCCCTTCCGTGGCCATCCATGGGTTCAGATATAACCTGCCAGTTTTTCCCGGAGTGCCAGACGCGCCCGGTGCAACCTGGATTTCACCGCCGGCACCGAAAGCTTGAGAATCCTGCTCACCTCCTCGTTGCTCAGACCCTGCAGATCCCGCAGCACCACCACCTTCCGGTATTCCTCGGGTAACTCCCGAACCGCCTGATCCAGTTTCTCGCGCAGCCGTTTCTGGGCAAACGCCTCCTCAGGCGTCTTGGCGGTATCCGGCAGGTCAAATTTCAGGTCATCGGTATCCGGGACCGGTGCGTCCAGTGATACGACCTCAACATTCCTCCGCCGGCGTAACCGGGTCAGGCTCACATTGGTCGCAATCCGGTAAAGCCAAGTGTAAAATGAGGACTTGAACTGAAACTTGGGTATGAACCGGTAGGCACGCAGAAAGGTGTCCTGCAGCGCCTCAGTGGCATCCTGCTCATTCCCCAGCAGCCGGTAGGTGATATTGTAAACCTTCCGTTCATAGCGCCGCACCAGCTCCTCAAACGCCTCCATATTACCCTGCTGGACCCGGCGCACCAGCTCCTCGTCAGAAACCGGTAATCCCGGAACCGCAACCTGAAGACCCTTGTTCTCCGGCATCATTATAAGGATATTGACAACTTCAAAACTGTCAACCGCCGGATTGCTTTTTAATTCTCCTTCGGTGGCACAATCCGCTGTCCGCGCCACCTGCCCGGCGAATTGTCAAACACCTGCACAATGTGATAGATGACACCGATCGATTTCCGCGGCGACTCACCGTGAAAGTAGTCATGGACCAGATTGATGTACTCTACCACCTGGCGTTCATAATCGGTAAGTTTCGGGTCATCCGGATGGAGCATCTGGGCGATTGCCCGCAGTTCATAGGACTTCGGCAGATCCAGAAACACAATCGCCACACCGGGGTCGCTCATCTGATTAAGGAAGGTATGGGTTTCAAAATTGGGCTGGGAATAAAGTTCAAGCGAGGTCTGTTTCGTCAGGTCAAAAATCTCCTGCCCGTGCTGATAAAGACTTTCCAGCACCGCCAGCTTCCGTTCGGTGGAATCGTTCCAGGTTTTCTTCAGCAACTGAATCATCTCTGCCAGCTTCTCCTGCTTCGGCAGCCAGCCCATTCCCTTAACCGCATTATTGATCGTGAAATACGAATCCTGCCGTTTTGCTCCGTGGCTGGCAACAATCCCGTTGTGCGGTCCCGCAATTTCGGGCATATTCATACTCCGGTTCTTCATCATCTCCCGGATCTCGGCGAGCTGGGCAAGCCGGCGCTCAAAATTCCACTTGAGGAAATCGGCCGGGAGCTCAACCACCCGGAACTCCTGCCAGCGACCCTCAACCTTCGCCCGGATGAGCCCCTGGTTCAGTTTTGAAACATCAATATTGTCCTGATGAAACCAGCCTTTCCAGACCCCCTTTTTCCCTGTGGAGTCTGCCGGATCAGGGACAAACCGGACATCCTGCCAGAAGTTTGCGGTCCCGTGTTCCGGATTCCTGAACTCCGGCTTATTCTGATCCGCACCCATGGTCAGTCCCGTTATTGTTATCAATAATAGCATCGCTCTCATCATTCTGTCCTCCTTTTTTAAATTCTCCCATTCTGCTAGTAATCACCGGCAGTTCCACCCGCCGGTGCCGGTCGAGCAGAAATAAAATCAGCCCGCCGGCAAGCAATCCGGCACCGGCCAGTATCACCGCCAGCCGGTCGCTTCTGAGCAGAGAACCGAGCACAACACCCGTGACCATCAGAGCCGCAGGCAGACCGAAAACCAGGAGCGCCGACCTCAGACTCACTTCCCGGCTCCGGGTGATAATCACCATCTGCCCCGGCTGGGCACCGATCGGGTTGCGGGCAAGCACCACCCGCTCCCGCCGGCAGGTCCAGTCACAGATACTGGCTGCTCCACAGCGGGCACAGCTCCCATGAGCCGATACCGCCACCTCTGCCCGGTCACCTTCAACCTTGATTACCCTGCCCTGCTCCTCAATCACCCTTTCCCCGCTTTTCTCTGTGTCTTCCGGTCCGCAACAGCTGAACTAAAAACCCCAGGACCCCCAGTCCGAGCCACAGAATCGCTATCAGCGGCATCTCCGCACCGTCTGCCAGCCGGAGCCGGGTCCTGCCGAACAGAGAGAAAAACCCGGCAACCACCCACCAGGAGCCGACAAATGCGGTGAGAAACGAAAGCACGGGGCGCTGAATCAGAACCGCCAGCACACCGCCGATGAGCGCACCCGCTATTACCACAAGCAGGTGCTGCCAGCCGCTACCCCAGGAAAATATCGTGGTCAGCAGGGCACCGGCAATCGCCCCCAGCAGAAACACGCTCAGCCGGAAAAGCCACACGGTCAGCAGTGCACCGCCAATTCCCAAAACAATGCCCGCAACCGCCACTAACCAGCCGGCCGCTCCGGTCCTTGTGCCCAGAAACCAGCCCAGATAAGCACCCAGACCGAAACCGGAAATTATCAGGGTGAATTTCAACAGCCGGTAGCCAAAAAAGGTTATTATGAGCCCGAGCAGAACGATTAAAAGACCGGGAATCCACTGGATGCTCATAACTCAGTATAACCCGGTCTCATCACCGGTCAAAAGGCTTCAGCGCCGGTATCGGTCAAATTCCGCAATTGCCGCCTCAGATAACTGGTGATTCCCGAACGCCTGAATCACCGCCAGCGGCAGGGTCAGATGATGGGCACCGGCGAGGAATGCTGCTGCCGCCTCCTCCGGACTCTTGATACTTGCCGCCACAATCTCCACCGGCCGGCCGCTTGCCCGCACCACCTCCAGCATCTCCCGGACCAGTTTTAATCCATCGCCCAGCAGTCTCGTCGCCCGGTTCACATACGGGATTACATAGGTGCAGCCCGCCTCAATCGCCAGAAGCGTCTGATGGGCGCTGAAAACCGCGGTGGCGGCACAGGGAATTTCCGGCGTCAGCTCGGTTACCAGCGCCATATTTTCGGTCGTCATCGGAACCTTGAGCACAATCTTGTCCGGTGCAAGCTGATAAAACTCCCGTGCCTCCTGCTCCCGCTCCTGCCTGGTTCTGCCGGTCAGCTGATAGAAAACCGGACCCGGTACCAGCCGGCAGAGTTCCGCAATCACCGATTTCGGCTCCTGCTGGACCTTTGCCAAGAGTGCCGGATTGGTGGTACAGCCCCGGACAAAACCCAGCGCCACCGCCTGTTTTACCTCATTGATATCTGCACTGTCAATCAGAATCATCGCCCCTCCTGCTCAATCAAAAAACGCTCCACCCGGTCCCGTCTGGGCATTGACGGCTCCGCACCCAGCACTGTGCAGGCAAGCGCTCCGCAGGCATTGGCAAACCGCACCGCCTGATCAATGCCCTTGCCTTCTGCCAGGCTGACCGCCAGCCCGGCACGGAACGCATCACCCGCACCGGTGGAATCCACCGGCTGCACCGGAAACGCCGGGAAATGACGCCGGCCCTGCTGATCAAACACCAGCGCACCCTCTGCGCCCAGCGAAATGATCACCCCGCTCCTGCCGGCTCTGACCTCAGCCTCTGCCCACACCTCTGCCGGCTGACTCTGGGCAAGCGCCCCGGCCTCAATCTCATTGGGCACAATATAGTCCACCTCCTCATTGATCAGCACCCCGGCATTGTGAATCGGTGCGGGGTCAAGAAGCACAATTGCCCCTGCCGCCTTCGCAATCTGCGCCGCCCGCCGGGAGACCGGAAAGGGAATCTCAAACTGCAGCATCAGCACATCGGCGGATTCAATCTCCTCCCGCGCCGCCTCCACCTGACGCAGGTCTACCCGCATATTCGCTCTGCCGATCCCGATGATCGCATTCTGACCCGAGTCATCAATAATCGGACAGGCAACCCCGGTTCCCGCCTCCTCATCCTGCAGAAGGAAATCGGTCCTCATCCCCTCCTCCTTCAGCTTATTAAAGAAAAGCCCGGCAAAATAGTCTCTGCCCAGTCTGCCCACCATCGTAACCTCCGCACCCAGGCGGTGACAGGCAAGCGCCTGGTTAAACCCCTTGCCGCCCAGAAACAGCCCGAACTCCTTTCCCGGCATTGACTCGCCCGGCCTGGGCAACCGCTCAACCCGGAACACCAGATCGGTCATCAGTGAACCGACAACACAGATCTTCGGTTTTGCCGACTTCATAGAATTGAAATTTTAACCCTCAAATTCCCGACCGTCAAAATCTGCGGTTCAACCCCCAAGATTCTGGAAGTAGAAAATAAAGAAAACCACCGCCCAGATACAGACCCCGACCATCAGCAGCACGGCAATCAGACCCAAGAGGCCGACAACCGTCCGCATCACCCCACCCGCACGGATATACATAATCCGGGAAAGCACCGGCTCCGGCTCCTCAGGAGCAAAACCCGCACCCTGCTTCACCGCAGTTACCACCTCATCTGCCCGGCCCAGGAGGGTAATCGGCTCCTCAATCACCGGCTGCACCGCACCACACTTCGGGCAGTCAGGAAACCGCTCCCGGAACACGCCCTCAAACGCCCAGCCGGAGATAAGCACCTTACCCTCATCCATCACCTCAAGAAAAAACGGTTCCGGCAGCTCAATCCGGACCGGTGCCAGCTCCTCGCGGCAGCGCACACACCGCCACTCCCGCCGGATTCGCACCTCATCCTCCGCACCCTCCCGCACCTCCTCCGGCAGCACCGCCTCAGGAAAAAGGGCAACCAGCTGTCTTGCTCCACTGCTGTCCGTTCCCAGCCCGATGGTCAGCCAGACCTGCGCCAGCACCGGATCATCACTTCTGATCTGCCGGGTCCGGCGCCTTTTCTCCTCCCCGCTCAGAAGTTCCCTTCGACGCCTGACCCGGCGTGCCACATCCTGCTCATATTTTCTCCTCGTCTCCTGATAAAGCCGGCGCTGGTCCAGAATCTGCTTCAGCTCACCCTCCTGCTCCCGGTTCTTCGGCTCCAGCCAGTCCCAGAAAAGCCTGATGCTGTGCAACGCCCCCCGGTCAAAGAAAAGCACCACCGGCCAGGCAAAGAAGTAAAGCGGAACGCGGATCGCAGTAAAGGCTAAATCCAGGAGCAGCTCATCCGGATTGTGAAACTCACCCCAGACAAAATACAGACTCAGATGATAAAACACGGTAATCAGCAAGCCGATGACAAACCAGGCATACATGATCGGCAGAACGAACCGGACCAGCTGCACTGCCGCTTCATTCATCTCATTCTCCCTTCCGGCAGATGCCGGTTCTGCATTAACCGCCTGCTCCATATTAACCGTTAGTGAACACAGGTCAAAATGGGGTTCAGAGAAGAAGCGCTTGACCTCTGCTGCGGAGATTGCTAATTTTAAACTAAAAAATATCCGGAGGCACAATGCGGTCCCGAAATGTTTTTCTATTAACACTAACAATGGCAACGGTCTTGTCAGCCCAGTGGGAACCGGATGTCCGCCTGACCTGGAACGATAGCGCATCTCATACCTGCTACACCAATGCCCGCAGCATCGCCACCGGACCAAACGGAACTGTCCATATAGTCTGGTATGATCACCGGACCGGCGTCGACCAGATTTACTACAAGCGCTCAACCGACCGGGGTACAACCTGGTTGCCTGATGTTAATCTGACCGATACGAGCGGGATGAAAACCGACCCGAGTATTGCGGTTGTCGGGGAAACGGTCCACATTGTCTGGGCTGACCATCGCTTTGGCTATCCGGCCGCAATCATGTACCGGCGTTCAACCGATAACGGCAGTACCTGGTCGCCAGAACTCTGCCTCCACGCCAACAGCTGGAACAACCGTAACCCGGCAATTGCTGCCCTTGGAAGTACGGTGCATGTCGCCTGGGCAAGCGACTCCGCTGGCCGAGAAATCTGCTACATCCGCTCAACTGATAATGGCAGCACCTGGGGCGGCCGCCGCCGGCTGACCTTTGACCCGCAAGAGTCTTGGTATCCTTCTATCGCCTGTTCAGGTAGATATGTCCACCTTGCCTGGCAGGACTGGCGGGAACGAAGTTTTGAAATTTACTATCTCCGTTCTACCGACTCGGGTGCAACCTGGGAAAGTCTGCCGGTCCGTATTTCTGGGGACCTTACTACCGGCTCCAACTCTCCCCATCTGTGCGCCTCCGATTCCTTCGTCCATGTAGTATGGTTTGATACCCGCCACATGCCGTTCGAACTCTATTATCGCTGCTCAAGCGATAATGGCACCACTTGGAGCAGACCGGAACAGAGAATTACCAACGACACATCAGGCTCCTACAACCCCACGATTTGCGCTGCCGGACCCAATGTCCATATCGTCTGGGAGGCGCTCCTGGGCACCGCCGATATTTACCACAAAATGTCTGCTGACCATGGAATCACCTGGCAACCCGAAACGCGATTGACCAATGACAACTTCCACTCCGCAACCCCATCGCTGGCATTGCTTGATTCTGGAATTCACGTTGTCTGGACCGACTTCCGGGACAATGAAAATGGCGAAATCTACTACAAGCGCAATCTGAGTGGTAACCCTGTGGCGGTAAAGGAAATCAGCCCTCCTGTCAACAGCCGTTTTCTTGCAACGACAATTGTCCATCGAGGACTTAAGCTGCCGCTCCCCTCTGAACCCCGAACCGCTCTATTTGGTATTGATGGCAAACAGGTGAAAGAACTTCTGCCCGGAGTCTATTTCCTGCGACCGGCAGCGAACAGAAGGGCAATACGGAAAATCGTAGTAATTAATTAACCGACAACCTGCGGCAGGATACCGGTTTCGAGGCAGGATTGGAATTCTGTCTCTAATCAATCTGCAATTACTATCGCTCTGAGGAAAACCGCCACTCATGGCGATTTCGCACCCGTTAACCCCACGGTCAGGGGAACTGCCCGGGGTATATGGTTTAAAGGGGTGCAATTGCGCAGGTCTATGAAAATTTTAAACTTATAAAATGGGGTAAATCTGCCACAGCTGTTGACAGAAATTTTATTGATTGTTATAGTTAACTGGAACAAATCCGGGAAAATCTGGATGAAGCGGGCGGTTTTTATCCTTTGTCTCCATTTTGCCCTCAATTCACTATGGGCAGACTCGCTTGACTGCCGTGAGGTCGGCAGCTGGCCCTTCGGTCCGAGTTATGCGGTGGCGGTTGACTCACTGCGCAATCTTGCCTTTCTGGGTTCAGGCGGCGGGGTTTACATTCTGGACATCTCCAATCCTGCCCGTCCGGTTAAACTGTCAGAGGCAATCCACACCCGCGGCACAGTTTATGGCCTCTGTTACCACGCCAGCCGGCTGTTCGTTGCTGCGGGTTCTGCCGGACTGGAAATCTGGGATGTCGCCACACCTGCTGCTCCTGCGCTTCTGGGAAGATGTGCCCTGCCCGGCGAGGCATCCAGCGTTGCCCTCTACGGCAGTTATCTCTGCGTTGCCGCTGGTGGAGCCGGCCTGCGAATTGTCGATGTCTCCAATCCGCAGCGACCGTATGAAGCCGGCTTCTGCGAAACACCGGGCTTTGCTCTTGATCTCACTATTACCGGCTATTATGCCCTGGTTGCAGATGAAGAGGCGGGCCTGCGGATCATCAACATCCTGACTCCGCAGCAACCGTATGAAGTGGGGTACTGTCCGACCCCGGATTTGGCTTTGGGGGTTGATAGTTATGGCAACTATGCCCTGGTTGCCGATCATTTAGCCGGTTTGCGGATCATTGACATCTCCAATCCCCGTCACCCGTATGAAGTAGCGCAATATGAGATCCGTTACCCTGTAGATGTTGTCACTGCCGGCAGTTATGCCTGTGTCGGTACTGAAAACGCACTGAACATTCTGGATATCACCAATCCCCTGAACCCCCGTTTAATCGGCGTCTGCGGTGGCTGGACCATCTTGAACATTTCTCTGCTTGGTCAATATGCAGTAACTGCAGGTTATGATTTGGGCTTGACAATATTCAACATCTCTGACCCCGGTCAGCCCCGGGTAGCGGGCACCTTTGACGTCCCGAACTCTGTCATTGCCGTTACTACTGCCGGCAGATTGGCTTTTTTAGCTGACGAATATTCGGGCCTGCGGATTCTTGACATCTCTGACCTCAGCAACCCCTATGAAATCGGATTCTTCCCCATGCCCGCCATCGTCTGCGCTGCCGTTTCCGACAGTTATGCCTGTGTCGTCGATTGTGATTCGGGTCTGTACATTGTTGATATCTCCAACCCCCGGACCCCGCGGGCGCTCGGTTCCCTCCAGATTCCGGAGGGAATATCTGTTGCCCGCTGCAGCACTCTCCTGCTCCTCTCCACGGAAGGAGAGAGCCTCTATATGATCGATGTCGCCAATCCCAACCAGCCACAGATAGTGGGCGGGTTGCACACCAAGGAACCTGCATTGGCGATTGCGGTGCAGGACAGCCTCGCTTATATCAGCACCTATGGTTGTTTTTTTCAGATTATCAGCATCGCCGATCCTGCCAACCCGCAGCCGGTCGGCTTATGTGAACTACCGGACTTTGGTTATTCGCTTACAGTCCGGGACGGGTATGCCTGTATTGCCGCAGGCGAAGCCGGACTTGTAATAATTGACATCTCCAACCCCCATAAGCCGGAAATGGTCAGCTACCTGCCGACACTGAACTACGCGGTCGGAGTTACCCTGGCTGGCAATTATGCCTATCTGACTGATGAGGAGTGGCTGCTCCTGGATGTGATTGACATCTCCAACCCTGAATACCCCCAGGAGGCGGGCTGGTATGATTATGAGCTGGAAACGACCTGGGACGATCCTACCGCCTTCACAGTTGCCACCAGCAACGGCTGTGCCCTGATTGCTGCGGGAGAACTGGGTCTGCGCATCGTTCAGTTCTACGGCGGGTCCGGGGTCAGGGAAGAATCCGCATTTCCCGGCATCCGGCAGACCGCACCCGGCGCAACCATCAGCCGGAATCTGGTTTATTCCTGCTTTACCGGACCGGCATCACTGCTTGACATCACCGGCAGGAAGGTGCGTGACCTTCATCCCGGCGCCAATGATGTCCGGCAGCTGGCACCCGGGGTCTATTTTGTCCGGCAGGAATCAGCTGCGAGCCGGGCCGGTAAAATTATGATTACGAGATAACTTGGACCGCTTACTGGAATACCCGCTCGACCGCTGACCGCTCAATCCAGCCGCCGAGTCCGCCCGGAATCTGAATCAGCACCCATTCGGGCCGGTGCTCAATTATCTTCACCTCCAGCCCGTCATGGACCGCAACAATCTCCCGGTATTCACCCCCCGGACCGGCACGGACAATCGCCTCCGGCACCACCACGACCGCCAGATTGCGGGCTGTCGCCCCGCGCCAGTAAATTACCGAGCCCAGCCCGAAAAGAAACAGCACTATCAGCACCAGCCCGGCAATCAGCAATGCCAAACGGCGCCAGAGAAAATATCCGGCAAGGAAAAGTGCACTCAGAAAGAAGATGAGCGCGGTAATAACTCTGGTAACCGGCGGATTGAACAGTGTAAAGATGGTGCGGGCAATTCTGGAGAGCATTCCTTCCGGATTCGGGTTTCTGTCCACCCGGAACTGCCGGGCAAAGCTGAGGTTGAAGCTGATATCCGGGTCGCGCGGTGCCAGCCGCCAGGCACGCAGATAGTCCGCAATCGCCCGCCCGACCCGGTTTGTCCGGAAATGAGCATTGCCCCGGTTATAGTAAACCGTGGGCGACTGAACGCCCAGCAGGGTTGAGTCGTAAAGCCGGACCGCCTCATCAAATCTGCCCGCCTCATAAGCGGCATTTGCCCGCTGGAAACAGTCTGACACCCAATCCGGCCGGGCGAAGAAAATAAAAATAAAAATAAGACTGTTCATCTGCCCCCTGTCGCCTGAAATTTGCCCAGCAGTTTCTCCGCCTGGGTCAGCAGTTCCGGCGGATCACAAGCTACCGCACCCGGAGAAAAGCGGGCAACCTCGCACCGATTAATCATATCAAGCAGTTCAGTTACGAGCCCGCTGTCAATCCCGCGCTTCTTCAGCTCAGTCTCGATTTCAGCGCTGGTAAGCGCACCGGCTTCGATGTTGGTCCGATCACCAATGAAACCCAGCACCGCCTGACGCACCAGCCCGTAGAACTCATCCATTCTGTTTTCCCGCAGCGCCCTCTGTGCCATTTTCAGCCGCTGGCGTGCCTGCCGTAACGCCCGGCTCTTGCGGGCATAACCGGTGTCCAGCTGAAGCCGGCGCTGGTGTCTTCCCAGAATCACCCCCGCAATCAGCAGTAACAGCCCGAGCGGATAAAGGATGAACTCCAGCCCGGCAGCCCGTTCCCATCCTTCTGACCGGACCAGCCGGTCCCTGATGTGCCGGATATCCGAACCGATGACCCGCAGACCGGGGCTGGCGGTCTCCACCGGTCCTGATTTCGCCGGCACATCGGTAGCAACAAACTCAAGTGCCGGTGTCTTTTTAACATAGTAACTGCCGGTCTTCGGATCAAAGAAGCCCAGTTCAATCTCCGGAATCCGGTATCGGCCATCGGCTGTCGGTAAAACCGGATAGACAAACCTCCGGGAACCGGAAAGCCTGCCACCGGCATAGCTGAAATTGTCCTTGGTCTCCGGAGTCAGGATTTTCAAACCCGGCACCGAAGGCAGAACCGGTGCGGTAAGCAGTCCGAGATTACCGGTTCCATTGACCGTAATCGTCAGAGTTACCGGTTCACCGCCGGTTGAACGGTCACTGCTCAGACTGGCACTGACCTCAAACGAACCAACCCCGCCGGTAAACGAAGCGGGTTTGCCCGATTCCGGCAGCGGCTTGACGGTAATCTTCAACTGCTCGGATGCGACACTGAACGGTTTTGCCCGGCCAAAGAAAAATCCGCCGGTAACCATCTGACCTTCCAGTTTCATTGGACCCACCCTCAGTTCTCCGGACTGGGTGGGAAACAGTGCGGTCTTTCTCAGCACTGCTGCATAATAGGCTCTGCCCCGGACCGTCCGCTGTTCGTATCTCAATTCCTGTGCCTGATAGATGTCATCCGCCCAGAATCCGGTGAGGGCAGGCGTCTCCTTCAGGTTCAGACGGGCAAGCTCCTGATTAGTGTAGATAGTCCAGGTGACCGTTACCTGCTCACCCTGATAAACCGAAGTCCGGTCAGCAGAAGCCGCAAGAAAAACATCGTCGGCACCTGCCGGTTCCGGCTCAGGCTCCTCGAAAATATCAAAGGGACTTGGCGGAAACCGGCTCTGCGGTTGAGTCCGGGGCTGAGAGCGGGTTTTTGACTTCACTACGGTAATTCTGATCGGCTCGGTAGTATATTCAGTATTATCATAAACCATCCGGCACGGTCCGATGGTCAGTTCGCCCAGCTTTCTGGGCACGAGCGTATAGACAAAGCTGACCGCGGTCTGCTGCTGGACCCGGCCATTGATGATGGAAATGCTGGTAGACTGAGACTGGGAAACACCCAGATTGTCAAATTCAGCCAGCTCCGGCAGTTGCGGTTTGGGGACACGGCTGATATTTACTCCGGAAACCGTAACCGTCAGCTCAAACGGTTCTCCCAGTCCGACAGTTGTCCGGTCAACACTGGCAGTGAAATTTATTTCCCCTGCATAGACCGGATTAACCAGCAGCATTAATATGAGCAGTTCTGCCAGCCGGATCCTAACCTCAAATCTTCTCATTTCTACCAGTCCTTCTCCACCTGCCGCTGTGTTTTTACCCGGCGCGCCTGTTTCTGTGCCTCCCGTTCCTTTTGCTGAACCGCCTGCAGAACCCGCTCCGCCTGCTCGCGATCCAGCTGACCGCCAGCCTGGGACCGGGCTTGAGACTGCTGCCGGTCCGGCTCGTTCTGCCGAGACGGTTGCTGCTGTTGTGGACCGGAACCGGACTGCGGCCGGGATGTTGAATCCGGCTGCTGGCTTTGCTGCTGTTTCTTTCGCAGACAGAACTCAAAATTCTCCTTTGCCTGCCGATCCCGGGGATTGGCGAGCAGTGCAAGTTTGTAGGCATTCAGCGCCTCATCGAGCCGTCCCAGCCGGTAAAGGGTATTGCCCAGGTTGTAAAATGCCTGCGCCCGTGCCTTCGGGTTTCTGCTGACCGTTGCCAGCGAAAGTTCGGAAACCGCCTCAGAATGCCGGTTAAGCCGGTAATAGGTATTGCCCAGATTGTAATGTATCCCCAGATTATCCGGCTCCAGCACCTCAGCCTGCTGATAAAGCGCAAGCGCCTCCTCGAACCTCTGCCGGTGATAGAAACTGTTGCCCCTGCGCACCAGACTCCGGACATCGGCAGCGGTCAGCACCGATACCGGGAATATCAACAGCAAAAGTCCGAATCTCCGCTTCATAATCTGCTGAAATCAATTTTCCTTTCCGGCAGTACCAGGGCAAGAAAGAGCATAATCATCCCCGCCAGCAGAAACCCCTGATACCGCTCAACATAACCGCTGAACTCACCACCACCCAGCTCCTCCTTCTCCAGCCGGTCCAGCTCGGCACGCAATCTTTCGGGTGAAAAACCTTCCAGCCGGAAAAACCGGCCGCCGGTTGCCTGCGCAATCAGAATCAGCTTCCGCTCATCCATCCGGGAAATGACCACATTCCCGCTTGCATCCTTCTTGTAGGTCACTCCCGCCCCCGCTGACTCCGGAATCGGTGCCCCTTCCGGCGTGCTGATCGCCACGGGATAAATCCGGACTCCCTGCTCCTTTGCCGCCATAACCGCCTGTTCAGTATTTCTGCCCAGGTCCTCGCCATCGGTGACGAGAACCAGCGCCCTGGTTGCGGCACCGGGGTTAAACAGTTCCCCGGCAACACTGATCGCCCTGCCGAAATCGGTTCCGGGCACCGGCATCAGCTCCGGACCGATGATATCAAGAAACAGCTTCGCTGCGTCAAGGTCGGCAGTCAGGGGACAAAGTGCATAGGCATCGCCGGCAAAGGCGACAATGCCGACCGCATTGCCGGCAAGCTCATCAATCAGTGCCGAGAGCTCCGCCTTTGCCCGGGTCAGCCGGCTGGGCTTGACATCCTCGGCAAGCATTGACTTTGAAGCATCAAGTGCGATTACAACCGCAATCCCCCGTCCTTTGAACATCTGCAGGCGCTCACCCCAGCGCGGCCGGGCAAGGGCAACCGCCAGCAGCACCAGTCCCAGCAGAAAAAGCACATTCCGCGCCACCACCGCCGGCAGGATACGCTCGGTGTGAAGCCGTTCAATCAGCACCGGCTCAACCGCCAGCCGGAACCGGCGCTGTTGCCGGAAACGGACCAGCAACCACAACAGCACCAAAACTGCCGGTGCCGACAGAAACCACAGATAACCCGGAACTGCCCAGTTGATCATACCAGCCTCCGGAAGATCAGCATACCGCAGAGCGAACCGGCAAGCAGACTGATCAGCGCCCCGAACATCGGCTTGTGTGCCTGCTCCTGATAAATGGTCCAGCGCCGGGCTCGGAAGGTGCTCGGCTCGAGCCGGTCGATCTCATCATAAATCCGCTTCAGCGCCTGCGGGTCAGTGGCAAGAAATGATTTTCCGCCGGTAATATCGGCAATCCTCTGCAGAGTTTCTGTATCCAGATCCACCTCTACCTGCACAAACCGGCGTCCGAAGATCGGATCATCAACCGGAAACGGCACCGGTCCCTTACTGCCGACGCCAATCGTATAAACCTTGATTCCCAGTGCCGCTGCGGTCTGGGCTGCAGTCAGCGGGTCAATATCGCCGGTGTTGTTGACCCCGTCGGTCAGAAGAATTATTACCTTCTCCTTCGCCTTGGAGTCCTTGAGCCGGGCAACCGCGCTGGCGAGCCCCATGCCGATTGCGGTTCCATCTTCAAGGATACCGAACCGCAGCCGGTCGATGATCTCGGTAACAATCTTATGGTCAAGTGTCAGGGGACACTGGGTCAGACTGGTAGCGGCAAACACTACCAGCCCGATCCGGTCGCCTTTCCGTTTACTGACAAACTCCTTTGCCCGCTCCTTGGCAACACTCAGCCGGTCGCCGGGGGCAAAATCCAGCGCCTGCATTGAGCCGGAGATATCCAGACAGAGCATGATGTCAATACCGCGAGTCTCCAGCTCTTCAAACTGCCTGCCTTTCTGCGGCCGCGCCAGTGCCACCGTTCCGAAAACAAGCGCCAGCGAATAGAACATCAGTGGCAGCCGGCTGATGAACCGCTCCACTGGTGCCGGCTCAGGCAGCAGTCCGGTATCACTGTAGCGGAGCGCCGGCCTCTTTTTCCTCAGCTCCCACCACCACAGCAGCGGCACGAGGGCAAGCAGGGCAAAGTATCCCGGGCTGGCAAAGTGCATCATTTTGCCTCCACCGCCGGGCTCGCCGGTTCCGGTGCCGGCCTGGTCAGCTCCACCAGCTCCCGCGCCCGATTGACCACTGAAGCAGGCTCGGCGGGCAGATACTTGGCATACTTCACGAGATCCGCGTCCAGAAAGAAGGTGGCGAATCGCTCGCTGACCGCTACCTTCCGGCTCTTCAGTTCCCGCACAATCTCGGTGCTGGTCTGGTCAACCGCCGGAAACTCAAACCGGCGGGTGAGATACCGCTTGACAATCTCTGAAACGGTATAATACAGCCGTTTGACCTGACCCGTACTCAGCCACTCCTCCACCGGCAGGCTGGCAAGCGCCGCCAGCGCCTCCTCCCAGGGAGGAAGTGGTGACACCAGCTCCTCCTGCCGTCGCCGGTACCGCTGCCAGAACCGCCAGCCGAAATAGCCGGCAAGTCCGGCTCCGATGAGCCCCAGAGCAACCCAGAGCGGTATCAGATTGGGAAAGGTAACCTGGGGTTTCAAATCATTGATGTCCTGCATCTGTTCTGAAATCAGACTCCGAACCGGTAGCGGAATGGACTCCGAAGCCGCCAGATAGCTCCGGTTCTGCTGCTGATAACCGACCAGAAATGGCGCCAGCTTCCTTTCTCCAGTCATAAAAACCGCCAGCGTCAGATCATAAACATCAACCGTCGTGTCACCACGATACTGAATATGATGTTTCTGGTTCAGCACCACCACCTCATCCGGATTTGCCGGCAGCGGTGGAATCACGCTCAGCTCACGGGGATGATAGACCAGAAGCCGCAGACCGATCCGGTCGCCCACAGTCAGCACCCTCGGTCTCCTGATCAGCCGCCACTCCACCCGCACCGGACCGTTTTCAACCAGTTGTGGCCCTGCCGGTGCTGAATCAGCAAACAGCGAATCTGACGGAGTCTGCGCCAGAATCAGAAGCACCGCCACCAGCACCATCAGCGATATCTCCTTGCCCGTTCCTGAAAGAACCGGTGCAGCACCGGTGTAAACTCCTCACCGGTCCGCAGCTGAACCCAGTCCACACCGAACCGCTGAAACAGCCTTCCCATTTCCTCGCGCCTGCTTTTCATCTGCTCGCTTACATACCGCCGGGTCCGGACACTGGCGGTATTTACCAGTGTCTGTCTGCCACTTTCCGCATCCTCAAACTCCAGTACCCCGAGATTGGGGAGGCTCTCTTCTGCCGGGTCATTGATGCTGATTACAATCAGATCATGCCGGCGACTTGCCACCCCGAACGGTTTTTCAATCCGCTCCGGCCTGAACCCCGGTCCGAGCAGATCCGAAATCAGAAACACAATCGCCCGGCGCTTGAGCACATGCATGACAAAATTGAGCGCAGTTACCGGTTCAGTTCCCAGTCCGGTCGGCTCAAAATACAGAATATCCCGGACCAGCCGCAGGACATGAAACCTGCCCTTTGCCGGCGGCACATAGCGCTCAATCCGGTCGGTAAAGAAGACGAGCCCGACCTTGTCGTTGTTCCGGATGGCGGAAAAGGCAAGGGTGGCGCCAACAAGTGCCGCCTGCTCCAGCTTGAACTGCCCTCTGGTTCCAAACCGGTTTGAACCTGAGGCATCCACCAGCAGCATCACCAGCAGTTCCCGCTCCTCAGCAAACTGCTTGACAAACGGTTTGCCAAACCTGGCGGTCAGACTCCAGTCAATCGTCCGGACATCATCGCCGGGCAGATACTCCCGGACATCGGCAAACTCCACCCCTCTTCCCTTGAAACTGGAACGGTAATCACCGGCAAAGATCGTATTGACCAGCCTCTTGGTTCTGATCTCAACCTGCCGGATTCTGCTCAGCTCAACCCGCGTATCAGAACCGAGCATGTTCTGCTCCGCTTCGGGATTCTGCCGGCTGGTCCCCTTTATGGCACCTCCACACCTTCCAGCACCCGCCGGATGATGTCATCGGTGGTCAGCTCCTCCGCCTCCGCCTCATAGGTCAGGATGATCCGGTGGCGCAGGACATCATAAGCCAGCTCCTTGATGTCCTCAGGAATCACAAACCCGCGCCGTTTGAGAAATGCCAGCGCCCGCGCTGCGGTCAGGAGATAGATTGACGCCCGGGGTGAAGCTCCATAACGGATCAAGGATGCCAGATCAGCAAGGTTATGCTCCTTCGGGAAACGGGTGGCAAAAACCAGATTCAGAATGTAATCCTTGAGCTTCTCATCAACATAAATCTTTGTGCACAGCTCCCGGGCGCGGAGAATCGTCGGGATGTCAACCACCGGTGCGGTCTTCGGCTCTGCCCCCTTTGTCATCCGCTCAACAATCTGCTTCTCCTCCTCCTTGGTCGGATAACCAACCTTCAGCTTCAGCAGAAACCGGTCCGCCTGTGCCTCGGGCAGGGGATAGGTTCCCTCCTGCTCAATCGGGTTCTGGGTTGCCAGCACCAGAAACGGCTCATCCAGCTTGAAGGTCTGTTCGCCGATTGTTACCTGCCGTTCCTGCATCGCCTCCAGCAGGGCGCTCTGCACCTTCGGTGGTGCCCGGTTGATCTCATCTGCGAGCACAAAATTGGCAAACACCGGACCCTTGCGGGCGGTAAACTCACCGGTGCGCTGATTGTAAATCTGGGTGCCGATGATATCGGCAGGCAGCAGGTCGGGTGTAAACTGAATCCGCTGGAACCGGGCACTGATTGCACCCGCCAGACTTTTGACCGCATAGGTCTTGGCAAGACCCGGCACACCCTCAATCAGGATATGCCCGTTTGCCAAGAGCCCGACCAAGAGCCTCTCTACGAGATACTTCTGACCGACGATAACTTTACCAATCTCCGCAGTCAGCGCCTGCACAAACAGGCTCTCCCGCTCTATCTCTTCGTGAATTCGTCTGATGTCGTCCTTCAATTCAGCCATAGTCTGCTCCTTTTATAAATGTGATAAACCCTGCCAAATGCTTTAGGTTATTATAGACTAATCTAATTAGACGAAGGTTGCAAGAACGGCGACTTATTCACAATTGAACCAACTTCTGCTCATAATCCAATACAACAAATTTCTTCCCCTTTTGCACCACCTTATGCCCCTCATTTTCTAAGAGTTTCTTTTGCGCCTCTGTTCCGCCCGGATATTTCTCGTTAATCACTCCTCCCTGCTTCAGTGTCCGCCAGTAAGGGGTAAAATTCCGCTTGCCTTCCTTTGCCATCTCCTCTGCGGCGCGGGCGGCAATAGCGGCAAAGATACCGGTGGTAATCGGACAGCCGATGGTTGCCTTATGCCTCTCTGCCAGAATTTCCCGAATCTGGTTGATGGTGATGAGTTTCCCTTTTGGCACCATCCTCATAATCTCATCAACCTCAATCGGCGCTGGAATCACCACCGTGTCACCAACTTTTGTCCCCCATTTTCCTGCCATCTTCGGCGTGATTTCAACCACCTTGGGCAGACCCCTGCTATCCCTCAGTTTCTCCCGCCAGGACTTTTTAATCCTTGCCATTATAACGCCTCATTTAATTTTGATCGCTATACCGGTAAAAGCTGAAAATTTGCCTTTAATTCATTAAAAGCATGACTTTGCATCATATCTACCCCATTGAATGAATATATGAAACAACTAATCCCCTCTCGCTGCGCCTCCCTTAGAACTTTTTTGGAGAAACTCCGTGCTATTATAATTGCCTTCAAACACTCGCTACCCATCTCATCGGCATAGCCTTTTAACTGTTTAAGATCTTTTGGCTGGGCAGCGCTATTTTTAACTTCTATGATAACTTTTCTTGAATAACCAGCGGGGACAGCATCTTTAATCAGAATATCAATATATCCTTCTGACATTGCCTTTTCGCCCAATACCTCGAAATTCTCTGGTGAAAAATTCTTCAAATCACAAGCATTAAACAAGTTTCTGAGGTTTTCAATATTGGAAAGCCACTGTCTTATAATGGACTGAAGAATAATTTCTTTAAGACAAAAGACATCGGGAGGTGATTCTAAACTTCGGCTCCAAGTAAATAACGGGATAAATACTTCATAGGTATCAAGATCTAATTTGTCAGGTGTACTTGGATACAAATCGCCCATCTGAGAAACCGATTGGAGTGTTGTCTGATCTGCCTGAAAATGAGTTTTTCTATACCCGCCTCTCAACAGCAAATTTTCGGCGACATATGCGAATTCAGCCCTGACCATAGATTCCGTAAACTGACGAATAGGCTGCAACTTAAGACGGAATGGAAAATAATAACTTCTGCCTGACATCCGGAAGGTTACTGGAGGCCAAGGTGGAAGGTTATCAGCATTTTTCAGTGCTATTTTCTCTGCAACAGTATAGAGGTTATAAACCCGAGCTCCATACAAAAAAGATACATAATCATTCTCGTTTATATCAACAAATGTCCACAACCCATTAATGCTGTTTGTAAATCCTGCCAGCGCATATCTGATACAGATCTCCAAGTTGACCCGATTGGAGATTGATATCAAAAAATATGCCATGAAACCGTCCCCACCCCTTAAATCTACTACGCAAAACCGGCTCTCCGGTTTTCTGTTTATCCATAAGACAAAAATACTATTGTATTTTCAGATTGCTGTCAATTACATATCGGATTTTGATTTCAATCCGCTGGCTCCATGACAGCGCGCTGTGCCCTGATGTGCGCCTGGCGGAGCGGTTCGGGCAGCCGGTATCTGCTCACACAGCGCAGGACAATTCTGCCCGCCATCACCACGCTGACTCTGTGTCCTGGTGAAACAAATACCGGCCGGGTGTTATCCTTGGTCCGCAGAACCAGCCCGACCGTATTGCCCGAGCGGTCCCGGATGAAACTGAACGCCCCTTTCCCGTTTCCCGGCTCCTCATAGGAACCGAAAAGATGGGACTTGGCACAGCCGATCGCCGGCCTGTCAAGGAGGACGCCAAGATGGCTCGCAATTCCCAGCCGCCGGGGATGGGCGATCCCCTGACCGTCAAAGAGAAAAACATCCGGCTGGGTTTTCATCCTGCTGATTGCCGCAAGCAGGACCGGACCCTCCCGGAAAGAAAGAAATCCCGGAACATAGGGAAATTCCACCCTGCCCGCACAAACCACCTGTTCCACAGCCGTAAACGATTTCAGGTCAAAGACCACAACCGCAGCCACCAGCCTCTCTCCGTTCTTCTCATACGCCACATCACCACCGGCAACCAGCCTGATATCTCGCTCATCGGTAAAATTATCCTCCAGTATCAGCTGCTGTGCCAGCCGGTGCTGGATCAGTTCTGCTGACTGGATATCCTTCGGCAGTTCAAACCGTTTCAGATGAGCCATCAACCGTTAACCTGATACCGCCCAACCAGAGGGTACTCCTTGCATTCCCAGTTTACCGCAGTAGTCTAAATATAAGATGCTCTACACTCTGCTGCAGCTCGTCATCCTGTTTTTTGTCATCTTTGACCCGCTTTTGAGCTTTGTTGTCTTTTTCGGTGCTACCGCGGATATGAACCCGCAGGAGAAACGCAAGACCGCAGTTCTGGCGGTCAGCGTTGCCCTCGGCATCTCGCTGCTCTGTCTGGTGTTTGGCGCGGGACTGCTGAAGCTTTTCAATACCAACATCAACGACTTCAAGATTGCCGGCGGTATCGTCCTCGGCATTCTCGGTATCCAGATGTCACTGGGCCAGGCCGGTTCCGAGCGGGTGATGGGCACCAAGAAATCGGCAAAGGCGATCGCCTCGCTCATCGCCACCCCGCTTCTGACCGGTCCGGCATCAATCACCGCCATCATTATCAGCGTCCACGACTATGGAAGACTGCTCACCGCCATCGCCATCCTGATTGTCCTCTCAATTACGCTGGCAATCTTTCTGCAGGCACCACGCATCACCCGCTTCACCGGCGAGACCGCACTCCAGGTAGTCTCCACCCTGATGGGACTGATCACCCTCTCCTGGGGTATAATGTTCATCAAGGAAGGGCTCGGAATCTGAAACCCCTGCCCTGCACCCGGTTTCTTCCGGCGTTTACCTCAACAGTGTAAACCGCTGCCTTAACTTTATCCCGGAACCGCTCAGTTTCAGAAAATAGACACCGGCATTGAGCTCCCGGAGATCAAAACTCATTCTTGCCGTGCCAGCATTCAGCTCACCTGTGTGCAGCAGGCGCACCTGTCTGCCTGCAGCATCCAGCAGTTCCAGCCGGAACCATCCGCTCTGAGGCAATTTCACCTCCAGCTCCAGCCGGCTGTGCACCGGATTGCCGAACAGGCGCAGTTCAGTCCGCGCACACCCGCCCTCCGGTCTTTCGGCAACTCCAACCGGATTCCAGAATGCACCCAGCGCCTTGTATGTGAAGTATTCCGGCACATAACCGCCGAATGTAAGCAGCAGCTTCTGGCTACCGGCGGTAAGACCGGAGATATAACGGTCATAAGGCTGGTTGATCAGCTCAATCCCCTGCGGGTCCAGAACCTGACCGGTAAAATTAACCCGGGCACCGTAGATATCGCAGTCTTCCTGATCCCGGTAATCACCCCAGACAACAACCCAGAGAGAATTCTGACACTCTACCCGGGGATACAACTGTTCATAATTGGCGGTGGAAATTGCAATTCCTTCCGGATCCAGCACCTCACCATCAGTGCTCACCCGGGCTGCGTAAACATCATAACCCCCGCCCCGGCTGTCAGTCCACGCGACAAAGTAGTCACCGTTTCCGGAAACCACATCCGGGACTACCTGATAATCTTCCGCAGTGCAGACTGGAATGCCATCCGGGTCCAGCACCTCACCATCAGGGGTGATGCGGGCGCCATAGATGTCGGCACCGCCGCTCGTGTCCCGTTCATCCTGCCAGACCACAAGCAGTGTATCACTGCCGCTGGTCACCGCCGGATAAATTTGCCGGCCGGTAAAGCCGGCAATGGTCAGAGTTCCCAGCACATTTCCATCCGGTGTCATCCAGGTGCCATAGATATCATGTTTGTCTTCAATCCAGTCATGAAGCTCATAGACAATCAGATAATTATCACCGTTGAAGCCCACCTGAGGATTGCTCTTATAATACTCACTAACAACAACTGGAATCCCGTCCGGATCCAGCACCTCGCCCGCCGGCGTCACCCGCGCACCATAAATGTCTTGGTAGCCGTTGCGCTCGTCAACCCAGGTTACAAAGTAATTCGTGCCGTCAAAGGCGACTGCCGGTGTATACTGATACTGCCAGCCGGTGGCGATCGGAATGCCGTCCGGATCAAGAATCTGCCCCTGCGGTGTCACCCGCGCACCGTAAATATCCCCATCATATCCATTCCGGTAATCCTCCCAGACCACCAGATAATTGTTGCCGTCAAAGGCAGCCACCGGTGCATACTGGGTCGGGCTGACAATTCCCCAGGAAACCAGAACACCGTCCGGATCAAGAACCTGCCCACTTGTATTGACCCGCGCACCATAGATGTCCGGTGCCTGCTCATTCCGGTAATCAGACCAGACCACAAGGTATCTGCCACCGCCAAAAACTACCGCCGGCAGCACCTGGTCGTATTCCGGCTCTGCCGAAACCGGAATACCGGCACTGTCCAGCACCACACCGCCGGTGCTCACCCGGGTTGCATAAATATCCGCCTGCCAGC
>VSSL01000058.1_pt1 | contig 23809 bp, 21 predicted proteins | sample 4557531 | NCBI WGS metagenome assembly VSSL01 (sample SAMN10986726, study PRJNA523729) | hot springs metagenome | isolation source: hot springs | place: India:Timba, Gujarat | collected 2018-05-31 | reverse complement strand
AAATGGTGGAATATTGTGCCTTGATAATAGATGATGATATCTGGATGCAAAGAATCCTTTCCAAAACTCTTCAAAGTTATGGCTTTCGAAAAACTTTGCTTGCTTCTGATGGATATGAAGGAGTAAACCTTGCGATAGAGCATATTCCAGATGTTATCATTCTCGATATTCTTATGCCGGATCTCTCTGGGCACCAAACTTTGAAACTTCTCCGCACAATTAAAAAGACCAAACATATTCCGGTTTTGATGGTATCTGCTCTCTCGGACACCGAAAATCTTGGCAAGGCGATAAAGCTTGGTGTCAATGGCTTTATTTCCAAGCCGTTTACCCGTACGACCGTGTTTGATAAACTTGTTAGTATTTTTGGACCAGATCGAATGGAGCGAATCTCCGCTGGTCTTCCTATTGATAGATCCTACCTTGAGGAAGAAATCGAAATACCTACAACTAAGTCAACTAATCTCACAGAAACGTCACAACCGGAAAGTACTGGTTCTGTTCAAACTGCAGGTAAAGTGCAAGAAAAGATTTCCCAAAGTTACAAAGAAGAGGACGAGCAAAAAAGTATAGAAGCAATTAAAAAACTACTTCTGAAAACCAAAAAATCTTCTGAATGATAGAAAGAAGGTTAAAAGTTGGCAGTCGAGGTAGCAAACTTGCTATCGTTCAAACCCATTTGGTATTGAAACAACTTCAAAAGTTTTTCCCCAATTTAGTTTTTGAACTTAAGATTATTAAAACAACTGGCGATAAATTTCAAAACGAGGATTTTTCCAAAATTGAGGGGAAAGGCCTTTTCACAAAAGAAATCGAAGAACACCTCCTTCGAGGAGAAATAGACATTGCTGTTCATAGTTTAAAGGATTTGCCAACGGAGTTGCCCGATGGGTTGACAATTGGAGCCTTTATTCAACGAGAGAATCCGGAAGATGTTTTGGTTGCAAAAAGCAACAAGTTCTTTATTGAATTGCCAACGGGTGCAAAAATTGGTACGAGTTCGCTCCGTCGCAAAGTGCAACTTTTGCAAATTCGCCCAGATTTGAACATAGTTCCCCTTCGAGGGAACGTAACCACACGATTGCAGAAACTATTCAATTCAGATCTTGACGCAATAATTGTAGCAAGGGCTGGGCTTGAGAGATTGGGATTGCAGTATGCAATAACAGAAATATTTTCGCCCGAGGTCATAATTCCAGCCGTTGGGCAAGGAGCTATCGCAATTGAAATTCGAAAAGATAATGAATTTGCTAAAGAGGTTCTGGAAGGAATTAACGATGTCGAAACGGAATATGCTGTTCGAGCCGAAAGAGCCTTCCTTCGAGAACTCGGTGGTGGATGCCACAATCCGATTGCAGCATATGCAATTATTTTGGACTACGAAATTTTTATTGAAGGTATGATTGCATCTGCCGATGGACAACAATTCTTTCGTGGCTCGACTTTTGGGCTTGCAATCGAGCCAGAAAAAGTTGGTCAAAAACTTGCCCGAGAGATATTATCACTCGGAGCAAAGTCGGTTCTGACCGTTTAAGTTAAAATTTGACACCGAAAGTGAAAAGATAATTCCTTGGTAAACCAGGTTCAATGAAATATGGCAAATTGGTTGTCTTCTCGTAAATAGGATTGAGAAAAGCAGACCCAACGTATTTCGTATCGAAAACATTGTTTACATTAAACCCAACCCAAAGATTAATTTTATTATTTATAAATATTTTGTCGAACCAGACACGAAAATTGAAAATATTGTATGCGGGCACTTCTATCTTATTTGCATCATCACAGTAATATTTGCTAACACCATTTAAGGAAAATTCGAAATTTGCGAGAAATGGGATTGTTAAAGATAAATTGTAATAATATTTTGGTACACCAGGAAGATAGTTGTCTTTAAAATCTGCAAAAACGCCGACCTTGTTTTTGTCATAGAATGACGAGTCTACTTTATAATCTACGAACTTGCCAATGATGTAGGTAAAAGAGCCATTGAATTTTATGCCGTATTGCCAATTTGTTTTTATAAGTACTTCCAAGCCCAGTCGACTTGTCTTGCCTGCGGAGAAGTAAAAGCGACCTTCACGGTATGGGACTAATTCATTCTTCGTGTCGATGTAGAAACTGCTTGCCTCGAAATCGAGGCTTTTCAAAATATTACCAGTTTCAAAGAAGGATTTTATCCCTAATTCGTACGTTGTCGAAACTATTGGTTCGAGCAAAGGATTTACTTGATAGATTGTGTCCTCGCCCGGCGGTGGGTCGGTTTCGTTGCCTGCTGGAACTTCAATTCCTCCACCAACGTTTCCAAAGATTGACAAGTTATCGAGAAAGCGGTAGGTTAGCCCAAATTTAGGGGTAAGCCTATCGAATTTTTTTTTCATCCGTTTTGGTAAAATTCAGAAAATCTTGCGAGGAGTATGTTACTGCATCATATCTAAGCCCAAGAAGAACGCTTAATCGGTTCCAAATCAACTCGTCTTGTAGGAAAAATCCGAGAGTGCTTGCTCCTTCTCGTTTATCGGTTCGAAGTTGATTCGAGCGATTTGCGTTCGAGTCCAAATTGTAAAAAAGAATTGCCCCATCTTGCAAGGTTTGGTCCAATCCCAAAAGGGCTATGTTTTTCAAACTCCCAAGGTTTGCTTGGTTTTTGTAATACAAGGTTGAACCGAGGAAATATCGAGTAAAATCACGAAAAGTTCCGCGCTCGGAACGCTGTAAATATTTTGAAGTAAGGAAGCCTTGGGCAAAGAATGAATTGTTTTCATCAAAATTGTGTGTTAAACCTATTCCAATTTGTGCCAGTCTATTGTTCCTTCGTTCTTTGTTCTTCAAGTATACTGGATTTGCAGATTCTGGCAAACTGTCGTAGACTGTTTGGGTTAAAGCCCCGGGAATATGGAACAAGTTTTTCGCAAGATTAATGTTTAATTGCAATGTGGTATTAGAATTGCTTTTCTCCGAATCGATAGTTGTTAAGTTTAATGGTGTTTTAATACCAAAATTGAACAGAAACTTTTCAGAATTTGAATTTTGCCGCCAGCCGTCGAATTTTAAGTAAAGGGAATTTAAATAGACAACCCCATCTTCATTGAATTTGGTTTTCAATTTCAACACATTTTTGTCGTAGCCCCAGGTTCCAATAGATTTGGAAAAAGTTGCCGATGGAGTGTTATTGCTTGGAACTGTATTAAAACTGAAAACAGCACCAGAGGCATTTCCCCAAAGTGCGGAAGCATTGGAACGAATAACTTCCAAATTTTCAACAAATGCAATGTCGAAGAAATCGAGCGAGGTTCTGCCGTCGGGTTCTGTTTGGGGAATGCCATCGAGCAAAAATTTCAAGCCACGCACTGTACCACTATTGGAGCGGTCGCCAGCACCACGAGAGCCAAATCCACGAACAGTGATTCGAATGTCCTGCGAACCGCTTCTAATTTGAGAAAGCACACCAGGGACAGTTTGTAAAGGCTCGTCGATACCAATTCCACGATAGGCAATAAAATCTTGACCATCCAGATAAGTGACTGAAAGAGGCACTTCCAAAAGTTTTTCTGGATAGCGTAGAGCAGAGATAACAACTTCTTTGAAGTAGAATTTTGCAGTGTCTTTTTCGTTTGAATAAATAGAAAAAGAAAATAGCAATAGCAAAGTAATTGCTAATAAAATTACTTTTTTCATAAACTACACCATTTTAATTTTTACTTTTTGGGGACTTCTACTGGCGGCGGAGTTGAAGGCATAGATTTTGGAATTTGGGCGCCTTGGGTAACAGGTTTTATTTCTTGTGTTCCGCCAGATTTCAAAAGGAATTTGTTTGCAAAAAGGGACAAAGCCAGAACTATGATAATAAGAATTCGAGTGGTTTTCTGAAGGAAATCCATTGTTCGTTGGGTGCCAAACATCGAGCCGAATTGCGTTGTCAGCCCACCGAATGTTGGGGAAAGGTCTCCTTTTCCTGGTTGGAGCAAAATAACACCAATAAGTAAAATAGATGCAATAATTATTATTATAACAAATAAAGATAAACATATCTCACCCTTATAAAAACTACAAAATTAAGAAAAAGAACGAAAAAATCGATTTATATGTTTTAATTCTTTAATTGTTTTGGGAAATAATTAAATTTGTAAATTAGTAATTTAGTTATGCATCTTTTGTTTAACCAAAGGGGAAGTTTATGAATATACTTGTTGGGATTTCACGAGTTCCCGATACCGCTACCAAAATTCTTATTGGACCCGATGGTAAATCTATCGATGAAAAAGGGGTAAAATTTATCATCAATCCTTACGATGAATTTGCTCTCGAAGAAGGTTTGCGATTGAAGGAAAAGTTCGGTGGAACTGTTGTAACCATTACAGTTGGTCCAGAGGCTTCGAAAGAAGTAATTCGCTCTGCTTTGGCAATGGGAGCGGATAGGGCAGTTCTTGTAAAAACCGATGGATTCTTCGACTCGTACTTTGTGGCAAAAAATTTTGCCAATTACGCAAAGCAATTCAACCCAGACATAATCTTTTTCGGTAGGCAAAGCGTCGATTTCGATTCACTGATGGTTCCTGCGATGGTTTCTGAATTTTTGGGATTACCGTTGATAACAATTGTTTCTAAACTGACAATTGATGGGAACAAAGTGGTTGCCGAGCGAGACGTTATTGGCGGGAAAGAGGTTATCGAAACAACTTTGCCTTGTGTAATTTCTGCACAAAAAGGTTTGAACGAGCCTCGCTATCCAAAATTGCCCGACATTTTAAAAGCAAAAAACAAACCAATCGAAGAAATAAATCCCGAGACAACCCAAGCGATGGTCGAAATTTTAAATATGGAAATACCACTTCGTTCAAGAAAAAACAAAATCGTTGGCGACAGCGACGAGGAAATTGCAGAAATTGTTCGTCTTCTCCACGAAGATGCCAAAATAATTTGATTAACTAAGGAGGGAAAATGAAGAAAATATTAGTTTATTTGGAACCAATTGGTGATAAACTTAAAAGAGTATCATACGAACTAATTACAGCGGGCAAAACACTATCGGAGCAAACTGGTGCTGAACTCTTCGGAGTAGCAATAAATGCAACGCAAAGTGCATTGGAAACGGCAAAGGAATTTGGATTGAGTAATGCGATTCAAATCAACTCGCCTTTATTCGACAAATATTCTGTTTCTCTTTTTTCGAAAGCCATAGCAAATTTAGTACAAGAAAAAGGTTTCGATTTGGTGCTTTTCCCAGCCCATACCTATGGATTTGAAATTGCTGGACGAGTTTCTGCGAGTTTGAATTCTGCATATGTTTCCGATTGTGTTGCTCTCGAAGTTGCAAACGGTGAATTTTTTGCCAGGAAGCCAGTTTATGCTGGGAAGGCTCAGATTAAAGTTAAACTCAATGGTGAAATTAAAATTTGCTCGCTAAGACCAAATGTATTTACAGCCCAACCCAAACCAATTGATAATCTGAGCATAGAAACATATGAACCAAATGTTTCCGAAACCGACCGAAAAGAAGTTGTTGTCGATGTTGTTAAAAACGAAGGTAAACTGGACGTTTTGGAAGCCGACATTGTGGTTTCTGGTGGGCGTGGCATCAAAGGACCCGAGAATTACCATCTCATCGAAAGTCTTGCAAATGTCCTTGGTGGGGCTGTTGGTGCTTCGCGTGCTGTTGTTGATGCTGGGTGGCGACCACACAACGAGCAAGTTGGGCAAACTGGAAAGACTGTTTCCCCGACCCTATATGTGGCTTGCGGAATTAGTGGTGCAATTCAGCACCTTGCGGGAATGTCGAGTTCGAAATATATCCTTGCTATTAACAAAGATAAAGATGCTCCAATTTTTAAAGTTGCGGACTACGGCATAGTTGGCGATTTGTTTAATGTAATACCCAAACTCATAAATGAAATAAAGAAGTACAAGGAATAAAAGTAAAATAAAAAGGCAAACTTATAGTCTTTAAAATCGAATAATAAGAGAGAACAATGGACAAGGTTGAAGTAAAAGCAATAGGAATAACTCAAAGTCCCGATAGCCCAAATGCATATGCTTTGATATTGCGGGAAAAGAATGGAACGAGGAGTTTGCCTATTATCATTGGAACATTCGAAGCACAAGCAATTGCTCTTGTGCTTGAAGGGTTGACGACACCGCGGCCCTTAACACACGACTTAATGCGGAATATACTCGAAAAACTCGATGCAAAGATTGAAGAAGTATACATCAACGATCTTCGAGATGGTACATTCTATGCTCGAATAATTTTCGAAGATCCTCCATTGGACATCGACGCTCGCCCAAGCGATGCTGTGGCTTTGGCTCTTCGATGTCAAGTTCCAATTTATGTTAATAATGAAATTCTGGAACAGGCTGGAATTACTTTTGGCGAAAGGCAAAGAGATATCGAAGAAAAAACCGAAAGCGACATTTTTGGAACATCCGATGAGGAAGAAGAAGATTTCGATTTCACTCGTAGAATAGAGCGCGAGCGACCCAAGTCCCGTGTCGAGCGTCTCCAAGAAGAACTTGAAAAAGCAATCAAAGAGGAAAACTACGAACTGGCGGCAAAGATTCGGGATGAAATTAAAAAGATTTTGAAAAGTTGAAAAACTTATGTAATTTTGTGTTTTCTGCCGGAGTAGCTCAGCTGGTTAGAGCAACGGAATCATAATCCGTGTGTCGGGGGTTCAAATCCCTCCTCCGGTACTCAATGGAGTTGATACTCCATTTTTTATTTTAATTGTATTATTTTTGAATGGAGAGGATAAAATGAAACTCGTTTTAAAATTTTTTGTTATAACCTTGGTCTTAATCGTAATTATTGCTTGCCAGCAAATCAAAAATGTTACTCATACATTGAGTAATTTTTCTGCTCCCAGATTTAAGATTGAGAACATAACGGAATTTAAACTTGCGGGAATTCCGCTCGCCACTAAATCCTCGATTAATGACTTTTCGCCAATTGATGCTGTTAAACTTGGGCAAGAAGTGGCACGCAATCGATTGCCAGCTTCTTTCATTATTAACATTGCTGTAAAAAATCCGAATACTGGGGTGGGTGGTTCAAAGCCGATTCCAGTAACTCTTAAAAAGATGGATTGGGTTTTGTTTATTGATGGAGTGCAAACGATATCTGGAAAGTTGAATAAAGAATTTCAATATCCCGCAAATAATACTATTGGCTATCTGCCCCTGGAAGTAGCCTCGATTTGTTCGAATTTTTTGGAAACCGTGGCTACGAAGGATTAATCAATTTGGCTCTATATCTTGGCGGAGTAAGATCTGACCCATCGAAAATAGTAATCGAAGCAGTGCCCACTTTTTCAACCCCGTTCGGCGATTATCAATCTCCCAAAATTAGAATAAATAGCGATAGTTTCAACTAAAATGGAAGCAAGCCTGCTATCACTGTTTCTAATTTCCTTGGCAATATTTTTGGCTTTTTTGAATGGGATTGTATCGGAGTCGCCAGTCGAAGAACAAATCAATCATTCAAAGGAGTCGAATCAAAAACTTTATTCAATACTTGAAAATCAATCAATTAATTAAAACTTTCGTTTCTTTTCGTTGAAATTGTTTTTTACTTGATTTCCTTAAATCTACTTTCGATATACTTTGCATATTTGTCTTTGATTTTTGCATCGACCCACCTATTTCTTTTTCTTATACTAATTGCAATCTTTGTGTTTTTCCTTAGAACAACTTTATATTTTCTTGGGCAAAGATATTCAGACAAACTTATTAAACAATTTCAAAACCTTATCTATTTCTTCTACTTGCTCTTTCGTTTTTTTGGAATTTTCTACCATTGGTTTCATAAGAAAATCACTGCTAAGGAAGAAGAGGCAACGCTCGAAGATATCCAAGAAGTCGTCGAAACTGCCCACGAGGAAGGTACTATTCAAACTGGTGAGTACAAAATCTTTACAAATGTTATTAAATTCAACAAAGTTCCCGTTTCGGATGTAATGACCCCGCGTACAGTTATTTTTTCGTGCAATGCAGATATGACTGTTGGCGATGCTATAAAATTGCCGGAAATAAAAATCTATTCTCGGTTTCCAATATATGAAGGAGAATCGCTTGACGAAAAAGTTATTGGCTACGTAGTTTCAAAAGATGTATTCCAGGCGGCACTTAACAACAAGTTCGAAATTAAACTTCGAGAATTTGCTCGCGAAATACATTTCATTCCAGAAAATGTCACCCTCGACGATGCTTTGAACCAGTTCCTTTCTAAAAGACAACATATCTTTTTGGTAGTCGACGAGTTTGGTGGCATTGAAGGTTTATTGACAATGGAAGACCTAATCGAGACAATACTTGGGGAAGAAATCATAGACGAAGCAGACAAGTACATTGATTTACGTGAAGTAGCCAAACGCAAAAGATTGAATCGATTGAAGTTGGTTCAAGATAAAGAAAATCAAGTGGAAGGCAATTCCTAGATAAATTTTTGGTAAATTTGTATTTTTCAAAAAAGTATCGATGATGGAAGAATCTATTTACAATTCGACTGTAGTTGGTAAGATTTTATTGACGCCAGATTTGATGATTCTCCGCGTTCGAACAGACGAACCGCGCCCAAAATTCGAAGCGGGACAATTTACACAAATTGGTGTATTAGCAAAGGAACCGCGTTCATCTAACTCTCTGCAAATTGAAGAAAATTTTCCCCCAGATAAGTTAATCAAACGACCATATTCTATTGCCTCGGCTAACCACGAAACCCAGAACTTTGAATTTTACATCAGCCAAGTGAAATCGGGACAACTTACCCCACGACTTTTCAATCTCAATTTGGGAAGTCGAATGTGGGTCGACACCAAAATCTTAGGCCTTTTTAAACTGAACGAAACACCGAAGGAATGCGACATTGTTATGGTTGCGACGGGAACTGGTTTGGCTCCATACATTAGTTTCCTTCGCTCGCATATTGCCGAAAACCAGCATAGGAAACTTGCTGTCATCCACGGGGCTTCCTATCCTTGGGATTTGGGTTATTACAGTGAATTGACATTTTTAAAGTTCACCTTTAAGAATTTCTACTACTTTCCGACATTAGTTCACGCAGAAAAAGAGTGGGGTGGTTTGCGTGGCTATATCGAAGAGCATATTCAAAGTGGATTGCTCGAACGCGAGGCTGGCATTGAAATCAATCCAGAGAAAACCCATTTCTTCCTTTGCGGAAATCCAAAAATGGTCGAAAGCGTTTCGAACATATTGAAAGAAAAAGGATATACAAGGCACACAAGAGTAAAGCCTGGTGCACTCCATGTTGAAGAATGGTAGGTCGATTTTTTTTGCTCTCTTGCTTCTTCTTTTTACAAGTTGTATAGTTGTAAAGGAAAAAAGAGTTCCCGACGAGGAGTTTTCCACCGAATTTACGCTCTTAGAAAAGCCATCTATTCCGATGGGGAACGAATCAATTCGCTCCGAACGCGGAGATATGATAGCGTTCTTGCCCGAAGGCTGGTTGCTGGTCGACACAGAGAACAAGTCGCCAGTTAATGTTTTTGCTGTCTCTGTTAATCAATCTTATACTCTTTCGATTGTCTTTTCTAAATGGACGAACAAATTGGATGTAATAAGTATTTTAAAGAAAGATGGTCTTCTTGGCATTGCAACTAAAATCTTCGAAATGAAACAATTGAAGAGTTTGAACAATTTGCGTTTGCTGGGAAATTTCGAGCCGGTCAAAAACGCCACACAAAAATTTTACATATTTAAATACGAAAACTTGCAGAATGGTTTAATTGGGAAATCTGCTGTCTTTGTTACTGGTTTGAATGAAGTTTACGAATTTTCGCTTTTACAACTCGACGTTAAGGAAAAACAAGAGATTTCCGATGCTGATTTCGACAAAATTTTTTCTTCGGTTTTAAGCACAATTAAGTTTTGATATGGAATTTTCAGAAGATACAAAACAAGTCTTAGAATTTTTAGATTATACAAGCGGTGGCACTTTGCGAAAACGAAACGATTTGGGTATAATTCTTGAAACTCTTGCAACACAAAACCAACCAGAAATTGCCAATGAACTTATCTTCTATGGCTCGGCACTCTGGGGAAGTTATCGCATTATAAAAACCCAAAGCGATCCTTCTTTGACGGCAAGAGTTCAAGCCGAAATCCAAAATCTGTTTGCAAAAGTCCTTGATTTACTTTCTGATATTGTCTCTTTTTTTGAAGAAGATGATTTGGTCGATAGATTTAATCGAATATATTTAAAATCAGACGAGGGTGCCCAATTAAATTTAATCGACCTTTGCTATGATTTAAACGAATTGAAAAAAGTTCAAATTCAATTAAGAAATAAGTAGAATTCACAGTCCCTTTTCATTAAGGAACTTATCGAGTTCGTCTTCTGTAGCAATTTTTATTGTTCTTCCTTTGCTTCCGTCGAAAGGACCAACAATCCCCGCCATTTCGAGTTCATCCATAATTCTACCAGCCCGATTGTATCCAATTTTAAGCCTACGTTGAAGCATAGAGACCGAGGCTTGTTGATAGCGGATTATCATTCGTGCTGCTTCTTCGAACAATGGGTCGAAACCCTCGCGGTCGAAGGTTTCCTTTCCAGACTTCCCATCTTCGACTTTTGGCAAATAGTATGGTTTGGAATAGCCTTTCTGATTCGAAATGTAATCGCAAATCCTTTCTATCTCTTCCGTTGTTAGGAATGCGTTTTGAATTCGAATTGGGTTGGGCCAACCGCTGGGAAGGAATAGCATATCGCCGTTGCCAAGCAGTTGCTCTGCACCAATTGTGTCGATTATCGTTCTTGAATCTACTCGGGAAGCAACCAAGTAAGCAATTCTTGCTGGGAAATTGGCTTTAATTAGTCCAGTGATAATGTCTACCGAGGGTCTTTGCGTTGCAACAACCAGGTGTATTCCAACAGCACGGGCAAGTTGAGCCAAACGAATTATCAGTGCCTCGATTTCTTTCCCAGTTGTCAACATTAAATCGGCGAGTTCATCGATTATTGTTACAATGTAAGGCATAGGACGATGAATGAATTCTGGGTCGTTTCGGTACAAACCTTCTCGGACTTTTTTGTTGTATTCGTAAATGTTTTTCTGTTGTACAGAAGCGAGAATATCGTAGCGGCTTTGCATTTCAGCAATCAATGCTTTAAGGACCAGTACTGCGTCCGTGGGTTCGGTTACGATTGCATCTTCTATTTCTGGCGAGACGGCAAGAAAATGGTAAAGAAGTTGCTGGTAATGTGTCAGTTCAACTTTTTTGGGGTCGATAATAACAAACTTCAAATTTTGTGGATGCATGCGAAAAATTAGCGAAGCGATAATTGTGTTAATTCCAACGCTTTTACCCGAACCAGTGGCTCCGGCAATTAGTAGATGGGGCATTCGTGCAAGGTCCTCGACGAACACTTCCCCAGAAATTGTTTTACCAAGAATAATGGGCAATTGGAAATTTGGATTTATTTTTGCATTCTTCAAACAGTTCCCAAAGCGGACAACAAGTGGTCGCTTATTAGGAATCTCAATTCCGACAGTTCCTTTTCCCGGTACCGGAGCGATTATTCTTATTCCTTTGGCTTTCAAGCCCAAGGCTATGTCGTCGGCTAAACTTTGTATTCTGCTTAATTTTATTCCTGGTGCGGGAACGAATTCGTATTGTGTAACAACTGGACCTGGGGTAACCGTCAAGTTTTCGATGTAGATTTTGAATGTTTCGAGTTTTTCTTGCAACAGTCTTGCGTTTTGTTTTAGTTCCTCTTCATTAATCTGGAATTTGCTTTCGTCGTCGATGAGTAAATCAATTGGCGGCGGGGTGTAATTTATTTTCTCGTCCAAGGTCAATGTGGAAATTGGTGTGAATTGCTGGTTTTTCCCCTCTTCGGAGTTCTTTTCCTCGTCGAGGGTCTCTTCGACATAAACAACAAGTTTATCTTTATTTGCCGGTGGTTCGTTCGGAACTGGTTCTTCTGTTTGCGAAATTATTTTTTCTTCTGCTGTGAACTTCTTTGGGGATGTAATTTCAATCTGCCCATCAGTGTTTGGCTCGATTTGTTCAACCGATTCGATTTCTTCATCTTCAGACTGGCTTTCGAAACTGCGGATTAGAATTTGTGCTGTTTCTCTATCTTCGGTATTTTCAATATTTAAATTTTCTGGTGGCTCTTCGATTTGTACATCTGTTTTGGATTGTAATTTGTCTTTTTCTTTTAATTCGGAATTTGGTGGTAGATTTTCTTTTGCAAAGTATGATTTAACTTTTTCAATAAGTTTAATTAATAATTTTTCAACTCGGATATCGAAAGACAAGACTAAAATCAAGATTAAAGCAAAAAAAGTAAAAAAGCGAAAGCCCCAAAATCGTCCTAAAAAGTTTGAACTAAATCGTCGATAGAAAAACACCAACGCTACCAATCCATTGAAATGGAATGGAAAGTTCAAATAGAATATTAATTGCTCCGAGAAATGCACTCAAACTGAAAAAGAAAAGAAGAGATGCAATCGTCCAATTGACAAGTTTCCCCGTAACTTTCTGTGTTACAAGTATTTTTACCGACCACAATATCAAAAGAATTGGGAATATAACCGAGAAATACCCAATTGTTTTATTTATCAAGAAACTTGAAACGATTGCACCGAAAGGACCCATCAAATTTGAAACTTGTTTGATTTTGCCAACAACATCATCCTTACCAAAAATTGCATTGAAGTAGTCTTTGATTCCAAGTTCTAAAATGAACTCGTCCGATGGAGAAAAGGACAGAATTGAAATTATCACGAAAATGCAAAGGATTGACAAAAGGATTGATGAAATTCGTAGCCATTTTTGGTATTCTTGCAATATTTGGTTTCTCAATTCCTCTTTGGAATTAAGTTCGTTCTTCGAAGCGTTTTGGTCTTCGGTTTTAACCTTTTTGTAGCGAATTTCTATATCCTTTTCCTTTGCCATCTATGATTATTTAAACAAGATACAGCCCCTCGAAAGTTGGAACAGTTGAAAACTTATCCAATGTTAAAGCAAAATCCACATCGTCCTCGAAGCCAAGTTCAATGAGATGACGGCTATGTGATGATGCTTTGATAGCCTCGACGAAATTATCTTTATGCAGTTCAAAAAGTTCCACAGATGCCAAACTAGCATCGTTCATTTTAATATCTTTTTCGATTAGTTTACTGTTTAATAACGTATCAATTACCTTGCCACAGAACAAAGCGTCTTCGTATGCGAATTTGTTGTCTTGCCCACTACAAGCAAGTATGAGATTTTTGGCGTTTTGAGCGTTAATCGTATCTAATATTTTTGTAATGAGGCTCGAAAAGTTCACAAAACAACCAATGAAAAAATTTGGGAATGATTTACATTTATTGAACAATTTCGAACCGTTGGTAGTATTCAAAATAATAATCTTGCCAGAAACTACTTCGGGAGTGAATTCTAATGGGGAGTTACCAAGATGGAAACCATCAATTTTTTTGCTATTTCGTTCGCCAGCAAGTAAAACTGTTTCTTTGTCCATTTTGCTGTAAATGTTTAATGCTTCTTCGGTACTTGCAACGGGGATGATTTGTTTCGCACCAGAATTCAAAGCAGTGCAAATCGTTGTGCCTGCTCGCAAAATATCGACGCCAACAACTATTGTCTCTTCTTTGCGTTCTGGTAGTTCAAATTCCGATGGTATAAAGAAAACATCGATTTGCAACATTCCCCGCCACTTCCTCGTTAAGAAACATTTCTTTGAAAACTCAAAATTAAATAAAAAAATTCTTTTTTCTTCTTATTACTTTTTTGAATTTGCAGATATGAAGTCCTTGGAAGGCAGAAATACTTTTGCTTGTGATAACAATTGTTTGGGGAGCAACCTTTTCGTTTACGAAAATTGGTCTGGAATTTTGCTCTCCTTTGACATTTACATTCTTTCGCTTTGCAATTGCTCTTGTTGTTGCTCTTTCGATTTGGGGTAGAAGTTTTCTCAAAATTTCACGAATACATCTCATTGCTGGAATCGTTTTAGGTCTCTTCTATGCTGGTGGTTTTGTTTTTCAAACTATTGGTTTAAAATTTACAACTGTAACCAAATCTGCTTTTATTACTGGACTTTCGGTTGCATTCACACCTTTTGTTTATAAAATTGTCGAAAGCAAGAAAATTTCGATTTTTCAATGGCTTGGCGTTGCAATTGTTGTTGTTGGGCTATGGCTGTTTACAAATCCCAAAATCGACAATATCAACATTGGCGATGTTTTAACACTTCTTTCAACTTTCTTCTGGGCTTTCTATATCGTTTATATGAATCGCTTAACCAATGATGTTACCGATTTTAAAATCACTACTCAAATTGTTATTTCGCAATTCTTGGTGGTTTTCGTTTTTGGTCTTCTGGGTTCGGTATTTTTCGAGTGGGGTGCAAATATTATTTTCAACTCCAAACTTGTAATTGCGTTACTTTACAATGGAATTATTGCAACGGTAGTTTTAACAACGATTCACACCAGCGTACAAAAATATACCACACCAGTGAAAGCGGCGTTGATTTTCTCGCTTGAACCAGTCTTTGCAAGCATTTTCGCACTGGTAATTTTCAACGAAATACTCAAGCCAATAGAATATTTGGGTGCTTTCCTAATTTTGCTTGGAGTTGCAACATCCGAATTTGGCGGATTGATTTTTAAACGAATTGGCAAAGAATCAACAACTTGACGCTTATTTAATTATTCTCTGTGCTTCGTAAAGTCTATTTTCAAACTTGGTTTAATCATATTTTCTGGTTTCAATATTTCTTCGAGTTGTTCTTTCGAAAGCAACTTTTTTTCCAACACAAGTTCGTAAGGAGACTTTCCCGTTTCGAGTGCTTCTTTTGCCAATTGCGTGGAAATTTCATAACCAAGATAAGGATTTAAAGCGGTTACCAAACCAATAGAGTTTTCGACATACTCACGGCACTTTTTCTCGTTTGCAGTAATTCCTTTAACACATCTATGGTTAAATGTAACAATGCCATTTCGAAGCATTTCGATAGATTCGAATATGCTTTGGGCAATAACTGGTTCGAATACGTTTAATTGCAATTGTCCAGCCTCGGCTGCAAGCGTAACTGTTAAATCATTACCAATCACTTTGTATGCAATTTGATTTACGACTTCGGGAATGACTGGATTGACTTTTCCAGGCATAATTGATGACCCTGGTTGCATTTTTGGCAAATTAATTTCATTGAAACCTGCCCTTGGACCAGAACTTAACAATCGCAAGTCGTTTGCAATTTTGGAAAGTTTTACTGCAAGCCTTTTTAAAGCAGACGAAACCATTACGAAAGCCCCAGTGTCTTGTGTTGCCTCGACAAGATTTTCGGAATGAACAAGTGGCAAGCCAGTAATTTCCCGCAGATATTCCAGGGCAAGCGTTCGATATTGAGGATGGGTGTTGATTCCAGTGCCAATTGCTGTTCCGCCAAGATTGACTTCCAATAGAAGATTTTTGTTATTATTAATTCTTTCGATCTCTTCTTCAAGTGTTACAGCGAAAGCCTCGAACTCTTGACCAAGCGTCATTGGCACAGCGTCTTGCAACTGTGTCCTTCCCATCTTTAAAATATGGGCAAATTCTTGCCCCTTTTGATGAAATGATTCTATCAAGTCTTCTAGCACTGGCATAAGTTTTTGAATAGCATAGATAAAAGCAATTCGGAGTGCCGTCGGATATACATCGTTAGTTGACTGCGAAAGATTTACGTGGTTGTTTGGATGGCAATACTGATATTGCCCAAATTCATACCCCATTATTTCAAGTGCTCGATTTGCTATAACTTCGTTGGCATTCATATTTGTTGAAGTTCCTGCCCCGCCTTGAATCATATCGACGACGAAATGCGTGTGGAAACGCCCGTCGATTATTTCCTTGCAGGCTTGGACAATAGCGTCTTTTATGTGAGTGGGAAGTAAGCCAAGATGGTGATTTGCCAAGGCACAAGCATATTTGACTTGTGCAAGTGCTACGATGAGTTCTGGGAAATGGCTAATAGGAATACCAGTGATTGGGAAATTTTCCAATGCTCGCAATGTTTGTATGCCATAATAGAATTCGTATGGAACTTCCCTTTCACCAAGCAAGTCGTGTTCAATTCGAACTCGTCCAGAAATATATTGTGCTGCGGCGTTCACAACTTGGTTCGTCGATTGTCGCATTCTTCGGGAAATCACACGACTAATGCCAGAAATAACCTTCGAGGCAATTTCGGTATTCTGTTTCAATATATTTTGAAATTTATCTCTACTTAAAAAAATGACTTGCGTGTGTTCTTTTGCAATTGCATTAGTCGAGTGTGGGTAATCGTCGAGCAAAGCACCTTCGGATAGAAAGTCATATTTCCCAAAGAAAGCCAGTCTTTTCTGCTCGCCAAACGGTGATTTTTTGAATAACTCAATTCGTCCATCTTTTACAATATACATTCCTTCTCTTGGTGAGTTTTCGACAAACAAGTATTCATCGGGTTGCAATTCCAAAAATTCTATGTTTGGAATTATTTCCAACAGTTCTTCATCTTTCAAATTTCTAAATATTTCAACTTTTTTGAAAAATTCAACTAATGTTTCCATAAATTACCCTTTTTGAACATAGAGAAATTTTCTTTTTCCATACTTGATTAATTTTTTCGTTGACAAATCAATTCTTTCGTTAATGTCTGAAATTCGGTTCCCATCGACGTAAACTCCGCCTTGTTCAATCATCCTTCTGGCTTCCTTTTTGGAAGGAGATAGCCCAGTCGCAACAAGAATTTCAACGAGCGGGCATTCTGGATTGTCTATGTTTAACGCAAAAGTTTCGACTTCGTCGGGAATTTCTTTTTTAGCAAATATTTTTTCGAATTCTTGATGTGCTTTTTCTGCTTCTTCCTTGCTGTGGTACAAACTTACAATACGCTTTGCAGTTTCAACTTTTGCATTGCGTGGATGCAATATTCCACTTTGGAGTTCATTTTCAAACTTTTGCAATTCGTCTGCGTTGGGAAATGTTGCATATTTATAGTATTTCAAAATCAACTCGTCTGGTATGGACATCACTTTACCAAACATTTCACGAGGCGAGTCTGTAATGGCAATGTAGTTGCCCAATGATTTGCTCATCTTTTCCTTGCCGTCGGTACCTTCAAGGATTGGCATAAGAACTATGCATTGAGGTTCAAGTCCGTATGCTTTCTGTATTTCCCTTCCAACAATCAAGTTGAACTTCTGGTCGGTACCGCCAAGTTCGACGTCGGCTTCGATTGCAACGGAATCCATTGCTTGTGCCAGCGGGTATAAAAATTCGTGTATGCTAATTGGAATACCATTTTTAAAGCGAATCGAGAAATCGTCACGTTCAAGAATCTGTGAAACAGTATACTTGGACGCCAATCTTATCACATCGGAGAAAGTCATTTTTCCAAGCCACTCTGAATTGAACCGCACTTCGAGGTTCTTCGTTGAAAGTATCTTTGTGGCTTGTTCAAGATATGTTTTCCCGTTGATTCTGGTTTCTTCCAGAGTCAATGCTGGTCGGGTTTTGCTTCTCCCCGATGGGTCGCCAATCATTGCCGTGAAGTCCCCGACGATGAGAATTGCTTTGTGTCCAAGGTCTTGAAATTGACGCAATTTTCTTAACACGACCGAATGACCAATATGTAAATCGGGTCTACTTGGGTCGCAACCCAATTTAATATTCAAAGGTTTGTTAGTTCGATAGGATTTTTCAATTTTTTGTACAAGTTCGTCTTCTGGAAAGACTTCGACAGCGAAACTTTTAATTATGTCCATCTGCTCGTTAACTGGTGGAAACATTGCAACTCCTTATAATTTGACTTTTTTTCGATAATTCTCTTTTGCAAATCTTTTTTTCTTTATATCTTCTCGTTTATCATACTTCTTTTTACCTTTGACAAGGGCAAGTTCTAACTTTACAAATGGACCTGAAAAATAAACAGAAAGCGGTATCAAAGTTAAACCACCTTGCTCGATAGCTGTTTTTAAGCGGATAAGTTCCTTTTTATGCAACAAAAGTTTTCGTTCCTTCGTTGGGTTGTATTTTGGGTCGTTCGACTGTTGATATGGACTAATATGTAAATTTCGCACATAGAGTTCCAAACTTTCTAAATTGTTTCTTTTCGATTTCCCTCTCTTCTTTTCAAAAATACAATATGCATCTTGTATTGAACATTTGCCTTGGCGGATGGACTTAACTTCGGAGCCAGAAAGAACAATCCCAGCCTCGAATTTTTGCAATATTTCGAAATCGTGCAAAGCCTTTTTGTTTCGTACAACAACTTTAACTTTTCTGTCGCTTGGTTTCGTTCCCATTGAAACCCGAAAAATAGTTAAATAACGAAATAATTTTCTATTTGTTTTTAAATCTCAATGATTACAATTGCAGTTGCAACAGTATTTATATGCGAAAGGCTTACAAAAATTTTATATTTACCCCACTTTTCCAGTAGTTCCCCATAAAGGTCGACCTCTGGTTTGCCGTTATTACTATTTTTAATTCCGACTTCGTTTAGTTTGAAACCTTGCGTCAAACCTGTTCCGATTGCTTTGCTAAAAGCCTCTTTTGCCGAAAATCGGACAGCATAGTGAACCCATTTGGATTCTTTGAACTCCTCGCAATATTCTATTTCTTTTTCGGTAAAAACTCTTTTTAAAAACCTTTCGCCGTAATTTTCAATTGCTTTCTTAATTCTATCGACTTCTATGATGTCAATGCCAACCCCAACAATCACAACAAACCTTTTCTTTTTTTCAACATTTCGACAATTTTTGGTAAACCAACGGCAGAAGTTGTTGAAATTTTGAAATCTGCAAAGGATGAAAGACTTGTCGGATTTGGATTAACCTCGACCAGGACTGCTCCCGACCTTTTTGCAATGTATGGCAAACTTGCAGCGGGGTAGACTTCTGCGGATGTACCAATTGAGAAGAACACATCACAATCCATTGCGGCTTCCTCTGCTTGTTGGATAGCATCGGGTGGAAGCATTTCGCCAAACCAGACAACCGATGGGCGAATCAATCCGCCACATTTTGGACAACGTGGAATTTGTCCCTCGGGTAAATCTGTCTCGCCGTAGTATGGTTCTTTGCAGTTAAAGCAGTGGTTATCGATTATGTTGCCGTGCAGTTCAATCACATTTGTTGAACCCGCACGCTGGTGCAATCGGTCGACATTTTGTGTAATTAAGGTAAATTGCGGAAAAAGTTTTTCGAATTCAACGAGTGCATAGTGTCCAGCATTTGGTTGTGCTTTGTTGACCACTTCTCGTCGATATTGATACCATTCCCAAACTCGTTGTGGATTAGACATAAACCCATCGATACTTGCCAGTTCCATTGGGTTGAATTTTGCCCACAAGCCGTCGGGGTCGCGGAATGTTTTGATTCCGCTTTCTGCCGAAACCCCAGCCCCAGTTAAAACTGCAACATAATTTGCTTTTTCGAGTATGTCGATTAATCTTTCTGGTATTTCCATTTCCACACCAATTTATGTTAGTTTTCCTTTGGCGGTGGTTCGCTTAATAGCAATTGACCAGGATTTTGTGTGTATTCCCTAATTAATTTTTGTAGAAGAGCATTCGACCTTTTTAATCCGAATATAAGTTCATTCAACGAATAGGTAACGAGTTCTGCCTTTGTGCCGAAAGAATAGACGACAGTATTCCCGAAATTTACAAGGCTGTCTACTTTGTTAAATGTTTTATCAATTCTGTTAGATAATTGCATTGCATTGACTTCTTTTTGGAGGGAATCCGCAAAGTTTTCCAATTTGTTTGTAATGCGTGTGATATTTGCAGACGCTTGTTCCAACTCTTCAATGATTTTGGTTGTATCTATTTTCGAAGCGAAAGATTTCAAATGTTCGGTGGTTTGTTCAAGGTTTTGGATTGTTTGAAGTAGTTCTTCGTTGGATAAAAAATCAGTAGCAGTTTGCAGAAAATTTACCACGCTCGTCGAAACTTCTCTAAATTGAAACTCCATCAAACGATTAACTACTTCTCGAACACCGGCTTCGAGTGTTTCGATGCCCGAAGGTGCAGATTTAATATATGGGAAAGGCGGTTGAAATGGAATTTTTGGATACCAATTCAAAACGAAAGGGTCGTTGGAATAGAACAATTGCAAAAAACGACCACCAGTTAAACCAGAAAATTCAATTTTTACGCGTAGACTATCGGTAACTTTTACAGTTTTTTCCAAAATCATTATGATTTCAATCATTTTTCCGTCGGGTGCGACGCGAATATCATAAACACTTCCCACTGGAACACCAAGATATTTCACAGGAGTGCCTTTCGTAACTCCTTCGACCGAACCCTCGAAGTATGTGACGTAATAAACATTTTCTTTAAAAAATTTTGAGGCACCGAACCAGATAAATCCGAAGCCAATCAAAACAAAACCGACAACAACAAATAATCCGATAAAAAAGTTTACTGTTATCCTATTCTTTTTCATATTATATTACAATTTATAAATCAAAAATAAGCATATTTTGATAAAATTTAAACATTTCAGATTTTGTTAGAAAACAAATTAAAAACTATATTTGTAATTTGTTTAAAAAGTTGGATGAGCGATGATTAAAAAATTATTTTTATTTGGGATAATAATTATTTTTGGAACTGCTTCACTTTATCCTTGTACAAATATCTTGGTAACGAAAGGAGCCTCGGTCGACGGCTCGGTTATGATTTCCTATAATGCCGACGCAGGCGGTTTTATGGAGCCATTATATTTTTCGCCCGCACGCGATTGGGGACCCAACGACTCTATTGAAATTTACGATTGGGACACTCACAAATATCTTGGGAAAATTAAACAAGTCCCACATACGTACCAAGTCGTTGGTCTTATAAATGAATATCAAGTATCGATTGGCGAGACCACTTTCGGCGGTCGCGAAGAATTGCGTGACACAACGGGTATCATTGATTACGGAAGTTTAATGCAATTGGCTTTGCAAAGAGCGAAAACCGCACGCGAAGCAATCAAAGTTATGACTTCTCTCGTTGCCGAGTATGGGTATTATTCCGAAGGTGAATCTTTTTCCATTGCCGACCCGAACGAAGTTTGGATTATGGAGATGATTGGAAAGGGACCTGGCCGTAAAGGAGCTGTTTGGGTTGCTTTGCGAATTCCCGACGGTTACATTTCTGCCCACGCAAATCATTCCCGAATTAGGGAGTTCCCGTTAAACGACCCAGAAAATTGTATGTATGCGCCCGATGTTATCTCATTTGCAATCGAGAAGGGATATTACAAGCCAAGCGACGGACCGTTTTCGTTCTCTGATGTTTACGACCCGCCGACCCCAGGTTCGCTTTTATATTGCGAAGGACGCGTGTGGAGTATCTTTCGTCGTGCTGCACCTTCCCAGAATTTTCCCGAAGATTACTGGCGGGCTGTCAAAGGTGCAAAGCCTTATCCATTGTGGATAAAGCCCGACAAAAAACTATCGGTCCGCGATGTCATTAACTTAATGCGGGACCATTTCGACGGAACCCCTTACGACTTGAAAAAAGGTTTGGCTGCGGGACCCTTTGGTTGTCCAGTTCGTTGGAAACCTCTTGTCTGGAAAATCGAGGGCGACACAAACGAATATGCCTGGGAAAGGCCTATATCCACCCAACAGACTGCCTTTGCTTTTGTTTCGCAACTTCGTGCTTGGTTGCCCCGACAGATTGGTGGAATTCATTGGTATGGTGTCGATGATAATTACACAAATGTTTATATCCCAATTTATTGTTCGATTAAAGAACCACCAGAATGTTTTCGCGTAGGAAGCATTAGCAACTTTACCCTTGAATCTGCATTTTGGATTTTCAATCTTGTTGCAAATTGGGCTTATACAAAGTATTCTTATATGTACGAAGATATTCGTAAAGTGCAAAAAGAATTGGAAGACAAATTTTTCGATTTTCAGCCGGCAATCGAAAAAGTTGCCCTTGAACTCTATAAAACGAAACCAGAATTAGCTGTTGACTTTTTAACTGATTATTCGATTTCGCAGTCAAATTTAGTAATGCGGAAATGGCGACAACTTTGGGAATATTTGGTTATGAAATACAACGATGGTTACGTCAACGACGTAACGAAAGACCACGGTAGGAAGCCCAAAGGAGTTGGCTATGGCAACGAATTCTTCAAGATGTTTATTAAAGAAAGACCTGGTTATTATGATGTAAAATGGCGCGAAAAGCCGGAAACTTTCTACAATAAAGAAGGAAAAGCGACCGAAGGGTCGAAATAGAAAAAGGGCTACCAAACGGTAGCCCTTTTTTACTTCTAAAATTAACTTTTAGAAACCCTTGGGGCAATGCAAGCAACGATAACGGTTTCCGGGGAAAGTTCAAATTCAAAACCTTCGCTTTGTATATCAGAGATATGAATTGCCTTACCAATTTTAAGATTAGAGATATCGATTTCGAAATGAGTTGGAATTCGGTCGGGGAGACATTTTACTCTGACTTTCGAAAGACTTTGCTGTAAAGTGCCACCTTCGCGAACTCCAACCGGCTGCCCTTTTAATACGATTGGTACTTCCACCGAAAGACGGCTACCTTCGTGAATACCAAACAAATCGAAATGTGAAATTGTGTCTTTCAAAGGGTCAATTTGAACGTCTTTCAAGATGCATTGATATTCTTTTTCTTCCCCTTCGATTTGCAATCGAACAATCTTTGTTTCGGAAGTGTGAACAATTGGTCGAAGTGGTTTAGGCTCGGCAACAATAGGTATTGGTGCGATATCTTTTGTGTAGAATATACCTGGAATCAAGCCTTTTTTTCGAAGATTTTTTGCTTCGGTTTTGCCAGTTCCTCTTTTCTTAACTTTTAGAATTACTTCGCTCATTTTAAATTCCCAATTTATTAACCAATATTATCTTTCAATTTCAAACAAAGAACTTATAGAACGATTATCGTGGGTTCTTATTATTGCCTCGGCAAATAATTCAGCCACAGAAACTACTTCAATCTTCTCCAAACTTTGCTTTAAAGGTATTGTATCCGTAACAAACATCTTTGTGATGGCAGTGGAATTAGAAATTTTTTCGTAAGCATTTCCAGAAAATACTGGATGGACACATACTCCATAAATTTCGAGTGCACCGTGTTTTTTCAATGCCTCCGCACATTCGACAAATGTTGTTCCAGTATCGATTAAATCATCCACCATTATTATATTTTTTCCTTCTGGGTTTCCAATTATATTTACAACCTCGGCGACATTATGTTCTGGCCTTCTTTTGTCGACCAGGATTAGATCCAAATTCAGACGCTTTGCATAGGCTCGGGCTGTTCGGGCTGCGCCAATATCCGGGGCAGCAACAACAAAATTGCTCAGATCCAAATGGAAAAGCCTTCGAATCAGCACTGGCGAAGCATAAAGATGGTCGAATGGAATATCGAAAAAGCCTTGAATTTGAGAACTGTGGAGATCGATTGCAATGACTCGGTCGGCGCCAGCGCGTGTGATTAAATTTGCAATAAGTTTTGCACTAATTGAAACACGTGGCTGGTCTTTACGGTCTTGTCGAGCATAGGCAAAGTATGGAATAACAGCAGTTACTCGCTTTGCCGAGGCTCGTTTTGCTGCATCGATTAAAAGCAAAAGTTCAAGCAGATTATCTGCTGGCGGATTTGTTGACTGAATTATAAATAAATCGACGCCACGGATATTCTCTTCGTATTTTACCCAAATTTCACCATCACTGAAATTTTTAATGGTAACATTGGTTAAGTCAACTCCAATATAATCAGCAATTTTATTGGCAAGCGGAACATTGGACCTACCGCTTGCAATTTTAAAATCCAGCATTT
>VSSL01000057.1_pt1 | contig 24063 bp, 20 predicted proteins | sample 4557531 | NCBI WGS metagenome assembly VSSL01 (sample SAMN10986726, study PRJNA523729) | hot springs metagenome | isolation source: hot springs | place: India:Timba, Gujarat | collected 2018-05-31 | reverse complement strand
TGGAGGGCGAGGCTCCCGTCGAGCCTTGAGGAAGATGACGATTCCAGAGGAATGGAAACCCTATATCGAGACCCTGCGCCAGCGCGACCGCGCGGAAAAGGAGCAGGTGCAGAGGCGTTACGAGCGCGCGTGGCAGCTGGCTCGCGAGGCGGCGGAGGTGCTTCGGCGCGATTTCGGCGCCACGCGCGTGGTGGTATTTGGGTCGCTTCTGCGCCCCAGCATGTTCGGCGCGCGCTCGGATGTGGATATTGCCGCGTGGGGCATCCATCCGCAGGACACCCTCCGCGCCATGAGCGCGGTGGCTTATCTGGACGAGGAGATAGAGGTGAACCTGGTGGATGTGAACACCTGCAAACCGAGCATCCTGCAGGTTATTGAGAGCGAGGGAGTAGACGTATGAGCCACGACGACTACAGGGTACTTGCTGCCCGTATTCGGTCCGAGATGGAAAGTATCGAGCGGGTGGTAGGCAAAGCCGAGCGCGCTGCCTTGCTCATTCGCCAGCACCCGGGGGAAGATATCTACGTAGACGCAGCAGCTCATAACCTGCACGACTTTTACAGCGCGCTGGAGCGTCTTTTCCTGCAAATTGCCAAAGTGGTAGACCGTTCCGTGCCGGAAGGGGAGCGATGGCATCGTGAACTGCTGGAGCAGATGCGCCTGCCCATGCCACCCGTCCGCCCTCCTGTCCTGCAGGCAGGTACGGCTCTGCAGCTGGACGAATACTTGCGCTTTCGGCATGTGGTGCGCAACGTCTACTCCTTCCACATAGACCCGCAGAGAGTGGTGCAGCTGGTGGAGCAGATACGCCCTCTCTTTGTAGATGTCGCTGAACAACTCGGACAATTCGCTCAGACGCTGGAGCAATGGAGCAGTGAGGCACAGCGAGGTTGATTTTTGTACTCCCGATTGGGTGAAGCACGCGGTCTTCTATCAGATTTTTCCCGACCGCTTCGCCAACGGCGACCCGTCCAATGACCCCGCTAACGTGCAACCCTGGGGCACACCGCCTACCCCCTATAACTTCATGGGCGGCGACCTGCAGGGCATCCTGCAGAAACTGGACTACTTGCAGGAACTCGGCGTCACAGCGGTCTACCTCAACCCCATCTTCCAGTCCACCTCGAACCACCGCTACAACACTTACGACTATTTTCGCATCGACCCCAAATTGGGTACAATGGAAGACTTCCAGAACCTGTTGGGAGAAATACATCGCCGAGGAATGAGGTTGATTCTGGACGGGGTTTTCAACCATTGCGGAAGAGGTTTTTACCCCTTCCATGATGTGGTGGAAAACGGGGAGCACTCGCCGTACGTGGGATGGTTTCACATCAAGAAGTTTCCCATCTACCCCTACGATGGACGCAAAAAGGCGAACTACGAAAGCTGGTGGGGCATTCGCTCTCTGCCCAAGTTCAACACCGACAATCCACAGGTGCGTGAGTTCCTGCTGAGTGTGGCACGATACTGGATAGAGCAGGGGACAGACGGCTGGCGGCTGGACGTGCCGAACGAAATCGATGACGACACCTTCTGGCGCGAATTCCGGCGAGTGGTGAAATCCGCCAACCCAGACGCGTACATCGTCGGCGAAATCTGGAGAGATGCAAAGCGATGGCTACAGGGAGACCAGTTCGATTCGGTAATGAATTACCCTCTGCGCGACCTATGCGTGCAGTTTATCGCGAAGAGAGAGATACATGCTCCCGAGTTTGCGCACAGATTGCTCCGCCTTTTCCGACGTTATCCTGCGCAAGCCACGCACGCCCTGCTCAACCTGCTGGGCAGCCACGATACCCCCCGCTGGCTGACGGTGTGCGGGGGCAATGTGCGTCGTGCGATGCTGGGCTACACCATCCTGTTCACGCTGCCCGGCGCGCCCTGCATCTACTACGGCGACGAAATCGGCATGACCGGCGAGGCGGACCCGCATTGCCGAGCCTGCTTTCCGTGGGACCGACGCAAGTGGAACCGCCGACTGCATCAGCACATTCGGTGGCTCGTTGCATTGCGCTATAGCAGTACCGCCTGGCGCACCGGACGGTTTGCTGTCATCTTCGCACAGGATGAGACGCTCGCTTACGCACGCTGGGACGACACCGACACATTCATCGTGCTGGTGAACAATGGCGGGCGACCATGGGAAGGCTTCGTTCCCCTGTACAAAGCCAGACTACCGAACGTCGTCGCCCTGCAGGATGTACAGGGAGAGGTAGCGTATCCGGTGAAGGGGCAAGAGGCGCGATTAAGCGTACCGCCGCACTCATGGGCGATTTTACGGGCGATTCGGGAGTAGACCCATCTGGAGGGCGAGGCTCCTACTGAGCCGGTAACCATTTTGCCATACCGAGCGTCAGTGAAGCATCTCAGGGTGACGATACAAACAGATTCTTCGCTTCGCTGGGAATGACAGGCAGGTAAAGCCATCTTGCCAACATACCAACTACTTTGACGGACTGTCACTTTGAGGGGGACGGTCAGATGAAATGTGCTATCGCCTTCATCGCGCTGGGAGCAATCAGCACAACCACTGCACAGACTCAACCGTTTACCATCGCTGTGCAGGGCAAACCGCGCTGTGTCATCGCGCTTCCTGACAACGCTCCTCCAGAGGTAAGGTCCACCATGCCACCGAACTGGCGCAGATTTTGCAGCAGGTATATCGCGGCGAAGGCATTCCCGTGCGAAGCCTGCCTGTGCATCAACCCTCTATCGTTCTTGGCACGGCGAACGATTTCCCCAATATGGCGAAACAACATCGGCTGGCGGAGCTGGGACCGGAAGGCTACATCATCCGTACGGAGCGGGACCGCCTGTGGCTGGTAGCGAACACCACGCTGGGATTGCAACACGGGGTATACGGGTTGTTACACGAGATAGGATGCCGCTGGTACTTTGCGGACCCGGCGTGGACGGTGATCCCGCACAAGCCCACCCTGCGGGTGAACCTCAACCGGCGAGAGCAACCCGCTTTCAAAGACCGTGTGATATGGTACACGTGGGGCGCGCCCACACAGACCCTCTGGAACCACTACCACGCCTGGTTCAGGCGTAACCGTCAGGGCGGACACTTCAAGGTGAACGCCGGGCACGCCTACGAAGCTTACATCCCCTACAGCGAGTTCGACAAACACCCCGAATGGTTCGGTCTGGTGGAAGGCAAGCGCCAGCCGATGCAATTGTGCGTCAGCAACCCGGAGGTGCAGCGGCGGGTGATCGAAGGCGTGCTGGCGTTCTTTGAGCGGAACCCGCACCAGCAGATGGCGTCGGTAGAACCCAATGATGGCGGCGGTTACTGCGAATGTGACGGTTGCAAAGCCATCGGCTCGCCCAGCGACCAGGCGTTCTACCTGGCGAATCTCGTAGCAAAGGCGGTGCGCGCCCGCTATCCCGATAAATGGGTCGGTCTGCTCTCCTACGCTTACCACAGCGAGCCGCCCCGTTTCCCGATTGAGAAAGGCGTGTACGTGCAGGTGACCACCGGTTTCCGTTACACCAAACTGAGCTTCGAGGAGCAGGTCAGCCGTATACGCCAGCTGGGCGCGGACGTGGGCTTATACGACTACTACAATGTGCCCGAATGGTCGTGGGACCTGCCTGGCGCGTCGCAGGCGGCGCGCTTCTATGAACTTGCTGAAAATCTTCAACGGTATCACCGGCTGGGGTTAAATACGGTCAGCACCCAGGCGTCCATCGACTGGATAACGAGCGGACCGGGCTACTGGATAGCCGCGCAGCTCATGTGGAACCCCAAACTGGATGCAAAGGCACTGGCGGAGGATTTCTTCCAGAAGGCGTTCGGAGCCTCTGCCACACCCATCAAGCGGTTGTATACCCGATGGGCGAACGGCGAACGCTTCTCCCCGCGCGGACTGAAGCTCGCGCTGCTCGACCTGCAGGAGGCGTACCGACTCAACAGGGACCCGCAAGTGCAGGCACGTTTGGATCAGATTGCGGTGTACCTGCACTGGTTGCGCCTGTGGATGGAGTATGACCGCGTAGCGCGGTGGAACGAGTTTGGTCAGCTGGTTGTCGACCCGCAGGAGGTCAAAGAGCGGGCTCGCCAGCTGGTGGTTTACACGAGACGCATTACGGATATGGGCGTGGTGCATTCGTATTTCCACGTGTTCACAGGCTGGTTCCGGTATCGATTCGCCGCGCTGGAAAAGATACCCGGCTTCGACTGGGAGCAGGCGGAAGCATGGAAGCGTGAAAACGTCTCGCCGCCACAATCCGACGAAATACGCCGCGACTTCGAGGACGACCTGCGCCGTCTGAACGGACTGGTTCCTGCGGCGGTGGAGATAGAAGGCAAACGGTTTACGGGCAGGCTTGTGCCTCTGGCAGAGCGGTTGCCGAAAGCGGTGCAGGCATGGGGCAACGTGACACGTTCGCCCCTGTTTGTGGAAAGCGGTTTGCTTCTCTTCACGGGCAAGCGCAATGAGTTGTTGCGCCTGACCTACACCCCCTTCGACAGCGGACACACGATCGACTGCCGCTGGAACCTGCAGAGATATGATGGGCAAATCGTTGCACAGGGCGAACTGAAGGCAGAGCGTGGACAACCTGCTACACTGGAAGCGACGCTGGACGAAGAGGGCGTTTATACTCTGAATCCGGGCACCGGCTACTGGAAAGCCGCACAACTGGAGTTTGACCGCCGCCCGCTCTCCGTGTGGTGCGGACGAGCAGACCGTGAGGGCAAACCGCCATTACGCCTCTGGTTATCGCGCCTTGACCAGCCCCTCTATTTCTACGTACCGAAGGGCACGCGCCACTTCGTGATAGGCGTTGTGGAGGGCGGTTTTCCGCAGAGCACGTTAGAGCTGCGCCTCGCGGACGGCAGGGTTGTTCAACGCGAAAACATTCTCTCCGGCGACCAGATTTCGATTATCATCGACGAAGACCGGAGGCAGTACGGGGAGATTGCGGAGATGCCGAAGCAGGCGGTGTTGCCTTCCCAGCAGCTTTCCGTTATCGTGCCAAAGGGGGCGGATGGTCAGGTATGGGCGCTGTCCATCAGTAGCTTACGGTGTGTGGTGGAGCTGTATGACATCCCGCCCTATCTGGCACGCCACCCGGCGGAACTGCTTGTACCGGAGGATAGCCTGTAAGAGGCGGGGCTTTAGCCGCAGCAGAGTACCTCACTCCGACACAAGAGGGATAATCTTTCCCTCTATCCGCACAGGGTTGCCGAGTTCCACTTCTACTCGACCTAAATAACGCGCATGGCAACCTGCCTGCACAATCGCCACACGCCCCTCCCATAGAGGCTGTTCCAGAACGGAGTGGCTGTGTCCGCCTACAATCAGGTCTATGAATGGAGCCTCCTTCGCCAGCTCGATATCGCGTGTCAAACCGATATGGGTGAGCGCGATGAGCAGGTCTACCTGCGGGCGCAGTTGCTCGGCTAACTCGCGCCCCTTCTGGACGGGGTCGTCGAAGACGTACGCGCTGACGTGCTGGCTCAACATTCGCTCCGTAATCATGGGCACGGTGACGCCGAAAATTCCCACGCGTCCGACAGGGGTTTCCAGGATCAGGTGAGACCGCACCGGCAGCGTGGCATCACCGCGCGCGCGGATGTTGGCGCATAGCACGGGGAAACGCGCCCTGCTGAGCGTTGTGCGAAAACCTACCTCGGTAAAGTGGAACTCGCGGTTGCCGATGGTCATCGCGTGGTAGCCTATCTCCGACATTCGTTCCAGGATAGGCTCGCCAGCAGGGTTGAAAGCGAGGTTGCCTGCGGCTACCGCGTCGCCTGCATCCAGCAATAAGACGGGTGGGTTGGCGCGTTCCACCTGAACTATCTCGTACAGGCGAGCAAAGCGGTCTTCGCGCTTCATCAGGCGATTGTGCAGGTCATTCGTATGCAGAATAACCAGCCCATTCACGATGCACTGCCACTCTCACGACGTGAACCCAGATAGTTTTCCACTGCCTGTTCCCAGTCTCCTCGCGCTTTCAGTAGCCACTCACAGACCTCGCGCACCGCGCCGTTTCCGCCGGATGCCTGTGTGGTGTAGTGAGCGCGCTCTTTGAGTTCGGCAACAGCATTTGCTACCGCCACCCGAACACCTACTGCCTCAAAGGCGGGCAGGTCGTTCAGATCGTCGCCGACATACAGCAGTTCATCTGTTTTGAGTTGCCACTGCTGGCGCAGCTTTTCGATTTGCGCCTTCTTGTCGCGTACGCCCTGATAGCACTCAGCGACTTTCAGCTCAGCTGCCCGGCGGGTAAGCGCTTCGGAGACGCGCCCGGAGAGTATTGCCACCCGAATACCGGCATGGCGCAACAGTTCAATACCCAGACCGTCGGTAACGTGGAAACGTTTGATTTCGCGCCCGGTAGGGTCGTAGTAGATGCCACCGTCGGTCAGCACGCCGTCTACGTCCAGAATAACCGCCTTGACCGCCTGAAGACGCTCCATCAACGCCGGTTGCAGACCAGACAGGGCAGGCTGGTAACTTGCGTTCTGTTCTAACATGGCTACACAATCCCCGTTCGCAGCAGGTCTTTCAGCATCAGCATCCCTACGGGTTTGCGATCCGCGTCCAGCACAGGCATCTCGCCGATTTTCACGGGCAGGCTTTCGAACAGGTGCAACGCCTCTACCGCCAGCGGGTTGCCCTCTATGACGTATGGCGTGCGGGTCATCAGCTCTTCGGCAGAGCGGTCCAGGCTAGTGACATCGCGCAGCAGGTGTCGGCGGATGTCGCCGTCGGTGATGATGCCTGCTAACGTGCCATCGTCGTTCACGATGCACGCCGCGCCCGCGTTGGCTCTGGTGATGGCGAACAGCACGTCGCGCAACGGACGGTTTTTAGGAACTATAGCGACGCTGTCGCCGGTGCGCATCACGTCATGCACCCGCAATAGCAATCGCCTGCCTAACGTGCCCGCCGGATGAAATACCGCAAAGTCCTCCGGGGTAAACCGACGTTCCCGCATGACCGTAATCGCCAGCGCGTCGCCCATCGCTAACATGGCGGTTGTGCTCGCCGTGGGCGCGAGGTTGTACGGACAGGCTTCTCGCTCTACCGACACGTCCAGCACCACGTCCGCCGCCTGCGCCAGGGTAGATTCGGTGCGCCCGACCATCGCAATGAGTTTCACGCCGATACGTTTCAGCGCGGGCAGTATTGCCAACAGTTCATCGGTCTCTCCGCTGGTAGAGAACGCAACCACCACGTCCTCCGCGGTCACCATGCCCAAATCGCCGTGAACGCCCTCGGCGGGGTGCAGGAAGAAGCTGGGTGTGCCTGTGCTGGCGAAAGTAGCGGCGACCTTGCGGGCGATCGCCCCGGATTTGCCCATGCCTGTGGCGACCACTCTACCCTTGCAGGACAGAATCATCTGAACCGCCTGCACGAACCGCTCGTCCAGGCGGTCTACCAGGCGCAGGATACTTTGCGCCTCCGTATGCAGAACCTCTTTTGCTGTGTCAATCATCCCAGAGGGTATTATACCAAGTGTATGGCTGCGCTGCGCAAATCGCTGGAAGCGGTATCGTCCGCCTGTTGACGATGGATGCGAGAGTATGTTAGCCTGTGTGGCGGGGTGAACGGAATGCGCTGGCTCGTTCTGTTTATCGGTCTACTCTTTGTTGTTCTGGTCGCTTCCCCTGCCGCAGCGAACATGGGGGCACCGCTACTTCTCTTGGGGGGCTTACAGCTGGTCTGGGGCAACTTCTTCATCGGTGCTATCGAAGCGCTGGTGCTCCGGCTCACTTTCCGCCTTCCGTACCGGCGCGGACTGGTGCTGATGACGCTGGCGAACTACTTTTCGATGCTCGTTGGGCTGGCGCTAATTCGGTTGGTAGCCCTACCCCTTGAGCGTGCGACGCCCAGTCTGCAGATACTCCAGACTTTGTCCTCTGTGATGACCACGATGTGGGTCTCGTTCTTTGTAGCTACCGTGTTACTGGAAATGCCCTTTGTCTACCGGCTGTTCCCCGAGGAGCGGCGCAGCTGGGGCAAAACTCTGTGTGCTTCCACGTTAGCTCAGGGTGTTTCTTATCTTATTCTGGTGTATCTGTATCAGGGAGTGATGAACTACAGCCTGGTCACACAGGTGCTTCTGCAACCCGACCTGCACTTCACACACCCACTTCGCGCGCAGGTGTACTACATTGGTCTGGACGGCGACATCTGGCGCGTCTACACCGACGGTACCGGCAGGCAGAAGGTAAAGGAGGCAGGTATCACCGACAGATGGGCGTTACTGTACGCTAGGGCAGCGGAACGAGGGAGCAGATGGGAACTGTGGTGTGTATCTATGGATGGGAGCATTGCAGGGGAACCTGTGACCCATAGAACCAGACTTCTCAACCACATCAGCTCCCGGCGCGTTGCTATCCGCAAGGAGCCATACCCGGGGCTCTACCCGAAGCCACTGGATTATCGACCACAGAACCAGAGAGAATGGACCGTGTGGGTTCTTCCGTGGGCGGAGGAGGGAATGCGAGTATACCACGGAGGGAGCGAAGAGTATTCTGTTGCCATGGGAACTCCTGTCCTGTACTGGCGTGTCCGCGCTGCTACCTGCCTGCCCGGCGACCATGTGGTGTTTCAGCTGGACGATTACATTCTTATCCTGCACATGCCCACCCGGCGGCTGGGTTTCCTTGCGGCGGGCAGAAGTCCGCTCGTTGTCGTGCCGGACCGCGATGCACCCGAAGAGAAGGATTAGCGACGCGCCCTCTTTCAGGCGGCGTTTTGCCGGCTAGAACGAACCCGCGACTCATCTGCAAAAACACATTGTTTTCACCTCCTTGCGGGTGTATACTGTAGGTGTTAGACATTGCCCATAGAGGGAGAGGATGCTTAGTCGTACGGTTGTGTTGAAAGTAGCTTCTCTGCCTCCGGTGCGTCATCTGATTACCCGGGGGCGACCGTTCCGCAAACTCGTCAACCGCTTCGTTGCCGGAGAGACACTGCAAGATGCTCTCCGCGTTGCCAAACAGCTCCAGTCCCGAGGGATGAAAGTCTCTATCGATTACCTGGGAGAGAGTGTACAGGACAAGCAGATGGCAGAAGCGGTCGTGGAGGAATACCTGCGTGTGCTTCCTGTGCTAACACAGGAAGGGCTGGATTCCCAGGTTTCGGTAAAGCTCACCCAGCTGGGTTTGGATATCGAAGACGACTTTTGTGCCCACAATCTGGAACGCATCGTGCGGTGCGCTCAGGATGTGGGCGGCTTTGTCCGCATCGATATGGAAAGCAGGGAATATACGCAGCGCACGCTGGACATCTTTTACGCCCTGCACGAACGATACCCCAATCTGGGCATCGTGATTCAGGCGTACCTGTATCGCAGCGAGCAAGACATCGAGAGGCTGATTGGGTGTAAGGCTTCGGTGCGGTTGTGTAAAGGAGCGTATGCGGAGCCAGCGAGCGTAGCCTATCCCAAGCGTCGTCAGGTGGACGCAGCGTATCGCCGTCTGATGCAAAGGCTGTTGCTTCACGGGCACCAGCCTGCGCTCGCCACACACGATGCGAGCATCATTCGGGACGCCATGGCTTTTGCTCGGGAGAAAGACATCTCGCCTCAGCGATTTGAGTTCGAGATGCTCTATGGCATCCGGCGCGACTTGCAGGAGAATCTGGTTGCGCAGGGCTACCAGATGCGCGTATACGTGCCCTACGGGGAGGCGTGGTATCCGTACTTTACCCGACGGCTGGCAGAGCGTCCTGCGAACCTGTTCTTTTTCCTGCGCCACGTGTTTCGGTAGGAGCTATAACGCCTTGAGAATCTCTACCACCTGCGCGATTTTCTCGTCGTAGCGCAGGGCGTTCTCGCGCACCACGCGGTGCAACAGCTCCAGCCGCTCGTGGTCAACCTGGTTGTGCGCGAAAGGGTAATCGCTTCGGGAGAGTGCATTTCGCGCAACACCAGGCATACCTCATTGTCATCTCTGTAGACCCGCAGGGTGTAGGAGCCGTCTATCACCGTGGCATAAGTATCTGCTTCGCCAACCGGTTCCCACATCAGGCGTTTATCGCGGGTCTTGTCGATTAATACCTCTACCAGTTCAGTGAGTGTCTCGTGGCTGCTCATGCAAGGTCCTCGCACAAAAGGTATTTTACGCTTCCATTATCGGCAGTCTTCTCAGGAAGGTACACCGCATTTTTGCGAGATAGTGGTCATACTTGACTCCGCGCCCAAAGGCGGTTACAATCTGCAAGGAATTTGCGCTATCCGCGGTGCTTTTTGAACCTCCCACACGTCTTGTCTTATGGAAAACGGTAGAGAGAACGAAGACGCACGACTGGTTGCGCGGTTTCGCGCGGGCGATATGCAGGCAGTGGAGACGCTGTTCTGGCGGTATGCGGACTCGGTATTAGCGTATGCCATGCGCCTGCTGGGCAATCGTACCGATGCCGAAGAGGTGCTGTCGGAGGTATTCCTCCGCGCCTTCGAGGGGTGCATGGGCTATCGCGCCGAGGGAACGTTCAAGGCGTGGCTCTTTCGCATCGCGCGAAATTGCTGCATAGACCGCCTGCGTCAACCACGCCTGCTCCGCCTGGAGGACGGGAGCGAGTCGGCGCGGGGCGACGATACCGCCGAGGTAGATCTGCGCATCGCCGTGCAACGCGCCCTGAAGCGTTTGCCCGAAGAGTATCAAACGGTGCTCCTGCTGTGCGATGTAGAAGAGTTCACGGCGAAAGAGGTGGCGGAGATGCTGGGACGCAGTGTGCCGTCGGTAAAGGGCGTGCTGTATCGGGCGCGGGCAGCTCTGCGCGATGCGCTCTCCGAAGAATGGGGTGAAGAGACATGAAATGTGCTGAAGTACGTGAACTGCTCGGCAACTATATGGACCAGGAGCTCACCGAAAGCATGATGCAACGTATCGAGAGGCATCTGCTTCGGTGCCCCGCGTGCGCGTATGAGGCGCGTTCCATCGAGCAGGCTCGTCGGATGCTTCAGCAGAGCGTGGAGAAGCCGATGGTTTCGGAGCAGCTCGGTGAGCGTATCCTGCGCCATATCGCGGAGCAATTCCCCCACCTGCAGGCAACTCATCAGGTGGAGGAACCGTTCTCTCTACCATTGCTCTCGCTGGAGGACGAGGCTCCTGCCGAATCGTGCGATTAACAGTTACGGTCGCGACGGAGCGCGACCCTCCACCATGTATTCCTCTCCGCGTGCGGGGAGGTCAGGTGGGGCTGGAGGACGAGGCTCCTGCGGAGTCTCTGTTGATTGCTATGCAAGAAATCTTATCGTTGGGAGGTTCATGAATGAAAGTCACAACCACTCGTAAAGACCTTCTGGAAGGCGTTCAGACGGTCGCCCATGCGGTGAGCGGGCGCAGTTCGTTGCCCATTCTGCAGCATATCCACCTGAGTGCAGAGGGCGATGGCTTGAAACTGACCGCGACCGACCTCGAAATCGGCATCGAGTGTTTCGTGCCTGCGACGGTGGAGATGCCCGGCGATGCCACCACACCCGCCAGGCTCACGCAAGAGGTTCTGTCGTCCCTGCCTGATGCCGACATCAAGATGAGCGACGACACCACCCACGCCGTTATACTCAGCTGTGAACGTTCAGAGTACAAACTGCTCGGTCTGGCACCGGCGGAATACCCCTCTTTGCCGGAAGTCAGCGACGCCACCGTTTTCACCGTACCCGCCGATACCCTGAAAGAGATGATTAAGCAGACTATCTTCGCGGTCAGTACCGAAGAGACGCGCGCGATACTGACCGGCGTGCTGGTAGAGTACGATGGGGTAACCCTTCGCATGGTGGCGACCGATACACACCGGTTGACCGTGCGCTCGCATCCGGTAGGCACAAACGCGCTGGAAACACCTATCGCCGCGGTGATACCGGCGCGTGCGATGAATGAGCTGGCGCGCATTGTGGGCGACTACGACGGCGAGGTGGAGGTGCAAATCGGGCGCAATCAGGCAGCTTTCCGCCCTGTGGATGACCCACGACGCACTTTCCTGATTACCCGCCTGATAGATGGGCAGTTCCCGGCGTATCAGCGCGTCATTCCGACGGCGTATACCAAGCGGCTAACCCTCGCCACCGAAGAGTTTCTGCGCGCCGTGCGCCGCGCCAGCCTCGTTGCCCGTGACATCAGCAACCGCGTTATCCTCAGCACCAACGGCGAGTACCTGATTATCGAGGCGGAGAGTGGACAGTCTGGCAAGGCGCACGAAGAGGTAGAAGTGGTGCGCGAGGGAGACGACATCACCGTGGCGTTCAATGCACGCTATCTGACCGATGTATTGAGCGTGATCGATTCGGAGGGCGTGCATCTGGAACTCACGGAATCTCTGCGCCCGGCGGTGATTCGCCCGGTGGACCAGGACAACTACCTGTGCGTGCTGATGCCCATGGCGCTAACGTAGGAGACAGGCAACAAGGGGGTGCGCCTCAGCGCGCCCCTGCCCGTATCTGACTGGCTAACCGATGACCGCGCTGATGGCGTTGAGAATCCGACGGCGATAAGGCAACCACCTGTCTCCTTCGTAGGCGCAGTACACGCGGTTGCTCAGCACCACAATGAAAAACTCCGGCCGGCGATTAAGTAACAGCGCAGTGCCGGTGAAGCCGGAATGTCCGATACAGCTTTCGGGGAGCAGATTCGCGCGGGGAAGCATGTCGTTGGGATGGGTAAACCAGCCGAAGCTCTGTCCACCGATGCCTTCAATCTGATTGCGAAACATCTGCTCCACGGTCATTCTGCCCAGCACGTCGCCTCCCCCGCGCAACAGGGTCTGGCAGAAGCGGGCGAGGTCATTCGCGGTGGAGAAAAGCCCCGCATGTCCGCTCACGCCTCCCATTGCCCAGGCGTTGGCATCGTGGACCTGTCCGCGCAGGGTCTGTTCCTTCCGCCACGGGCAGTTCGCCGTGACCGCCACGCGGTGCAGTCGCTCTTCACCCGGATTGTAGAGGGTATCGGACATTCCAGCAGGCAAGAAGATGCGTTCGCGGGCGTAGTCAGCGAGATTCTTGCTGGTGACACGGCGGACGATCTCGCCTAACAGGATGTAGTTCAGGTCGCTGTACTCGTAATCCACTTCCGGCAGGCGCGAGGGAGGAGTTTGCAGCACTGCCTGTATCAGCGCATCGCCCTGCGCCTGTTCGTAGAAGGGCTTCCATGCGGGTAAGCCCGACGTATGGGTAAGCAGGTGACGAAGGCGAATGCGCTTGAACCAAGCCGGGGCTTCTTCCATGATGGAGGAGACCGAAGCCTCCAGCTGCAGGGTTCCTTCCTCCACCAGAGCCATGATGCTTGTGGCGCATGCCACCGGCTTTGTCAGCGAGGCAAGGTCAAAAAGCGTCTCGCTATGGGCGCGTATCTCTCTTTCGGGGTCCGCCAGTCCTGCGCTGGCGGTATACCAAACCGACTTCGCATCGCCGACCGCAGCGACACAACAGGAGTAGATGTTCGCCTGGACTCCTTGCTCCAGAAGGTTTTGGACCTTCTCCCAGCGCGATGTAGGGTTCATGGCTCTTTCACCGCTGTGATATCTGCGCTACAGATGCGCGATAGCAGTGTTCTCTGCTGCTCCTCCGTAAGCACGCGCAAGGTTTCCGGAAGAGCAGAGCGATCATCGCGCAAGTAGCGGTACTTGATGGTGATTTTCACCTCGCTGAAGCCTGCCTCCTTCAGCATCTGGCGGTAGGCGTCAATGGAGAGAGCGCCAGCCACACACCCTGTCCAGCTGAGCGCGGCGCGAATTTGCTCTTCGGGGATGGACAGGTCATCGAAGCCTCCATCCACGACGATGTCGCTTACCGCCAGCCTGCCGCCGGGCTTCAGCACGCGCCAGATTTCCCGAAATGCACGCGCTTTATCTGGCACCAGATTGAGTACACAGTTGGAGATAATGACATCCACTCTGGCATCGGGCAGAGGGATAGCTTCAATTTCGCCCTTGATAAAGCGCACGTTGGTGATACCCATCTTTTCCGCATTGCGAGTGGCAAGGGCAATCATTTCATCGGTCATATCCAGACCGTATACCATTCCCGACACACCCACCAGCCGAGCAGCGAGGAACACGTCTATTCCTCCACCGGAGCCGAGGTCCAGCACCACCTCGCCCGGCTGGATATTGGCTATCTTTACCGGCGCGCCACAGCCCAGGGACAAGCTGGCGGCTTCCTCAGGTATCTGCGCCAGGTCTTCCGGCGTGTATCCCAGCTGCGTTGGGTCCTCCACGCAGGCTTCTTCGCAGCAGGTAGTAGATGATGCACAACAACCTGTTCCTTGCGCGACCTGCTGGGCGATGCGTCCGTAGCGGTCTCTTACCGCCTCGCGAATGGTTGACGGGTCAATGCGGTTCGCTGTCATATCACCCCTCCTGTGGATATAAGACTGCGGATTGTTTCGTTTCTATGGAGGGCAAACCCGTGCCTGCCCCACACCGAACGCGACGGAGCGCGTCCCTCCAGTTCGCCATACATTAATCTTTCGGAGGGTCCCGCTCCGTCGTGACCAACACAACCACCGGCGCGGCAAAAGCCTCGTCTCCAAGACGAATCAATAGCCAGCGCGGGGTGGATCTGGTTAGATGGAAGAGTCTGTTACTCCCCTCCGCCATGCGACAGGTACGCTTCCACCATAATCAGGTGTTGCTCGCCCACCTGCTGTACAATCTGCAACAGGTCCTGCATGGTGGAAACCTCTTCGATCTGCTCGGTCACAAACCAGCCGAGAAATTCCTTAGCGGCGTAGTCCTTCCGCTCGATAGCCATTGTCATCAGGTCGTTAATGTGCCTGGTCACTTCCAGTTCCCAGTGCAGCGCGAGCTTTACCGCTTCTTCTGCGCTCTGGAAGTCGCTCTTCGGGGCATCGATGGCAGGCACTTCGACCTTGCCGCCCACGTCGTTAAGGTATTCTACGAATTTCATGGCGTGTTCGCGTTCTTCTTCGGACTGCTTGAAGAACATTTCTGCCAGCTTCTTGAGCGCGCGTCCGTCGAAGTACGAGGCAATAGCGATATACTGGTGCGAAGCCAGCAGTTCACGCCCGATTTGCTCATTGAAGGCTCTGTTCAGTTCCGCACTGATAAGCATGGTTCGTTCCTCCCTTGTGCTCCCGCAAGTGTATTGGGGTTCTCGCCCTGCCAAAGTTTACTCGTTTTGCATCTGTCTTTTCAAGCGCTGGTAGAAACGCCGTGCTTTCTGGCGGTTCCTGGAGGTATCCGCAGATAACTGCAAGTTGTGCACCAGTTCGCGGCATTGCTCGTAAGACAGGTAGGGTATTATCTCCTTCGTACGGGAGATGCAATGAGGCGGTAGCAGTAGCTCGCTGATGCCTGCACCGATAGCAAGTGGTAGCAGCCATTCGCTGTCTGCTCCCAGCACGATGCCTCGCGCCAGCAGTCTGGCTTGCGCAAACAGGGTGAGGTTTTCCACCGCTTGCAGCCACTCCGCCTCGAACCATGAGCGTACCGCTGCCTCTCGCAGATAAACGGCACGCACGTTGGCGACATCGGGAATGTCTGGCAGAGGAGAGAAGGGCGTCCAGCCGCCCAGCAGGGCATCCTGAAAGAGCAATGCGCCTTGCTCCTCCTCCAGCATGTTTTGTGCTTGCTGCAAACTGTCTAGAAAAGCGTATACGTCACTTTCCTGTAGAGAGGGCAGGATGAAGGTGATAACCATCTGCAGGGTGGACTCTGCAATAGCACGCCAGATTGCCTCATCAGGTAGGACGGGGAGTTCCATCAGTAGAGATTTGCCTGCCGCACCCTGCAGCAACGCGTGCAGCGCGGCGGGATTCAACAGGCACTGCTCGCTGGCGTAAGCATCCAGAAACGCGCCATCCGCCCCGGCTTCTAGGGACTGTACCGCGCTCTGCCAGTCTTCGCTGAGGGCGATGGCGCGGATAGGGTGGTCATCCAGCGTGCGGGCGGTTTCATGAGTCATTCCCAGTACGTAACGCCTGCCGCTGGGATGCATCTCCTGTCGTTGATACTGCGTCATCAGGCGCATGTCGGGGTCCACGATGAGCACGCCACGGTTGGCGTCCACAATCACAATATCACCGTCGCGCACGTTCAGCAGCAACTGTTCTACACCTACCAGAGCGGGTACGCCGATAGGACCCCCTTCGGGCAAAGCGGGGCTTTCCGCTGCCATTGCGCTCACACCCGCGCCCGCTCGCCAGAGTGCCTCGCCCAGAGCAATATCACGACACACTGCCACAAAGCCCAGGTGCTCGCGCTGGCGCCCTTCGTACGCGGTAAACAGGTCAAGGGTGGCTCGAAGGTCACTGGCTCGCAGCACCATCGCTGTGCCGACGGCAACGCCCCGCGAAACAGGTTGTCCGGCGAGCTTCAACATCGCTGGCTCACCTCAACGCGGACCCTGCTGGGGTGGTGGAGCCGGGGAGGGCGGTGGAGCAGCAGCGGGCGCCTCTTCTCCTGCTTCCTCTTCCTCTTCAACAAGTATCACCATCTTGCCCGGCTGGGTTATCTTCAGCCATTCGTCGCCTTCCTTCACCGAGACGAGGATTTCTGGAGCGGTCAGCTCCTGTCCTTTTTCGTCCACACCATGCACGTTGCCGACTAATTGTACCTGTTCGGTGCGCGAGTTGTACACCGCTTTTTCCGCAGTGAGCGTGCGCGTTTTGCCGTTCTCCTTCAGCATCTGTACCATCTTCAGATTGCCGGTCAGCGTGATGATTTTCTTCTGGTACAGGTTCTCAGCGCGGTCGCAGGTGATTTGCACCGGCTCGCGCATCTCGGTCTTCAGGGAGCGGGTTTCTTCGCTGGAAGGCTGCTCACTCGCTTCCTCAGCCTGTTTCGGCTTGACGAGAATCTTGACATTGCCTTCCAGTATCGCACGTTTCTCTTTGAGCTCGATGGTGAGCCTGTCAGCAGACAGCTCCACGCGGGGGTCGGTCACACGCAGGCTGCCGGTGGCACGGATAATCTGCGCCTCGATATCCTGCTCGGCGCGGTCGGCGGTCATTACGGTATCCCCATCACGGATAGTCAGTCCCTCGCCAACACGTGTCTTGCCTTGCTGTTCCTCCAGCCGCTTGAACTCCACCTCCACACGCCGTGTTTTCGTTTGCTTTTCGCTTGTGTTCTGCTTTGAGGGCGCTACCTCCAGAAAGGCAATGGGTTCCAGGGAGGTGCGCATCACCAGGCGAACCCCTTCGGCAACGAGGCGTTTCTCCGCGCCCAGATAGCGCAATGCCAGTGCGGTAAACTCGCCGTCGCGTAGGGAACCGCGAATGATGCCCATGCACTGCAGTTCGCGCGTCTGTTCACGCCATGACGCCTGCGAGCAGGTCAGCTGTACGGGATCGCCATGCAAACGAGCGTCCGCCACCTGAAGAAAGCGGGATGCGCCTTCGTACAACGCCTGCGCAGCAGTCAACCGCCATGCCGGTTTGCCCTCGTCGTAGAGCACCGCTTCTTGCACGCCTTCGAGCCGCCATCGCTGGCGGTCGCGTGAGAGGTCGGCGCGTTTCACCTTCACTCGCCACAGTAGCCGGTTCAGCTGGCGGGCACGCACCTCGATGTCCGTGAAACGCACTATGACATTGCCCATACCCGCGTCGGCATAGAGGGGGTTCAGACGCGCAAACGGGTCTATCTGCTGAAGCCGGTGGACGCACCACGCCAGTCCGGCAATGCACACGAGGGCAAGAGCCGAAGGTATCGCCGCACGCCAGTTTTTCATTTTTCCCGTTTGTTAGACGAGTGGAACAGGCCAGAGTTACCGCTTCGCCCTCGCCAGCCACTTTTGCCAGACGGCAGCGTCAGTGAGCATCTTGATGAACACCCCGCCAACTACCGACCGCGCCTGGAAGCCCACCTGCTTTCCGTCGTGCGTCCAGTACCAGTCGGTGAGTGGCACCCGGCTGGGCGTCTCGTTCATCCACCGCCACACTGCATCGATGAACAGGTCAAAGTCCTCGCGCGACTCGGTTAGCGTGGCGGTCCACACCGTCCAGTCCAGCTTGGTGTACTGGCGGCGGTTGTCCAGCGGTAACCCGTATGGGTTCATCTTCGTTTTATAATACGCAATCTCTTTGCGGGCGATTTCCTTCGGGAAGAGGTGCAATTCCAGCAGTTCATCCCAGACGAGGTTGTACTTCTGGCTCCATGTGCCCGGTTTGTCGAAAGCGAGACGATAGTGGTCGCCGTCGTCCGCCATGTGCATCCACTGCTGCGCCATCTGCTGGGCTATTCGGCGGTACTCTTCGGCGCGGGCGGCGTCGCCTACCATCTGGCACAGCATGGCGTATCCGCCCAGAGCCAGTATCGCTTTCAGCGACAGGTTGGTGTTGTGCGCGAGATGACCGGCGAAGTCGTCGGTGCAGAGCTGGTTTTCCGGGTCCAGCCCCTTCTCGCGGAGGTACTCTGCCCACTGCGTGAGCAGATTCCAGTACTTTTTCGCGTAGTCGGCGTTGCCTTCCGCTTTCGCCAGCGCAGCCACCATCAGCAACATGTTGCCGCACTCTTCCACCGGCATCTGGTTCTCTTCGGAGCGTTCCCCGCCGCCGTATACCTGCCCGTTCGCCTTCGGATAGGTCCCAAGGTCATGCGGAGCGAAGGGGAACTTCCAGCGCGGCGAGCGAGCATAGTCCAGTACCGGTGTGAGCATCCCTTTCAGCAGCTCCGGGTTGAACAGCAGGAAGAACGGTGCGGACGGATAGGTTACATCCACGGTGGCGATGCACCCGTTGCTGAAGTTTTCTTTCGAGAAGAAGAGCGGTGTGCCGTCGAAATCCGCTACCAGCTTGTGCGCCGCCAGGCATTGCCGGTACGCGAGCACGCACAGGTCGGCGTATTTTGCGCCTCCAACGCGCTTCAGGTCTGCTGTCAGCTCGGCGTCGAAACGAGCACACTCTTCTTGCAGTTTGGGCAGGTCGTGCTCCGCCTGCCTGAGCAGTTCGTCTATCTCCATACCCGCCCTGCGCCAGTAGGGACGCAGCCTGCGATGGAAGTACTCGATGGAGTACAGGTCATCGTAGGCGATAAGGATATGACGCGAGGTGGGTTGTTGTTCCACCTTGCCCACGTGCAGTGCACACGCCAGCACAATCCAGTTGTCATGCGCGGCGCGGGGCATACGCAGGTCGTCCGAATCGGGCAGGGTGCCGTTTTGTGCGAAGGTGTTACGCGTTTGATGCTCCGCGGCGATAACGGTCTGGTCGTTGGCTGTTTTGCGCGGTATCGCCAGATAGAGGTATCCCCAATCGATTCGCAGGTTATCGCCTGACTTCTCCAGTATCGGTTGCTGCGCCGTGCCCACGCGCAGCACGTCCATCTCGCCCAGCTTATAGCGCGACCACACCACCTGTTGATCGGTGGTATTCACCGCCCACTCCGCCGAGGCGTCCAGATACAGGGAGACGTCATGTGTTTTGCCGTCGGTGGAGCGCACCTGCCAGAGAATGTACGTGACCGGGCGCGACAGCACATCGAGGTCATAGGGCAGGGCAGGGGTCAGAAAGGTCATCTGCAGTTCCACGCCGTCCGCTTCGAAGGTGTACACCGTTCGTGTGGGCGTTACCTGCAGGCGCGTTTGATTCATCGCGGGGGTATCCTCTGGACGGATGCCCATGAACCGATAGGGTTTGCCGTCTATGCGTGCGATACCACACAGGGCATGGTTCGCCCCCGTCCAGTGCTTGCTCCAGCCTTCGGTGAGCCGGTCTGTCGTGCTCCACACACTGAAGTAAGGATCGTGCGTGACCAGAGGAACAGCCGGAGGGCGTAGAGCTGTGTTCGTCCAACAACTGTTGTCAGAACTACTAGCTATAGCTGCCGTAAGGGCGCAAAACAACATCCCCACCATTATTACCTCAGCGATGTACACGGTCTTCTTCTACTGCGAGCACACTTCCCCTGGTGGGGGGGGTATCGCATCCTGCGAATACAACTTTATGTTTCCGATGTCTATAACGTTGTCCTGAGCCGCTGGCAGGTTTGGCCCCAAGTCACACCCGATCTCGAAGGTTTGCATCCCGTAGGTGAAATAGCGTAAAAACTGGGTTTCGCGTCCAGCTAGTTCCACAGTGAAACGTGCTGGAGTGGAACCACTGACAGGAATGGCGAACCTGCCGTCGGCTTGAGTTAACGCCGACGCATCGCCGGGCAGCAGCTTGACTCGTATACCGGAGACCGCTCGTCCGTTTTCGTCCTGCACGACGCCCTGCACGAGCAATCCGGTCGGCAACCCTCCGCCGGTTACTTTGCCTCCGCCGCATCCGCCAAGTGTGGTCAATGCCGCCAGCGCCAGCGCAGCCATCGCCGCCAGCGCGGCTATCATGCGAAACGAGTTCCCAGTTGCCTGTCGCAAAGCCTGTTCCTCCCTTTGTGTCTCTCACAAGTTATCACACAAACGCCGATTTCTTTTTGCGACGTTGCCCGTGCAGATTCCTGCAATCGCTACCGGGTCAGGTTTACATTCACCGTTACCGGTTGATTCTGCGCGGTGATGGTGACCTCCTGCTGGAATGGGATGTAGCCCGAACGAGTTACTTTGAGGATGTACCTTCCCAGCGGAACCCAGAAGCGAAATTCGCCGCCCTGCTGGGTGATGACCATGCTGTCTACCTGCGCCTGAGTGTCTGCATCCAGCAGTTGCACGCTGGTTCCGACGGGGCTGTCTCCCCCCTGAAGCGTTACCGTCCCGCGCAGGTTGTAGGGACCGCCCGGCGGCTCGTTGCTCACCGGCGGGGCGATGCGTATCTCGCCCAGATCGTTGTCGGTCGGAGCCAGCGGTGGGTCTATCGCGAACACCTTCTTTTCAAAGCCGGTGGCTTCTACCGTTCCTCTGTCGGTTTGCGCCACCAGGCGATCGAACACGAAACTGCCCGTCTGGCTGGTGAGTGTGCTGAACGCGCCGATGGTTACCTTCGCGCCCTGCACCGGCTGTCCCGTTTCGGCAGATACCACTCTGCCGGTCGCGCGGGCAATACCGGTGTTCGGACCGATATACACCTCGCCGATGTACAACGTGCCACTGGCGGGTAACGGGGGCAGGGGAAAGGTTACCGCGCTGTCAGAGGAGCCCTGCGGAGGGTTGATCGTGCCTTCGGTGGTCGTAGACGGCACGCCTACCACCTCGAAATTGTAGTCCTGCCCGTCGGCGTTCTGGCGCAGGTCGGTGACCTGTACCGTTTTGCCCGCGATGGTAACGGTCGTGCCGGTATCAGGCAGTCCGCGCGTGTCGGAGCGTTTGACCAGTCCCTGAATGGTCACTGCACCGCCTCCGCCGCCCCCGCCGCCACACGAGGCGAGGAGAATGGCGATGAGGGCGAGGATGAGGAAACCTAACCCCCTAGCCCCCTTCCCTGAGAAGGAAGGGGGAAACGGCTCTCCTCTCCCCGTGGGAGAGGGGCTGGGGGTGAGGCGAAAGTTACTATCATGTGTCTTCATCGTGTGACCACCATCGGTAAGATTGCCTGCGACGAGGTTCCGTCTTCGGTCTGGGCGCGGATGCGCAGGAGATACGCTCCTGCTGGTACGGCAACGCCGCCTGCATCGCGCCCATCCCACGACATAGATTGAATGCCTGCCCGTGAGGGCACACCCTTTTGCAGTATCTTCACGGGCTTCCCCGATGCGCTGAGCACTTCCGCCTGCACCTGCGCGTCGGCGGAGAGGGTATACTGGATGGAATACGCCCCGCCACGTGTGCGTTGCGCCCGAAGTCCCGTGATGCGTAAAGTAGCGCCCGACTGGGGTTCGGCGAGCAGCTGCAGGCGGCGCGTGCCGGTCTGGTCGGTGCGCAGGGTGACGGAAGACACCGTCCGCAGATTGTACCGCCTGCCGGTAGCGTCGTCTACCAGTACCAGCCGAGTATCCTTCGGTACGAAGCGCAGATCGCTCCACGTCAACGTTACGTCCATCTCTGGAGCAGGGGTACGCACCTGCAGGTTCCACGTGGCGCGGGCACCGCTACGGCGCACATCTGCGGCATAGATTCCAGCAGCCGTCCCCCAGTCTGGGTTGAGCACACCAAAAGACAGCATCTGCCCAAAATCCGGAGGCGCTTCGCTGTCGTAGGCGGGGTCAAAGCCATCACCAGCACCCGCGGCTTGACCGACGCGCACCTGCGCTCGACTATCTCCGGCACTTGCCGTCAGCGCGATTTGCCAGTCTGTTTTCGCTCCGACGGATTGCCGGGTGCGGGAAAGCGATGCTCCAGAGGCGACGGGTGCAGGGAAGGTGAGCGTCACACCTTCTGCCACCAGCACCCGCAGCCAGTAGCCTTCCCACGGCTGGAGCGTGGTGGCAGGTTCATAGCTGTTGGTAGAGGGATTATATCGCCATATCGTGCCGCCTACCCAGCCTTTGCCCACCGCCGTAGCGAAGGGTACCGGGTCGTTCAGCAGGTACTGCACCTCGATGTCCGATACGTCCACCGGCGTGGTAAAGGGGTTGCCTATCTGATTCCAGCCGTAGGTGGTGGCGATGGTGAAGTTCTGGTCGGTGCGCGGCGTCACCCCACGAATGTCGGCGATAACGGTACTGCGCAGTTTGACCCAGTAGCCCACGCCCGGGCGGAAGGGTGGCGCGGTGGGGTAGAGCAGATACTTGTTGTCGCCCGGCGTGTCCTGTCGCCAGTGCGCCAGAAGCAACTGGTTGCGTGGCACTCCCAGCGCGTCGGCGTTGTCGGATGCGAAGGGCAGAATAGGCAGGGAAATCATGCGCAAACCGGCAGGGAAGGTGTGGGTGAGCGTCTGCGCGCTATCGGTGACCTCCAGCGTTAACACCGCCTCCTGATAGCCCAGATTCACCTGCCGGGTCGCCACTGTGTTGCCGTTGCCGTCCTTGATTGTGATGGTGTATCTGGCAAGCTGCTCGAATGCGGGAGAGGGCAGTTTGATGCCGAACCCGCCCTGCGATAGCGTGGTGCTTCCTTGCACCCCGATGTTGCTGCTGATATGTACCGTACCGGAGTCCAGCCCCAGTACCGCTCCATACAGGTTGTTCGGGTTGGTTTTTGTGCCGCCGTAGCCGGGCGCGAAGGGGATGCGCAGATGCAGCCCACCCAGCGGCAGGTCTATCAATACCCTCTGCGCCCCACCGATATTGATGAACAACGGCGCTACCGTGCCCTCGCCGTCTACGATGTCGATGCGTTCGTACTGCGCTCCCAGAAAAAGACGGTTTTGCTGGTTGTAGTCCCAGTAGATGGGGTAACACACGTCGTTGAGGGGTATCTCGTCACCGTCGGCAGTGGTCTGGTAATACATGACCACCATGGAAATACCGGGATTGTCCTTTCCCTCGTCGGCGCGGTCCGGTACGACCCAGGCGTAAATCTTCTTCCCAAACGAGACGCTGGTATCCAGAACGTACTGCCGCTCATACCAGCGGTCAAAAGGTAAGCCTTCTACCGTGCCGCCGTTGGCGAGCACGCTGGCAGCAATCGCTTTCAGGCGCGGGATGTCGCCGCTCAGTTTGATCGATTCGTTCGGGTTGTATTGGGCGTAGTATTGCGCGTTGAATTTCTTGAAGAACTCCGGGTCTTCCAGATGCACCTTCAGCCACGCGGAACCCGCCATCTGCATTCGCGGTAGATACATGCCCCCCAGCCAGCCGGGTGAAATGGGCAGTTGCTTCAGCGAAGGCGCGATGAACACGTTATTGCCCAGCGCGGGCTGGTTGAGCAAGTCGTAGAACGGCAGAGCGTGGTAGTTCGGGTCGGTGTTGAAGAAACCATCCGGGTCAGAGACACCCATCGCCTGCGCCACGCGGTGCGCCACCAGGACGGTGACCGCTCGTGCGAAGCCCTCTTCCCACGCATCGTAGTCGAAGATGAGTGGACCGTGAAACGCATGTATCAGCACATGCACGAGATTGATGATGACCGAGTTCTGGCTGTTGTACACCGGAAACAGAATCTCGTTCGTAGAGGCGTTGAAGATACCGCCTGCCACCGCATCGCGGTCACCGATTTGCTCATCGTAGTTAACCACCTTCACGGTGCCGCTTTGCGCCGGTTTGCCGTAGACACTTTCAATGAGAGGCAGGGCGGTGTTGATAACCTGGCGCAGGAAGGCTTCTTGCCCGGCGTTCCAGCCTTCGAAAGTGAAGGAGAGCGTGCCGTCGCCGTAGCGGGTGCGTG
>VSSL01000056.1_pt1 | contig 24208 bp, 20 predicted proteins | sample 4557531 | NCBI WGS metagenome assembly VSSL01 (sample SAMN10986726, study PRJNA523729) | hot springs metagenome | isolation source: hot springs | place: India:Timba, Gujarat | collected 2018-05-31 | reverse complement strand
TTTCTGTGTCGCTGGCGGTGAACCGGCTGGCAAGGGATTCGGAGGTTGTAGTACTGCGCAACGCGGGCGCCAGCCTCTGGCGTATCTTCTTGCCCCTGCTGATGGCAGGATTAGCCATCTCGTTGGTAAATTTCTGGCTTGAGGAGTCGGTGGTTCCACGCGCGGAACGGCAGTTCCGCAGGATATACAACCGTATCGCAATGATGCAGGCGGCGCCTTTGCTGCGTCCCAACGTGGTGTTTAAGGTAAGCGACTACGCCTTCCACATCGGCATGGTAGAAAGCGTCCAGGGCAGTCGCGCCGAGCTGCGGGATGTTCAGGTATGGGATATGTCTGCTCCGGGTTATGCGCGAACGATACTTGCACCGCGCGCGGTGTACGATGACGGGATATGGCGTTTCTACGACGCGCATGTGCATATCTACGGGAAGGACGGCTTCGCGATTGACGCACATGCCGCGGGAGAGATCACCATAAACTTAAGGGTCGCGCTGGAGGAATTGCTCAGTCCGCCAACGCCGGAGGAGACCAACGCGGCGGAGTTGCGTCGTCAAGCGCGCGAGATCGAAAAAGCGGGTATGCCCGCTACGCGCCTCTGGGTAGGGTACTACTTCAAGTACTCCATCCCGTTTGCATGTGCGGTATTTGCCCTGTGCAGCGCACCGCTGGCGTTAACTTTTGCGCGTGCGGGCAGCTTTATGGGAGTATTGCTGGCGATTATTCTCGTATTCCTGTTCTGGAATACTCTGCTGCTGGCGCGACTACTGGGTAACCAGGGTTTCTTGCCGCCGGTCGTTGCCGCATGGGCACCAAACGTTTTGTTTGCCGCCGGGGGACTCCTTATCCTGTGGCGGTCGGAGTGAGAGATGAGCCGTTTGAAACCTGAAACAAAAGTACTAAGCGGTCCTCAAGAGGACGTTCACGTTGTTCCTTCCAGCGACAGCATTATCGCCGTTCACCTGCGCGAGGAGTGGATACGAACGCTGGACGAAATGCAAGATGCTCGCGAAATCGGGCAGTGGATTGCAGAACAACGAGAACAGTTAATGCAGGAGATACAACCACCTCACGACGGGCTAAGCGCATGTCGTTCGTTTACCGCACTGGCGGATGCCGTTGTTCGCCGGCTATTTCATCTTGCCATCCAGCGTGCTCATGTCACACATCCTCCGGAGATTGCGGTTGCTGCGACCGGCGGTTATGGACGGATGGAGCTCTCGCCGCACTCCGATATCGATATCACTTTCATCCCCGAGCGTGACGGCGATGCGACCACCGACCGCACTATCCGTGAGATGTTCCGCTTGCTGATGGATGTGATGATGGAGTACGGACATCTCAAGGTGGGGTACGCCTATCGGTTGATTGAAGATTGCGCGACCCTGGACCATACCACCCAGAGCACACTGGTGGACGCCAGGTTGGTAACGGGAAGCAGGCATATCTTCGCCCGTTTTCTGGAGGAGTTCTGGGCAAACTTCAATCCCACCGACTTCCTGTTTCGAAAAATCATGGAGAGGCGTCAGATACGCGCCCGATACGGCACCACCCCTTATCTAGTGGAGCCAAACATCAAAGAGGGAGCCGGCGGATTACGCGACATTCATCTGGTACGCTGGCTGGCAGCGGGGTGGGCAGGACTGCCAACAGCAGGAGAATGGGAACAGCTGGTGGCTCGCGAGTGGCTAACGCCGGAGGATGCCGACCGCCTGATTCAGGCACACGAGTTTCTGCTGCGTGTGCGCAACCACCTGCATGTTCTGGCGGGCGAACAACGGGATGTTCTCACCGCCGCCAAACAGGAGCAAATCGCCTCCCGCATGGAATATCAGCCCCGCGAACATGCACCCGCAGTAGAACTCTTCATGCACGACTATTACATACATGCCACCGATGCCTACCGAATCTGCGAAGAGGTAGTTCACCGAGTGGAGCAGGGGAGGCATGTACTGGGGATAGGGCTGGATTGTGAGCGCAAAGAAGTAATACCCGCCCCAAAGCTTCTGCAGCGTGAGGACCCTGTATGGATGGTGTGGGCGGTACGACTGGCGCAGGAGTATGAACTGAATCTCAGTGTGCCTCTCCAGCGGTTGATGCGCCAGACCGTTCACGAAAAGCCTGTCACTCGCGACCCCAAGCACCTGGCAGAGACGTTTCTTTCCATTATCCGTGCGCCCAGCGGGGTAGCACGTGCGCTCCGGCAGATGGCAGATACAGGTGTGCTGGGGTGGATCCTGCCGGAGTTTGAGGCAACCCGCACGCTGATTCCTTATGACCCATCACATAACTTCACGGTTGGCGAACATACCCTGCGCGTGATAGAGAACATTGAAGCTTTGAACAGCATTACCGACCCCAACTACGCGGACTACCGTCGCATTTTTCAGGAAACACCGCATCGCGAGGTGCTGTACCTCGCAGCGCTGGTGCACGATGCGGGCAAAGCGAACCCGATGAAAGACCACGCGGAAGCAGGAGCGGAACTGGCGCGAGAGGTGGGCAAGAGGTTCTATCTGAGCGAAGACGCCATTGCCGACCTGGTATTTCTGGTCAGGCACCACCTGCTTATGGCGGAGACCTCGCGTCTGCGTGACCTCAATTTGGACGAGACTATACGCGATTTTGTCCACATTGTTGATACCGTAGAACGGTTGAACATGCTGTACATTCTCACGTATGCCGATACCCACGCCGTCGGCACTGGGCAGTGGACGGAGGTAAAAGGCGCCTTCCTGCGTGAGCTGCACCGCAAAGCGGAAAGGTTCCTGATGGCTTCGGAGGCAGTGGAGCACGCCCCGCCGGACATCGGGCGATTCCGCCGGCGGTTGGCGAAGGAGTTGAGTCTGGAAAACCTTCCGGAAGACCTGGTGACCCGCCATTTGAATCAAATGCCGGCGACGTATCTGCTCAACACGCCGCAGGAACAGATAGGCTTGCATATCCGCATGGTGCAGGAAGCAATCAAGGGCGTGCCGCAGCTTGCTTTCCAGACACCCCCCGATGCATCGGTGACCGAGCTCACTGTGTGCGCGATTGACGACCCCGAACCGGGTTTACTGGCGAAAATCGCGGGGGTGCTGTACGCGGGACAGGTCGCAGTGCACGCGGCGAATGTGTTCACCCGCTCTGGAGAAATCAAAATCGCACTGGACACGTTGTGGGTAGACTATCGCAGCCGCCCGATTCCGCCTGCCAAAAGGGCGGAGATAGAGGAGAACATGAAGGCGGTGCTTACCGGCGAAGTATCCGTTGCGGAGCTTCTGCGCCAGCGTCGCCGGGTGGACCAAACACGCCCCGAACTGGTTAGTCTGGTCGTCCACCATGACCTGTCGGAGCAGTTTACCGTGATTGAGGTGCGCACCACCGAGCATATCGGGATGCTGTACTGGGTGTGTCGCGCGCTTTCGCAGCTGGGCTGGAACATCCACAGTGCGAAGCTCAGCACCTGGGCGGGCAAAGCGGTGGGCGTTTTCTACATCACCGACGCCGAAGGCAACAAGATTCGCGCCGACGCACAGCGTCTCAAAGACACGCTGGCTGAAGGCGTGGAAGCGCTGTAAAGGAAATCTGCAATGGATGTTGAACCCTCTAACGAATCTCTGTTCGACGGGAGGGTTCACCTAATGTCTCAACCGTCTTCCAACGAAACCACGTGGGCGATTGTCTGTCATCTCGCCCCGCTGGCTACCGTCGTGTTGTTAGGAAACATTATTCTGCCGCTTGTGCTCATGCTGACGGTGGGCAAAGAGTCCGACTTTGTCCGGCGTACAGCAACAGAAGTGCTCAACTTTCAGATTGCGATGACTATCTACTGGATAGTTGCTATTCTGCTGACTTTTGTGCTGATAGGCATCCTGATCATCGCGGCGCTGGGGATATTCCAGATTGTGGTGATGATTCTGGGCATTCTTGCCGCGAGCAGGGGGGAGGTCTACCGCTATCCGCTGAACATCCGTTTCGTGAAGGAGTGAGCGCCGCCATTGACTTTTCACGTATTCCCCATCTGAAAGTAGACAACTGGTTGAATTCGTCCTGATGGTCATAAGGAGAAAAGTCGCGATGTTCTGGATAGCTTTGCTCGGCATGGGAGTAATCCTGTCATCAGCGGTAGACGCAGCTCCCCTGCGTTTCTACGTCTCCCCGCAAGGCAACGATTCGTGGTCGGGCAGGCTGGAGCGCCCAAATGCCCGCCGCACGGACGGTCCCTTCGCCACCCTGCATCGTGCCCAGAAAGCGGTGCGTGAAATGAAAGCAAAAGGCTTGCGCCAGCCAGTGGAGATAGTGGTCGGCGGGGGAACCTACTACCTTTCTGAGCCTTTGGTTTTTACGCCGGACGATTCGGGTACCGCCGATACCCCCGTTACTTACCGTGCGGCAAAGGGAGCAAAGGTCGTGTTGAGTGGGGGAGTGCCTGTTTCGGGCTGGAAAAAGACTGGCGGTAACCTGTGGTCGGCAACGGTGTCTCGGGTGGTTCTGAGTGGAGAGCCACCTCGCCTGCTTCGCCTCGCTGATCGCTGGGCAATACGTGCCCGACACCCTAACTTTGACCCCCAGCATCCCCTCACAGGTGGCTGGCTCTTCGCCGACTTTCATGGCGAGCGATGGGAGCGTGGCGTGTTCGGACAGGGCGTGGGCAATATCCATAATCCGGGCGATACGCTGGTGTGGCGCATTCGCGTACCCGAATCCGGTACGTATCGCCTCTGGATGCGTTACGCAGCGGATAACGCGGGTGACGCCGCCGACATGTCCGGTCGGTGCGCCATTCAGGTAGACAATGGCGAGACGATACCCCTGAATAACCTGCCTAACACAGGCGGATGGGGCAACTTCCGGTGGTCGTTGGTGGCGGTGCTAAACCTGCAGGCGGGAGAGTGCACGTTGCGCTGGAAGAACCTGCAGGGCGGTGGGTTGAACATGGACGCCCTGGTGCTCGTACAGGACGCAGGCTGGGACCCCGAACAGGCGATAGGTGGTTTTGAATGGTGGGGAGCTTTTCGCCTCGATAAACCGAAGACGGGGCATCTCCTCTTGATTCAGGCGGAAGCCTGCGATGAGGCTATCGGCAAGGAGATTACGGTGGCTACTCCGCAACCCGCCGGTTCCCGCGAGTATCTGGTCTACCGCGAGGGCGACCTTCCGCGCTGGAAGGATACCTCGGGTGCGGAACTGCATATCTTTCCGGCATGGGGATGGGTAAACGCCATCGCGCCGATCGCGCGCATAGACTACGATACCCGCAAGATTCTCCTCCCGCCCGACGGCTACACCGACGACATCCGCCTTGGTAATCGCTATTTCATCGAGGGAGTGCGTGAGGCATTAGATGCTCCCAACGAATGGTATCTGGACAGGGAGAAGGGCGAACTGCTCTATGTCGCCGAGGGCAATAAACCGCCCGCAGAACCCGCTGTTCTGGCGCGGCTGGACCGTCTGATCGTGCTGAAGGGTGAACCGGAGCGCAACCGGTGGGTGGAGCATCTCCGCATCGAGGGTTTTACCTTCATGGATACCAACTACACGCTCACCACCAACTACTACATGCCCGCTGACGCGGTGATATGGATGTCGGGCGCGCGCGATTGCGTGGTATCAGACTGCACGTTCCGCTGGACGGGCGGCTACGCGCTGCGTCTGGAGGAGCGCAGTGAGCGCATCCAGTTTGTCAAGAACCGCGTGGAGGATGTGGGGCAGGGGGGCGTCATCCTTATCGGCGACAACGCCAGCCAGCCGCGCCGTAACCTCATCGCGGGCAATGTGATGCAGCGGTTGGGATTGGTCTACAAGCACGTGGCGGGTGTGTATGTCATTACGGGCAGCGACAACCGCATCGCGTACAACACGATATGGGACACGCCGCGCTACGCCGTCTCGCTGAAGACCCTAGACACTACCCGCCAGTCGCACCGCAACATCGTGGAGTATAACGACCTGCGCCGCACCAATCTGGAGACCAATGACACGGGGGCGATAGAAACGCTGGGCAGAGACCAGCAGGATAGTGGCAACATCATTCGCTACAACCTGATTCTGGACTCAGTAGGGATGATTAGCACGCCTGACGGCAAAATTGTCACGCCGTACTTCACCTGGGGCATCTACTTAGACGATTACAGCAGTGGCACCACCGTCTTTGGAAACATCGTGGCGCGCACGGTGAACGGCGGCATCTGCGTACATGGCGGCAAGAATAACGTTTTTGAGAACAACATCTTCGTAGACGCTTCCGTAGAGCAGATTCGCCTGCAGCCGCGCGACGACTTCATGCAGGGCAACCGCTTCCGACGCAACCTCATCGTCTACTCCAAGCCCGACGCCGCCCTCATCTTCTCGTGGGACAGCCGCCGCGACCGTTTCGCCGAGTGGGACTACAACCTCTACTGGCTGCGCGGGGCGGATTTGCGGGCAATCAACCGACGGCTCACGCCTTTGGGCACGTGGAACGACTGGCGGAAGGCGGGATTCGATGCGCACTCGCTGGTCGCCGACCCGTTGTGCGTCGCACCCGAGAAGGACGACTACCGCCTGCGCCCCGCCTCGCCCGCGTGGAGGTTGGGATTCCAGCGAATACCGGTGGGGAAGATAGGGCATCGCCGGTGGAAGTAGGAAAAACAGGAGGCGGGAACGGAATTCAAGACTAAAAAGACACATGATCAGGAGAATAGCTATGGTAACGACCGATGCAGACGAAGTCATGCGAGTTCTTCGCGCACAGCAGGAAACGGTGATCGCTATCGGGGCATACCTTGCGCCGTTACAGGAGTTCCTCCAACATTGCGAGGAGAACCAAAATTATGCGAGTGACGTCAACAACTTACTGAGATTGCAGAGGCACCTCAAGGACGAAAGACTGCTGGAAGTGACTCGGAGGTTTCTGCGACTAGCTGGTTATGCACACTACGAGGGATACATCTATGGTCCGTACCACGACTCTTTACACGCTTTGGCGAGACAGACTATCGCGAAACACAGCGACCACCCAACAAATTTTGTGCAGAACCTGAGGGAGCAGTACGAAAGACTTGCCAGCGTCATGATGACATTGGCGAAATTGCCCATACCGAACCTTGATGTCAATATCAAAGCGGGGAGTTCCTTCGAAGCCTTTTGCTTCTTCCGCGCCATGCTGAACGAACATGCAAACCACGTTTACTTGTTTGACGCGTATGTAGATGCTTCTATTTTCTACCTGTATCTCTACGCACTATCGACAGAGGCGGAGGTGAGGGTCGTTACGTCTCCGTCCAAATGGAAAGAAAAGATAAGGAAGGAGTTCGAGCTGGTTGAGTGCCTATTCAAACAGGAGTATCCAAACTATGGCCGTGTCGACGCCGATGATCTGCATGATAGGCATATTGTTGTGGACGGGGTCACTTATTCGTTAGGAGGCAGCTTGAAAGATGCTGCCAAAAAGGCGGATTTTCACGTGAGAGAAGTGTCCCAGGAGATAGGGGAGGAACTTATCAACAAGTACATTCGCAACAAGCAACCATAGGGTCGGCGCGCGTCTTGCCTCCTAGCTGTACCTGCGGCTAAAGCCGCTCCTCAACAAACGAAGCCAGCCTGCGCTGGCTGTGAACCCTGCGAAGGCAGGGTTTCGTTGGCAAGGGAACGGCTTTAGCCGTGAGCTATCTTAAAGCCATCCCCAGGCGCGTAGCGCTTCCTGAATCGGCGGACGTTGCCACAGCCATTCCACCCGTATCCAGAAGCCCTCAACGGCGGCGGAATGGTATTCGCCCTCACTGCCAGCAAAAGCCATCTGGTATATCCCTTGCGGGGTGAGCACGTGGAACTCCACCTGCTTGCGGTCAGGGTCTATCAGCCAGTATTCCTTCACGCCCGCCTGCTCGTATTCATAGTACTTCTCGCCACGATCGCGCGCCCGGCTTTCAGGGCTGATGACCTCTACCACCAGGTCAGCGGGACCGTTCAGAAAGTGCTCTTGAATCAGGTGCGCGCGAGCCGCTGAAACGAAGAAGATGTCTGGAGAACGTCCCGGCAGGTCGTGTCCGCTTTTCATCTGGAACGGTTCATCCAGTACAACACCAAGGCTCTTGGCGCTAACATAGCTCGCCAGCAGCGTTTTGAGATACATCGCCACCAGTCCATGCTCAACACCCACTGGGCTCATTATCTGCACCTCTCCGTTGACCCATTCCGCCCAGGTGTCCTCGTCGAGCCACTGCAGGAACTCTTCGTAGCTGATTTTGCCCTGGGGTAGGGGACGGGCGGAGGCTGGCTGGGTTGTGGTTGCCATCGCGCATCACCTCCGCCCGTATGATAGCATATCCTGAGGCTAACGTTCAATGAGGTAATACATCACCGTCGGTTGCATGGTGATTTTGCCTCCAGTGGAAGGCTTGCCTGAGGGATAACCGTTCCAGTCCAGGGGAGTAACCTTCAGCTGTTTGGCGTCGGGTCGGGTGAAGGTAACCGTACCGCCGAACCGCCGCACGTTGATGGGGGCGGTTCCCAGACTCTGAATCTCCCGCTTGCCCGTGCCGGGCGCGCTCCAGCCGTAATTGGTGTCTTCGCTCATGACTTGCAGCAACATCTTTCGCGAGGTGCGCAGGGGCTGTCCGTCCAGCGGCACCAGCAGTATCGTGCCGTACTCCATCTGCGAAGCGATGGTTACATCGCGCAAGGTGACCGTACCCGCCTTTTGCAGGAAACCGCACATCCCCTGTGCCTTTGGCGCATTGAGGGTGACCAGCCCCCGCCCGTAGTCCCACAGCAGCTCGCCTGTCATGCTACGCACCTTACTGCCATTGCGGTCGATATACCGCGAGAGGTCGGCTATGCGCGAAGGCATGTCCCGCTCCACAAAGTTCATCTGCACCTTGCCTACCAGATGCGCCAGCGGGTCTATCGCCTCCAGCTGCTGTACCTGCGCGGTCTGTCCGGCAGGGATGTCTCGCGCACGCAGCTCGTCTAAGTTCATCGGTTGCGAGACGGGCGCGCCCTTTAGCGCAAACAGGTCCTGCATCTTCAAGTTTGCTTCCACCACGGGCTGACTTTCCCGCATCAGTCCCAGCCGATACACCAGCGCATCGGCGGGAAACTGCCCCATCACCACCGGCGTCTGGATGGAAAACTTACTCAGCACCTGCTGCCAGCTGGGACCCGAGAGGGCGAAGAAGTACACACCGTCCGTACCCTGTAGCAATCCGTATGTAGCAAACAGGAAGGGGAAGTCCGCACGAAAGCGGTTGGGCGGCGTCCAGTTTACCTCGCTAATGATGGAGGGTAAGCCGTTGTAGACCACATCCATTAACGGCAAAGAGCCTTTTGCCACCTCGGTGAGGGCACAGGCGTCGTCATAGCGGTCACCCACGCTCAACGACCAACCCGCGCGTTCGCCCTCATGCGGTCCGCCGAAGTAGCCGTGACGGTCCATATAGTCACATACGGCGTTGCTCCATTTGTCCAGCGGACCCAAAATCTGTGCGCTGGCGGTAATCCAGTTAGACGCCTGCACCAGCCCTTTATAGCCCAGCTCCTTCTTCACATAGTCGCGCATCTGCTGGAAGAAAGCACGCTGGTGTCTGGCGAGGAACTCGGCAGTGTCCTGAGCGCGTTTGCTGCGCTGATTGAACATCTCCCACAAGCCCATGAAGCCGGCGCGTCCGGCTGCTTCATCATCACCGCGGATGCGGTCGCCGCCCCACGTTGCGAAGGCTGCTCCCAGCGAACCGTACTTCGCCTTCAGCCAGTCGCCGAACTCCTTCTCCAGAATCTCCATCTGCTGGGCTGGGATGTTCTGGTAGGGCGTGAACGTCCAGAAGAAGTAGGAATCCTCGTTCATCAGCTCCACCATCGCCACCGCCGGTTCGTCCTTAAGGGCGACGCCCGTGTAGGGGTTGCGAGTGGTCATCAACTCACGCCACCAGCCTTTGTAAATCTCCTGAAACCGTTTGTTAAAGAACGGCATGGAGAAGGGATGCTGCCAGTTGTAGTCGCCGAATCCGTCCTCGGGCTTGAGGCGTATCCATAGCGGGAAGTAGATGGACAGGGTGCAGTAGATACCCTGACGTTTCATAGCGGCGATAAAGTAGAAGTATTTGTCCAGATAGTCGCGGTCCACCTCACGCAAGTTATCTTCCTTCCACACGCCGCCGTGCATTCGCACCATGTTCACGCCGTATTTCGCCAGGTGACGGGCGAGGTAGTCCACCGACGCTTTATCCATACGGATGATGTCGGGACCGGCGTTCACCGCCCAGAAACGCACGGGCTTGCCCGTTTTACTGTGCACGAACTGCCCGTTCTTCACGATAATCCAGCCGTTTTCGCCAGCCACCTTTTCGTTCAGGGTGCGCAAGTCAATTGGGGAGGAGCGGAAGGAGTCTGGTGCGGGTTCAAAGGCGAACCATCCATCCATGGCGAGGTTGTACCTCTCATTTGGTTTCAACTTGCCGCGCGGGATGATATAGCTGCTGGTGAGCAGGAAGGCGTCGAAGCACACCGCGCCCTCGTTTTGCAACACCTCGATGCGCAGACGGTGTGTTCCCGCGGTGAGTTTGACCTGTCCCAGCGATACCCAGTTCGCAACGAGGAATTGTCGCAGAGGCGCCTCGTCCAGCAACGATACGTCGCGGTCACAAATCTGCCAGCCGCCATCGTCAAATCGCCAGCGGAAGGGACCGTGCTTCCAGAACTTGCGGGCGAAGAAAAAGTAGTTACCGGTTTGAGGCACTCGCACCTCGTATTCCAGAAACAAGGTCTTGCCGCCGTAGTTGCCGTCCGCACCAATCCACCTGCCTTCCGACAACACGCTTGCTTCCTGTGGATTGGCAGGCTCAAAAGAGTGACGTTCGGGAAAGTTGGTTGCTGAGGGTTTCTCACCCTCCCACCACACCCATACCAGCCCTGTCTGGGCAGTCTGACGCGGGGCAGGGGACTGAGCATGGCAACCCGCTACAATCACGAGTAGCAGGAGCACTACGCAGCTTTTTTTGTCCACGGTGAACCTCCTCATCCGACGAAACGAGTAACTTAAGCGTTTTAGTGATTCGGCAGATGCGCCGTGCGTTCCTGCGCAAGCAGGAGGGACATCCGTGGGTGGCGAAGCAGGTAGGCGAGCATTCACGCGAAAGGAGCCAGCTGTCGGTGAGCGGTCAAAATACTATCTGGGCTTATCTGGTGCATCTGAGCTTCAATATGTGGTGCGACCGGGAGGTTCAGGAGTGGGGTAGCTACGGCGTTTACAAGCCTTACCTGCGCTTTGACGAAGAGTTGTGGCGAGAGCTTCTGAACCTAATGCCTCGTGCCGGGATAAATATGGTGGTGATAGACCTGGGCGACGGCGTGCAGTACCACTCCCATCCCGAGATTGCGGTACAGGGAGCATGGAGTACAGCGAAGCTGCAAGAGGAGCTGAAGCGCCTTCGCGATAGAGGGCTGGAACCGATTCCCAAACTCAATTTCTCCACCGCGCACGACGCCTGGCTGGGCGAATATTCCCGCTGTGTGTCATCGCCGCGGTACTACGCCGTCTGCCGTGACCTGATTGAAGAGGTTATTGAACTGTTCGATCAGCCCCGCTTTTTCCATCTGGGCATGGACGAGGAGACGTGGGAGCACCAGCGTCACTACGCTTATGCAGTGGTGCGTCAACATGAGCTGTGGTGGGAAGATTTTCAATTTCTGGTAGGGCAGGTAGAACGGCACGGTGTGCAAGCGTGGGTATGGTCGGATTACTACTGGCACCATCCTGATACCTTTTTACGGAACATGCCGCGTTCGGTGGTGCAGAGCAACTGGTATTACGGCGCTGAGTTTGATACACAGGAGATAGCAGTGCGTGCTTATATCGACCTGGCGCAGCACGGGTTTGCACAAATACCGACCGGCAGCAACTGGGCGAACGATGTAAATTTCGAGCGCACCGTGCAGTTCTGTCGCCAGAACATACCGTCGGAGGGGCTATTGGGCTTCTTGCAGACGACATGGAAGCCGACGCTGGCGGAATGTCGACAAAAGCATCTGGATGCACTGCAGCAGGTGGCACAAGCGCGACAATGAGCATAGTATATATATGTATACTATGCAGATGAGTTGACAATCTGCCGAGAGGTATGATAGCATGATTAAGGAGCGAACACGAGGCTATCAGCCTTACGGGAGGATAGAGGAGGAAAGGCGCGACTGATGGAACGCAAATACAAGATTTTGGCGGTGGACGACGAACCGCACATTCGTCGACTGGTACAGGTGAACTTAGAGCGACACGGCTACGAGGTTATCACTGCCGCTGACGGCAAGGATGCACTGGAGAAGGTCGCTACGGAGAAACCGGACCTGGTAGTGCTGGACGTGATGATGCCGTACATGGACGGCTTTGAGGTACTGCAAACCCTGCGTAAGAACCCCGAAACGCGCGACCTGCCGGTCATTATGCTGACCGCGAAGGCGCAGGACGCAGACGTATTCCGCGGATGGCAGTCCGGTGCAGACCTGTACCTTACCAAGCCGTTCAACCCGATGGAGCTCATCTCCTTCGTGAAGCGCATCTTCAAGTCCAAAGAGACCGGCGGCGAGAAACGCTACGAGCTGTGACCCGAAAGCGAGGAACGCAATGGGCAAGAACCGTTTCGGGCTGTGGCTGGGAGTGGCTGTTGCCACCATCGTTGGCGTAGGGGTAGCCGCATATCTTGCCCTGCGCCATGAACGAGCACAGAGCGAGATCAACGAGGTGCAGCGTCTGATTCAGCGGTCGCAAGACATCGTACAGCGTCTTGAGAGTGAGTTGGGCACTCGTGCGTCGCCGAACGCAGGCACGTCCCGTACGTAAGAGCGGCACAGCCCGAAACATCCGTTTCGGGCTGTTTTGGTTACGGCACCGTGAGGAGCCGGGTGCTGTAAAAATGCACCGGACCCAGCAGCCCCGACGGCTGCAGAGGAGAGTCCCTATGCCAGAGCTTCCACGTGGTGAACGTGTACCGCCCTGAGGGGCTTGGACGCCCTTCCAGTAACCATGCGGGCCATTCCCGCAAAGTGCCTTCGGGATTACGGTCGCTGTCTTCCGGCAACTGCTCGTCGCCAATCATGCGGTTCACCCAGAGATTGGCAACTCGTACCTCCAGCAAGTTTTCACCGGGACGCAACAGACCGGTAACGTCCACCCGGAACGGCGGTTTCCACAACACACCGGCAGGTTTGCCGTTGACGTGGATAGATGCCACTACCTCCACGCGCCCCAGGTCCAGGTAGAGACGCTGCCCTGACCGCAGCAGGTTTGCCGGAACGCGAACCGATGTGCGATAAATGGCAGTACCGGAGAAATAACGAACGCCCGGGTGCTCGTGCTCGCTCCATGAGATGAGTCTCGGGAAAACCACCTCAGCCGGCGCACCCCAACCGGGGGTAAATTGCACTCGCCACACGCCAGTTACCGGCAGTACAGATGGGGCAGGGGATACCTTCAGCCGCTTTACCTTGCCAGAACGAAAGTGCAGTTCGTAATCACCGGGTTGGAAGGCTTCCACGCGCAGCTTGCCATCCGGCAACCTCCCGATGTGCAGCGGCGGCTCGGGGTCAGGGGGCGGGTACAGGGCGATAGTATCGGGGTCTATGGCGGAGGCTGTATAAACCTTTCCTGCTACCTCGTATTCCACGCGCAGGGTCTTGACCACGCCAAACGCCGGGTCGCCTTCAGACGCCAGCTCCGCTACCGTGAAGGTGAGTCTGCCACTGTCTACCATGCGTTGTACCTGAGCCGTGACATCCTTGGTGCGTGCTTTGTCACCTTCCGGTCCCCACAGCGCGCGATGGATACGAACCCGAGGTAACGGTGCCGAGATGAAGTACAGGTCGCGCCCTCCGCGTCTTACTCGCACTATCGAGTCATCATGGAGAGACGAGGTTCTGAAAACCACAAAGACCGACTCCGCTGGTCTGAGATGCAGAGGCAGTCGGGCTGTCTGCTTGTCCTGTCGGTAAATCGCAACGTGCTCGACGCGCCCCGTTTCGGGATGCCAGATTTCCGGAAGTTTGCCGGAGATGCGGAACGCGCAGGTTGCGCTGACGGTTCTATCGCTGGTGTTGGCGACGAAGTAAACGTCTGCATTGCCAATACGCCGGTGGGTAAACTCCAGAGGGCGGTCGGCGCGGAAGTCCGGCGGTACGCCCAGCGAAGCCAGCACCTGCTGCACCGATTTGCCCCGGACAATCTTGCCCTTTCCCCAGAGTTCAGCAGCAAGCGTCCGTACCTCTTCATCGCAACGTGGATAGCCGGACAGGCTGGGGGATTTGGATGGAACAACCTCGCCGATGACCGTTGCTCCCGCATCCACCAGCTGTTTAATACGCCTCAGGAGGCGTGGGGTCATACGCTCCACAGCGGGCAGCACCAGCACACGATAGCTCATGCCATGCGGAAGCAGCAGTCGCCCGTTCTTTACCTGCAAGTCACGCAGAACCACCTCTGCCGGACAGGCGTCTGCGCTATATCCCGACTGTTTCACCGAGGCTGGCGGAACAAAGCTGCGGGGCGCACCTTCCGGCGCCATGAACAATACATCCACGACGGGCGTGCCCTGCTGAAGCAGGTACTGGCAACGGGCAAGATAGCGGTGCCATGGAGTGGAATGTTCCCACCATGTCTGTGTACGCTCATAGTGCAGGCCCCAGGGACCCATGCTCATGCCGGGGCGACGGTCTTTCCACGGTTGCAGGGCATAGCGGTGGAACACAAACCGGTTAATACCCTGACAGAACGCCCAGTCTCCCAGCGACTTGATGCTACCCGGATGATGCAGCCACCGCTCGGCAGAGTCGGCAGTGAACGCTTCTGCGCCTACCACGCGCTTGCCATAGACGTGCGCGGCAGAAGCCATCGCCGGTAGCGTGGTACTACCACCCAAGCGAGGGGTCGTCCAGAACTCCGCCATCGGTTCATCCGCACGTCCGGCGTAAGCCAGGTCGTCAAACACGCAGTCGCCATAAGCCTCGATGCTCAAACGCAGACCATGACGGTGCGCAAGGGTGCGTAAGTGCCCGGCGTAGTTCTCTATCAGCAACTCGGAGACAGTCTGCCGCCAGTCCCAGAGGAAACGTTCGGATATTTCCACGCTTTCTATCACTCTTCCGGTGACGATCGGCAGATAGGGTAGGGGATCGTAACCGCGCCGTCGCCTGAATTCCTCGCGGAAGCGCAGCGTCCAGTTCTGAGAGCCTACTTCCCAGCTGTCGATATGCGTCGCAACCAGCGTCTTGCCAGCCAGTTCGCCCACGTCGGAGATAAGCTTCGCCATGAATCCTGCGAAGTGCGCCTCGATACCCTCCTTGCTAAGCTTATCGCATTCCAGCCCACGCCCGGAGGCGGGCGAAGGTGCGTTCATCGCACCGGTAGGGGTATGCCCGATGCGCAGAATAGTCCAGCGACCTTCCGGTACGTCCCAGACGAGTGAGCCATCTTCCCGCATATATGAAGTAAGATTTATCACGTTTTTCAATGTCACAACGGCTGAAGCGTCCGGCTCCGGGTACGAAGCCGGCAGGACGAACTCCTGACGGATGAAGGCGGCTTTGCCGGTGATATCGGGGATGCGGCTATCGGCAGCGGGAGTAGGGAAGGCGAGCACCGCCACATCACGATAATATCCTGCAACAGTTGGAGGATGAGGTAGAACTATGTCTGTATGGGCAGGACCGGTAACCTGTGTTTCCGTCCAAACCAGTTTCTGCATGGCTTTATCGGGGGGAACCCACGGACCGCCGCTGCCGCACCAGCCCGCATCGTTGTTCATATTTACCTCGAGACCAAGCCGATGCGCCTCGGAGACCACATGCCGAAAAAGTTCACGCCATTGCGAGCTGGCGAAAGGCACGGGACCAAGAGGAACGCCCTGGTCAACCTCCATGATAAGCACACCGCCGATGCCCACGCGCTGCATGGCTTCGAGGTCGGCGGTGATGCCTTCGCGTGTGATGTTGCCGTTGAGCCAGAACCAGTAGACCCAAGGGCGCGCCCAGTCCGGAGGGTTTCGGAACCCGGCTTCCAGCGACTGCGCCTTAACGAAACTGACGAGTGCAAGCAGACAAAAGAACGCACCGTACAAGCGTTTCATGTTCCACCCCACCAGAATAATGTAACGTCCGATAAGAAATATTATGTTCTATTACGTGCGTGTAGGGGCAACCTCCTGTGGTTACCCAACATAACAAAATGACACACAGAAGAACCCTGCTACCGTCGGCGACGTTGCCACACGTCGCCCAGCACCGCCAGCAGAATCACCACGCCTTTTACTACTTTCTGATAAAACGCCGATACTCCTGCCATCACCAATCCGTTGTCCAGCGCGCCGATCAACATCGCGCCTACCACCGTGCCTCCGACACCGCCTCGTCCGCCTGCCAGGCTCGCTCCGCCTAACACCACCGCCGCAATCGCGTTCAGCTCGTACATCTCACCGTATTTGGGGTCGCCCGCGCCCAGCCTCGCCGCCTGCACGATTCCGCACAATCCCGCCAGAAACCCCGACAACACGTACACGATGATTTTCACCCTTGCCACGTCTACGCCCGACAAGCGCGCCGCTTGCTCGTTACCTCCAACGGCGTATACCGCACGTCCGAACTGTGTTCCACGCAGTATGATTAACGCACATAGTGACACAATGGTTGCAATCCATACCGGAATGGGAATACCCAGAACTTCGCCACCGGTGCCGCCTCCCAGACGGTTAAAGGCTTCCGGCAGGTTGCCCACCGGTTTGCCGTCGGAGTACACAAACGCCGCTCCTCGCGCGATGGTCATCGTTGCCAGCGTGACGATAAAGGGCGCGATATTCCAGCGGGCAATTAACCAGCCGTTCCACCAGCCGATGAGCGCACCCAGCGCGCACGATACCAGTACTGCCAGGGGGATGCCCGCCGCCAGCTCCGGCTTCGGAACCAGGGTTCGTCCGCCGAGCACCAGCCCGTTCATCATCAGGTCTGTGCCCACCAGCCCGCACAGCGCCAGCACCGAGCCCACGGAAAGGTCTATTCCACCGGTGACAATGACCAGCGTCATGCCCACTGCCAGAATGGTGTTAATGGCGCTTTGCAGGAGAATATTCAGGAGATTTCGTTGTTCAATAAAGCGCCCTTCCGTAACTATAGCGAAGAAAACGACAAGAAAAAGCAGATAAATGGCAATAGAAAATCTGGAGAATCGTTCTATTCTCAGAGTGCTCATCGTGGGTTCAGATTTCGAGGCGGTCAAACCTTGCGCTAGTAGGGTCCAGATATTGCCGCACGGCATCATACGCCTGCTGGATGCGTTGACAAATCTGTTCCGCACGCCGTCGTTCTTCAGAGCCTTCCGGGAATCGCTCGGGGTTCGCCCGCTCCATCAGCTGTTTGTATGCCTCCTGCGCCTGGCGAATATCGGCGTTGGGCGGAATGCCCAGCAAGCGGAAGTGCGCCAGCAGGTCTGACGGCATCTGCGGAGCGTTGCTCTTGGTAGTCCCCTGCTCCACCGACGGTTGCGTGGTTCGAGTTTCTGAAGCAGCCGCCGGGGGCATCGGCAGGCGGCAACGCGGTTTCTGAGGGCAGATTGACACCCGTGCTACCCCCCCGGCTCCAGGTAGTCTTCCAGCTCTCGTCGTGCGTTCAGCTCCGCCTCGAGCTCATCCAGCCGCTCGCGCGCGGTTTTCATGTAGCCTTTGATGATTCGCCGAATGCGTCGTGTGATTCCCATCAGAAACTCGCCCTCAACTCGATATTTGCCTGTTCAAAATCCGAGCGTCGAAATACCACCTGCGGATACAGCACGAAGCCGCCGCCCATGTTCTGCTGCACGGAGACCAGCCATCGCACTTCTCGTTCGCGACGGTTTGCCTCTGCACGCACCACAGGGTTCAGTCCGGCAGGAAGCCGTATCGATGCCTGCACAATGAGGAACTCCGTATCAGGCATCTGACCGCGACGCGCCATGGTCGCTTCCACCTGCCACAGAGTAATTCCCGCAATCTGCCTCGTGTCCACTCCCAGCAATAGCCCGTAACCTTTGCCCAGTTCGGGCTCGTAATACTCCCCACGGACGAAGCGGAAGGCAGCTTTGCTCATTGCCAGATTTTCACCCACCGCTACGGATGCACCCAGCGAACGCGACCCGAAACGGCAGAACACTCCGCGCTGCCGCCGACTACCATTGTCGGCGAAGGCGACGTTCAGCAGATTATCACGCCACAGGGGAGCAGAAAATGAGACAGCTTTCACCAGTTCACGTTCTCCCATCCCCTGTCCAAACGGCGCCCACATTTTACCTGCCTGAACGCGCCATCCTCGTCCCTGATAACTGAGGAACGCTTGCTCGATGTCGTCCGGGTCCACCGGTTTATCAAAGTTCTGTAGCTTCTGCGCGAAGTAGACGCTTAGTCGGTTTTCTCCATGCAGGGCGAGGTGTACATCAGAGTACTCTCCAAACTGCGAGTAAAGCAAAAGGTTGGCGTTGCGGTTGTTGTCCATCCGCATTCGTGCGCGAATGTTGAAACCGAACTCGTACAGCGGCTCTGCGCTACACGCGACCGCCAGCGCCAACCATCCTGTTAACAGCAGCCCGAAGAACCGCTTCATCCTGAGCTGGAGGTTGTAGTATTGCTATCTCCCTTGAGTCGCGCTTCTAACTCCTGAAGCTCCTTATCTACCTCGCTGGTTTCCACCTGGGCGGGTTGAGCCTGCTGGGGTTCACTAGCTGCGGGAGCCAGTCCCAGTCTCGCTTCCAGTTTTGCCAGCTCTTCCTCAGCCGCCTGGCTGGCAGCGTAGTCTTCCAGCTCCGCCATTCGCCCTGTCACGCTTTCGCGAGCCATCTCGGCACGCGCCTGAGCCTCTGCTTCCGCACGGCTGATTTTGTCTTCCACCCGCTCGAGGTCGCGGGATACATCGTCCACCGACATCCCTTCCAGCGCTTTGTTGATGGAGTTTTGAATCTGCGCGCTCTTCCAGCGTGCCTTCTGCGCCAGAATCTCCGCCGTCTTCTGGCGAACACGCTCCTCATCGCGTTTGATGGCAATCTTCACCTGCTCTACCACCTGATCCGCCTGCGCCAGTGCCTGCCTGACCGACTCCAGCGACCGCTGGTACGAGGCTTTCTCCATCAGGAACTGTTTTGCCAGTTCCCGGTCGCCCTTGCGCAATGCCATTTCCGCCCTTCGCTCCAGGTCTATGCAGGCTCGTTCCAGTTTCTCCACCTCGGCACGCAAACGGTTGCGCTCGGTAATCGCCTGAACGGCGCGTTCTTTGTTTTTGAGGAGATTTTCGCGCATCTCCTCACGCGCTTGCTCCAGAATCACCTCAGGGTTTTCGACCTGCCCCAAAAGGCTACCGAACAGTGCCCGGATGTATCGGAATAGTCGTTTGAGCATTCGCTACTGCCCACTCCTTTCGCCCTGCGTTGTCACCGGTATTATCGCACTAATGGGAAGGCGTTGTCAACACACCTTCCCTATCGGTGCTTATAGACACCTCCTGTACGCGGAAGGTTGCGGGGACATAAGAAAAAGCGGCGCGGACGCCCGGTCCGCGCCACCATGTGTTTATATCGTGTTTACTTCCACAGCTCCCACTGCTGCGGTGCTTGCTCCGGCAGCAGGTTGAGAGTGGAGCATCCCATGCCGTCTCCCTGGGCGCACACTTTTTCGTCCACAGGGTACAGCGCCTCAAACGGTAAAGCCTTCACATGCCCGTCGCAGAAAATCGTGGTCACTTTGCCGGTGTGCCTTCCGTGCGGTCGCTGATGCCATGTTTGCCATGTGCCACTCAGTCCCCATGCGGTAGGGCTGAAGGGCGGCGACATGTGGTTCATGTAGGCTCCCCAGGCGTTGTGCAGCGGCAGGCTGCTGGGTCCGTCGGGCACGGCGTCGGCAACCAGAACATGGTTAGCAGGTGACTCTATGCGTGCCATCGCGCCAAAAGCCCCACTGCTTCCGGGCACCGGCACTGCCATACCGTAACCGACGCGCCCTTCCAGCCACAATCGCTTGCCCCCTGCCCCGCTGGTATCCAGCTTCTTCGCCTCGGGGCACTGCGAATAGAGGTTGTTCTTGGAATAGGGCTGAACAAGGTACAGGTAGCCTGCCGACACCAGCGAAGTGCCGCAGACATCGGGCCACGGGCACGGAATCACAATCTGGTACGGTGGGTATGTCTCTTCATAATCCTGCGCGTACATCATGATTGCCAGTCCGATTTGCTTGCTGTGGCTGATGCACGCAGTCTGTCGCGCCTTCGAACGAGCTTGCGCGAAAACGGGGAACAAAATCGCCGCCAGTATCGCGATAATCGCGATAACCACCAGCAGCTCGATCAGGGTGAAACCTTTTCGCATCGGAGACCTCCTGACATCAAACCGTTCTATAACGGTGTGCGTTTAGTTACAGTATACAGCTCACTGCAGGAGGTGTCAAGAGGCTGTTTCCTACTACTCCACCAGCAGCAAGTCCGCCGCCGATTTGAACTGCTCTTCGTACAGTGTGCGGTAGACGCCGGGTTTGTTCACCAGCTCCTCGTGTGTGCCGATGTCCACCACCTCGCCCTTATCCAGGACCACAATCTTATCGGCGTTGACGACGGTGGAAAGTCGGTGTGCGATGATGATGCTGGTACGCCCCTGCATGACATGCTCTAAGGCTTCCTGCACGTTGGCTTCGGTCTGGCTGTCCAACGCGCTGGTGGCGTCGTCCAGTATCAATATTTTGGGGTCGGTCAGGATAGCACGGGCGATAGACAGGCGTTGTTTCTGCCCCACCGAGAGCTTGATGCCGTCTTCGCCGATTTTGGTGTCGTAGGCATCGGGCAGGCTCAGGATGAAGTCGTGCAGGTCTGCCTGCTTGGCGGCGCGGACAATCTCCTCTTCGGTGGCGTCATGTCTGCCGTAGGCAATGTTTTCTTTAATCGTCACCGAGAACAACAGCGATTCCTGCATTACCATCCCGACGTTGCGCCGGATAGACTCCAGTTTGATGTCGCGGACATCCACGCCGTCTATGAGTACCTGCCCATCAGTTACGTCATAGAAGCGGGCAATCAGGTTCACCAGCGTGCTCTTCCCTGCCCCACTGGGACCAACCAGCGCTACTACCTCGCCAGGGTAAATGTGCAAGTTGATATTCTTCAATACCAGTTTGTCTGGACGATAGCCGAAGCTGACGTTGCGGAACTCGATTTCCCCTCGCATGTTGGGAAGCGGGCGTGCGTTGGGCGAGTCTTCGATGTCAGGACGGGTATCCAGCACCTCGAATACACGGTCAATCGCCGCTCCTGCCCATTGCAAGGTGATATTGAAGTCTACCACGCGCACAGCAGGGTCATACAGATAGCCCATGTAGAAGGTAAACGCCAGCAGTTCGCCTGCCTGCAGATGTCTGCCCAGCACCAGCACGCTACCGTAGTACCACACCGCCGCCGTGCCTACGGCACGAACCAAACCCGCCAGCAGACCCAGCTGTCGGTTCAGGTGAACCTGCTTCATGCCCAGTGCGAAGTTCTCCTTCACCGTCTGCATGAAGCGGTCGGTCTCGTAGTCCTCACGCACAAAGGCTTTCACCACGCTGATACCTGCGATTTTCTCCTGCAGAGTTCCCAGCATGGCGTCCCACTTCTCACGCAGTTGCACACTTAACTCGCGGATATATTTGAGGTAGAGCTTATAGACCAGCACATACAGGGGCACCACCGCCAGCGTGATGAGCGCAAGTCGCCACTCCTTCCAGAGTATCACTCCTGTCACCGCTACCAGTGTGACGATATCGGTAATCAGCGTGACGAACCCACCGGTAATCATGTACTGGATAACGTCGATATCGCCCGTCAGGCGCGCCATAATCTTACCGGTCTGACGCTGGTCATAGTAACTCAGAGAAAGGCGATTCAGGTGGCGGTAGCTCTGGAAGCGCAGGTCAAAAACCACACGTTGCCCCAGCCAGGTAATCAGGTAGTTGAGGGTGAATGACACCATTCCGCGCAATGCATGAATACCGATAACTGCCCAGAAGACCCAGGTCAGCGCACCCCACTTCTTGTTCGGGAAGACATCATCAATCACGTACTGGAATAACAGGGGCATCGGCACCGCGCTGACGGTAATCAGCGCCATCAGGAGCACAGCAGCGATAACGCGCCACCGATAGGGCTTCAGGTAACCGAGTAGCCGCCAGAAGTTGTTCATCGTTTGGTCGCTCCCCTCACCTGCTCAAAGCGAAAACGGGACGACGGGGGTGGCTTGGAAATCTGGCTGTTGTCCCATCGTTGACCAATAGCAATGTTCATCCATGCTTCCTCGCCTACCGCGACACTATATCGATATTCTACCCTGTAAACAAGGGCGGTTCGCGTATCAGCCACGCAAGTAATAGTCCCCTGCCCTTTCATCCCGTCATAGGTCACAGGCTCCGACCATACTAACATTCTGAAGTTCGCCTTATCAGCAGGTTGCTCCTTTGCACCCAACAGCTTCTGGCGCAGCCGGGGCGAGCCGATAACCAGCAAGCGTAACACATCGGTATCGTCCGGCGTTTCCAGCCCCAGCCAGCGATAATAGCGTGCTTCCGTCATCTGGTTCAGGGTTCGTGGTGCAGGCGTTTTTATCACTGCTCCGCCCTGCAGTTGCGCCTGCCAGACCTTTCCATCGCATACACTGCGAAACCAGCCAAAGGCGGAACGTTCCTCGAGAAATAGCCGATTCGGGCGCAGTACTGCCACCTCCGTGCGTATCTCCTGCCCGACAAGCCGCTTTACCTCTTGTTCCATCTGTCGCCAGCGGGTGATGTCCGCGTTTTCATACACGCTGGGTTTTGCCTCCAGCGACAGGTCCTCAAAGCGCGACACCACCCGAACCTGCAGACCGGGCAGGCTGGTGTACCGCTTCCATAGATGTTGTGCAATGTTGCTCATCTTAACGCGAGTAGACCTCTTCCGGGTTGACCAGGCGTTCCTGTACCACTTTCAGGTCGCCGTGTTCCACATCCACTTGCCGGAAGAAACAGCTGCGATATCCTTCGTGACACGCAGCTCCTGTCTGCTTGACTTTCAGTAGCACCACGTCGGCGTCGCAATCTATGTAAACGCCCTCTACCTCCTGGAAATGCCCGGATGTTTCACCTTTCACCCAGAACTTCTGGCGTGAACGGCTCCAATAGGTGGCTTTGCCCGTCTCGATGGTTCGCTGTAACGCTTCTCGGTTCATCCATGCCATCATCAACACGTCGCCGTTCTCCGCATCCTGCACGATGGCGGGAATCAAACCCTGTTCGTTGAACTTCAGCTGGTCGATGAATTGCATTCTCCACCCCTTTCCGCAGGTTGCTGATACATAGATTATACCCGAAGAGCAGACTATCGCTCCCCGCCCTGACTTTCCCGAAGAGACAGGATATCTGTGTCGCACAGCGAAACCTGTTTTCCATGAGCGAACTCGGATTAATCGTGTACTGTGGAACGGTACCCTCTACGCAGGAACTCGCGCGGGAGATACTGCAAAGCCCGCCCGTGCAGATACGCGCAGTGGTCGCCGAACATCAGACAGCTGGACGAGGGCGATACGGTAACCAATGGCTGGATACGCCGGGCGAGAGTCTGCTGATGACTCTGCTAATACCCCTTCAGCCTCGGGAACTGGCTCAGGCAGGACAGCTGGCGTTTGTGCTTGCACTGGCGGTAGCGGATGCCATTCGTGAGCAAGCAAGGCTAAACGTACAGTTCAAGTGGAGCAACGATGTGCTGATTAACGGACGCAAGCTGGCGGGTATTTTGATAGAGACCGCATCCGACGCTCTTCAACAACCCTGGGCGCTGGCGGGCGCAGGAGTCAATCTGCTACAGCGCGATTTTCCTGAGGAGATACGCGACAAAGCGACCTCCGTATTGCTGGAAACAGGTATTGCGCTACCGGTAGAACCGCTGGCACAAGAGGTACTGCGCTGTACCGACCGCTGGATGGAGGTCTGGCGGCGAGAGGGTCTGCCGGCGGTGCTGCGCGCGTGGCGTCGGCATGATGTGACAGCTGGGCATCTGTATCGCCTTCCCTCGGGGGATGTGGGCGTAGCGCAGGGCGTCTCGGACACGGGCGAACTGCTGGTAGAGGTCGAGCGGCGGCTGGTAGAGGTCAACTCCGCTGAGCCAGTGCACGGGTATTACCACGTTACAGAATAGGCTCATACGATTGGGACGCCATTCCGGTTGATTCTTCAACTCGGTAGGATACTTCGCTGGTCGCGTCGAA
>VSSL01000055.1_pt1 | contig 24255 bp, 25 predicted proteins | sample 4557531 | NCBI WGS metagenome assembly VSSL01 (sample SAMN10986726, study PRJNA523729) | hot springs metagenome | isolation source: hot springs | place: India:Timba, Gujarat | collected 2018-05-31 | reverse complement strand
CCTCGGGCATGTAAAGCAGGATGAGCAAGATGATCAGCGCAAAGGCCAGATTTCTAAGCTGCGGCACCACTCGCAGCAACTCTAGTAGGGGAAACAATATGAACACGGCTGCCATGGGCCCATAGATGGAGACCATTCCACCAAAAACAGCCCATATCACGGCTTGGAAAGACAAGGAGACCTCCAGGGTGGAGGGGCCAGCTATACGCATCACGTGGGCGTAGAGGCCTCCTGCCACCCCGGCGAAAAATCCGCTCAAACAGAAGGCCAGAATCTTGTACTTGGTGGTATTGATCCCGGCGGTGCGAACTGCCAGTTCGTCTTCCCTGATGGCATGAAATATGATGCCGGTCTTGGAGTCCCCTATTTTCCACATGAGAAAACCGGCCCCCAGCATGAGCACCGAGCAGACATAGTATTCCCCCACACGGCTGCCTGCCAGTCTGCTCAAGCCAGAGACCCCCAACTCCCCTCCGGTCAGGTCTGGAAAGGCAAACACCAGTCCCATGAGGATGATGGGAAAAGACAAAGTTGTGAGGGCCAGATATGTGCCTTTTAGTCTCAAGCAGGGTATGCCCACCAAAAGACCTGTACCAACGGCCGCCACTGCGCCCAGGGGAACCGTGACCCAGGGTGGGAACTTCAGATGAAGATTGAGAAGAGCAGCACAATAGGCCGCCACCCCGAAAAAAAGAGCATGTCCGAAATTCACCTGTCCTGTGAATCCCGAAAGCAGATCCCAACTGGCGGCAAAGATGGCAAAAATACTTGCCAGAGTCAGGATACGAAGCAGGTACGGGTCAGGCCAGTAAAAAGGCACTGTGAGCAGAAACAAAGCAAAGAGCATGACTGCTATTCTGCTGGGCAAAACTAAGACCTCTGTTTTGATCACCACCTGGATCCTTCTTAGTTGAGCCAGGAGCATTCCCCTGATTTCCTTTCCTTTTTTGCCTTATATTTCCGTTTTCAGAGGCCTGAAATTTGACTTCTGGTATCTGGGTTCCAGGGGCCCAAGAGCAAGGCAAGGGCCATGCTCAAGACTGCCTTTGCCTTCTGGGACTCCAAAGTTCTCTGGATCCATTTCCTACCTTTCTTCCTCAAAGGCGATACCAAAGAGCCCCTCTGGCCTTATAAGCAAAACCACTATCATCACCGAAAGGGCCACGGATCCCTTCAAGAAAGATCCCATGGGCAGCAGAAACACCACAAGGCTTTCGGCAAAGCCCAGAATGTAAGCACCCAGGAAGCTTCCTTTAATGCTTCCCAACCCCCCCAGCACCACCACAGCCATGATCATTATCAGGGGGGCCAGCCACATGAAGGGGTCCAGCACGAACAATGGGACCACCACGGCTCCGGCCACCCCGGCCATGCCCACTGATATGGCCATGGTGAGCATGGCTATCCTGGCCACATCCATGCCCATCAGATTGGCCACTTCCCTGTCCTGGGCAGTGGTTCTTATGGCCAAGCCCAGGCGTGTGTGTCCCAGGAAAAGCCAAACCAGGCCCAACACCAAGAGCACTACCACAAAGCTCAACAGTTGCTGGTAAGCCACCTTGACCCCAGCCACCGTAAGAAAACCCTCCAGCAGAGGAGGTGTGCCTCTGTAATGCCCCTTGAAGAGCATCAGGGTCACTTCCTGGAAAACCATGGCCAAGGCTATGGTGGCAATGAGCACTGCAGCCTCGTGCTCACGGATGGGGTCTATGAAGAGCCTGTAGCAGGCAAGCCCCAAGCCGACCACCAAGACAATGGCCAGAGGCATGGCCAGAAGGTAAGGAACGCCCAAATTGTGAAGCGCGAAGTGAATTGCGTAGGCAGCCACCATGTAAAAGGCGGTATGTGCTATGTTGACTATTCTGGCCACCCCGAAGATGAGGGAGAAACCAATGGCCAAAAGAGCATATATGCTCCCTGAGATGAGGCCGTTGACTATTATGTCAGAAGCCAAACACCATTCCTCCCTTCCCAGGTCTTGATAGCCTCATGGGGCAGCTCACCAGCCCCATGAGGCCCATGTACCTGACTCTACTTCTTGTAATGGGCTCTCACCCAAGGCGGTATCTTATAATCCACACAACCTTCGTACTTGATGCCCTGCCATCCGTCTGGCCAAACACAGAGGTTCTGGCCGTCCTGCCACTGGGTGCCTATGGCTGTGACAAACCCAGGTCCCCAGGTCACGTCATGGTCTTTGCTGAAGACTATTTTTCCGGCTCCCCCCATGTACTGTGTCTTCTCCAATTCTTGAACCACCTTGGCAGAGTCCAGAGTGCCTGCCCTCTCTATGGCCTGGACCAGTATGTGAAGGGCATCGTAAGTGCCAGCAGTGTAGTTGGGGGCTTCCTTGAAGCGCTCCTTGTACTTGTCAAAGAAAGGTATGGTGGAATCGGTCATTTTCACCCTGGCGTAGGTGTTCATGGTGAGGGTGTAGTTGCCTTTGCCACCCGTGGCCGCCCAAAATCCGTCTTTCTGAGCCTCCACGTTGATACCCACCGCAGCAGCGGGCACCTGCAGCTCTCCCCACTGTTTTGCAAAGGGGATTCCCACCGAGGAGGAAAAAGAAGTGAATATGATGTGGGCTCCTGCACTTTGCACTGCCGAAAGCTCAGCGCTGACATCAGTGGCCACAGGCGAAGGTCTCCAAACCCCGGCTATTTCCATGCCCATCTTGGGAAGGTTTTCCTGGGCAATATTGACTATGGGATCTGCCCAGACGGCCTTCTCGGCCACTATGGCCACCTTGGGCTTGGAGATCCCAAGTTCAGTGGCCATCTTCTTGGCCACCATTTCCAGAAGCAGGAAATCCACCTTCACCAAAAAGGTAGAATTTATGGGGGTCACTCGGAACCAGTACTTGTACTTCTCGTAATCCTTGGCCACCCTGGCGCACAGCTCAGGGTGGGCTGCTCCGCAACCCAGGAATATCTTCTTGTACTCCATGGCTATGTCCTGCATGGCCAACACAGCCTCTGTGCGGAAACCGCCCATCAAGAAATCCACCTTGTCATACGTGATGGCCCTCTCCATGGCATTGGTGGCATCGGTTACGTTCAAGAATTCGTTGGAGTCAACTTTAACTAGTTTTATAGGCAATTTCTTCTTTCCTACCTGCACACCCCCTTTGGCATTTATCTCCTCCGCCGCCATGGTGGCTCCATTCCAGTGTCCTTCCCCCTGGGTAAAGGCCATGGGCCCCACCACCCCCACCTTGATCTCATCAGCTCCCCAACCGGATCCCGCCATTGAGACCAGGACCCACACCCAAGCCGCTGCTGCCAGGAACACACCTCTTCTCATGGCTCCCTCCTCACGCAGAGCGTTTATTTTGGGCAACAAGCCTTGCTAAGCTATCCAGGATCGCTTGGCATCTTAGAAAAAGCCTAGATTCATTGTCAAGTGATTTCACGAGAGCTCAACTCAGGACAAGGAATTCCCGTATTGAGCAGATGTGGAATTCCTTGACACAAGGAGGTCAGGTGGCTAAAATGCTTAGAATTTGCCAGGCTGGAACACAGTTCAATTTGGAGGTGGAGCCAGATGTCAGGCGCAGCACAGAGGGGGATCCTGGTGGTGGGTGGCGGGATAAGCGGGCTTACGGCCGCTGTGGAAGCCGCTGAAGTGGGTTTTCCCGTTTACCTGGTGGAAAAGGCCCCTTACTTGGGGGGCAGGGTGGCTCGCAGCAATCGTTATTTTCCCAAGATGTGTCCGCCCCAATGCGGTTTGGAGATCAATTTCCGCAGGATCAGGAAGAATCCCAAGATCCAGGTATACACCATGGCCGAGGTTGTGGAACTCCAGGGAGAACCAGGGCACATGACGGCCAAGGTGGAAGTGCATCCCAGACTAGTCAATGAGAGGTGCACTGCCTGCGGGGAGTGTGAAAAGGTCTGCCCTGTGGAAAGGCCCAATGAGTTCAACTATGGACTGGATAAGACAAAAGCCATATATCTGCCACATGAGATGGCCTTTCCGGCCAGGTATGTCATAGATCCTGGAGCCTGCCTGGGGCCTGATTGCGGGAAATGCAAAGAAGTATGCCCCTTTCAAGCAGTGGAATTGGAGATGAAGGGGAAGAGCCTGAGTTTAGAGGTGGGGGCTGCGATTTGGGCCACTGGCTGGGATCCTTTCGATGCCTCCAGGGTCCCGTACTATCGCTTTGGAGAGCATCCCAATGTCATCAACAATGTGATGATGGAAAGGCTCTCTTCCATAAATGGACCTACTGGGGGGAAGATTCTCAGACCCTCGGATGGATCTGCAGTGAACAAGGTGGCCTTTGTGCAGTGTGCTGGCTCCAGAGACGAGAACCACCTGCCTTATTGCTCTGGAGTATGCTGCCTGGCTTCACTCAAACAGGCCCTTTATGTGAGGGAACAATATCCCGATGCAGAGATCACGATCTTCTACATTGATGTAAGGGCATTGGGGCGGCTGGAGGATTTTTACAATCGTGTGAAGTCTGACGAAAAGATTTCCTTGGTCAAGGGAAAGGTGGCCGACATAGTAGCTGACAAAGAAAGCAAAGAGCTGGTTCTGACCGTGGAGGATGTGGAGCAGGGGAAGGCTATGAAGGCAAAGGCCGATCTGGTGGTTCTGGCCACTGGAATGGTGCCCACCAGTGTGAATCGGCAGGTTCCAGGCCAGGTATCTTACGACGATTACGGCTTTCTGACCGAGTCTGTGTCTTCTGGGATAATTCCAGCAGGATGTGTCAAGAAACCCGTGGATGTGGCGCACAGCGTTCAGGACGCCACCGGTGCGGCACTTCTGGCCATCCAGTCCTTGTTGGGGAGGTAGTGGCCCATGGATAAGATAGGGGTGTATTTGTGCTCAGGATGTGGGATCGGTGAAGCGCTGAACCTGGATGGGCTGGCCAAGGTGGCCACAGGCGAGATGAAGGCCTCTGTGTGCCGCAGCCACCAGGCTTACTGCAGCCAGGAAGGAATGAGTCTGATCCTTGAGGATGTGGAGAAGGCGGGAGTAAACGGTGTGGTGCTTGCAGCTTGTTCGCCCAGGGCGCTTACCGATGTGTTTCGATTCCCGGATAATTTGGTTGTGGAGAGGGTTAATCTCAGGGAACAGGTCGTATGGGGGCTTCCTGCAGGGGACGAAGATACCCAGATGATGGCCGAGGATTACATCCGTATGGGGATAGTGAGGGTTCAGAAGTCCCAGCCTCTGGAGCCTTACCAGGCGGAAGTGGAAAAGAGCGTTTTGGTGGTGGGAGGAGGGATTTCGGGAATGATCTCTGCCCTGGAGGCTGCCAAGGCGGGCTATCAGGTCACCCTAGTGGAAAAGGAGCAGGAGCTGGGGGGATGGCTGGCCAGGCAATGGAAGCGATACCCTGTGCACCCACCTTACGGGGAACTGGAGGAGGTGGAACTGGATGCCGTGGTCTCCCAGGTGAAATCCCACCCTAACATCAAGGTCTTGTGCTCCACCCAAATTAAGTCCATTCAAGGCGCACCGGGCATGTTCCAGGTGACGGTCAATGGAGCAGAGGGGCAAGACAGCTTCAAAGCCGGCTCCATCGTGCAGGCCACAGGCTGGAGGCCATATGATCCTGCCCGCCTTGGTCACCTGGGTTATGGGCTCAGTCCGGATGTGGTCACCAATGTGGAATTGGAGGAGCGTGCGGCCAGGGAAGGGAAGATAACAAGGCCTTCGGACCAGAGCGTTCCAGGCAGTGTGATATTCATCCAATGTGCAGGATCCAGGGATCCACAGCATCTGCCCTATTGTTCTTCTGTGTGCTGCATGGTGAGCCTCAAACAGGCCCTTTATCTGAAGCAGCAAGAACCCTCTACGGCAGTGTATATTGTATATAAGGACATGAGAACTCCAGGCCAATATGAGGAGTTCTACAGAAAGCTTCAAAAACAGGGATGTGTTTTCCTCAAGGGTGAGGTGGCCTCTGTGGCCGGGGATGGTTCAGGCAAGCTGGTGGTGGAGGTGGATGATGTCCTGGCCGGAGAGAGACTGAGCTTGGAAGGAGACATGGTGGTGCTGGCCACCGGTATGGTGCCTTCCATGGCTTTGGATGCTGACATGGCAGGTGGCCCAGATGTGGCCCAGGGTTCCCAGGAAGCCCAGGCTGAACCTACTTCGGTGACAGATCGGCAAAAAGAGGGAATGGCTCTTTTCTTGGAATACAGGCAGGGACCGGAGCTACCCAAGCTGCGTTACGGCATGCCGGATTCCCACTTCATCTGTTTTCCTTACGAAACACGTCGCACTGGCATTTATGCGGCAGGATGCGTGAGGCAGCCCATGGACACCTTGGGGGCAGAAGAGGATGGCAGGGGGGCTGCCCTGAAGGCCATCCAGTGTCTGGAGATGACCGCGAGGGGGGAGGCTGTACATCCCAGGGCAGGAGATCGTTCATATCCGGAGTTCTTCATGCAGCGTTGCACCCAGTGCAAGAGATGCACAGAGGAGTGCCCCTTTGGTGCAATCAACGAGGATGAGAAGGCCAATCCCCTTCCCAATCCAACCCGCTGCAGGCGATGTTCCATATGCATGGGGTCTTGTCCTGAGCGTATCATCTCTTTCAAGGATTATTCTGTGGACATGATAGGGGCCATGATCAAGGCCATAGAGGTGCCAGAAGAGGACGAGGAGAAGCCCAGGGTGGTGGTGCTGGCCTGTGAAAACGATGCATATCCGGCTTTGGATATGCTGGGACAGCGCAGGCTCCGATGGAATCCGTATGTGAGGGTCATTCCCGTTAGATGTCTGGGCTCCCTCAACTTGATATGGGTGGCGGACGCCCTTTCCAAAGGAATAGATGGGGTGCTTTTGTTGGGCTGCAAACATGGGGACGACTACCAGTGTCACATGATAAAGGGAAGTGAGCTGGCCCAGTACAGGCTTTCCAAGGTCTCGGAGACCCTTGACAGATTGGCCTTGGAGTCGGACAGGGTGCGTCTGGAGCAGGTGGAGATAAGGGATTACACCAGGATCCCCTCCCTGGTGGAGAGTTTTATGGAGCGAATACAGGAGATAGGACCCAATCCATACAAAGGATTTTAGGGGGCAGGAGGCTGCGCTCCCCCATTGGAGGAAAAAAGACATGGAAGCTAGAACACCTTTTCTGGAAGTCAGCGAGGCCATAGTGGCCTCGGGAGCAGAAACTCTCTATTGGTGCATGCAGTGCGGGCTTTGCACTGGCTCATGTCCCTGGAGACTGGTGCCTGGTCACATCTCCCAGTCTTTCAATATCCGCAAGGTGCAGAGACTGGGACAACTGGGCTTGGAGGGTTTCGAGTCTGAGGAGGTCATCTACGCTTGCAGCACCTGCGGTCAGTGCGTGGTGCGATGCCCCAGGCAGGTGAAAATAATTGACAACGTAAGGGGCATGAGAAGCATGCTGGCCTCTGTGGGAACAGTGCCTGGAAGCTACAGGCCTGTGATCGGAAGTCTGCACAGCCATGGGAATCCCTGGTCTGGAGAGAGGGACAAACGCACCGAATGGATGAAAGGGCTTGATGTGCCTGTCTTCTCAGAGGGGACCGAGTACCTTCTGTTTGTTTGTTGTACATCCTGCTACGACGTGCGCAGTCAGAAGATAGCTCGTTCGGTGGTGGAGCTTCTGAAGAAAGCCGGTGTTAGCTTTGGTGTGATAGGAGAGCAGGAGAGCTGTTGTGGTGAATCAGTGAGGAAGATCGGTGACGAAGATCTTTTCCAGAAATTGGCCCAGGCAAACATCTCGCTTTTCCAGTCCAAGGGAGTAAAAAAGATAATTACCACCTCCCCCCACTGTCTTTTTACCTTCACCAAGGAGTACCCAGAGTTGGGTGGGGAGTTCGAGGTGGCGCACCATTCCCAGATGTTGGCCCAGCTTGTGAAGCAAGGGAAGCTGAAACCAAGCAAGTCTTCAGGCCGAAAAATAGCGTATCATGATCCCTGCTACTTGGGACGGCACAACGAGGTCTTCGATGAGCCCAGGGCTCTGATTCAGGCCGTGGCAAACGGTGAATTCCAAGAGCTGGATCGCATTCGCGCCAACAGCCTGTGCTGTGGAGGCGGTGGGGGCCGAATTTGGATGGAGACTGCCCCCGGGGAAAGATTTGGGGACCTGAGGGTGGAGGAAGCTCTTGCCAAAGGGGCGCAGGCTATGGTCACGGCCTGTCCTTATTGTGTGGTGATGCTGGAGGCCTCAACCAAGACCATGGGCAAGGAAGAAGAACTCCCGATATTGGATCTCTCTGAATTACTCCTGGAATCCCTCTAAGATCTGCTCCTGGGCGGGCCTGGGGTGAAGTGCACATCCCAGGCCCAAAAGTTAAGAGCTATTTTCGAGCTCCAAAGCATGGAAGATCAGTCGAAGATGTGGGATGACTTTCATCATTTGCTAAGGGCAGGTAGGTCCCTTTGAGCAGGTTAGTATTTACCCCCAGGGGTCTGGCCAAGACTTAAATATGAGACAGGCCCATTTCCCAGGATCCATGAAGTTGGGGCCATGGCCCACAAGCTGTGGGGCATCAATTCTCTATATCTTCTATCCGGAAGTTTCCGGGCTTGTATGTAACCTTGCCCAGCCATCGATTCAGGATGTTGTCCCTTGAAAGGAATGGTATCAATGGTTTTCTTCTCACTCCCATCTCTTTGAGGGCGCTTAAGAATCTCTGGGTATCGTGGCAGCCTTTGGCTCCCAGAAGAAAGGTCTTTCTTGCCTCCTGGCGGTTTCCGGCCATCTGGTAGGCCACTCCCAGGTTGTACAGCAGGTCTTCGTTAAATGGCCTCTTTTTCGCGGCCTGCTGACAAAGCTCCAGGCCCTCGGCCACGGCTTTCATCTTTATGCGTGCCAGCCCCAGGTAAGACATGATGAAGGGATTCTCCGGGGCCAGTTCGTGCGCCTTCTGGAAACAAACCAAGGCGTTGTCGAAACGCCTCTTGTTCCACCATGAGATGCCCTGTAGATAAAGCGCTCTGCTTTCTTCCACTGCCATGGAGCTTACTCCACTAAAAAAACTGGGAGGATCTTTCAATCCTCTAGGCTAAGTCTCTCCTGGTGATTCCCTGTAATTGCCCCATGAAATCAATGGGCCATGGATTAGTCCTAAATTATGGCAAACATAGGCCTCTTGTAAAGTGGCAAGGGGCCCTTGTGGGATGGGAGGCTCTTTGCAGCCTTAGAAAAAGCCAGGCGCTTTCTCAACTTCTCAACAAGAAGCCGGGCTTGGTCAATGTTTTGGGTTGGGATATCATCTAGAGCACCTGCTCTGTTGAGCGATTATGCAGGACAGCAAAACCGTATGAGTGAAGCGGAGGAAAGTCCTTGAGACAAAAGATACTGGATCTGACAGAGGCACTGGAAATGGTTGAGAGGGCCAAGCACAAGGGAAAAGGATTGTTTTCACCAATGGTTGCTTTGATATCCTCCATGCTGGACATGTGGAATATTTGCAGAAGGCCAGAGAAATGGGGGATCTGCTGGCTGTGGGCATAAACTCGGACTCATCGGTTCGCAACCTGAAGGGGCCAGGCAGACCCGTCTTTGGCCTTGAGGAGAGATGCCTGGTCTTGGCAGCCCTGGCTTGTGTGGACATGGTCATACCCTTTGAGGAGCCGGATCCCTTGAACCTCATAGAGCTCCTAAAACCTCATGTTCTGGTAAAGGGGGCGGATTGGGCCGAGGAATCCATCGTGGGAGCTGAGTCTGTCAGATCCCAAGGTGGGGAGGTGAAAACAATTCCACTTAGGCCGATGATCTCAACCAGTTTGATCATCCAGAGGATACTGGAGAGGTTTGGCTCCTCAGGGAGTTAAGCTTTGTGAGGTCTTCAGGGGTGTTCACATTGAGGAGGGATCTAAGCTGGGGATCCAGCTTCCTGGTCTCTTGCTCTTGAAAGACCCTCACCCGCACCAGAGGATATAGATCCAGTATTCTACTGGCCCCAGAGACCAGAAGTCTTTCCAGAAAACTCAGGCAACGCCTTGAATAAAGAGCATGGAGAGGTTCCAGATACTCACCCACCTTAGGAACCAGTACATCCCATGACCCTGGCACCTGGGCCATGTGGTGTATCAGCTCTGGGCAAATAAGAGGCATGTCGCAACCTGCCACAAAGGCCTTTTCTCCCCTTGAGAAAAAAAGCCCGGCGTGGATCCCAGCCAGAGCACCCCTGCCGGGAAACAGATCCCCCACCATCTCCAGGCCCAGGAAGCAGTAGAGAGAGGGGGAGTTGGTCACTATCAAAACAGGATCACAAACCTTTGACAGGGCATCCACCACCCATTGGATCATGGGTTTGCCTTGAAAATCCACCAGGGCCTTGTCTGTGCCCATGCGGCGGCTTTGCCCTCCGGCCAGAATCACTCCTGTCATGGATCTCCTCCAGCCTTGAAGCCTTTTAAGCTAAGAGCATTCTCATGGGGGGACCCATCAAGGCCTCTCCCCCTGCTCAAAGCTGAAGGTGATTCTTTGAAAACTGGGCTTTTCATGTCTTAAGCTCTGGAAACCAATCCGGGTCAGCTTGCAGCTTGGGTGTCTTGGGATCCACTAAAGGCGGGTCTTAGGATCTTATCCTCTAGGAGATCAGCCAGGGCCTTGGGATCCTCTATGTCCACGCAGGGCACTCCCACATCCAGGCTCACATCCGAAGCCACAGCCAGGAGGTTATCTTCCCGGGTGCACAGCAGCTCCCTTCTGTGGGCTTTTCTGTACACCTCCACTTTGGGATGAATGTCACGCTTGTATCCCTCTGAAAGAATGAGATCCACATCCAGGCAGAGTTTTTCTCTGATTTCTTCCAGGGTGTGATCCTTTTCCACATCCTGTATCAGGGCCATGCGAGTGGGAGAGGAGACTATGATTGCATCTGCTCCGGCCCGCTTCAGCCTCCAGGAATCCTTGCCCTCCTTGTCCATCTCGAAACCATGCACATCATGCTTGACCACCGCCACTTTGTAGCCCCTGGCCTTAAGCTCCGGGATCAAACGTTCCAGCAAGGTCGTCTTGCCGCTGTCAGAGGTACCCACCACCGAAACAATAGGTGCTCTGTTCAATCTTTACTCTCCTTTGAAAAAGCCAGTTTTCCCAGGCTTTCTTTGGCTCCTTGAGGTGCAAGCCTACCCACAAAAAGTGTACAGAGTTATGAGACTCAGACTTATTTTAACTTGGATCATTTGCCAAAGTAACTGGCCCTGGAGAGTTTCTTGTGGCAGGCAAAAACGGCCCAGAAACCAGCACCTCTGGTGCCTTGCCCGGATGCTGTTGCTCATGGCCGCTCGGCCACGGCCTTGCCAGCTGATTGTCTCCTGAAGAGTCTAGAGGCCTCCCATGTCTCTGCTTTGGAAGCTGCATAGATACCGCCCAGGACCAGAGCGCCAAACACCATCCTCCACAAGGTTATCTTTTCCTCCAAGAAAGCCCATGCCAAAAATGAAGCTCCCAGGGGTTCACCCAGCACACTTACCGCCACCAAGGTGGCTGAAACATGCCTCAGGGCCCAGTTCAGACAGGAATGGCCTATGGCCGTAGGGACCAAGGCAAGCAATGCAAACATGAGGTAGGTCCTGGGGGAGTAACCAGTGAAGGGTAATCCGCTCAAACCCATGGCAATAACAAGCCATAGGGCTGCTGAGCCGTACGTGAAGAAAAGGTATTCCATGAGTTGCATCTTGGGCCGTAGCTTTCGGCCCAGCATCATGTATGCAGAAAAAAAGAAGGCTGCTCCCAGGGCCAAGAGGTATCCTGCGATCCCTTGAACCCCCTGGGTTTTGGTCTCCCAGGCAATGCCCGCTGCACCTACCACTGCCAGTGATGCCCCCAGTGCTCTCCATACCCCAAAGGGCTCCATCAAAAAGAGCCTGGAAAGAAGGCCCACCATTATGGGGTGTGTCGAGGATAAGGTAACTGCTATGGCCACCGGAGCCCTCTGGACAGCCTCTATCCAGGCCAAGAAGTGCAAAGCCAGGCAAAATCCGGAAAGCAATACCCATTTCATTTCCTTGCTGTTGGAAACTGCCGGCCCTTTGGACCTGGCCAGTAACCAAAGTGGTGTTAACATAAAAACAGAAAGCGCCAACCGATAAGAGGCTATCACCATGGCCGGGGCCTCGCAGAGCCTGACAAAAATCGCCGACCAGCTTATGGCAACAATCCCTGCTCCCAAAACAATGAGAATCATCCCTGTCTTGCCTTCCCATATCCGGCCAGGCTCAAGACCATTGGACCGTTTCCATGCCAGTTGCCCAAGACCTGGAAGCCGCATGAAGAGCTGGTATTGGCGGTCCAGGCAGACTACCACCCATGCAGGTGGTTGAACCTTCTCAAGAACCTTGTCATGAGTACAGGGTTTTCCCTTATATCAGCAAGCAAGGCGTCCATGGAATCCATGAAGTCCAGTTGGAAAAGCTGGGGCTCTATCTGGAAACCCCATCTACCCTGTCCCATGATCACGCAGCTGTGCTGGGCTTTTGCCCCAGGAGCCACCAGGTCTTCGATAACACCCCGGCGAAAAAGGTGGACCAAAGCAGAGGGCAATTTCAGTTTCTTGGCCGCTTTACCTTGTTGCCTCAGCAAGGGGATTCTGACCTTGAAATAATGACCCTTGGAATCCTTGGCTCCACTGTTGAACCGGGGAAAATAATTCCTGAGAAAATCCTGAAGTGCCCTGGAGCCTCTCTGCCCGGCAGTTCTTCTGCTTCCTGCCCAATATAGTGCCAGGAATTCAGATGCGCTCAGCATGAAAAGAAGAGCTGCGGCCGGGGCCCCGCAGGAGGCACAGCTTGAAGCCGCCTTCTTGAACTCCTCCAAGAGCCTTTCTAAGTGTTCCAATGCCTTTGGTGCCTGCATGATGGGTTGCTCGCTCATGGAATCAGATGACCAAAGAAGGCAAGGGGGCTTTGAAAAGCAGGCCCCAAGGGGGGCTCATCCTGGCCGATTCTTCGGGCTTGGCCCGTGCAATGCGCTGGGCTGAATTCTTCTTCTGGAGCTTCATTTGGGCTTGTCCGTCTGGCCCGGGACATTCTCCGGAGCCTGCAGCTCACTTTCGGGGGCTGCTTCCAAGGCCTGTGATTCCTTGGCTTCCTGGGGGGGCCTGGCTGGGGCCGAGGCTGGAAGCAATGTGAAGACGGTCAATGTGGCATCCAATCTCCCAGCCTCCTTGGGATTTTGTCTCAGTTGCAGGTTTCTGACCCTCAGGATCCTCTCTGAGGATTCCAGGCGGTATAGAAAGTCCACCAGTTGAGCCGGGGTGATTTCAACTATTTTCAAGGAAACGAGGGCTTCTCTGAACTGATCTGAGGGTTTACCCTGCTCCGGCTTGAGGTACTGAACCTGCTCCATCAATCCAGAATCCCTTGCCAGGGCCTCCACCACAGACGCCACGGAAAAGCTCTCTGTGGTTCTACGCCTTATCTGCTCCTGGAGTTTGACTTCTTGTTCGTTTAACTCCGATACAGCCTGGTGGAGTTCTCTCACCTGCTCCAACTTCTTGGTTTCCATGGCGATGGCTCTGTCCAGGCGGCGAATCTTTTCCAGGCTGGGCAGAAGCCATAAAAACATCAACATGGCAATGGCCAAGACCCCTGCTCCGGCCGACAAGGCCCTCAAGTCCCTTTTGTTGAGTCTGCCGAGGGTTTTGTTGATCATGAGACTTTCCTTCGTGCACTGCACTGGAAATCCCATAGTTGGCTCTTGGGATTCTTCTTGGCGTTTTTCACCTCCACAGCATCCAGCAGAGGAGAAGCAGACCAATGGTCTTTGGCCTTCTCTATGACGTCATAGGCTGTGGCTTCGCCCCTAATATTTACATTCTCCCCCGAGATGTCCAACTCCGTGATGCGCAATGTGCGGGCCTGCTCCCTCACGCTGATCTCCCTCAAGAGCTCCAGCACCGTGGTTCTGGGGTCCTGTGAGAGGAAATTGAGATGCTTTGCCTTTCTTTCCTCCAAGAGCCGCTGCATCTGGAGCACTGGATCCACGACTTGGGTCACCTCTGGAAAGGCTTGACGAAAAAGCCCGCGGGTTTCTTGCTGCAGAGCGTATAGTTGCTTTTGCCTGAGGCTCACCTTGGTTTCAATATCAGCAATGCCAAGCCCCAGAGCTGCACTCACTAGAGCTGCAGCAACTAAGATCCTGCCCTTCATGGCAGCCATTCCAGGCCTGTAATGGAATTCTCCCAGGCGCAGGTTGGAGCCCATGGTGGCCTTGTTCAGCCCGTAAAGCGCCAGCCCCAAGGCTGTGGCAAATCTGCTGGGAGAAACTGCCTGCTCCATGGAGGTCTGAGAAGTCCATCCGGGCAATGTGTCCAAAACCACCACAGGGAGCCTCCATCGCTCCCTGATCTGTTCCATAGCTTTTGGGTCCTGAACAATTCCTCCACACAGATAAAGGGCTTGAAGCCCTTGAGCCTTCCCACGGCTCTGAAACGCCAAGAAAGTGCGTTCCAGCTCCAGGATCAGCTCCTGTTGGAGGCCACCTTCCTGGCCGGCCATTCCTCTGGGTATTGATCTTAGGGTCTTGAGGGATCCCTCCTGAAAGAATAGCAGGTTGGTCTTGGAGGCTCCTGTTTCCATCACAACGAAGCCTCCAGATGCTTCCAGCCCCGAACAAAGCACCAAACGGGCCAAGGCCGCAGCGTCAGGCTCCAGCACACAGGGGTCCACGCCCAGCTCGCCTAGTTCCTGGAGTCGGGACTGAATTGATTGCCTGGGCACGGCCATGGCCAGCAAGGGCTGGCCGGACTCCTGACGGAATGGGCCCTGGGGGAAAAAGGCGGCAACCATATCTTCTGCTGCAAAGGGAACTTCACCTTCCAACTCGTAAGGCAGGGCCTGGATAATCTTGCTGGAATCTTTGAAGGGCAGGCTCAGAGGCCTGTGGATCACCCTGTCCGAGGGTAGAGCTGCATGAATGGGATCCGATGGCCTTCTCCACTGTTTATCCGAAAGGAGAGAGGCCAGTTCAGCCCTGTCCTCCACCAGGGCTGCCCTGGCCACAAAGGGCTTTCCCTTGGGGGATATAGTCAGCTGGACCACCTTGGCTGAGGAAGTCCCAAGATCGAGCCCCAGGATTCTTCTGGCCCACATCACTCTATCCTCCTGGCCAGGACCTTCCATTGCTGGACTCCCCTGGCCACAACCATCTGTGCGTTGGACACGGCCCTTCGGAAAAGGCCCTGGCTTTGAATTAGAAACAGGCTACCAGAGAACTGGATGTGTGTGGAGACCCCACCTCTTCTAAAAGGCGGTGGAAGAAGCTGAGGGCCAGCCAGGGGAGCTTCTTCACGAAGGGCTATGACCTGCAAGGCAGTAGAGTCATCTATCTCAGGGGAAAGGCTTTGGAGCACCAAGGCAGAGGCCGTATTAACATTGATACGTCCTCCTGTGGGGTTCACAGTTAGCAAGTCGGTTATCTTGACTCCGCTTTCCAGCTTCACTTCCAATACCTCCTGCCACCCCTTTACCAGGTACAGCTCTCCCACTGTCCTAAGGGGTCTGTTGGCAGCATGGTAGGGCCTCTCCAGAGACATGTAGTATTGGTCCTCGGCACCATTGAGCTTCTGGAGATCATCGGAGTCGATCCAGTCCTCCAGGCAATCCAACAAGGAGTCCCGCATATCTGAAGGAACTCCGAAGAAACTCAGGAGTCTGTCCAACTGCCTTCTGATGAACATATCGGTTGTGGTGCCATCTTTGCCCACTATACGGTTCAGGTTTATCTTTGAGTTCTCGTCCTGGATCCATACCAGGAATCCGCCTTCTTCAGTTTCTGGAAGTGAGAGCTCAGGGCTGCCTCTAAAGAGAGCCCAGGGTTCCCCCAAGTGATCCACCTCCTCAGTGTCATCCATGGCCAGCACTGCCATGGCTGCCTCCAGACCCGAGAGAGCCATGCATTCTGCCTGGAATTGATCCCTGAGATTGGCTGCTGCAGCCACCTGGACCCTGCTAGTAAATGTAAAGCGATGCACCAGAACTGCCAGCAACAGGATGATCATAAGGCTCACTACCAGAGCCATGCCAGAGTCTCTTTGGGCATTGCTCTTTTTCATGGGCTCTCCGAGCCGGGGAGTTCTGGGGATGGAGGCAAGGACACCCTCAAAGTATAAAGCGCAGGCTCCTGGCCTGGATCCGCTGGGTCTTGGACCCAGAGTTTCACCAGAACCGCTGCAGGCAAAGTGCGGGTGACGCGCGAGTCCCATTGGGGGACCAGCTCTCCTGTTGGGCTCAAACATAAGACCTCAAAGGCCACCACCGCCTCGGAAAGAGCCCACTCCTCCCCCCCTGAAAGGATGTCGCGGGTGGGGGCCGGATCTTCCCTGCGAACCAACACAGGCCTGCCTGTATCCTGGTCTTTGGCCAGGCGGTATTCCACGGCGTGGACCCATGGATACTGATCCGGCAGCAGGCCACCAGGTATGCTCTGGGAAAGAAAGATCATCCTGTACCATGGCCTGCCTGCTTCCTGGATGGGCTGAACCAGGAAATAGAGCTCTTGATCTTCCAGGCTTTCCATGTCCACAGGCCCTATTTTTTCAAGCTCTTCCTCCAGTTCTTCTTCATCTTCCTCAAAGAGCTCCAAAGCCTCCTGAGCCGACAACACGGGCCAGAAGATCCTTTGCAGGTCTCTAGCCAACATGGAAAGGCTTATACGAGCCACCTGGTTCAGGCGATGAACCTGGATGGCTCTCTCCATGGTGCTCACATGCACCTGGAAGCTACTGTAAACTGTTGCCAAAACCACCAAAAGCAGTGACATGGCCACAAAGATCTCAAGAAGGGTGAATCCGGCTTGCCTTTTCCCAGGCCTGCACATCCTGCCCTCCCCAAGGCCTTGCTCACCCCGGAAAAGGGAGAGCCTACCCAGTTTTCTCTGCCAGGCTTCTGTGAAGACCCTTATGTTCATGGCAAAGGCTTCTTATAAACCACCAACCAGAACCTCACAGCCCTTTCAGGTGGCATCTCTGGTTTGAAAAGGGTCATTTCCATGCGCGCCAGGCCTTCTGTACCCAGGTCCTCCAAACGAAGGCTCCAGCGCCAGCCAGGATGATCTTCTCCCAGGTCTCCTTCCAGATCCTGCAGGGGGATCTGGCCGGTCTGGATCCTGGTGAGGAGGTCACGTCCGGCCAAGGTGGCCTCGGTCAGGAGTTTGTCCTCAGCGGTGAGGGTCAGATTCCTGGCCTGAAGTGTGGACAGAGCAGTCAGGGCCAGGGCAAGCACAGCCAATGAGAGGGTGACCTCCAAGAGAGTGAACCCAGTCTGCAGGATCAAATGTTTAGAGGGCCTTGAAGATCCTCCCAGGCGGCTCGGATAAACTTTGAGCTTCCACAAACGATTGTATGGGCTCACAGAGGAGCCTTCCTCCTTACCAGGTAACCCTCTTCCAACTTGACCATGCCCGAGAGGGGTTCAATGAGCATGGTGTAAGGCCTGCCGGTTTCATCCAAGAGGTGAATGGTGGCAGGATCTACCCACCCGGTGGGCCAAGCCACGACTGCACACTGTCCTTGCTGGACTTGTTCCTGCCTAGGGGTGGAAATATCCTGGAAACGCACACCCTTGGGTAGCCTTCCCAGCCAGCCTACGGGGTCGTTTTGAAGCTCCAGCGAGCCATCCGGGGCTACTGCAGCCGAGCGGTAAGTGCCCTCCCTCAGATCAAAGAGGACTGCCATGGGAACTCTACCCAATGCAGCCTCTTGTCTGACAGCGGCCAATAGATTCTCCAATTCCCCCCTGACATCCCTATCCATATCCGGCCTCAGGAACCCTTGAAGTCTGGGCAGGGCCAGCACTATAACCAGGGCAGCCAAGGAGGCCACCACTGTCACCTCCAAGAGGGTGAAACCTCCTTCAATTCTCCTCCAGGGCCCAGCTCTGGATGTCCGCATCTTTTCCTTCCCCGCCCTCTTGACCGTCGGCTCCGTAGGAAATGATATCGAAGTCACGGTTGTGGATCCCTGGGGATATGTAAACATAGGGATGGCCCCAGGGATCCTTGGGCACGGTCTTGCTCTCAAGGTAGCCCCCCTCCCTCCAGCGCGCTGGAATGCGTCCTATGCTGGGCTTCTCCACCAAGGCATTGAGCCCCTGCTCGGTAGAGGGGTAGAAACCGTTGTCCACGTAAAAGAGCTTCAAGGCCTGTTCGAAGTTCTTGATTTGGGTCTTGGCAGCTGCCCTCATGGCATCTTCTTTCCTGCCTATGATAGAGGGGGCCACCAACGCAGCCAAAATACCCAGGATGGCTATGACAACCATCAACTCGATGAGGGTAAAACCCCCAGAGCTTTCAAACTGCCCTTGCCGGCAACTGGGAACCGAATGCCTCCTGGCTCCTGAGGACATTGCGTAGCAAGTGGTAGGCTCCATGCTAACCTCCTTGAAATTTCTTCCATGCCATTTTTTCAGCCTAGAAGTCTACTCATCTGCAGGATGGGCAGCAAAATCGCAAGCACAATAAATCCCACCATCAAACCCATGACCAATATCAAGAAAGGCTCCAGCAGGGAGGTGAGGGCGGCAACCCTTGTTTCCACCTCGTCCTCGTAAGCCTCGGCTATCCTGAGTAACATCTCTTCCATGGTTCCACTTCTTTCCCCAGCAGATATCATTTGAATCACCATGGCGGGAAAAGACTTGCTTCTCTCCAGACTTGCGGTCAGATCCTCTCCTTCATTCACATCTTGGATCGCCCTCTCCACATGTTGGGCCATGTGGCTGTTGTCTATGACGTGTTGGACAATGGCCAAAGAGGAGGTGAGAGGAAGCCCACCCTGGAGCAGAACCCCAAGAGTTCTGGCAAATCGGGCTATGACCAACCTTCCGTAAAGAGATCCCAAAAGGGGTAGATTCAACTTGATCTTGTCCCACCAGAGCTTGCCCCCTGATGTAGCCAGTATCCTGTTGAGCAGAAAAAAGGCCATGGCCGCCAGCAAAAGTAGCGCCCACCACCAATGTATCAGAAAGTCACTGGCACCTATGAGTATTACCGTAGGTCTCGGCAAACGTTGCTTGGCCTCTGCAAAAAGACGTGTCACTATGGGAACCACGTAGGTCAGCAGAAAAGCCAAGACCACCACTCCGATACCCATCATGGTGATGGGGTAAAACAGGGCGGCCTGCACCCGGTTACGCAGCTTGACAGTTCTCTCCAAGAGATCTGCCAGCCTGTGAAGCACTGCTTCCAGGGCCCCGCTGGACTCGCCTGCATGGACCATGTTTACATAGAGGTCAGAGAAAAGCCACCTGTGGTTGCCCATGGCCTCGGCCAGGGAACTCCCTCCCATCACCGCCTCTCTTATTTCCACCAGGGCTCTCCTCAAGGTTTTGTTGGACATCTGCTGGATGATGGTGTCCAAGGCGGAGACAACTGGAATCCCGGCTCCCACCAAGGTAGCCAGCTGGCGGGTGATGGCTGCCCTGTCCTGGGGCCTGACCCTTCTGAAGATTCTCTCCAAACTGGGCAGGGGGGTGGTTTTGACAGGTTCCTGTGGAGCAGCCTCCACATGGGATGCAGACTGGATCTCTACCAGATAAAGCCCGTCTGCCCTCAGCTTGGCCCTGACCAGGCGTGGGCTGTCGGCATCCAGGATGCCTGAGACCTTTTTACCCCTGGAATCCAAGGCCTTGTACTCATACACAGGCATGCGATTTTTTCCCAAGAAAAACAGTCATATCAAAGAAGTTATCATTTCCGGCCTTCCATGGCAAGAAAGCCTCCTTGAACCGCATGGGACACTCAAGTACAGAGGCTTTTCTCTCCTGTCTGGCAGGACCCTGGGATATCCAATGAATTAACTTGTTTTTGCAGTGTATTCTCATGATCTTTTGAATTTGCTCAGAAAGATAGCAGCACACAGCTCATTGATTCTTTTCCTTGGCCAAACTGCTCAAGAAGATCAAAGGGGATACTCCCGGCAATGATGCCGCAAGACTCAAGGCATGGTGGGCAAACCTATGCTAATCAAAGGGGATGGTCTCCAAAGCACCTTGTCCAAGCAGGCCTTGGGCTCTGCCCGCGGGGGCTCACGGAGCAGTTCATGGGGTTCGCACTGGCATGTAACTGATGGCCTAGAGGCGAAAACCCATGCGCATCCTTAATGAGATCATTTCCACCTAGCTTGCCATTCTCGAGACCCTGGGCTTCCAGATCAAAGACAAAAGGGTCCTACAGATCAACTTACCCGATTACTGGCTGATATCAACCTGATGAGCCTCTTCGGCCAACGCTAACTTGTAAAGTGATGTGTGAAGAGGTGCTCTTTGGAGGATGCAAGCATGAGGGGTCTTTGAGCTTGTGGCGATTCCACACTGCAGTGCTTGGGAGCCTATGGGCCTCATCCGTCCCATGGTAACCCTGGCACCCAAAAATTTGTTGACAAGACCTTTGCCTGCCTAATAAGCTCACCTCCGTAAGAGATATGTGGCCACGGCGCTGCGGGAGTTGGTGAGGGCGAAAGTAAGCTTTTGCCTTTGAGTTCTTTATTGGCAGTTGCACTTAGCCTGGATAGAGGCCACTGGCCGAAACATAAAATAGTTACCTTGCGTGGCGATTTGCGCGAGGCCAAAACATTGCTGAAGCGGATGTCTCGCATCCACAGGTGGGTACTTCATGTCCCGCGGACTTGAGCCACGGTTTAGCTCCAGCATCAGCCGTCCATTGAGAGCAAAGATATGATAAAGGAGGTGTGGAAAATGTCTGGCCCAAGTATGAGTCTTTCATGGAGGCTTATTCTGATACTGGTTCTAGGCATCATAACTGGCTGCAGTACGACTGGCAGCGTTACAATGCACGAATCCTCTGTACCTGCAAAGGCAATCAAGGGAATGGCGGTAGCCTTGGTTGTTACCCCCTCCGGGAATGACGTAGTGATTCCACTTAGGGGGCAAGTGGCCGCACAGCTGCTTGGAGCCGGCCTATTTAGAAGCATTACGGACGAAAGTGACCCAAATGCTGATTACAAAATCTCCATAAACCTGACAACGATTGATGAGGTTTCAGGAGTATCTCGTGTTTTGTGGGGCACTCTAGCCGGACGTAACAAGATCGCAGGCGACGTAACAGTAATCGATGTGAGGACAGGACAAAAAGTCAGATCATTCTCATTTGTTGGTGAATCCGCAGCGCATCCTTTCTCTGGCAAATCTGATATTAAAGACGCCATCAACAAGGCCGCTGAAGAAGTCATTAAGGGGCTAGTGAGCTGAATACAGGGACCATGTGCACGCTCCGGTGAACCTGGCCCAGGTATTGGTGTGCCATTGGGCCGAGGCGGGCTCCAGCCTCTCTTAGCTATGGGCCACACAATATCGCCTTGGTACCCCGGGCGTCTGTGGCCACTGCCGCAACCCAGGAGCGCATGAGCCAGATGCTTCTAGCGGCCAGGATACCGATACCGGAGAAAATCAGCAAGTCTCAACTACTTACACGGCCTGTAGCTACGAAAACCAAACTTGAACCCAATGATTACAGTAGGTTACCATCGCAGGCGTCAAAGTCAGGTTGTAAAGTCCTCATCAAGGGTAGGGTGGAGGTGGTAATGTTGTACGGCCAGGCCTTTTGCGACTTGCTAAAAAATCTACAAAAACCAAACCCCTGGAAGCTTTTTTACCCAAATCCGCTCAAAGCTGTTTTGGGTAAATTTTGGGAAAGGGGGTGCCATTTTTACCCAAATCAGCTCAAAGCACATTTGGGTAAGTTCTCTGCGCTTTAGCCTTTTTGTCGAGACACTTTTTCTGATGGGAAGCCTCTCTCCCTTTCATCAGGCTACAAGCTCCCACTTTGAAACCCATGTTCTTCAGCCTGCCCTGAGGCAGCTTGTGTTTGCTGGGCCCATATGCCTTGGGCGACACCCTGAGGGCCTGGCATATCTGCACAAGCTTGGTCTTGCCAGGCAGTAGCTCCAAAATGGGCCTGGCTCGCTCATCCACGCCACACCGCCCAGGTTGGCTTGGGCCACCTAAGCTGGCCCTTGGGCTTCGCCTAGAAGCCAGCTTCCCCCCACAACCCTTACTGCCAAGTCCTTGTGCATCATCATCCATGCTCCCATTGGTTCTAAAGGGTTTTCCCATCAGAAAAGTACCAACACCTTCAAGGGGACAGGGTGAATGGGTAACTGATGATCTGCGAGGTGGTTTAGGCTTGGAAACGGAAACAGCTTTTAAAGTCCTGCGTGAGTCTCTTGCTTGACATAATTGCAATAGAGATGCAAAATATTTGCATGTGGATACCGAGAAAGTATGAGAAGACTTTAGAGGCCATGTCTCGGCAATTTCCGGCGGTTTTGGTGACGGGTCCGAGGCAGGTGGGGAAAACTGCACTGGTGCGAAAAGTCTTTCCAAATGCGAATTATGTATCCCTGGATTTGCCCGCTGTAGCCTTCCAAGCCGAAACCTTACCTCAAGAATTCCTTCAGCGTTATCAACCTCCATTGATCATTGATGAGGTGCAGTATGCCCCATCCCTCTTTCGGTACCTCAAGGTGATAATCGACAAGGATAAAAGACCTGGCCTCTACATCCTGACCGGCTCACAGAATATTCTCTTGATGGAAGGGGTGTCCGAAAGTTTAGCAGGCCGATGCGCTGTGTTACAAATGCTGAACCTATCTGCTGTGGAACTGAAGAATGCTTTCGATCACTTCGATGAAAACCGTTATCTCTTCTTTGGTGGGTACCCTGAGCTTTATTCCAGACCGGAGATAGATCCCTCTTTTTGGTATACGTCATACCTGAGCACCTATCTGGAGCGAGATGTTAGAAACATATTAAACGTTGGCAACCTTAGAGATTTTGATCGGTTCTTGAGAGCTGTTGCAAGTCGGACCGGTCAAATTCTTTCTTATTCAGACCTCGCCAGAGACATTGGTATTGCTCCCAATACAGCCAAAAAATGGATTTCTGTGTTGCAGGCCTCTGGACAGGTTTTTCTTCTGGAGCCTTATTACAGGAGCATGACCAAGCGACTGGTGAAGTCTCCAAAGCTTTATCTTTGTGATACAGGACTTGCTGCCTTTCTGATCGGTTTTGAAAATTGGGAAGGAGTTTCAAGGCATCCTATTCTTGGAGCTTTATGGGAGACTCACGTAGTCATGCAGGTTGTTAAGCATTTTTATTCACAGGGGAAGGCAGTGCCGATCTGGTTCTGGAGGACTTCAGTGGGAGAAGAGGTAGATCTTCTTATTGAGCGGGGAGGGCGTTTCATTGCCATTGAGTGTAAGTATGCAGAGCAGGTAGACCAATCCAGTTTGAAAGGAATTAGCTCCCTGATCAAGTCCTACGGGGAAAGAAATATTATTGCAGGATATATTGCGTCAAGAACTACACACCCATACCGCCTGACTGACAAGGTAACTGTGGTTTCGGGAAGTTTTATCCATCAGGTTCTTGAATCTGATACCAGTCAAGGATAATTGCTTGAAAGCGGGGTGAATATGGGATGGGTCCTTAACTAAAGGACTTTCTAAAGCAACTGGGAGAATGAAAGACATCCCGTGAGGGGACAGGCTGTGTTCGAGTTTGAAGTATTGCCGAGATGCGTTTGAAAAGTCCTATTCCCTGCCCGACAAATAAGCGCCCAGACGTTCAACCAACGGTGGGAGGTCGTTCTGGACTGTTTGCCACAATATGTCCAGGTTGATGTCGAAGTAAGCGTGTACCAGGCGATGGCGCATCCCAATGATGTCGTCCCAGGGAATCTCCGGTAGTTTTGCTCTCGTCTCGTCGGACGTTTGGTGGGCTGCCTCTCCAATGATTTCGATGTCCTTGACCAGAGCGAGCACGAGTTGCCTGTCGTGGTTCAGGTCTGAACGCTTCCGTCCCCGAGCGAATCCCATTGCCTCCTCGGCAGCATCCAGCACGTGACGCAGGCGAACCAGATCATCCTTGCGGATACTGCACCTCGGCCTCTTCCATCACCTCCTGGCGGAAGTAGCGGCTCAAATCCTCCGGGGTACGCAAATCCACCTTGCGGCCGCCGAGCAATGCCGAGAGTTCCCGCTCCAGGCGGGCCATGCCAAACAGCCCCGGAATGTGTCCCGGCTCAAACTCGACAAGAATGTCAATGTCACTGTCCGGCCGAAAATCGGCGCGTAATGCCGAACCGAACACGGCCAAGCGCCGAATGTGATGGGTGCGACAGAACTCGGCTATCTCTTCTTTTGGTATCGCAATAGCTGGGTTCATGGCCAGTGTCACTTTTCGCGCATATGACCCAGGGGTTTTTCACGGATATTGACCACCCCTGGGGGTGCCCGAATTGGGATTTTACACCGCCTTTATCCTGTCCGGAAGCTTGGGTTTTCT